>Ga0066710_100000891_pt1 | contig 20380 bp, 19 predicted proteins | sample GraSoiAngelo_159_FD_79666 | JGI IMG/M metagenome (GOLD analysis project Ga0066710, IMG submission 79666) | Grasslands soil microbial communities from the Angelo Coastal Reserve, California, USA - 14_1009_16_40cm | ecosystem: Environmental > Terrestrial > Soil > Grasslands | place: USA...
AAAATCGTGGTCCGTCACGGGCAGGTCCCGCTCCCGCAGCTGCAAGGAATGCACCGTCGTCGCGACGCGCGTCGAGTCGTCGATCGCGCCAAACTCCCGTCCGATCGCGTACTCCAGGTCAGAAAATCCTCCTCCCTTTCCCACCCGCGCGCCGCCGCGATCGACGGCGACCGAGCCGGCGACGACGAGGTCGATCCGCGGGAGGTCGCGCGGATGGACGGGTTTCCCGAACTTCGACGCTCCCGAGATCGTCGCGGCGGCGGGAAAGTCTTTCGACGGGATCCGGCCGGGATCGAGCCTCCAGAAGCACTTCTTCCGGCGCAGCCGCGGAACCGCCATGTAGACCGTCTTTCCCTCGCGGAGCGCCCGGAGACGAACCGGCCGCTGCGGCGCGTCCGGATTGAACTTGATCGCGCGGGCGCGGCGCCATTCCGCGGTCTCCGCGAGACGGTCGGCGGCTTTCGCCGCGCCGCGGAAGTTGGGAATCCGGCCGCGCGCGCCGGGAAAAAGAGCCTCGCCCGACTTTTCGAGAAGCGACCAGACCTTTTCGCGAATCCTTTGCTTCTCTGCTTCAATTCGCCTGTCCTTCACCATGGCCCGACATTCTCTGCGAGAAGCCCGTGCTCTGCTCCTCACCGGCGCCCCCGGCTCCGGGAAGACGACCATCGTGCGCCGCGTGGCTTCGGAGCTGTCCGGCGCGCGGCTCCGCGGCTTCACGACCGCGGAGATTCGAAAAGACGGCAATCGCGTCGGATTCCGGATCGAGACCTTCGACGGAGAGAGCGCGGTCCTCGCCCACGTGTCTCTCCGGTCGGAGCATCGCGTCGGGCGCTACGGCGTCGACGTCGCTTCGCTCGACCGGATCGTGGCGTCGGCCCTCTCGCCGTCGAGCGGCGACGTCACGATCGTCGACGAGATCGGGAAGATGGAGTGCCTGTCGGACCGCTTCATCGAGGCGGTCCAGAAGCTGCTCGACGCGCGCCGCCTGGTGGTGGCGACAGTGGGCCTCCGGGGCTCCGGCTTCATCGAGCGCGTCAAGCAGCGGCCGGACGTCGAGCTCTGGAGGTTGACCCGGGCCACGCGCGACAATCTTCCGGCCGAAGTAATCGCCTGGATCCGGCGGCGGCTCAAGGCCGGGAAGTGATCACCGCGGCGGACTCGTTGGCGCGGCCGATTCTGAGAATTTCGCGATCCGGTCGCGGATCTCGGCGGGAACGGGCACCGGCTCGAAATCTCGCTGCCGTACGCAGACGAGCACGTAGCGTCCGGTCGCGACGCGATCGGAGGGGTCCGTCTTGCGCCGCACCTCGAAATCGAGCTGGATCGACGTGCGACCGATCCGGCTGAAGTACGCCTCGACCACCAGGAGCTCGTCGAGCTTGACCGGCCGGTAGAAGTTGCACTCGACGCGCACCCGCGGCAGCCAGATCCCGAGAGATTCGAACAGGAAGCGGTAGTGGAGACCCGCCGAGCGGAGCAGCTCGGCCTCGGCCAGCGCAAAGAAGCGCAGATACGCCTGGTAGTTGATGATCCCCGCGGCGTCGATGTCCTCCCACCGGACGTACTCCTCGATCGAGTAGCGCGCCACTTCAGTTCTCGCGGGAAATCCGCTGGCGGAACCAGATTGCGAGCGCCTCGGCGTCGAGCTCGCCTCTCGCGACGGTCAGGGTGAGCTCCTCAAGCTCTTTTGACGTCATCTCGAGACGTTCCCCGTTCATTCTGAGAAAAACGATCGCGGCGTGCGCGCCGACCCGCTTGTTACCGTCGACATACGGATGGTTCATTACGAGCGAGTGCATCAAGGCTGCGGCTTTCGAAGCGAGGTCGGGATAGAGATCTTCGCCGCCGAAGGTCATCGCCGGACGCGCGAGTGCGGATTCCAGTCCCCCGCGGTCCCGCAGACCGCCGCTTCCTCCGTAGTGCCGGAGCTGGAGTGCGTGGAGCTCTTCGACCTGATCGATCGAGAGATAGAACGTCAACTACTTCGAGAGCTTCCGGAAAGCATCGTCGTACGTCCGGCGGACCTCCTCCGCCAGAGACCGGAAACGGCGCGTGACTTTTCCGTTCTCGTAGTACCGAATCCCCGGGCGGATCGTGACGGCCCCGCTCTGCGGATGGACCGAGACCTCGACTGCATGGCCTTTCTTCAGCTTGAACTCCTTGACGACCTCCGCCGGAAGCGTAACGGCCAGCGAGCTCCCGACCTGGACGATTTTTCGTTGCATAAGAACTAAATGCACAGGTTACCACCCGAGTGAGGTGCTCTGATGCTGACCCTCAATGTGGCAAGTGGAGACCTGACCCTCAGTGTGGCAAGTGGAGACCTGGCCCTCTACGCCACCGCAGCCGGACGGCAATCGGCGCACGGCTTGAAGCCGGCCGCCAGCGCCTCTCTCTGGGAGGAGAAGATCACGCGGTTTTCCCGGAGTAGGGAGTCGATCCCCCCGCACGTCGGGAAGCAGAAGTACCGGCCCGCCTCGTTGCCGAAGTACCGGACTCCCGACGCCGCGAGCTTCTCGAGCGTCGCCGGCTGAGCGCCTTCGGCCTCGAGCAGCCGCCGCTTGTTCCGGGGACCGCCGAGCGAGTAATTGCCGAGGTGCCCGTCGGTGCGCACGACCCGGTGACACGGGATGAGCAGCGGAACCGGGTTCTTCGCGAGCGCCGATCCGGTCGCGCGGACCGCGTCGGGATGTCCGATCTCCCGGGCGATCCAGCTGTACGGCCGGACCTCGCCCGGCGGAATCTCGAGCGCCTTCCGAAGGACGGCGCGCTCGAACTCCGAGAGGTCGCGCAGATCGAACCGCAGGTTCGCGTCCTTGCCCCGGAGGCGTCCGGCGACGAGCGCCTTCACGTTCGCGGGAGGCCTCGTGCGGTCCGAAGCGATCGGGCGGCCGAACCGGCTCTCGAAAGCCTTCTCGAATTCCCGCGTCGAACGGGCACGCGAGACCATCGAGATCCCCGCCCGGCTGTGGGCGACGTAGATCTCGCCGACTGCGGAATCGATCCGCCAGTAGGTGTCTCCGAGCCCGACCTTTTGGAGCACCGCGGGAAGAAGAGAGCGCGGCGCGCGCTCCCGCGGGAGCTCCTTCAACGACCGGGCGATCTCGAGCGTCTCGTGGACGGAGGCGTTCATCGTTTTCTTCATGGTCTGGACCTCTCGGCGCGTCGCGAGTCCGTGATGGCGCGGCGCAGCAGGTTGACGGCGCGGTGGACGTTCGATTTCGCGGTTCCGAGCGGCTGTTTCAGGATCGCCGCGACCTCGTCGAGCGGGAGCCCCTCGACGTAGCGGAGCACGATCGCCGCGCGGTAGCGCTCGGGGAGCGTGGCGACGAGAGAGGCGATGTCCGCGCGCTCCCGGGATCGTTCGAGCCGCGAATCCGGCCGCTCCGATGGATCGTCCGGAGACTCCCACGCCCGCCGGGCGGCTTCCCCTTCGGTCCCTCCGTTGTCGATCGAGACGAGACGGGCGCGCTTGCCTCTGCGCTTGTTGCGCGCGACGTTCAGGGTGATCCGATAGAGCCAGGCCTGGAGCGACAGCGCGCGGATGCGTTCCGCCGGGTACTTCTTCAAAGCGCGGTAGGCGCGGACGAAGGAGTCCTGCGCCACTTCTTCCGCATCCTCGCGGCTACCGCAGAGGCGACGGGCGAAGGAAAAGAGGCGGTCCTGAAACGTCCGCACGAGGCTCTCGAACGCGGCGTCCAGGTCCTCGGCGAGGTCCTTCGCCAGGGATTCGGTCCGCTCCATCCCCGCGTCTCTTCCTTTCTCATGCGTCGCCGGCTTCACCAGCTGGAAGCCGCGCCAGCCGTCGATTCGGGTTGCGGAACCCTCGGTCATGCAGGTCGTGCTCATGAAACCCTCTCACCCGTAGAACACGGGCTCCGGGCGGAAGGTTGCAATTTCTCAGGCCGGAACGTATCCGAGCCGGGCCTCGATCGATCCGGCGATCCGGCTTGCATGATGCCGGCTGTTCTCGATGAAGATGTGGCCGACCTCGGTCCCACCGAGGATCGCGCCGGCCAGGTAGAGACCGGGGACGTTCGATTCGAGCGTGTCGGAATCGTGAGCCGGCACCCTCAGTGGGCCTTCCAGGCGGATGCCGCAGCGCTCGAAGAGGGCGAAATCGGGCTGGTAGCCGATCAAGGGAAAAACCGCGTCCGCCCGCGGCGACTCCGGTCCGGCGGGCGACTCGACCCGGACGAAGTCCGCCGTGATCTCGAGGATCCGGGCCTGGAAGGTCGCCCGGATCGCTCCGGCGAGGATCCGGTTCTCGAGGTCCGGCTTGATCCAGTACTTCACCCGTTCGGAGATCGCGGGTCCGCGGACGAGGAGCGTCACCCGGGCGCCGTGCCGGTAGAGGTCGAGGGCCGCTTCGGAGGCGGAGTTCTTCCCGCCGATGACGACGACGTCGCGGTCGTGAAACGGATAGCCCGATGTGAAGCGCCGGTGGACGTGAGGCAGGTCCTCGCCCGGCACCCCGAGCCTCCGCGGGTTCCCGAAGAAACCGGTCGCGAGAATCGCGGCCGGTGCGCCGAACCGCCCCGCGCCGCGCCGGCCCGAGACGGAAACGTCGAAACCTCCGCCGGGCCGCGGCTCGATCGCGATGATCTCGGTCTCGGGAACCACCCGGACTCCGAACTTCTCGGCGACCGCGCGGTAATAAGCGAGCGTCTCCAGCCGGGTCTGATGGGCGTCGGGAACGCCGAACGGGACGCCGGCGATGTCGAGGAGATCGCGCGTCGAGAACCAGCGCATCTCCTCGGGGAAGTGGTAGATCGAGTCGAGGATATGCCCCCGGTCGTAGCAGACGGCGGCGATGCCCCGCCGCCCGAGCTCGATCGCGCAGGCGATGCCGGTCGGCCCTGCGCCGACGATCGCGACCGGGTCCACGCTCCGATTCTAAGCGGTCAGGTTGTCGGGGTCAGGTCTGGGAGGGGTCAGGTCTCCACTTGCCACTTTGTCTTGCAAAGTGGCAAGACCAGTTCGGCTCGGCGAGAGCGCGAATGAATCGTGAAGACCTGACCCCGCTCTCCTAACGCTGGGTCCCCGCCGGACGGTCCTCTTCGATGCCGAAGAGCCGCGCGAAGAAGCCTTTTCGGACGTGGAGATTGTTGTGGACCTCGCGGACGCCCGGGCAGGCCTCGACGATGTCTTCCGCCAGGCGTTTCTGCTCGCGGGTCTCGACCTCGCCGTCGAGCGTGACTTCACACTTGCTGACCCGCACCTGGATGTCGCTCGCGTCGATCTCGCCGTGCTGCGAGAGCTCCTCGCTCACGTCCTCGTGAACGCGTTCGTCGGATCGCTGGTATCCCTTTGGACCCTTTCCGGTGAAGCGTCCGCGCGGAACGTCCGCGAGGTGGCTGGAGGTGCCGTATGCGTAGCCGTATCCGTACGGGAGCGCTTCGGTGTGCGCGCGCTCGGCCGTCCGGTACGTCGGCATCTCGTAGCCCTGGGCGCCGGGACTCCAGCCGTAGAGGTACCCGGAGCCCTGCCCGTAACCGCCTTCCGGCTGCCAGCCGAGCGAGCCCGGACCATAGGGGCTCTCGGTTCGGTACCGGCGGACCGCCTGAGGATGGAATTCGGTCACGCCGCGCGTTATCTCGTGCCGCCCGGACTCGTCGAAGCTCTGGCTCGGAGAGAAAGTCTCCGAGGTCTCTTCGTACCGCCGCTCGGAGCGCGGCGGATAGCGCTCGTCGTACTCGCGGCCGTAACCCCACGAGGTCTCGTCCGGCCAGCCGGTCGCATAGGCCCCGGAGGGATAGCGGTTGAAATCGCCGCGCCGATATTCCTCGTCGCGATTCCTGCGGCGCTCGCGATCGTCGTCATAAACCATAACGTCAAGCCTCCTTTCGAAGCGAACAAACAAATGCCGTTGCCGAGCTTCCCCTCGGGATGAGGAACACGGTGTGGAAAGTCGACGCTGGGAAAAGCTGCAACTTGTATGCCGCGGGGACAGGTCTCTGACCTGCACTCGCCGCAGTCCACTGCGCGAATTAGCCGAATGGCTGAGTTCAAATCCCCTGGATGTGGACTCCGCCCCCGCTCGTGTGAAGCCGCAAGAGCTCGCCGCCTGCCCCCAGGTTTCCGTGCAGCCGTCCTCGCGAAATTTCGCCGGAGACCGTGATCGGCAGATCGGCCTTGACGGAGTTGCCCGACGCTTCGATGCGCAGTCCGACCGAAGGATCGAGCGAGACCCGGATCCCGCCGCCGGAGGTCTCGAGCGTCCCGCCGCGAGCGTTTCCGCGAGCGAAAGCGGCTTCGATTCCACCACCCGACGTGTCCGCGTCGACGCGGCCGCCCGCCTCGTGGATGTGGATGCCACCGCCGGAACTGTGCGCCCGGATGTCGCCGGTCACTCGATCGAGCCGGACCGATCCTCCGCTCGTTTCGGCGCGGATGGGGCCGTCGATGTCGGTCCCGTCGATCCCTCCGCCGGACGTTTCGACATGGACCGTCCCGCGGATTTGCGCGAGCTCGATTCCGCCGCCGGACGTCTCGCCCTCGAGCTCGCCGGTCAGGTCCCGTGCTTCGATCGCGCCGCCGGACGTGTCGAGCTTCGCGCGCGAGCGGAGTCGGGCGATGCGGATTCCGCCGCCGGAGCTGTGAATATCGAGAGCCGTCTGCGCCGGCACCTGCACCTCGAAATGAACGTCGGCTCCCCGCCACTCGATCGTCGGAAAGATGTGACCGCCCCGGCGCCGGGCGGTCACCGAAACGGATCCCGGGTCTTCCCGGAACGTGAACCGCAGCAGGTCGTCGAGCTCCCGCCGTTTCGAGGTGATGACGAGCCTGGCCCCGGACGCGTCGGTGCCGGTCACCGTCACGCTTCCCATCTCGGTGTCCAGCGAAAAGCGCCCTCCCGGATCGAGCTTCAGGCTCTTCTCGATGCGGGACTCGGCCGGGAGCGAAACCGGCGCGAGCGCGAGGGTCGCGAGAAGCGGCAGGGCTCGACGGATTCGGCGGTTCATGAAACTCCTCCTGGCGCCGGGAGGGCGCTTTCTCTTTCTAACGCACCGGAGCGAGGAAGGTTCCGCGGGCGATCACGGGGCCTCGCGCCGGGGAGGCTGCTTCTTCGCTCCCGCCTCGGGCGGCGCTTTGATCTTCTCCAGCCGCTTCGCGTACGCCCGGGTGAACTCGGCGCCCAGGAGCACGATCAGGGACGTGAAGTAGACCCAGATCAGTAGGACGACGACGGACCCCGCCGCCCCGTACGCGGACGCGACGGCCGCCCGTCCGAGATAGAGCCCGATCGCCCACTTCCCGACCACGAAGAGGATCGCGGTCGCGACCGCGCCGTGCCAGACGTCCCGCCAGGGAATCCGGGCGTCCGGGAGGATCCGAAAGATCATCGCGAAGAGCAGCGTGAAGAGAAGAAACGAGGCGACGCCGTTCGCCCACTCGAGAGTGGCGACGTCCATCGAAAAGCGCTCGGCGACGAACGTCTGGACGGCCTCGACTCCCGCCGAGAGAACGAGAGAGACGAGCAGGAGAAACCCGAATCCGAGAACGAGCGCGAACGTGAGCACGCGCTTTCGGATGAAGTCGGTGAAGAAGTGTCCTTCCTTCGGCTTGACTTCCCAGATTCCGTTCAGCGACGCCTGGAGCTGCCCGAAAACCGCGGATGCTCCGATGACGAGAACGAAGACCGCCAGAACGCTCGCGAGAGGACCGGACGAGTCTTTCCGGGCCTTCTGGAGAACGGTCTGGACGAAGGTCGCCTCTTCGCGCCCCAGGAGTCCCTGGAACTGGCGGACGATGCGACCCCGGACCGCGTCTTCTCCGAACACGGATCCCGCGATCGAAATGATCACGATCAAGAGCGGAGCGAGAGAGAACACGGTGTAATACGCGAGCGCCGCGCTCTGGGCCATCGCGTCGTGGGCGAACCATTTCGAGACCGTCTCGACGGCGACTTGCCGCCATTCCCGGAGCCTCTTTCCCACGGCGCGATCTCCCGCAAAGGATGTGCCGCCGGCGGCGTAAACCGCGGGGCCGCCGCCGCGAACGCCCGCGGTCACCGCGGGCGTTTTTTTCGCAGAAAAGAGAAACCGTTCCCGCGATGCTACGATCGCTGAGGCCGTGTCGCGAGCGCCGAGGAAGCCATCCCGAATCGCTCTCGCGATTTCCGCCTCGCTCCTTCTCTCAGCGCTCCACTGCGCGCCCTCTGCGGTTCCACGCCGCGCCCGTCCGGAGCCTGCGGCGTCGCGCCGGGCCGTTCTCATTTCCTTCGACGGGGTCGCGGGCGTCCGCCTGGAAAAACTTCTCGTGGATCCGGGGAAACTTCCCGCCGGCGCGTTCCGACGGCTCGCCGCGCGAGGTTTTCACGCCGTGCGATCGATACCTCCGACCCCGTCCCTGACCGCGGTCTCGCACATCACGCACGTCACCGGAGCGCTGCCCGAGGTCACGGGGATCGTGTCCAACCTGATGCGCGACTTCTCGCGCCCTTTTCCGCGGACGATTTCGGGATTCGACGCGCCGATCCGCGCCGAGACGCTCTGGCAGGCCGCCCGACGACAGGGTAAGCGCGTCGGGGTGATGCTCTACCCGGGCGCGGACGGCACGGCGCCCGAGCGGACGGCCGATTGGATGATGACGTGGCCGGGCGATCCGATCGCGCCGGGCCGGCTACGATTGGTCGCCGCAGCGGCCTGGCTTCCGGTCGAAGCATCCGAAGCTCCGCGGAGCTTCTCTCCGGCGCGCCGGACGATCCTGCCCTTCGCCGGAACGTCGCACTCCGTCCAGCTCGTCGCACTCGACTCGACCGACGACGGCCGCGTCGACTACGACCGGCTGCTGATCCTGCCGGAGGCGGGAGCGCGCCGGGAGGCGCGCGTCGGGGATTGGTTCCCGGTGGAAGTCCCGGGCGAAGAAGGACGCACGGGTGCGTGGTGCAAGGTCCTCTCGCTCGCTTCGGATCTTTCCCGCGCCGAGATCTACGTGGGTCCGCTCTCGCGCTCGACCGGAGTCCCGAACGAGTGGGTCCGCGCTCTCGACGAGCAGGTCGGGTTCTGGCCGGGGGCGCCCGACGAGAAGTCGTTCGGCGCATCGAGCGGCCACCCCGAGGTCTTCCTCGAACAGACGGAGCGGCTCGTCGATTTCCTGACGCGCGCGGATCTCCTCGCGCTCTCCCGGCGGGACTGGGACCTCCTCCTGATCTACCAGCCGGAAGTGGACGAGACCTCGCACGAGTTCCTGCTGATCGACCCGAGACAGCCGCGCTTCACCCCCGAGCGATCCTCCCGCTTTCTGCGGCTCGTCGAGGAGACCTACGCGCTCGCCGACCGCTCGCTTTCCGCGATCGAGAAGGCTCTTCGACCAGAGGACTCCCTCTTCGTGACGTCGGACCACGGAATGACCGCCATCTGGGGGGAGATTTCGATCAACGAGATCCTTCGCGAGGCCGGTCTCGTCGAGCTCGACGCCGAGAAGAACGTCTCGCCATCCTCGCCGCTCGCCGGCGTGCCGGCGAGCGGGATCACGCACGTCTACGTGAATCCGGCGGGCGCGCCCGGGGCGCTCGACCGGGCGGAGCGGGTGCTGCGGGGTTTCCGGATCGACGGAGAGTCGCCGTTCGACCGGATCGTGCGGCGCGAGGATGCGGAGGAGCTGGGTCTGCGCGCGCCGGAGTCGGGCGACCTGATCGTCCTCGCGAAGCCCGGCTTTCTCTTCACGAAGAAGATCGAGGAAGGCGCGCCGGTCGGCGAACGGCGCGACTACGGCGGCCATGGGTACCGCAACGTGTATCCCGAGATCGACGCGACGTTCTTCGCCGCCGGCCCGGGGATTCCGCCGGCGAAGGCCGACTCGATCGGCTCGTGGGAAATCGCGGCTCGCGTCGCCCGGGCCCTGGGTATCGACCCGCCGCGGAATGCCGCGCGGTGAATTCGCGTCGGCCTTCTTCGAACTTACGGAGCGGCGGCGCCCGGGTTTAAGCGATCTCGTCCCCCGGCGCGGCTCGTTCGTCCGGCGGGCAAAACCGTTTCCGCTTCGCTGCGTCTTTCCTTTCCAGAGGTGCAAGATGCGCCGCTCCGTTCTTCTGGGTCTCGGGCTCGCCGCAGTCTGTTCCGCTCAGGAATCACCGCCCGTCGCGACCGCCATCCCCGGCCGGATCCGATCCACCCCTTTCCTGCTCCAGCCGCGGTACGGCTCGGCCCGCGTCTCCGCGGAGCTCGGCTGGCTCGCCGTTCCCGAGAATCACGCCCGCCCGTCGGGTCCGTCGATCGAGCTCGCGTTCCTGCGGATTCGAACCGCCGCGCCCCGGCCGGGAGCGCCGGTGGTCTGGCTCGCCGGCGGCCCGGGAGGCTCCGGCACCCACGACGCGGAAGGTCAGATCCTCCCGCTCTTCCTGGAGATCTCGCAGTTCGCCGACGTCATCGCCCTGGATCAACGGGGGATGGGACGCTCGCAGCCGCGACTGGATTGTCCGGGCCGGTTCGATCTCCCGCTCGATCAGCCCATGGAACGCGACCTGGTTCTCGCCGCTTTTCGGGAGCGCGCCGCCGAGTGCCGGGAGTTCTGGTCGCGGCGCGGCGTCGACCTGGCTTCCTACAACACGAATGAGAGCGCGCGCGACATCGAGGACCTGAGGAGAGCGCTCGGCGTCCCGAAGGTCGCTCTTCTGGCCGGGAGCTACGGAACGCATCTCGCGCTCGCGACGATCCGGCTCTTCGAGAGCTCCGTCGATCGCGCCGTGCTTTTCGGCGTTCAAGGCCCGGACCACATGGAACGGCTGCCCCGCGATTTTCAGGACGTGCTCACCCAGATCGACCAGCTCGTCAAACGGACTCCTCTCCTCGCGGAACGGATGCCGAGCTTTCTCGGGGCGGTCCAGATCGTCCTCCAGAAGCTCGAACGCGAGCCCGAGGGCGCCGAGGGCGTCGACCCGGCCACCGGCGAAAGGCGCATGGTGACGGTCGGGAAGTTCGACCTCCAGTGCTTCACCCGGTACCTGCTCGCTTCGCGCGACCAGATCTCGCGGCTGCCCGGTCTCTATCTCGCGATGCTCCGGGGAGATTTCCAGGAGCTCGCCTCGAGCTCTCTGACCAGTCGCCACAGCTCGTCTCCTCCCGCGGTCGACTTCACGATGCGATGCTCGTCCGGCGCGTCACCCGCCCGCCGCGAGAAGGTTCGCGCCCAGCTGAGCGAGACTGTCCTCGGGATCGCCGCGGATTTCCCGATGCCCGACGTCTGCGACGCATGGGGAATCTCGCCGCTCGGCCCGGATTTCCGAGCCCCGATCTCTTCGAACGTGCCGGTGCTCTTCGTCAGCGGGACGCTCGACGCGCACACGCCGCCATCCAACGCGAAGGAGGTCCTCGCGGGATTTCCGAACGGCCGGAGCCTGCTGGTCGAGGGAGGGGCACACTGCCTGCTCGGTTTCAGTCTTCCGAAGGGTCGGAAGCTGGCGACCCGATTCCTGAAAGGGGACTCGGTCTCGACCGCGCGGCTCTCGACCCCCGCGTTCGGGTTCCTGATCCCGGGGATCGCGCGCGAGTCGGCGATCGCGGCGGAATTCGGTCGCGCGCTTCGGACGCCCCAAGGCTATCTGGGCTTCCCGCAATAAAGGGGACAGACCCATTTAACGAGTCCGCGCCGCGCAAACGGGGACAGGCTCAATCCACTGTCCTCATCGAGGCGCGGAAGTCACCTCTGCGAGCGCCGCGGCTCCTGCATACACCGGCGCGCACCACTGCCGATAATCCGGGCGCCGGCCGCGGACCACGTCGAAATAGAGCTTCCGGAGCGCTTCGGCGATCGGGCCGATCCGTCCGGTTCCGATCGGCCGATGGTCCACTCGGGTGGCTGCGACGATCTGGACGCCCGTTCCGACGAAGAAAGCTTCGTCCGCGACGTAGATCTCGCTTCGATCGATCGAGCGCTCGACCACGGTCCGACCGAGCTCGCGACCCAGCAGTTCGATGACGGTGCGGCGAGTGATTCCTTCCAGGATGTTGTCCGTGATCGGCGGAGTCAGGACGACCCCGTTGCGGACGAGAAAGAAGTTCGCGGCGGATCCCTCCGAAATGTGGCCGTCTCGGTTCAAGACGATCGCTTCGTCGAAGCCGGCGCGCATCGCCTCGGACTTCGCGAGAGCCGAGTTGACGTAGGCGCCCACGATCTTGCCGCGCGCGGGGATCGCGTTGTCGTCCACGCGCCTCCAGGAAGAGATGGTGGCGTGCGCCCCCTCTTCCTTCTCGATGTACCGGCCGTAAGGGATCGAAACGATGGAGATCTCGGGCGTCAGGTCGTGCAGCCGGACGCCGACGGTCTCGTCCGCGTAGAACGCCAGAGAGCGGACGTAGCAGTCTTCCCGGAATCCCTCCCGGCGAAGGAGGTCGACCAGGGCGGATGTCAGCTGGCACGAATCGAGCGGCAGCTGCATCCCGATCATCCGGGCGGACTCGAGGAACCGGCGGTAGTGGTCGTCCGGTCGGAAGACGAAGAGCTCGTGCTCGTCGGCGTTCCAGTAGCCGCGGATCCCGCTGAAGACCCCGGTGCCGTAGTTCAGCCCGTGCGTCAGCACTCCGACGCGGGCTTCCGAATAGGGAACGACCCGACCCTGGAAGAAGGCGTAGCGCGGCAGGCTCATCCCGTCCTCCAATGCCAATCGAAAGGTCCAATCTTCATCGCATGCCGTCGACATCTGCAGCATCCGCCCCTGCTTTGATAGAATCAATAGCCACTTTGGAGAAAGTGGACTGAGGCATGCCAACGCGGATTGTTTCCGGGTTTCGAGCGACATGAACGGACGGCCGGCGGCGGAGCTCGACTTCGTCCATTCCCTCGGTTCCTGGTCGCAGGCTTCGGGACCCGTGTACCGGCGTCTCGCGAACGGCCTGCGCTCGGCGGTCCTGCGCGGCGACCTCGAGCCCGGGCGGCGCGTGCCGGCCGAGAGAAACCTGGCGCGCCTTCTCGCGGTCAGCCGGACGACGGTCGTGGCCGCGTACGAAATCCTGCGCCAGGAGGGATGGCTCGAGACCCGTCAGGGAAGCGGCACCCGCGTGCGCTCGGCGCCCCGGCGGACGGCGCCTCCCGGCGACGAGTCTCCATCGTTTCGCCGTCACCCGGTCTACCGGAGCCTGATCGAAGGATCGGGCGGAACGATCGAGTTCCTCGGCGCGCACCTTCCGGGCACCGGCGCGATCCCCGAAGAGCTCGTCTCGTTGAAAGACGGAATGGCGCGACTCGCGCGAGGCCATGGTTACCTGCCGGCCGGACTTCCCGAGCTGCGCTGCGCGATCGCGGCGCGGCTGGAGGCCCGCGGTCTCCCGACGCGTGACGATCAGATCCTGATCACGAGCGGCGCCCAGCAGGCGATTGGCCTCGTCGCGCAGCTCTTTCTCCAGAAGGGCGACGCCGTCGCGCTCGAATCGCCGACGTACCTCGGGGCGATCGACATCTTCAGCAATGCGGGCGCGCATCTTGTCCCGCTTCCGGTCGGCGATCACGGAATCCGCCCCGACGCGCTTGCCGAGATCGTGCGTCGCGCGTCGCCGCGGCTGGTCTATCTGGTGCCGACGTTTCACAACCCGACGGGAGCGCTCGTGCCCGAGCCGGTGCGGCGCGAGATGGCGCGCATCGCCGACGAGACCGACGTCGCACTGGTCGAAGACGACACGCTCGCGGATTTGACGCTCGGCGCCGAGCCGCCTCCGCCGGTCGCGGCGTTCGCGCGCACCGCTTCGGTGTTGACGATCGGCTCGCTCTCGAAAGTCCTCTGGGGAGGCTTGCGGATCGGCTGGATCCGCGCGCCCGAGCCGGTCCTCGCGAGGTTGACGCGGTTGAAGATCCTGACCGATCTCGGCTGCTCCGTCCTCTCGCAGCTCGCCGCCGTCGAGCTGCTCGGCCGGATCGAAGGGATCCGCCGCGCACGGCGCCGCGAGGTCCGGACGAAGTACGGCCGGATGGCAGCCCTCCTCCGGCGCCTGCTCCCGTCCTGGTCCTGGACGCCTCCCGCGGGAGGGCTCTCGCTCTGGGTCCGATTGCCGCACGGCGACGCCACCGGCTTCGCGCAGATTGCCCTGCGGCACGGAGTCGCGATCGTGCCCGGCCCGCTCGCGTCGCCCGACGGGGGCGGCGCGGACCGGCTGCGCCTTCCGTTCGTTCACGACGCCGCGACGATGGCCGAGGGAATCGGGCGCCTCGCCCGCGCCTGGCGCGCGTACTCGCCGGAGCTGCGGGCCGAGAGGACGAGCCTGATCGTCTGACGGACGCCTACCCGTTCTTCGCGGCGAAATCTTTCAGGAAGGACACGAGCGCTTCCACGCCCTTCCTCGGAAACGCGTTGTAGATCGACGCGCGGATGCCGCCGACCGAGCGGTGTCCCTTGAGGCCCGAGAACCCCTGGCGGGCGGCGTCCGCCACGAACTGCTTCTCGAGATCCTCGGAGGGCAGGCGGAACGTCACGTTCATGTTCGACCGGCTCCCCGGCTTCGCGTGCGGGCGATAGAACCCGCCGGACCCGTCGAGGGCGTCGTAGAGGATCTTCGCTTTCTCGGCGTTGCGCCGGCCGATCGCCTCGAGCCCCCCTTCGGCGAGCATCCACTTCACCACCAGGCCCACGACGTAGATCGCGAAGACCGGCGGAGTGTTGTAGAGCGACCTGTTCTGAGCGTGCGTGTTGTAGTCGAGCATCGTGGGGAGACCCGCGGGCGTCCGCGCCAGAAGATCTTCGCGGATCAGCACCATCGTCACCCCTGCCGGTCCCAGGTTCTTCTGCGCCCCGGCGTAGAGAAGCGCGTACCTGCCGACGTCGATCGGCCGGCTGAAGACGTCGGAAGACGCGTCGGCCACGAGCGGGACCCTTCCGACCTCCGGCTCGCGGTGCCACTCGGTTCCGTAGATCGTGTTGTTCGTCGTGATGTGGACATACGCCGCCTCGGCGTCGAGCTTCAGCTCCGACTTTTCCGGAATCCTCGAGAACGTCTCGGGCTCGGTGGTCGCGGCGATCGAAACCATGCCGACCTTCTGCGCCTCCTTCACCGCCTTCTTCGACCAGGATCCGGTCACGACATAGTCGGCGCTCCCGTCCGAAGGCAGCAGGTTCATCGGGACCATCGAGAACTGGAGCGAAGCGCCTCCGCCGACGAAAAGGATCCTGTAGTTGGAAGGCACCGAGGCGAGACGGCGGATGTCGGCGTCGGCGGCGCCCAGGATCTCCTCGAAGGTCTTGGAGCGGTGGCTGATCTCGAGGACCGACATTCCCGCGCCCGGCAGCGACATCAGGTCGCGCTGCGCGTCCTCGAGGACGGTCTCGGGCAGGACCGCCGGTCCCGCGCCGAAGTTGAAGATCCGCTCCCTGGCGATGTCCTTTTCCGGAGTCACGGTGGCCATGGTCGCCCCCTCCTCAGATCGGCAGCAGCGTCACCTCGAGGATGTCCTTCGTGCTCGATTCGATCTCGCGAAGGATCTCGTCGGAGGGCGCCTGATTTAGATGAATCCGTGCGACGGCCGCTTTCGCGCCGTCGAACACGACGTTCTCGGTCTCCTGCACGTTGATGCCAGCGCGTTTGATGCGGTCGAAGACGGCGGCCAGAACGCCGACGCGGTCACAGTGCCGCACGACCAGGAGATGGGTCGCGGGCGACTTCTTCGCGAGGTTGACGACGTTCGGCGCGCGGCCGGTCTCCTTATATTCGCGGACGATCCGCACCGTCTCGGCCGCGATCGCTTCCTGCGCCTGGTCGGTCGACGCGCCGATGTGGTGCGTTCCGACGACCCCCGGCAGCTTGAAAATCGGGTCCTCGACGGTGCCGGCCCCGCCCGACGGCTCTCCGGCGAAGACGTCGAGGCCGGCGCGCACTCCGCGCTCGCGCACGGCGCGTTCGAGGGCCGGCTGGTCGACGACCTCGGCGCGCGACGTGTTGATGAAGAACGCGCCGGGCCGCATGGCCGCGAAGAAATCTCCGCCGATGAGCTTCGTCGTGTCGGGCTTCAGGGCGACGTGGACGCTGACGACGTCCGCGTCGGCCGCGACCTGAAAGATCGAGTCTTTTCGCTCGATGCCGAGACGGCGCGCCTTCTCCTCCGTCAGGCTGCGGCTCCAGGCGGCGACCGGCATCCCGAAGGCCCGCGCGCGCGGGATCATCTCGCAGCCGATTCCGCCCACGCCGATCAAGCCGAGCGTCCGCCCGAAGAGTCCCCGGGCTTTGCTGTACTCCTTCTTGTTCCAGACCCCGCGCGTGAGGTCGCTCGCGTTCTCGGCGATGCGCCGGTCCAGGGCGAGAATCAGGCCGAACGCGAGCTCCGCGACCGCGACCGAGTTCTTTCCGGGACAGTTCGCGACCGAGATCCCGCGCTCGGACGCGGCCTCGACGTCGATCGTGTTGTACCCCGCGCCCGCGCGGACCACCAGAGAGAGGTGGCCGGTTTCGAGCATGGGCCGCGTCACCTTCGTCGAGCGGACGACGAGCGCCTCCGCGCCGCTCGACCGGAGCGCTTCCGTCAGGGCGTCCTCCTTCGCGTCCGGCTCGTAGAGGACCTCGCAGCCCGCCTCCGCGAGCCCGCGGCGGCCGGACTCTTCGAACCTGTCCGCGACGAGGACCTTCATGAGGCGTCGATTCTAAAGGCGGTCAGATCTCATGGACCAACAGACCGTCTCGCAGCTTCGGCTCGAACCAGGTGGACTTGGGCGGCATGATCTCACCCGCGTCCGCGATCCGGATCAGGTCCTCGACCTCTACCGGGAAGAGCGAGAAGGCGACCGCCGCCCGGCCTTCGTCGACGGCCTTCTCGAGCTCGCGGGTGCCTCGCCCGCCGCCGACGAAGTCGATCCGGGGGTCGGTGCGAACGTCGCCGATTCCGAGAAGCGGCTGGAGGATCTGCTCCTGGAGCAGAGAGACGTCGAGCGGCGCCGCCGAGCCCGCGCCCGCGCCGAGGGAGAGACGGAGGCCGTACCACCGGCCGGCCAGGTAGACGGAGACCTGTCCGCGCTCGGCCGGCGCGGGCGGCGCGTCCTCGGAAACCGGCCCGACTTTCTTCAGAGCGGCCAGGAAGTCGTCGGCCGACCGGCCGCCCAGGTCCTTGACGGTGCGGTTGTACGGCAGGATCCGGACCTGTCCGGCCGGGAAGGCGACGCCGAGAAAGAAATTGGAAGCGTCGTCGGGGGCGTGATGATCCGTTCGGGACCGGAGCTCCGCGCGTGCCCGGCTCGCGCTCGCCGCGCGGTGGTGGCCATCCGCGATGTAAAGGAGCGGCACGCGGCCGAACTCGCCGGCCAGCCGTCGGGTGTCTGCGGCGTCCAGGAGCCAGATCGTGTGCGCGACGCCGTCGTCGGCGACGAAATCATTGACCGGCGGCGCCGACGTCGCGCGCGTGACGACCTCGTCGATCGCGGAACGCCCCCGGTAAGTCAGGAAGACGGGTCCGGTCTGGGCGCGCAGCGCGATCATGTGCCGGGTCCGGTCGTCTTCCTTGTCCCGGCGCGTGCGCTCGTGCTTGCGCACGATGTCGGCGTCGTAGTCGTCGAGGGAGAACGTTCCCGCGACCCCGGTCTGCTGGTGGTCTCCCATCCGGAGCCTGTAGAGGTAGAGCGACGGCTCGGCTTCGCGGATCAGAGGACACTCGCGCGTCAACCGCTCGAAGTTCTCCGCCGCCCGGCGGTAGACTTCAGAAGAGTACGGACCGGCGCCTTCCGGGAGGTCGATTTCGGCTCGGGAAACGTGGAGAAAGCTCCATGGGTTTCGGGCGGCGATCGACCGGGCTTCTTCGGTCGAGACCACGTCGTAAGGGACGGCGGCGACGTCGCCCGCGCGCGGCGGGACCGGTCGGAGCGCTCGGAAGGGTCGAAGGATCGCCACGTCACCTCCGCAGGAAACGGCGGCGATTCTAGTGCCCCCTTCTTTCCGATCGCGCTTATGATTCGACGCCGTCCGCAATCGGACGGCCGGATAAGGAGAGTAATCGATGGGTCGAATGAGTTCTCGATTCGTGCTCGCATCGGCGGCTCTCGCGGCGGCCGCGTTCTTCTCCGCCGCGTGCCGGAAGGAAGAGGCTCCCCCTCCGGCGCAATCCGCCGCGCCGGCCGCTTCGGGCGCCCCGGCCGGAGCACCGGCGGGAGCGGCCCCCGCCGCGGCTTCCGCCGATCTCGTGGGCGGGGGCCGGTATCTCGTCACGGTCATGGCCTGCAACGACTGCCACACCCCCTTCAAGATGGGGAAGAACGGGCCGGAGCCCGACATGACCCGGATGCTGTCGGGGCACCCCGAGAACATGAAACTTCCTCCGCCTCCGAAGCTCGAAGGAGGCTGGATGATGGCCGGCTCCGCGACCAACACCGCGTGGGCCGGGCCCTGGGGGATCAGCTATACCGCCAACCTCACGCCCGACCAGAACACCGGCATCGGCATCTGGACGGAAGACATGTTCATCAAGTCCATGCGCAAGGGCAAGCACATGGGCACGTCCCGCACGATCCTCCCGCCGATGCCCTGGGATTGGTACGGCAAGATGCGCGACGAGGAGCTGAAGGCGATCTTCGCGTACTTGAAGTCGATCCCTCCCATTCAGAACCACGTGCCGGACCCGGTGCCGCCGGCCGGAACGAAATGACATCGAATCCCGACGAGGAGGTCGCATGAGCAAGATCATCGAGTGTCACAAGGTCAACCCGTCCAGCGACTGCGCGCACGTCGTGCGCGGCCGCGACGAAGAAGAATTGATGCAGAACGCGGAGGCGCACGCCCGCGAGCACGGCCTCGAGCCGACTCCGGAACTGATGGCCCAGGTTCGCTCTTATATCGAGGACGAGCCCGAACGCGCGTAATCCGCGGGTCCAAACCGACAATTTGGACTGAATGACGCTCTCCGCCGGAACGCGGCTCGGCTCCTACGAGATCGTGGCGCCGCTCGGCGCGGGCGGAATGGGAGAGGTCTACCGCGCCCACGACCCGGCTCTCGGCCGGGACGTCGCGATCAAGGTCCTCCCCGCCGCCGCCTCCGCAGACCCCGACCGGCTCCGCCGGTTCGAGCAGGAGGCGCGCTCCGCCGGACTGCTGAACCACCCCAACATCCTCTCGATCTACGGATTCGGGGAGCATGACGGCGCGCCGTACGTGGTCTCGGAGCTGCTCGAGGGCTCGACCCTGAGAGACCGGATGGCGGGCACCGCTCTTTCGCCGCGGCGCGCGATCGACTATGGGCTCCAGGTCGCGCAGGGCCTCGCGGCTGCGCACGAGAAGGGGATCGTCCACCGGGACCTGAAGCCCGAGAACCTCTTCGTCACGGACGACGGGCGCGTCAAAATCCTCGACTTCGGCCTCGCGAAGCTGACCCAGCCCGAGGGGCCGTCGGCCGGCGCGACGGCCGCGCCCACGGTGACCGGGAGGACCGAGCCCGGGGTCGTGCTCGGGACGGCCGGCTACATGTCCCCCGAGCAGGTGCGCGGATTGCCCGCCGACAACCGGTCCGACATCTTCAGCTTCGGAGCGGTTCTTTACGAGATGCTGACCGGCCGCCGCGCATTCCGCGGCGACTCGGCGATCGAGGCGATGAGCGCGATCCTGAAGGAAGACCCTCCCGAGCTCTCCGAGACGAACAAGAACCTGCCGCCCGCGCTGGAGAGGATCGTGAGGCACTGCCTGGAGAAGAGCCCGCAGCTGCGGATCCAGTCGGCGCGCGATCTTGCCTACGACCTCGAGGCGCTCTCCGGAGTCAGCGGCACGACGGTCGCGCCCCGCGTCGCGGCACGAGGCTCGCGGCGGGCGCTCACCGTCGCGCTGACGGCCGCCGCGGCCCTCGCCCTGGTCGCGCTGGGACTCTTGATCGGGCGCCGTCTCCTCTCCGCCGGGGGCCCTTCGGCGGCCGAGAACGTCCGTTACCGCCGGCTGACCTTCCGGCGGGGCAACGTCGTGTTCGCGCGGTTCGCTCCGGATGGCCAGACGTTCGTCTACGGCGCGGCGTGGGACGACAAGCCGGCGGAGATCTTCCTCGGCCGCGTGGACGGACACGACTCGCGGGCGCTCGGTATCCCCAATGCTTCTCTGCTCGCGATCTCGAAGGAGGGCGAGCTCGCCGTCGCGCTGAAGAAGACGAACCTCTTCGGAACCGTCGGCAGCGGGACGCTCGCGCGAGTCCCGATGACGGGCGGCTCTCCGAGAGAGCTCGTCGAGGCCGTTTCCGCGGCTGATTGGAATCCGGCCGGAACGGACCTCGCGGTCGTTCGGGACGCCGGCGGCACCTCTCCGGAGAGCGCGATCTCGGCGGCCCGACTCGAATTCCCGCCCGGCAAAGTCCTTTACGAATCCTCGAACGGCATTCAGTCCTTGCGTTTCTCCCCGAAGGGCGATCGGCTCGCTTTCGTCGAGGGCGCTTCTCCCGGCACTCTCGTCATCATCGACGTCGCTCGGGGAACCCGGACGATTCTCGTCAAGGACTGGCCGGT
>Ga0066710_100000894_pt1 | contig 20354 bp, 15 predicted proteins | sample GraSoiAngelo_159_FD_79666 | JGI IMG/M metagenome (GOLD analysis project Ga0066710, IMG submission 79666) | Grasslands soil microbial communities from the Angelo Coastal Reserve, California, USA - 14_1009_16_40cm | ecosystem: Environmental > Terrestrial > Soil > Grasslands | place: USA...
CAGGCCGGCATCAAATGTCAGGTGGCGGGTCTGGTCGTGGCTCGCCAGCGGCCGGAGACCGCCAAAGGGATCGTCTTCCTGTTGGTCGAAGACGAAACGGGGATGACGAACGTGATCGTGCGGCCCGATGTCTATGATCGGTGTCGGGCGGCGGTCCGCGGCGAGGCGTTCGTTCTGGTGCGTGGCAAACTCGCCAAGGATGATGGGACTGTGAATGTTTTGGCGGAAGAGGTGGTGGGATTGCAGACGGACATCAGAAAAGTCGACGCCACACGGCCCACGGCGCACGCATTTACGTTCCTCCGCGCCATGCGTCGCGTCGCACCTGGTTCCAAGGATTGGGGATGACCCTTGGCTTTCGCGTGAAGTCCGGGTGGGCCGCCGCGGTGCTGATCGCAAATGCGAAGAAAGCACCCGCGGTCATCGACAGCCGTGTGATCGTGCTGGCCGACCCCGACGTGGCGGACTCGCGCCAACCCTACCACGCCGGCTTCGGCACGGCGCAGACCGACACCGCCAAGGTCGCGCGCCTCGTGCGCGGCATCGAGCGTTTTTCCCGCCGCGCAATCGCCGCCTTGGTCGCCGAATACCGCGAACGCCATCAACTGCGCAGCGCGGCAGTCGTCGCCTCCTCGCTGACCGATCCGGCCTCGATCGCCAACCAACACATGCGAGCCCACGCGTCCGAGGGCCGATTGTTCCGCACGGTCCTGGTTGATGGCCTGGAACAATGCGACATCAAGGTCCGTGTGGTGTTGGAGCGGGAGGTCTATGAGCTTCTGGCAAAGGCCCTGCGTCGCTCGCCGAGCGAAGCCAAGCGCAAGATTGCTGCGCTGGGTGAAGACGTCGGCCGCTGGCGGGCCGAGCAGAAGGTCGCCGCGGCGGCAGCCTGGCTGATCAGCTAGTGGCATTTCCGCACTCGGGGCGTAATCCTGTAGACATGCGAGTCCTGGTGGTCTGTCTACTCGTCGTCGCCTGCGGTGGAAACCCGGCCCCGGAGAAAACCGGACCAGCAGGACCGACGGGTCCTCCGCTCCGCACGTTCGATCGTACGCTCCACGCCACGTCGTTCAACGGCACCCGGCTTACCTACCGCCTCATCGGCGACAGCGGCGCTGCCCCCGTGGTATTCGTCCACGGCTCGTTGGGGGATTTGCGGTCGTGGAACGGACAAGAGACGCAGTTCGCGCAAATTTATCGTGTCCTCGTCTACAGCCGCCGCTATCATCCGCCCAATCCTCAGGTGGACGACCACCAGACCTATTCGCCCAAACTGCATGCCGAAGATTTGGCGGCGATGCTGCTGACGCTGGACATCGCGCCGGCACACGTCGTGGGTTCGGGGTACGGCGCTTACACCGCTCTCGCGCTGGCGCTCGACCATCCACAGCTCGTGCGCTCGCTCGTCCTGGCCGAGCCTCCGATCTTCCCGCTGCTCACCGCGTCCGAGGCGGGAGACTCGGCGCGGCGCGCTTTCTATACGTATAGTCTCGATCCGGCGCGCGCCGCATTTGCGCACGGAGACTCCGTCGCCGGGATCCGGTTGTTCTTCGATGCGGGGGCGGGGCGCGGGGCGTTCGGTAAGCTCCCGGCAGGCGTCCGTGCCGACATGTTGGCGCACGCGTTCGAGCTGCGGCGAGAAATGCTCGCCGAACGGGGGCAATATCTGCCGCCCGTCACATGCGCTGAGCTGGGCAGAATGACGACGCCGGTGCTCCTGGTCAGGGGCGAGCGCAGCCCGCGCATGTTCCAGCTCATCAGCGACGAGCTGGCCCGGTGCCTGCAGAGCGACACGACCGTCACCATTCCCGGCGCGGGTCATCCGCCGCACGCCGGCAACCCGTCGTATTACAACCAGGTGGTAGCACGCTTTATCATGACGCATTGATCGGCGGGGGTTGACGCCGCCGGGACCGTCTGAGCAGCGTGGTCGATACCGTGTTGCGCCGTCTCCTGCTGATCGCCGCGCTTGTACTTCCTGCTCCCGCGCTTGCTGCGCAGGGTCGTACCGACGCACTCATAACGATTGCTCACGCGCACATTGCCGCGCGTCAGTTCGACGAAGCCGACACCGCGCTTAGCCACGCACTCGGCGCCGCGGCGTACCTGATGGACACAGTGCACGTGTTTGTGTGGCGCGCGATCCTCGAACACATGCGCGGCAGCGATAGTCTCGCCCGAGTGAATTTCCACTCGGCCCTTGTCTTGTATTCGGCGCTTCGCGTCAATGGTCTGGATCAAATCGCACCGGGACTCGCCGACGTGTTCGAATCGGAAGTACGTCGGTTCCGAGTCTATCCCGACAGCGAGGTCGACCAGCGCGCGGTGTGGGTGTCGGGTCCCAAACTCGCGTATCCGCCCGACATGCTGCGCCGTCGCGTGGCCGGGCATGCGCTCGTACGCGCCGTCATCGACACCCTCGGTGAGGCGGAGGGGTTCGGATTGATCGTGCTCGAGTCACCGGATCCCGCGTTCGACGAGCCGTTACAGCAGATGATGATGGCCGCACAGTTCTCGCCCGCGCGACGCAAGGGCCAGGCCGTGCGCAGCCAGGTAACCCTCGGATTCGATCTTCACCCGCCCACGCCCGAGAACCCCACCCGGCTGATTACGTCGGCGCGCGAGCAGTTGCGCGCGCATCGGCCCGACAGCGCGTTGACTCTGAGCGAGCAGGCACTCGACAGCGCGAACCAGGCCACCGCGGGCGAGCGCGTGTACGCGCTGCTCGTCCAGGGGATGGCGTGGCGAATGAAAAGGCGCGACAGCCTGGCCGCCGTGTCCTTCGATGCAGGAATCACAGGCTACCGCGATCTCATCGCGCGAGGGACAGACCTCGCGCCCGTCCTCAAGCGTCTCGCCGATTCGATCCGCATCAGCCGCCGTGCCGTGCCCTTGGAGTCGCCCATTGTGGTCGGTACCGTGGACGAGCCGCCGGCGCTCCTGACGCATCCGCCGATCCGCTACGCGCCCGAAATGCAGGCACTGCGCATCGGCGGGACCGTCATCGTAGAAGCGACGCTCGATACGACCGGCCACGTCCTGCCGGCGACCGTAAAAGTCGTGCAAACGCCGAATCCTGTCTTCGACGCGGAGTCGAAGCGCGTCGTCGAGGCCGCGGTGTACCGCCCTGCGCGCGTGCACGGCCGGGTTGCGCGCGTCACGATTCGTCAGCCGATCACCTTTGCGGCCTATTGACGTCTAGCCGGCCGCCTTGCTCTTCCCGAGGTAGGTGCGGACCAGCGGTGCGGGGCGCCGGCGCAGCAGCGCGCCGCGGAGGATGTCGCGTTCTTCGGCCGGAACGTCCACCAGGAACCGCTCGCCCTTCCCTTCTCCTTCTTTCACCACGATCGGCACACCGTCGCGGTAGAGGATGCGGTTGGTGGTGAGCGCGGGGACCGCTTCGCCCGGCGTGAGGATGCCGACCAGGTTCAAAGGATCAGCGCCACTGATGGCGACCAACTCCCCTTCCTCTTGCTCTCTGCGCGTGCTCCGGAGCAGGCCAATCGCTTCCGGCAGCGCGTACTGCTCGCCCGAGAACCCGCCGACGAACCGGCCGCCGCGGATTTCGCCCCGTGCCTCGAGCCGCCGGTAGACGCGTAGGATCTCGCGCCACGGCGCGAGCAGCGTTTCGCGCTGCACGAGTCGCCGGAACACCACGCCATACCGGCGCAGCAGCTGCCAAGCAATCGCCTCGGCGACCTGCTCGTCGGCAATCGGGGGCTTGGCGTGTGTACGAGCCCACCGGCCTGCCGTCTCGACCCCGAACGGCGCGATTCGGCCGCGGCGCCTAAACCCGCCACCGAGCGGCCGGCGGCGATCGGACGGCACGAGCAGGGCACGCAGCCCGGCGAAGCTGTCCGACGACACGAGCCCCCAAGCAACCAGCTCGGCCAGTCCCTTCTCGACTTCGGTCCGCAGCAATCCGGTGGCGTTGACGAGATCGCCGAAGAACAGCGCGCCGCGCGACTCGAACGCCGTGAGCAACGCCTTCCCGGTCGACGAAAGCGGCAGCGTCGCCGGATCTACTTCTGGGCTTCCGGCTCTCCAGATCTCTCCACGTTCGCGGCGGAAAAGCGCGATCGGTGTGCTCTTAACGGGACCGACCTTGCGATTGCGCATTCCGACTTCCGCATTTCGAATTGCCGTCAGCCGTCCCCACGCGATCTCGCCTGACAGACACAGCCCGTCGAGCCAGAGCGGATCGTAATCGGTGAGCCGCGCCGGCAGGACCTCGGACTCCCACGCGCCGGCCGCAAGCTCGTAACCGTCGAGCAGATCGAGAACAGCAGCCAAACCCTCCGGCCCTTCCGCGCGCGATCCGGTGACGAGCCGTTGCCATTTGAAGAGGAAGCGTAGAAAATCGGCAGCAGCAACGGGCTCGATCTCCTTGCGCAACCGGTCGAGCGTGTAGCGATGGATCCGCGCCAAGAGCCGCCGCTCGCACCACTCCGTGCCCTCGATACCAGCCGAGAAGCGCCCGCGCAGCGCGAAACCTTCGTGCTCTAGTGCGCCAAGGGCGATCTCGATATCGACCTGCGGCACTCCAAGGGCATCGGCGAGATCTGGGGTCGTTGTCGGACCGACCACCTCCAGCCGCCCACGCACCAGCTCCCGAATCGCGTCCTCTCGATTCCAAGCCTTTGCCAGCTCACGCTCGGGCGGCGTGACGGCCGGCTCGTTGCGCGCGCCCGGGAATGCTGCCTGCACCATCGGCAGACGCTCCGTCGCGACCCACAGCCGCCCGTCCACCGTCGTCACGCGTCCGGCGCCTACCAGACTGTCGTACTTGTCCTTCCAGGACGCGTGTGTTCCCGCCTCTGCGCTTGGCACCGCGCCCATGATGAGCAGCGCATCGTGCAGCTCGTCGCCGGTTTCGGGATCGGGCCAGGCCTGCTCGCGCACGAGGTCGATGGCTGACTGGTCGAGCTTGCCGAATTCGTCGGCCGTCTTCACGTCGAGACCGCGGCGCGTGATCACCGCTTGCGTACGGCGCTCCTCGAGCGGTGCGTCGTCGAGGAACGCGTAGGGCCGGGCGTTCAGCACTTCATGGCACAGCGGCGACGGCTCGGTCGTGTCGCGCGCGATGAGCGTGAGCTGCCCTGCCTCCATCCCTTCGAGCACGCGCTTCAGCCCCGGGAAGTCCATCGCCTCTAGCAGGCAGTCGGCGATCGTCTGATTTACGAGCGGGTGATCGGGAATCTCCCGGTCACCGACCAGGTTCTCGGGACACGCGAGCTGATCGGGGAATACCGCCGCGACTAGGTCCTCAGCCTCCATGCGCTGCAAGGGTGTCGGGACTTTCCGGCCGCCTCGGAACCGTAGCACCGCGAGCGCGCGCGTCGCGTTCCAGCGCCAGCGCGTTCCGAAGACGGGCGCGTCGAGCATCGCCTGCACCAGCAGGTGCTCCGCGGTCGCGGGCTTCAGGTACTGGAAAACGTCTTCGAGCGGGAAACTGTGCTGTGGCCCGAGTGACAAGATGATTGCGTCTTCGGTCGCCGCAGCCTGCAGCTCGAAGTTGAAGCTGCGGCAGAAGCGCTTGCGCAGCGCCAATCCCCAGGCGCGGTTGATTCGGCTGCCGAACGGCGCGTGCAGCACCAGCTGCATGCCCCCTGCCTCGTCGAAGAACCGCTCGAGCACCAGGCACTTCTGGGTGGGGATGGTGCCAAGGACCACGCGCGTCGCCGCGAGATATTCGACGATCAGACGCGCGCCGGGCTCGGTCAGACCGATGGTGTCCACCAGCCACTGAATCGCGGCCGGCTGATCGTCCAGGCGGTCAGCCACGTCCTGGCGGAGCCTGGAGACTTCCTCCGACAGCTCGTTGGTGCGGCCGGGCGCCTCGCCGAGCCAGAACGGGAGCGTCGGGGGCTGGCCTTTGGCGTCGGCCACGCGCACCTGACCAGACTCCACCTTGACGACCTGGTACGACATGTTGCCGAGCTGGAAAATGTCCCCGGGCGTAGTCTCGATCGCGAAATCCTCGTTCAGCGTACCGACGAACGTTTCGGTCGGCTCGAGGATCACGCGATAGTCGCCGAGATCCGGGATGGCGCCACCCGAGGTGATTGCGGCGATGCGCGCCCCACGGCGGCCCGTGAGCTTCTTGTTGATGCCGTCGTAATGGATGTGCGCGCTGCGCCGCCCGCGGCGGGTCGTGAATCCCTCGGCCAGCATCTGCACCACGGCGTCGAACTCCGCCCGCGAGAGATCTCGGTACGGGTAGGCCGAGCGCACGCGCTCGTAGAGAGCGCTTTCGTCCCACTCTTCGCCCGCCGCGGCTGCCACGATCTGCTGGGCCAGAATGTCGAGCGGCTTGTCGGGGATGATCAGACGATCGAGCCGGCCTTCGCGCGTGGCGCGGAGCAGGGCGGAACATTCGATCAGCTCATCCCGTGACAGCGGAAATACCCGCCCTTTGGGAATCGCGCCCAGGCGGTGCCCTGCCCGCCCCACGCGCTGCAACAGCGTGGCGATCGATCGAGTGGACCCCACCTGGATGACCAGATCGACGCTGCCGATGTCGATTCCCAGCTCGAGCGACGCGGTGGCGACCAGCGCCTGCAGCTCACCCCGCTTCAGCCGCTCCTCTGCCTCCAGCCGTTTTTCTCGCGACAGGCTGCCGTGATGGCTCGTGACGCGATCGGCGCCGAGCCGCTCGGAGAGATGCATCGTGAGGCGCTCGCACAGCCGGCGGGTGTTCACGAACACCAGCGTCGTGCGGTGCTGCGAAATCAGCTCGGCGATGCGGGTGTTGACCTCTTCCCACACTTCCGCCGACATCACCGCCTCGAGCGGCGACGATGGGATCTCGAGCGCCAGATCGAGGGTCCGGATATGGCCGGCGTCGACGATCGTGGGGAGCGGCTGGCCGGTTCCTACGAGGAACTGCGCGATCTCTTCGATGGGTCGCTGGGTGGCCGACAAGCCGATTCGCTGGGGCCGTTTCCCGATGAGCGCGTCCAGTCGCGCGAGAGACAGCGCGAGGTGGCTGCCGCGCTTGTCGCGCGCCACCGCGTGGATCTCGTCGACGATCACAGTCCGCACCGACCGTAGCATCTCGCGGGCGCGTTCGGACGTGAGGATGAGATAGAGGGATTCCGGGGTCGTGACGAGGATGTGCGGCGGTTGTTTGAGCATCGCCTGCCGCTCCGACTGCGGCGTGTCGCCGGTGCGGACGAGCGTCCGGACACGGGCGTCCGGCAGCCCCTGCTCCGCCAACGTCGCCCGAATCTCAGCCAGCGGCTCGGAGAGGTTCTTTTGGACGTCGTTCGACAGCGCCTTGAGCGGTGAGACGTAGACGACCTGCATCTCATCGCGCAGCTCGCCGTTCAGTCCCTGTCGCACCAACCCGTCGATAGCAGAAAGGAAAGCCGCGAACGTCTTGCCGGAGCCGGTCGGCGCCGCGATGAGCACGTCGCCGCCTTCCTGGATGACAGGCCAGGCACGCTTTTGGGGCTCCGTTGGCTCGGCGAAGCGATTGGCGAACCAGCGTTCGATGACCGGATGGAAACGCGACAGCGGCATAGGACCCGAAATATACCCGAAAACCTGTTACCCGCGAAGGGCGGCGATACGCTCGATCGTCTCCCCGATCTTGTTGTTGGGAGTCGATGCCCCTGCAGTGATGCCGATCGTCAAGCGGCCTTCCGGCAGCCAGTGCTCGTGCCGCTCCTCGGTCGCGTGCATACCCACCGGCCGATGGCGAATGCTCCCGTCCTCCACGTCGATGCACGCCGCATCCTCGATGTGGTAGGTCGTCACCTTGTCGCTGCAGATGGCCGCGAGATGGGTCGTGTTGCTCGAGTTGTAGCCGCCGATCACCACCATCAAATCGAGCGGCTCGGTGATCAGTTTGAGCACGGCATCCTGCCGTTCCTGCGTGGCTGAACAGATCGTGTCGAATGTGCGGAAATGCTCGCCGAGCGCCTCAGCGCCCCAGCGTCGAGCCATGCTCTTCCCCACTTCGCCGGCGATGGCGAGCGACTCTCCCGAGAGCATCGTGGTCTGATTCGCGACGCCGACCCGCTGTAGATCGCGGTCGGGATCGAAGTTCGGCGTCATCTTGCCCTCGAAGTGCTGTAAGAACTGGTCCCTGCTCCCAGCTCCCTCGATATAGTCGCATACCACGCGAGCTTCGCTCATGTCACGAACCACGAGATACTTGCCGCCGGGATACTTGTTGACCTGGCTCGACGTGGCCTTCGTTTCCTCGTGGTAATTCTTGCCGTGGATCAAGGCGGTGAAGCCGTCGCGCGCGTACACCTCGACCCGTTTCCAGACGTTCAGCACCGAACCGCACGTGGTGTCGACGAGCACGCAGCCGATGGCGCGCAGCCGCTCGAAGTCCCGCACCGTGACGCCGAATGCCGGGAGGATTACGACGTCGCCGGCGTTCACCGCGCTGAAGTCGAACTCGCCATCCCGCCCGTCGGGACGGTGCAAGAACTCGACCCCCATCGCGGCGAGCTTCTGATTGACGTGCGGGTTGTGAATGATCTCGCCGACCAGGAAGGTGCGCTTGTCGGGGAACTTGGTGCGCGTTTCGTACGCGTACTCGACTGCGCGGTCCACGCCGTAACAGAATCCGAACTCGCGGGCGAGCCGGAACGTCAGGTCGCCCACCTCGAGCGCGTATCCCGACTCGCGAATGAGATCGACGACACGGCTGTGGTAATCGGCGGTGAGTGCGCCCTCGATCGCGCCTTTGAGGCCGAATCCTTTGCGGAAATAGGTCTGTTCCACGGCCTCAATCTAACCGGACACCGCGCCCGCCGCGGATCGCGTCGAGCACACGCTGCACCTGCCAGCCATCGCGGAACGTGGCGGGTTCGCCTTGCGGCGTACCGCCGCGGATCACCTGCACCATCTCCCGCATCAACCGCACGAACGAACGGTGCCACATGTTGTTGGGCTTTGTCTTCTCCCAGAGGTCGTCCGGGGCTGAGATGTCTTCCAGTGGACCGCCGGGCTTCGCCAGTTCCAGGCGCGTCTCGCCGCTGAGCAACAGCGTTCCCTCGCTGCCCGTCACCTGCCCGAGATGGCCCGGACCGTGGTGCGCGACGGTGCTCAACGTGATCGTGGCGACGGCGTCCTTTGCGGTTTGGAGCACGCAGCTCGCGAAGTCATCCGCGGTCACCGGACGCGTCGCACCGGTTTCATCCCTGCGTTCCTTGACGAACGTCTCAACCAGTCCGGCGACGTACGTGATCTCGCCACCGCTCCAGAACCGGAACAGGTCGATGAGGTGCGACCCGACCGCGCCGAGGATGCCGCCGCCGCGAGACGCATCGAACCACCAACTCCACGGCGCATCGGAAGCCTGCGGCCGGCCATCCCCGCGCAGGTAGGGCTTCAGCGACAGCTCCACATGTCGCAGCTCGCCGATCGCGTTGGATCGAATCAGCTCACGGGCGCGCCGCCGGTTGGGCTCATAGCGCAGTTCGTGGTCAATCCAGGCGAGCCTGTCGGGATGCTGTTGGGACGCTGTCACCATCTGCGCGGCCTCGAAGGCATCGATGGCCATTGGCTTTTCGCATAGGACATGCTTCCCGGCTTCCAGAGCCGCGATCGCATATCGGGCGTGGGTGTCGGGTGTCGACGAGACGATCACGAGATCGACGTCCGGGGAGCGGGCCAGGTCCGTTCCGTCCGTAAAGACGTGTGGGAGTCCGAACTCCCGAGCTACGGCCTCCGCATTCGCGCGGTGGCCGCTGGCGACGGCTGTGGGTCTGGTTCCGGGCACGAGCGCGAGCGCCGGCAGCTGCACGCGGCGGGCAAATCCTGATCCAATGAAGCCGACGCGTACGTCGCGGGATGTCGTCACGGCTGGAAATTGCACGGCACCGTGTCGGGGCGCGTGGGGAGCGACACGTCATGATACTCGATGTGCGCCGGGGTCCGAATGCCGCTCTCGACTCCCGTCCCGTCGGCTCGGCCGCTGATCTTGGTCCGTTCCCGACGGACCTGGACCGCGCCGCTGTCGAAGAAGAACGCGTGCGGCGTCTCGCGCAGCAGATAGCGCACTGCTACCACTGCTCCGGGTGTTGTCGGGTCGTCAGGTACGACGGCCGGATATCTTGCAGTCACGAGGCTGTCGGCGAAATGCAGCCGGACGAGCACGCCGTTCCCCTCGGGAATCACGCCTTCGAGCAGAATCGTTCGACCATCGGTACAGCGATGGGTCCTCGCCGGGAGCGAGAAGCGGACGGTGTCTTTGGGCGGAAATGCGACTATCACATCCAGGCTCGGGGGCTGGTCAGGTCCATGGCAGCCAGTCATCAGCACCAGCAGGGCAGGGACGACTCTCAGCGAGGCGATGGCAGGACTCCGAGAAACTTGCGCGCGGCTACGGGATTGAGCGTGTGCGGCGCGAGAGATGCGATCAAACCCGCCGGCAGCGGCGTGGGCTTCAGTCGCTTTCGGTCGACGCACACCAGCACCATCCATCCTGCCGCACCGAGCGCGAACGCGTCGGGCCGCAAGACATCGAAATGAAGCGTCAAAGATTTTGTGCCGACCTTGCCCACGTACGCGGCGATGCGTAAGCGATCATCCAGGCGGGCCGGCCAGTAGAACTCGCTGTGTACTGCTTTGCGCGGGAGAAAGATGTTGTACTCGTCGAACATCCTGGCATACGCGAGTCCGCAGTGTCGAAACATTTCGGTCTCGGCGATCTCGAACAGGCGCACGTACGAGCCGTAGAAAATGATGCCGGCGAAGTCTACGTCCGACCAGCGGACATATTCCTCAATGACGAACGGCTGCGGCGCGGAGTCGGGGGAGGGCATCCCCCGGAGAAGCTAGGAGCCTAGGGAGAGGCGCGAAAGCCGTCCATCCCGTAGGACTTGAGGCGTCTCCACAGCGTCGTGCGGCTGATGCCGAGCCGCCGCGCGGTCTCAGCGAGTTTGCCGCTGGTGTCTTGCAGCGTGTCGGCGATGGCCTGGCGCTCGCGTTCAGCGAGCGTGAGTGCACCGGTCGGGGGGAGGATCGCTGCTTCGCCGAGATTCTGGGTGCCGTTCTTGAGGGGAGAGAACCGGGCGCCGAGACTCTGGAGCCGATTCCGGAGATCGCCGTTCTGCCCGTCGATCACGCGTCGAGCCGACGTATTGGCGTACAACACGCGGCCCTGCTGATCGAAGATGACGACGCCCTCATTCACCGAATCGATGACGGCGCGCACGAGCGGGGAAAAAGTGGCGGGCAGGGTACCCGCAGGGCTCACAGGTTTGTCGATCATTGGTCGGTTATCCTCATACAAAACTTGCAGCTTCAAGGTTTCATGGCGAACGACGGGGGCTGTTAGATTCGTGTCAAGATGAGACTCGCTCATAGGTCAAAAGGTTGCTGGTTTGTTTCGGCTTGCGTCCTTCTTACTGACTCCCACTATTGACCGTTGGAACAAGAACGTGCCCAAGGACGCCACCTCCACCCGCTCCAGCATCCTCGCGGCCGCCGTGCAGACCTTGCAGCGCGGAGGCGTCGAAGGCTTTACCCTCGAGGCTGTCGCCCGTCGTGCCGGCGTGGTCAAAGGCCTGGTCCTCTATCACTACGCATCACGCGGCCGGTTACTGCGCGCGGCTGCATCCCAGATCGCCACGTCGCGCCAGGCGGCAATCGAGCGCGCCCTCGCCAGTGCTCCCGGAGCAGGTGCGCTGGACGCCTGTTGGGAGGAGCTGCGTCGCCAAGCCGAGGACGGAACGGCCCGCGCGTGGCTCAGCCTCTGCGCAGCCGGCCTCATTGACCGATCGGCCAGGAACGCGCACTTCGAGGACGCGGCCCGCGACGCCGTGATCGATGGCTCGGCGATCGCACTTGCCGCCGGCGTACCATTGGCTGATGCGAAAGACGCTTACGACGCCCTTTGGTTAACCCTGCTCGAGGTGACTCAGAAGTCCTAGCGGCGCCGTGGCCGGCGGCCGCCTCGCATCACACGCGCGCGGTGCGCGCTTCCCAACGTCCGCAGTCCCAGTCGCAACTCGTCGAGCGAGCTCGCCCGTACCGCCTCGTGTTTGCCGCGAGTCACGGTGAAGCGAACCGGCCGGTCGAAGGTCGGCAGGTCCCTGGGATGCAACCGGCGAGCCTGCCCTTCCTTGAGCCGGAGCCGGACTACGCCGACTCCTTGGTCGACGTCATAGTCGACCGGGACGCGGTCACCGTAAAGAAAGACCGACGAGGGCAGGGCATCGAGCCGGTCTCGCTCGCCCTCCGGAATGGCCGCTTCGGGATCGAGCAGGATCCGAGTCCCGATGAACTCATCCCAGGAACGGACTCCCGCCAGTTGTGCCGCCATTTGCTCGGCGACGTGCTCACGCTGTGCCTGGCTCAACCGGCCGCCCGAACGACGCCAATAATGTCCGAAGCGCTCCAAGGCCCGCCGGATCTTTCCTTGATCAGGATGCGGGGTCTCGCCGGCGAGCAACGCGTCCTTCAGTGCCCGTCGTGCCGATTCAGCAAGCTCATCAGGGAAGGGACTCGGAAGTGGCTCCACTTCCCGATCGAGGGTGAACCCGAAGTAGTCGACGGTCCGCACGATCATCAGCCCTTCGCGGCGGCGCTGCCGCTCGAACACGACGTCTGGCCTGCCCCTGCGCGCGTACCGTCGAATGGCGCGCTCCGGGATTTGCGTTCCCTCGATGCTCGCCCGCGGTACACCGAACCGGTCGGCGAAATAGCGCAGCGATCCGGCGATCGCGCCCCAGCTACCGCACACTGAGCTCCGGCTCACCCGTGCCTCACGTCCGTCCGCCGTCTGCTCGTCGATTACGAGATCAAACGGCATGATCTTGGCCAAAAGGTCAGCAAAAAGTTCCAGTGTCTTGCGGTCGCCGTACGGCAGCTTGGCCGGCAGAGGGAGCTCCAGCTGGCGATACACCGAGGCCGTTCCCAACGCGATGTCTTCGATCGCCTTTACGAGCACGCCCCGCTCCTCGGCCCAGCGCTCGATGTCCTCTTCACGAAACAGGTGACGCGGCAAGCCATACACTTCGCCGAGATAGCCGTGCTTGTTCACGGCCTCTGCATAGACGTTGTATGCAGTGACATGATCGGACCCTGGCACGATAAGGCCGGCGAGCTGCCGCTCCTCGCGGGTCATGCGATGCAGGGACTCGATGTTCGATGCGACCGCGACGAGCGGAACGAGTGGCGGCTCGGCGTGATAGAGCAGCTCGCCCCACGGCCGCTCGACCGGCATCGCCTCGACGTCGCGGCCGTAAGTCGTTAGTCTGCCGTGCTCTATGAGCCCTCGCTCGGTCAGAAGCTCCACGCTGTCGCGATAGGCTCGACGATCGAGCGGGACGGGCAAGTCGAGCTCGGCGGCGTCGACCCCAATAGCCGCACAGGTGATCGCTACACGTTCCGCATCGCCGGCAAGCTGGAACTCGGGAGCCGTCGGCCGGAGATCTTCGAACGCCAGGTCGCGGTCGCTCAGGATGTAGACCTCGCCGTGCTGGACCCGTCCATGCACCCGGCCGGCCATCTGAAGAATCTCGTTGGCCCCCAGGTATGTCCGTGTCAGCACGTTCTTGCCGCGCTCCACCACGTTCGTATAGCGCGCATCATAGATCACGACCGTATCCAGCCCGCGGATGTTGAGCGCGGACTGGCCTGCGGCAGTCATGGCGAGCAGGAACGGCCGTTTGACCAAACCGTCAAGAAAAGGTCGAATGACGCGAATCGGCTCGCCACCGTGGTAGAAGGCGGTGGCGAGGTTGGGCCAGCGGTCGCCGAGCTCTTTGGCAATCTGTTCGACTTCCGCACGCGTCGGGACGAACACGGCAACGCCACGGCGCTCGCGCATGACACGCTTTATGAAGCGATCGTTCAGGAACTCGAGGGGCTGCTCCGCCAGAACGTTGACCTGGGCAGCCTTGGCGGGATCAAACGCCCGGGTCTCCAAGACCTCTGCAGAAGCGAGATAATCCTCGTAGAAGCTCGGATCCACGGTGGCAGACAGCCAGATGAAGCGGCAGCGCGCACGCTTCCCTAGCGCAAGGCACAACTCCATCTCGGCAGAGGTTTGGTGAATCTCATCGACGACGAGTGTGTCCTGCGCGGTGATGAGGCCATCCTGGAACCAGCGGCGGGCAATTCCGGTCGTGATGATCACCACGTTCCAGGTCGGCGTCTCGGGGGTCGCCTCGCGTTCGCGATTGACGACTCCCACCTTCAGCGGTGCCTTGAGAATCGTCTCGGCCATGCTCCGGATCGCGAGCGTCTTGCCGGTGCCCGTGCCGGCTACGATCCCGAACCCCTGGCCCGATCCGGCAAGTCGTCGAATGTCGTCGCCGTGCTCGCGTTCGAGCAGCGTCTCCAGGTTCAGGCCGAGGGCCAGCTCGATCGTCTCGCAGGCGGCCCGTGTCGGAGCGATGACGATGACTCTCCCAGTCGAGGGCTCGGCTGCGAGGAATGCCTGAGGATCGGGAGGGAGGAAGTGGTCGCGGGAGATGCGCACTACTGCAATATAGAACGGATCCCTAAAACACCGTTCCCCCTCTCCACGACGTGGCGAGGGGGACAGGGGGTGAGGCTACCAGCGCCCGCGATGATACCGGCGCACGTAACCGCGGTGCGGCCGCACGACAATCACGCGCGGTGCGCGATAAACACCTGGAGCAACGACGATGTATGGTGCAGGATGGTAGCGGTAGTAATACGGGCGCGAGTATCGATAGTAATAGGGACTCCCGATCACGACGTGACCGCCCAAGTACGGATCCCCAAAACTCAGCGAAACACCGACTCGAGTTTGAGCCTGTGCGACACCCGTGGCGAGGCCAAACAAGAGCCCGACGATGACGAGTATGCGTTTCATGGTTCCTCCTTGGTGTGACCGACTAAGGAAGAGACGTGCCATAGCGGTGGAGAGCAGTAAGTGATTAAGCGGTAACTGGTTACGCGATTGGGGGAGGGGCACGGCTGTCCGTCGCTTGTTACACGTTGTCCTTGTTCAGTCTCCGAAACTGATACCGAGGTCTCTCGCAGTGGCAATGCTGTCGGAATCGAGCGCTACGCGCCGCGGAGTTGCGAGCGCCTCCTCCAACGACACCGCGACGATGCTCGGCGGCTGCAACGCCACCATCCTCCCGAATTGACGCTCCGCAACCAGGCGCACCGCAGCGGCGCCGAACCGCAGCGCCAGCATCCGATCGAAGGTCGTCGGGCCGCCACCCCGCTGCAGGTGTCCGAGCACCAGTGACCGCGTCTCTTTCCCCAGTCATCTGCTCGATCGAGTGCGCCACCTTTTCGGAGATGCCGCCGAGGCGCTCGTGCGCCGGATCGATCAGCGACACGGTGCCCCCCTTCGGTACCGCACCTTCCGCCACCACCACCATGCTGAAGTGCCGTCCGTCGGCCTCGCGCCGCCGGATCTTGTCGCAGACCTTGTCGATATCGAACGGGATCTCGGGAATCAGGATGACATCCGCCGAGCCTGCGATTCCGGAGTTCAGGGCAATGAAGCCGGCGCAGCGGCCCATCACCTCCACGACCATCACGCGCTCATGGCTCTCCGCGGTCGAGTGCAGTTTGTCGATCGCGTCGGTCGCCGTGGACACGGCGGAGTCGAACCCGAACGTCGTGACGGTCCCTCCGACGTCGTTATCGATCGTCTTGGGCACGCCGACGGCGGGGAGGCCCCGCTTCCAGAGATGCAGCACGATTCCGAGCGTACCCTCGCCGCCGATCGCGACCATGGCGTCGAGGCGATGCGCCCGGAACGAATCGAGCAACTCCTGCGTGCGGTCGCGCTCCTCCCAGCTGCCGTCCGGCCGCTGAACGCGCCAGTTGAGCGGATTGCCGCGATTCGATGTTCCGAGGATCGTGCCGCCAAGGTGGGTGATGCCGCGGACTTCCTGGGGGCCGAGGGGCATCAACTCGGACTCGCCGAGCAGGCTCCCGAATCCTCGTCTGATCCCCACGCATTCCCAGCCGCGATGCACCGCGCTCAGCACAACGGCACGGATGACGGCATTCAGGCCTGGCGCGTCACCGCCGCCCGTGGAGATTGCAATTCTCACTGCTTGCCGGCAGTCCCCTCGCGCATCAACCGCACCACTTCGCCCGATTCGGCGTGGCGCTTCGTGCTTTTCTTGGAGTAGACGCGACGGCCGTCGACGTCGACTTCAAAGACGCCGCCGGAGGACTGAATCAGCCGCACTTCAGCATGCGGAAACGCACTGCGGATCTCGGCCGCCAGACCGGTGGCCCGTGGTTCGTAGTTTCAAATGACGCAGTATTCGATGGTGACGGTCATGTCGTAAACGATAGTCGTGCTTGACACACCGCGCCACGCCGCCGACCTTGCGCCACAGCGTTATGCGGCTCCTCTCGCGATTCTCGACCGCGCCCGCGCTCATCGTCCGCGTCGCGGTTGCGCTCGCCGCAATCGTCAGTTTCGGCGCCGGGCTCACCGCCTACGTCAGCGGCCGCGTGCTTCCCGGCGAAAACCTGCCGCTGGCGGGGGCATTGCTCGTTCTCGTCGCCGCCGTCACACGCCGCTACGGCATCGCGCTTCCCGGCAACGGCTTTTCCTCTTACGTCCTCGGTGTCATGCTGTTCGGGATTCTCGATCGCGGCTGGGCGTTCGCCGCCATCGTGGCGCCCTTCGCGATGCTGGTGGGCGATGTGCTGATGCGCCGCCTCCCACTGCGCGCGGCGCTGGGGAACGCGGCGCACCTGACGGCAGGATCGACGTTCGTTGGACTGATGTACGCGCGCCTGAGCGGCGCGACTGGAGTCGCGGCGGTCTCGGCCGACAATGCCTGGGTCGTCGCGCTGACGGTCGTGATGTTGCCGATCATCGTGAATGGCACGTTCTATCTGGAGCTCGCCCTCGGGCAGACGATCGCGTGGGTCGACGCCCGGCTCACGCTGCGCTGGGAATCGATCGTCTATCTCGTGTCTGCCGCCCTGGCGCTGGGTTGGCTGGCGGTTGTGAACGCGACCATCCCCGTCGAGACGCGGGCGCTGCTCACCGGCGGGTTGTTGCTCGCGACCTGGGGCAGTCTCGGCGTGCTGCGGCTGGGCGTGCGCGCCGATGAGCTGCACCTCATTCAGCGGCTCGCCCAGGTGATCGCCGCCGAGCTCACGTTGAGTCACAGCTTCGAGCGAGTGCAGGAGCTGACGCGGCAGCTCGTCCCCTGGGAACAGATGGGATTTGCCCGCTACGATCCGCGCACCCGCCAGATGGAGCTGGTCGCCGACACAGCAGCGCAACCCGGAGCCGCTGCGTTCCGATTCGATTCCGATGCAGGCCTCACCGGCGAAGCGCTGCGGCTGCATCGCCCCCTCGTGGCGCATGGCCTCGCGCGCGATCAGGTCGTCGTTCCGGGCGGCGAAACGCCTGGCTCCGAAATGCTCATCCCGCTCTACCACGCCGGCCAGCTCGTCGGTCTCTGGAGCGTCCGGCATTCCGACCCCACGATGTACCGGCAGTCGGACGGCGAGCTCCTGGAGTTGCTGGCGCCGCAGCTCGCGCTGATGGTGGCGATCGACGGCTCGCTGCGCCCGGTGACCGGCGCGTCCGATCAGACGACGCAGTACGTGCAGACCCTGACCGCCACGACCGAGGAGATTCACGCATCCAGCGAGGAAGTCGCTGCCGCCGCGCAGCGCGCCAGTCACGGCGCCGGCCAGGCCGCGACGCTGGTGAGCGCCGCCGCCCGCGAAGCGGGGCAGCTGAAGGACAGCGCCGGCGAGCTCGCCTCCGCCGGCGATCGGACGCGCGACGCGGGCTCACAGATGGAAAAAACCACCGACCGTGTGCGCACGGCGACCCAGAACGCGGTGCGCCAGCTGACCGACCTCGGCGCCACGACCGAGGAGAGCGCCGCCGAAGTCGGGCGGCTGCGTGAGGTAGCGGCGCGAGTCGAAAAGTTCTCCGAGACGATTGGTTTCGTCGCGAATCAGACGAACCTGCTCGCGCTCAACGCCACAATCGAGGCCGCGCGCGCGGGAATTCACGGGCGGGGGTTCGCCGTGGTCGCCGACGAGGTACACAAGCTCGCCGAAGCGAGCGGGCGGGAAGCACGCAACGTTGGCAAGGCGGTCCAGGACACGCGGCGCGCCTTGGACCGCGCGGCCCAACTCATCGAGCGCATCCGGGGCGACCTCGGCCAGGTCGTTCAGAGTTCCGCGGCGTGGGTGCAGGACCTCGAGCGCATCGCCGAAGCGGCCGCGGAGACGGCGCGTGCCGGGAAGCAGGTGGCGGAGGTGGGACGCCACAGCGCCGAGCTGGCGACGCGAATCACCGAGTCTCTGGGGCAGGCGCGCGCCGGCGCGCAGACCTCCAGCCAGGAGGCCGAGGCCGTTGCGGCCGCGGCGTCCGAGCAGCTGCGGGCCATTCAGGACCTGGCCAAGGGCGCTACCGAGCTTTCGGCGCTCGCCGAGCAGCTTTCCCAGGCATTGCGCTTCATCAGAGGAGGGAACGGACACCCTTAGAATGAGACGGGGAAGGGCCCCAAGCGCTGGTGATAGGGGTTACAGGGGTTTCTTCACGGCGGACCGATTATTAAAGTGAAAGTGCCGCCAACCCCGGGGAGTCACATGCGCGCGCGGACGCCATTGCTGCTGCTGTGTCTCAACGCCGTTCCTGCCCTCTGCGTCGGTCAACACACGCATCAGTTCGAAATCGGGGCGTTCGGATCGTATACGCGCTATGACCACGCGTTCATGCTGGACAAGCAAATCGGCGGGGGCGGGCGCCTCGGCTACTTCTTCAGTCCTGTTGTAGGGATCGAGGTCGATGCCGGCTACCAGCAGCCCACGCCGGCGGCCGGCGGCTCGAATGCGTCGCTCCAACTGGGGAGCGCCAGCCTGGTCCTCAACATGGGCAACCAGCATAACCTCTTCTATATCCTTGGCGGCTACAGCCGACTCGCGTTCGGCGATCGCTCGGGCTACACGTTCACGGACAACGGCGTTCACAGCGCCATCGGCGACCGCGTATTCCTGGGTGAGCGGGTCGCCCTCAGGATCGAAGGACGCGCCATCTACGCTCCCAAAACCGGGTTCTCCAGCGGCAACTGGGCCGGCCACATCGTCGGCTCGCTCGGACTGGCGATCTTTACCGGCCCGAGCGCGTTCCGTGACGCCGATCTGGACGGCGTTGCTGATGGGAAGGATGCATGTCCGGGAACGCCCGTGGGCGCCGTCGTCGACGCGCGTGGCTGCCCGAGCGATTCCGACCGCGACAAGGTCTATGACGGCCTCGACGCCTGTCCCAACACGGTCGAAGGTGCGGAAGTCGACGCCCGCGGCTGCCCGAAAGACTCCGATGGCGACGGCGTGTACGACGGCATCGACAAGTGCCCGGGCACAGCGACGGGCGCCCGCGTGGACGCGCAAGGCTGTCCGACCGATTCCGACCGCGACGGCGTGCCGGACGGTCCCGACCAGTGCCCGAACACGCCGGCTGGTGCGACGGTCGACACGACCGGCTGTCCAGTCGATAGCGATCACGACGGCGTGCCCGACGGCCTCGACAAGTGCCCCAACACCCCGGCGCGGACCGAGGTGGATACGGCAGGGTGCCAGCGCGCGTCGGACGCCGACGGCGACGGCATCGACGACACCAAGGACAAGTGTCCCGGAACAGCGGCCGGCACGCGCGTTGATGCGGCGGGATGTCCGATCCTCTTTACGGAGGCCAAGACCCCGGTCGTGCTCCGCGGCGTGACTTTCGAGACGGGCCGCTCGGCGTTGAAGCCTGATTCGTACACGATTCTCGACATCGTGGCGGCGTCGCTCGTCGCCAACCCCGACATCAAGATCGAAATCGGCGGACACACCGACAACACGGGGGCCTCGGCGACGAACCTGCGTCTGTCGCAGGCACGTGCCGATGCCGTCCGGGCGTATCTGGCCAGCAAGGGCGTCGGCCCCGAGCGGATGGTCGCCAAGGGGTATGGTGCATCGCAGCCGGTCGCGCCGAATACGACGCCGGCCGGTAGGGCGCAAAACCGGCGTGTCGAGCTACGGCAGACCAACTGAGGCGGAGGCAAAACGTGAGAAAGCTCGCCCCGATACTTGTGGTGATGACGCTGACGGCCACGCGGCTGCACGCGCAGTACGCCCGCCGCTACGAAGTCGGCTTGTTCGGCGCCTACACGAGATACGACAAAGCCTTCGGTCTGGCCGACAAGCCCGGCGGCGGCGTGCGCTTCGCCTACGCGCTCACGCCGATGATCGACCTCGAGGTCGAGGCGCTGTTCCAGTCACCGCAGGACGTCGGGACGGCGCACATCGAGCCGCTGATCGGCAGCGGCAGTCTCGTCGTGAACGCGCTGAACGCGAGCCGCATGTCCGTCTACGTGCTCGGCGGGTACTCGCGGCTCGATTTCGGCGGCACGAATCCC
>Ga0066710_100000895_pt1 | contig 20353 bp, 14 predicted proteins | sample GraSoiAngelo_159_FD_79666 | JGI IMG/M metagenome (GOLD analysis project Ga0066710, IMG submission 79666) | Grasslands soil microbial communities from the Angelo Coastal Reserve, California, USA - 14_1009_16_40cm | ecosystem: Environmental > Terrestrial > Soil > Grasslands | place: USA...
AACCTTTGATATGAAGACGCGCATCGAGGTGGATTTTACGCAGAATAAAGATGAAGTACTCAACGGCATCTATCATCTTTATTTCCCTGGGTTCAGTGAATCGAACATTTTCGATGCTCTTCTGGAGACGGTGGATCGCTTGAAGGATGTGAAGGGTAAGAAGTCCATTGTGGTGTTGGCCAGCGGCGTGGACACTTTTTCCAAACATACGCTCGATCAAACCATGAAACAGCTCCGCCAAAGTGATGTGACTATTTTTTGTGTTGGTCTTGGCCGCGTCTTTCAGAATTTTGCAGATTCGCGCGGCGGAATGGGCAACATGGCGCGCATGAATTTTCTACAAGCGGAAAATCAGCTCAAGACTTTTTCTCAGGAAACCGGGGGGTTCGCTTGGTTTCCTCAATTCGAAGGCGAGATGCCCGGTGTGTTTCGCGACGTCGCCGCATTTCTCCGCCACCAGTACAGCCTCTCCTACTCACCAACGACCGGCGCGAAAGACGGCAAATTTCACAAGGTTAAGGTGGAGCTGGTCGCTCCCGATGGCGGCCCCCTGACCATCGTCGACCAAAAAGGCAAGAAACAGAAATTCCAGGTCTACGCTCGCGAAGGCTATCAGGCGCCCAAAAGCGGCGTTGGCGATTGAATTTCGTCCAATGTAGAACGCGGGTTTCGTTATGACTCTGATCCTGAAATATTTCTATTACACTTGTGAGGCAAGCTGGAAGATCCGTCCTCGATCTTTTTTGAATTCCCTCTTCTCTGCGAACTCTGTGCTCTTGGTGTCCTTGGTGTCAAATCCTTCTTTTTTCAGTAGCCCCGCGCAAGGTCAACCCGATTAAACATTTCCCGCTCGTCAAACCATCTCTCCAGCAATTCGATCAAAATCGCCGTCTGCCGGTCCCAGAGCCTGTCACTGACCCCGCTGGTGTGCGGCGTGATGAACAAATTTGGGGCTTTCCACAACGGACTCTCCGCCGGCAACGGTTCCGTCTGTGTTACGTCCAGCGCCGCGCCGCCTAGCGCGCCACTTTCCAGCGCCTGAATCAACGCCGCTTCATCTAATAGCGACCCGCGCGCTACGTTTATCAGTCTCGCTCCGTCTTTCATCCTTGCGATTTGTGCCAAGCCGATCAGGCGTTTCGTTTCCAACGTCTCGGGAGCTGAAATCAGCACGTAATCCGCATCCGGCAATGCATCGTGTAACTTGGCCGCGGAAAAAATCTTTTCCGCATCGCTGCGGTCTCCGTCGCCAGATCGCGTGACTCCCCAAACCTTCATATCAAACGCCTTCGCGCGCTTCGCCACTTCCCGCCCGATGGAGCCGTACCCCACGATCAGCAGCACCTTCCCGCTCAACTCCGTCAAATGCTGCGGCTTGTCCCAAATCTCCTGCTGAGACCATCGCGCCCGGTCCTGTCCTCGCAGCGAATCCGGAAAATTCCTTGCCAGTGCAAGTAGCAGACCGATGGTGTGCTCGGCCATCGGCACGGAAAAAATACCGCTCGGATTCGTCACCATAATTCCCGAATCCCGCAGTTCCAGATACATTAGCTGCGCCACGCCCGCCGCCGTCGAGTGAATCCATTTCAGCTTCTTCGCGTCCTTCAATTGCTCGGCGCGCAGCGAGTACCCCACAAAAATGTGCGTATCCGGGAGTTCTTCTGCCAGCCGCTCGTAATTCGGCAAATGCAGAACGCGCATCTCCGGCCAGCGCTTTCGAATTGCCTCCGCCATCGCGGGCTTGGGCCGCCACTCCGTAAAGGGGTGCCACACACAAATCACAAGTTTGGTTTCTGCAGGTGTTGTACGGTTCATGGTCAGGCTATGAAATGAGGCGCAAATCCGTACCTGTCATATCCGCGGGTCGCGGTTGCCCCAGCGTGCCGAGCATTGTCGGTGCAATGTCCCGCAGCGATCCGCCCGGCTTCAATCGCAGCTTGTCGTCATCGCTCACTAGAATAAGCGGCACTGGATTCGTCGTGTGATACGTGTGCGGCCCGCCGGTCAGCGGATCGATCATGGTTTCCGCATTCCCGTGGTCCGCGGTGATCATCCACGCGCCTCCACGCGGTTTCAGTGCCTGATAAATCCGCGCCAATCCGGCGTCCACCGCTTCCACCGCCTTGATGGCCGCTTCCAACTTTCCCGAATGTCCCACCATGTCCGCATTCGCATAATTCATGATGATGGCGTCGAACTCGCCTTTCTCGATCGCTTTCACCACCGTGTCCGTAATTCCCGCCGCGGACATTTCCGGCTTCAAATCGTACGTCGCCACCTTCGGTGATGGCACCAGAATCCGTTCTTCGCCAGCGAACGGCTTCTCCACTCCGCCATTTAAAAAATAAGTCACATGCGCGTACTTCTCCGTCTCCGCAGTCCGCAAATTTTTGTACTGCAGCTCCGCAAACACTTGCGCCAGGATGTGCTCCAGCTTTTCCGGCGCAATCACGTACTTCAGCCACGGCCAGTTCTTGTCGTACTGCGTCATCCCCACGTAAAACAGATTCTTCGGCCGCTGGGGATCCACAAATTTATCGAAGTCCGGCGCCGCCAGCGCATAAGTCATTTGCCGCGCGCGATCCGCGCGAAAATTGAAGAAAATCACCGCGTCATCGTCGCGGATCAGCCCCACCGGCGTGGCCAAAGCTCCGCTTCCCTTGGTCACCACAACCGGCTTGACAAATTCATCCGTCACTTCCACTTCATAACTCCGCTGCAGCGCCGCAACAGGATCATCCGTCCGCGTCTCCGCTTCGCCGTGAACCAGCGCGCGATAAGCCAGCTCCACGCGCTCCCAGCGGTTGTCGCGGTCCATCGCGTAATAGCGCCCCACCAACGTCGCGATCTCGCCGACACCCAGCTCGCGCATCTTCTGCTGCACCTGGCGCACGTAGTCGCCCCCGCTGTTCGGCGGCGTGTCGCGCCCGTCCATGAAACAGTGCACCAACACTCTTTCCACTCTTTGCTGCCTGGCCATCTCCAGCAGCGCAAACAAGTGCTGGATGTGCGAGTGCACCCCGCCATCACTCAGCAATCCCAAAAAATGCAGTTGCCGGGCGCGCCCGCGCTCCATCGCCTGTTGAAAAAGCGGCACGTTCTGCAGTTTTCTATTCGCGATCAGCAGGTCGATCCGGGTGATGTCCATATGCACGATTCGCCCCGCGCCCATGTTCATATGCCCCACTTCGCTGTTGCCCATCTGGCCTTCGGGCAATCCCACAAACGGCCCGGACGTATGAATCAAGGTATCGGGAAATTTCTTGATCAGCTCGTCGTACGCCGGCTTGCGAGCCAGCGCAATGGCGTTCCCTTTCGTCTCCGCGCGGTATCCCCATCCATCCAACACCGTCAACACAATCGGTTTCGGACGTTTGTTCATAGTGGTTTAAGAATACCTGCTCTTCGCTGTCGGTGCTATTTCACAGGGCCGCAAGGCGACGCTGGCCGCGCACAGGAGGGCGTCTCATGCAACAACCGAGCGCATCGTCTCGGAGAATCGCGTGATGAGTTCGCGCTTCTCGGAAAGTTTGTTCCACGCGATCCCAATTGGCCATTCCGCCTCGGCCATTTGCAGCTGATGGAAGCTGACTCCGGGCACACTCATACGCATAGCAGAGCGAGGTACTAACGAGACCCCCAGGCCGGCGCGCACCAAATTTAAGATCGTAAATGTTTCATTCGTTTCCTGAATAATCTCTGGTATGAATCCAGCGCGGCGGCACACTGCGAGAACGTGATCATAGAATGTCGTTGATGCCGCCCGGGCTATCAGGAGGAATGGCTTGTCTCGCAAGCAGGCCAAGCCGACTTTAGATCGGTACGGTGTTGCGCGCGGAACTGCCACGACAAGGCGCTCCCGGGTGAGCGGCAGGCTGGAGAGTTCCGGGCGAGCCACGGGCAGGCGGATAATCCCGATGTCGATCTGTTCTTCCAGCAATGCTCTGGTTTGCGCTGGCGTAGACATATCCCGCATCTGTATTTCAACTGCAGGATAGCTGTTACGAAACCGCAAGATCGTTTGCGGGAGAATTTCGGAAGCCGATGCGATTCCGAATCCAATCCGGAGCGTCCCCGCTCGTCCCTCTGCTGCCTCGCGCACTCGGTCCAGCGCCGCTTGGGAATCCCGCAGCAAGCGCTCGGCCAAGGGGATGAGAACACGGCCCGCCTCCGTCAACACAACCTTTCGGCGCGTCCTCTCAAACAGTGCTCCTCCCGTTTTTTCCTCCAGCCTCTGGACCTGCTTGCTTAGCGCCGGCTGCGACACAAACAAGCGCTCTGCGGCCCTTCGAAAATGGAGCTCCGAAGCCAGCGTCAAGAACGAGCGCAACTCATCCAGGTCAAGAGACATGCCAGTAAGTTATCACACACGCATGATAGATTTATTGGACGAATTACAAAAACCCACCGAAAATCCTTCCGGAGGCGGCAAATGCATGCTGGACACACCGACCCGCTCACCTACCGCCGAGAAATCAGCGCCGTGATTCTCGACTACGGCGAAGTTCTCTGCTCGCGCCCTTCGCCTGACGCTATTGCGGGCCTGGCGGGCATCCTGGGCATGGACGCGGAACATTTTCTGGCCATATACCGTTCCTCGCGCAACCCCTACGATCGCGGCGATCTCACGGCGCATGCCTATTGGGTCGAGTTTGCGCGCCGCGCCAACGTCCCAATCGGTCACCAGGACATTGAAAAACTCCGCCGATTGGACGTAGAGATGTGGAGCCACGTCACCCAGGAAATGACGGAATGGCTCGCGCGCGTCCACGCCGGTGGTTTTCGAACCGCTATTCTTTCAAACATGCAAACGGATATGGCTGCCCACGTAAGGAACAACTTCGCTTGGCTGCGCCACATCGATCACCAGGTTCTCTCGTGCGAGGTGCGTTCCATTAAACCCGATCCGGTCATCTACCGGCATGCCCTTTCTCTGCTGGAAGTTCCGCCCTCGGAAGTGCTCTTCGTCGATGACCGCGAGGAAAACATTCAAGCTGCTAGTTCCGCAGGCATCCGCGGGATTCTCTTCCAATCCGTTTCACAGTTCCGCGTTGAGTTGAAAGCACTAAGTTTTCCGATTCTCCCCGGCTACACCGGTGAGCGCTCACCGGAATGAGCATCGTCCCACCTGTCCTTTGGTCCAGTTAAGTCATTCATCGCCGCCTGTATTGGCCAAACGGCGGTGAAATTTGCCACCTCTATAATGGAACTATCGGCGGAGGTGCCCATGATTCTTCCCATTGATGGTGATCTCTTCGGTTTTCTGTGGACCACCGCAACGGTGGTTTTCGGGAGCAAGCCGCAGTTGCGCAAGAACTCGCGCCCCATCCCCCTCCGCTACCAAAGGGAAGTCGTCGCCGACACTTCCTTGTCTGAAGCACAGAAAAAATACCTTGCGCCACTCGATTCACAACTCGAGGCATTAAACTACCGCCCCATGTGCACCTATCGCGTGACAAATTACGGAGCGAATTTGCTTCGCGAGTATTCCAATGCGGCTGACCGGGCAAGCTGCACACTGACGATCGTGGAGGTGCAAACCAACGCCAATGGCGTCAAGGGCGTGAAAAACAGCCACGTGGTCAATTTCACGACGCGTTTTTCGGGCGGAAAGTGGCTCACCACTCGCAACATGGAACTAAAGACGGTGATGGACACTCCTGACTACCGCATCGTTCAGGAGTGCCCGCAGGTCACTAATCTCGCGCAATTGAAGAAAAAGCATGATTCGCGCTCCGCTTCCATGGGAACTCCGGTTTCACCGCCGTGCGATGTCCAGAGTCTTTTTGCCGAAGGCCAGATGGACCATGAGCGCTTTTCCGCTTACCAGGTGCAGCGCGGTATCCTGCGGCTGAACCCGCAGGGAGATGCGTATCTCATTACGGACAAAGCCTTCAATCGCGGGATTCGCAATTTCTTCAATCCCTTCGCGCACCGCATCTCGCTGGCGACCGTTCTTTTCTCCGTGTTGATCGGCGCAGTGCTGCCCTTGTTCGGCATATTGAGGCTTGCGCCGGCAGTTGCCGAGAGGCTCGGCCCGGCCCCGGCGGTAGGCATCAGCCCGGCCACGCTGGCGATGGCAGCCTGTTACGTTTTGGCGGGGATCATTCTGGGTTTCATCGGCGAAGCACAATCCTACGTCTGGGTGATGCTCATCACCTATGCACCGGCACATCTGCTTGCCGGATCGACCCTGGGCTGGTTTCCCTACAGCACCCTGGCCTTCGGAATCAGTTATTTCGTGTGTCAGGCCAAGCGCAAGCGGCAGCTTGTTCTGCAATCGTAGAATCCGGTGTCCTCGGACGTGACTTGATTCGTCGAGCTGCGGAATCACGCAGCGAATTCGCCGAGAGCCGTGAGCAGCCGTGCCACTTCTTCCATGGTATTGTAGTGCACCAGCCCGACTCGCAAGACGCCGCCGTGCCGCTCCAATCCCAAGCGCTCGGACAAATTCAAGGCATAGAAATTCCCGTCCCAGGTGAAAATTCCGCGATCTCCCAGGAAAGTGGCGATCGTTGTTGGGTGGTGATGGCCCATCCGGAATGACAATGTCGAACAGCGCTCCTCAAATCGTTTTGCGTCAGTGATGCCGAAGATGCGCATTCCCGGAATTGTCTGCAATCCCTCGATCAACCGTGTCAGCAATGCAGTTTCGTAGTGATGTGTCGCGCGGTACGCCGCCTGCAACGCCTCCCGGCGGCTCTTCACTGTCGAATGGCAATGACCTCCCAGTTCCGCAATGTAATCGACCGCCGCTGCGATCCCGGCGATCAATTCCTGCACCTGCGTCCCAGTTTCCCAGCATTCCGGCGAAACGTTCGTGGCTGGCCGCACTTTGTGCGGCTTGAACCTCTGGAGGTGTTCGCGCTTCCCGTACAGCGTTCCCATGTGTGGCCCAAAAAACTTGTACGGTGAGCACGCCAGAAAATCGCAATCGAGCGCCTTCACGTCGATCAGTCCGTGCGGGGCGTAGTGCACAGCGTCAACAAACATCAGCGCGCCCGCCGCATGGGCGAGTTTGGTGATCTCCGCGACTGGATTGATCGTGCCCACCATGTTCGACGCATATCCAACCGCAACCAGCTTGGTCTTCGCGGAAATCTTGCGCTTCAGATCCTCCATATCCAGCGTGCAATCACTTTCCCGGACATCTACCTGCCGGATGACCACGCCTTGTTCTTCCAGTGCTCTCCACGGCGCCACGTTTGCATCATGGTCCAGCGTCGTCACCACAACCTCATCGCCCGATTTCAGTTCCCGCCCGATCGCTCGCGCCAGCGCAAACGTGATGGTGGTCATGTTCTGCCCGAAAACAATTTCATCGCGGTCGCAATTGAGAAAATCCGCCATCGCCGCCCGCGCCGAAAGAATCATTTCATCGGTTCTCCGGCTCGTCAAAAATGCCCCGTACGTATTCGCGTTCGACCTCAAAAAGTAATTCTGTACCGCGTTCATCACTTGCTGGGGCACCTGCGTCCCCGCCGGCCCATCCAAAAACGCCGCGGCCCGCCCGTTGACCTGCAATTTCAGTGAAGGGAATTGTTCCCTCACCCACGCGATGTCGAATGCTTTTGTCTCCGAACTATGCAACGCCGGTGCGCTCATCGTGTCTTTCTCGGCTACCAAGGGTTTCGATCTTAGCTTTGCTAGTTTCTCACACGTAACCCTGGCGTTGTAAGGGCCCAGCATCCAAATTGGAAGCACTTTCTTGGCAGCCCGACGGTCCGCACCACGCCATGCTTCACAGGGCGTGATAGGATATCTAAAGTTGTTCCTCACTCATGCCGCTTTGGCGCCGGCTATAAATCAAATGGGCGGCCGCGAAGCGGCCGACTCCGCGCCATGCTTCTCATTGAGGTGCTTTGTGCCCGAAGCAATTCCGCCGACCGAGCGTACGCGCGTCGTGCGCGAGTCCCATCGCGGCGCGTACGACCGCGAATCTATTTACAAGATCCTCGACGAAGGTTACGTGTGCCACGTAGGATTCGCCGTTGACGGCCAGCCCTATGTGATTCCCACATTGTTCGCGCGCATCGGCGACGCGATTTATTTCCACGGTTCCGCAGCGAGCCGCATGTTGCGAAACGTAAGCGACGGACTTTCCGTGTGCATCACAGTGACTCTCACTGACGGATTCGTGCTGGCCCGCTCCGTCTTCAACCACTCCATGAATTACCGCTCCGTTGTCGCGCTCGGCAAAGCTACTCTCGCCGATGCGCCGGAAGAGAAACTCAAAGCGCTGCGTGCTTTCACTGAAAAAATAATCCCCGGGCGCTGGAACGATGCGCGCCAACCCAATGAAAAGGAGTTAAAAGCCACGAACATCCTGTGCCTGCCGCTCACGGAAGTTTCCGCGAAAATTCGCGTCGGCCCGCCGGAGGATGACGGACCGGACTACGCGCTGCCGGTCTGGGCCGGCGTGATTCCACTTTCCCTCACACCGGGCGCGCCAATCCGCGACGAGAAGTGTGATCCTTCGATTCCGACCCCTTCTTATGCGGCGCACTATCGGCGGTGACCATGGCTCCAATTCATTTCGCTGCTGACAGCTTCTGTGCCGCAGAGGAAATGAGCTCGGCTTCGTCCTGCAAGACACGCGCGGCGACAACAATGCCCTCGTCGGCCTGCTTCCACTGTTTTTGTTCGATGGCTTCGCGAACGGCGGGCACCGTTTTCGCGGCATAGCCGGTGTAAAAACCGGGCGCATACAGTTGATGCTTAAACCATGGCCGGTTGGGAAGGCCCTCGGCGGTCGTGAGCTTGCGTTCACTATCGATGAGCAACTTGTTGACTTCGGCGAGCGACGCGGAAGCCAGCGCCGCGCCGCCGTTGGCGTTCGCTTGTTCCAGCGCCTTGCGGTATTCCGCGGCGGCGCGCGTGAGCGCGTCCACGGCGTTCTCGAAGGGCGCGAAATTCAGGTGCGGCGGGAGCGCTTCCGTGGAAGGCGGCACAAGCGGCCGCTGGGGGTCATTGGTGGCCTTGAAAACGCCTTCTTCGATTTCCTTGTTGCGTTCACGAATGTCGTCCTGCATTTTTTGCGAAAGAGTTTTTAGTTCCTTCAAGTAGGTCTGCACGGTGTCCGCAAAATCGCCGAACTCGAAGGGAAGCAAATCCGCGTCCGCTAGGCGCATCATGGCGGTGCCGCCGGTCTGCGCGAGGGCGCGGCCGTACACGAAATCCGTGTCGCTGAAATGCGTGAACCAATAGAAGTCGTCGTAAATGGAGTGGTAGATGCCGCCGCCATCTTCTCCGCCGAATCCGATATTGAGCGAAGCCAGGCCATCGTGCTGTAGAAATGCGGTGTAATCCGAACCGGAGCCGAGCGCGGGAACACGCAAATCGGCGCGTTTGCGAATTTCTTCGCGCTGCTCCGGGGTTTTGGCATTGGAAATTTCTCGCAGTTGCTGGCGCTTCCACGCACTTAGTTTTGTTTCCGGGTCGGATATCTCGCGGGCGATATCGTTGCTGAATTTTTCAAGCGTATGTGAGCCTTCGATGCCCAAATAACCACGGCCATTGGCGTCCGAATTGATGTACGCGACGCCGTGCGCGCGCAATTCGTCATAGTGCTGCTCGGCCCACTCCGTCGAGCCCAGCAGTCCCGGCTCTTCTCCATCCCACGCACAATAAATGATAGTGCGCTTGGGCTTCCAGCCGGACTTGAGCAGTTCGCCGAGAGACCGCGCCTCCTCCAGAATGGCGATTTGTCCGGAGATGGGATCCTCTGCTCCGTTCACCCATCCATCGTGATGGTTGCCGCGAATCACCCACTCATCGGGGAACGTGGAGCCGGGGATTTTCCCGATGACGTCGTAGAGCGGCTTGATGTCCCAGTTGGATTTCACTTTGAGGTGAACCTTTGCGGGGCCAGGGCCGACGTGATAGGTGATGCCGAGGCCGCCGCGCCATCCTTCCGGAGCAACTCGCCCGGTCAGCGCGGCAAGCAGCGGCTGCGCGTCGGCATAGGATATCGGCAGCACGGGAATCTTGGTGATCGTGGGAGCTTCTTCCACTTTCAGCCGCTTGGCGTCTTTCGTAGCTCCAACGCCCGGCGTGAGCGGGTCCCCGGGATAAAACGGCATGTCCGCGACGCTGCCGCGCTGGACTCCATCCGACGGGCGATAGGCCCCGGAAGGGAACGTCTCTCCCGGGACAAATCCGTCCTCATGGGGGTCGGAGTAAATCAGGCATCCAATCGCCCCGTGTTCGGCCGCAACCTTGGGTTTGATCCCGCGCCAGGAGTGGAAGTAGCGCGCCATGACGATCTTCCCCTTCACGGAAATACCCAGGCGCTCGAGCTGCTCGTAGTCCTCGGGGATGCCGTAATTCACGTAGACGAGAGGAGCGGTCACGTCGCCGTCGATCGAATAGGCGTTATAGGTGGGGAGCTGCTCGGATTGCTGATTCGAGGTGGGGTCCTGCGGAAGCGCGGGTTCCTGGAGTTTGGCGACAAATTTCGGGCCGCCTTCGACAAGCTCAACGATTCGTTCCTTGGGCGTGGGAAAGAGAACGTCGAACAGCTCGATGTGGGTATCGAGACCGAACTCCTTGAATTTTGCGGCGATCCATTCGGCGTTGTCCTTGTCGTAGGGCGAACCGACGTGGTGAGGGCGCGCGGAAAGACGCTGCATGTAGGCGCGCAGATTGTCCGGGCTGGGAATGGCGCGGAGCTTCTCTTCCCACTGGCGCTCCACCCGAGAAGATGCGGCGGAGTAACCGAAAAGAGGTTGCTCGTCGGCCATTACGTGACTGCCGACGGGAGCCAGCGAGAGACCCACAAAGAAAATGGATGCAATCGCGACGGTACGATTCATTGTTCCCCCAGAATGAGGAGGTATTCTGCCTGAAGGCGAGCAAATTGAAAATGAGGGAATCCAGGTTAAGCGTAACATCCCCTCCCCCTATGTTTTTTAGTACGTGCGCATTCTAAAGGGCTTCCTTTTCAAAGCGTTGTACGTTTTCAGCCGATGGTTTTGGACATGAGGACGTAGTGGCAGGGAACCTTCATGGGCACGTCCGGAGCGAAAGGGGCGGTGCCCGTTTCGACATAACCGAGGTGGCGATAAAAGGCCGGGAGCGGCGTGCGTGCGCTGATGACACGAAGGTCCACCGCAATGCAGCCGGCTTCGCGGAAGAAATTCTCGGCGGCATCCATTAGCTTGCGGCCCAGGCCGGTGCCTTGGCGCGATGGGTCCACACCGAGCAGGCCGAGGTAGCCGCGGTCGGCGCGCTTCTCGACAAAAACGCATGCTGCGAGGCCCGCGGAATCTTCGGCGACAAGGAATTTGCCCTTCGCCATGTAGGAGCGCACGCCGACGGCGTCGATGCGGTCGCCTTCGATATAGGGCAGCTCGACTCGGAAAGCAGCGTTGATCAAGCGGACAAGAGCGTCCGCGTCCGTTGACGACGCCACTCGCAAACGCAAGCTATCCTCTCGGGAAGTTATTTTTGCGGCTTCCTTCATGCAGGCGTAGGCATTTTAGCCTATGCATGGATGATTCCAGCTTGAAAGCCGTCTAATGGAATTGATGAACGGATTCCTTTTCCCTGCGGGGCCAAAACTTGCCGTGGGAGGCGCTCGATGAAACAAAAACTACTGTTCAAGCCGTGCGCCACGCTTGGGGTAATCCTGCGTATTGAGCTCGGGCGCATCCCGGGCGCAGGTGACGGCGGCTGCAGTGCGGTAGGAGCTCTTGAAGAAGCTGGTCGAAGCCGCGCTGGAGAGAGCGCAACACGTGGCGCGCTACGATCCGGCGTATGTGGGGATTCCTTGTCCGGGAGGCGACGTTCCCGCGGATACCGGTGTTTGCACGGATGCCATACATGATCATGCATAACATCGGGCGAGGGACGAAGATCGAAGACGTCCTGCTAAGCTGGAAGATCACGGGACACTATCGGTACTTCGGCCCACCATCACCATCAGAAGGCGCGTCTCCTTCTGGCCATTTGTGAGTTCCATGGAATGAAGTCAGCAGCCGGGACACTCCAGCAAAAGCGCCGGTCTGACGGCCGTCGCTACGGCTTGTTAACGAAGATGGGCGCCTTTGCGCCTGAATTCCATAAAAACATTTCCCCGACGAGCGGCAATCCTAATCGAAGAGCGACCGAGGCGTAAAACTGGCGGCCGCCCCGAAGACCGCCGCTAGGAAAGCGCTGCTCGGCCATGAAAACGGGCGGAGGAGCCGAGTTCTTCCTCGATGCGGAGGAGCTGATTGTACTTGGCGATGCGGTCGGTGCGGCTGGCGGAGCCGGTTTTGATCTGGCCGGCGGCGGTGGCGACGGCGAGATCGGCGATGAAGGTGTCCTCGGTTTCGCCGGAACGATGAGAGATGATGGAGTTGTAGCCGGCTTTGCGGGCGAGCTCGATGGCGTCGATGGTTTCGGTGACGCTGCCAATCTGGTTCAACTTGATGAGAATGGCGTTGGCGATGCCTTCGTTGATGCCGCGAGAGAGGCGCGCGGTGTTGGTGACGAAAAGGTCGTCGCCGACAAGCTGGATCTTCTTTTTGGAAGACTTGCTGCCGATGCTCTGCGTCAGGGATTTCCAGCCGGCCCAGTCATCTTCTGCCATGCCATCTTCGATGGAAACGATTGGATATTTCTCCACCCAGCTTGTCCAATACGCGGCCATTTGCGCCGAAGTATGCGTGGATTCGTCCGATTTCTTGAAAACGTAGTTGTTGCTGGCCTGGTCGTAGAACTCGCTGGAGGCGGGATCGAGCGCGATGCTCACTTGCTCGCCTGGTTTGTAACCGGCGGCAGCGATGGCTTCCAGGACGATTTGAATGGCCTCTTCGTTCGATTTGCAGCTCGGCGCGAAGCCGCCTTCGTCGCCGACGGCCGTCGAGTAACCATGCTTCTTCAGCGCCGACTTCAAAGCATGGAAGATTTCCACTCCCCAGCGCAACGCTTCCGAAAATCTCGGGGCTCCCTCCGGCATAACCATGAATTCCTGAAAGTCCACGGAACTGTCGGCATGCGCCCCACCATTTAGGATGTTCATCATCGGACAAGGGAGCAGATTCGCGGACGGATCCGTGGAATAGCGCGCGAGATATTTGTAGAGCGGCTGCTTGAGGGCGATGGCGGCGGCACGCGCGGCAGCCATCGAGACGGCGAGAATGGCATTGGCCCCGAGGCGTGATTTGGTCGGAGTGCCGTCGAGGGAGATCATCTTATGGTCGAGCGCGCGCTGGTCGGCGGCGTCGAACCCGACTATGGTTTTGGCAATTTCGGTGTTAGCGTTCGCGACGGCCTTGAGCACGCCCTTGCCGAGATATTTCGATTTGTCAGCGTCACGCAATTCGAGGGCTTCGTGTTCGCCAGTGGAAGCGCCGGAAGGGACCGCCGCACGGCCGAGCGAGCCGCCGTCGAGAATGACGTCGGCTTCCACGGTGGGATTGCCGCGGGAATCGATGACTTGACGGGCGTGAACGCGGGTGATTTTCCTAGACATGTTTGGCGGATCTCCTGCGTGAATAGAAACTGCATATTGTAACAGATCACCTGGAGCGGTCTTAGAAGCATGCATGATTCGACACGCAAACCGGCGCAGAAGTGTTGCGTGCCGCCAGCGGGTGTTAGGTTTATTTGAGGGCTGTGTCGTGTCCTCTCGATTTTCCGGCAGTCGCCCCGCAATTAATTGCGCCAGGAAAGCAGAGGCAAGTCGTGCGAAACATCCGCCTGCGCACCAAGTTTCTATTTGCCCTCCTGACCGTTTCCGTTGGTTTGACGACCGCCACGCTCCTCGCCGTTCGCCTCCGAGTCCAAGACAAAGTCCGTGAGTCGCTTGGCCAGGATCTACGAACTTCGGCAAAAACGTATGAAACATTTGAAGCCCAGCGCACCGAATCCTTGCTGCGCTCCGCCCAGCTGGTCGCCAACCTCCCAAACGTCCGCGCGCTGATGACTACGCGCGATCTGGCAACCATTCAGGACGCTTCGGCCGGGATTCTGAAGCTGAGCGGGGCGGACTTGATGATATTAGCCGACCGGACCGGCAAAGTTTCGGCATTGCAACCAGAGAAGGTGCATGCGAACGGCCCGCAGGTGCAGGCCATGCTGTCGCGTTCTTTGGAGCGCGGCGAATCGAGAGACTGGTGGTTTACCGGGCGTCATCTCTATGAAGTCCTGATGCAGCCCATCGAGTTCGGAGCGCCGCCTCACAACACGACGATCGGTTTCCTGGTCGTGGGGCATGACGTCGGCACGCAGTTTGCGGAAGCGTTCGGGGAAATTGCCGCGAGTGAAGTGGTCTTCCGCTGTGGCGAGACCATCGTCGCGAGCAGCCTCGACCCGGGACAGGAGCATGAGTTTTCCAAAAAGGCTACCGAAAATTCGGTGCATCCCGGTGATTTGCCGCAAGAAATCCAGCTCGGCAATGAGCGCTATCTGGTCAGCACAGTGAGCCTCGCGGGTAACGCCAGCGTTGCCGTCTCACTGAGTGTGTTGAAGTCCTTCGACAAGGCCACGGCCTTCCTGAGCAGCTTGAATAGTACGCTTGTTTTACTTGGACTCTTGACCGTGGGCGCCGGCAGCTTGCTGGGTTTCCTGATCGCCGACAATTTTACCCGTCCGCTGGCGAAGCTCGTCGGGGGCGTCAAGGCCCTGGAAGCAGGCGACTACGATCATCCCCTGGAAAACAGCAGCGGAGACGAAGTCGGAGTGGTCACCGCGGCATTCACTCGGCTCCGCGAGAGCTTACAGAAGGGCCAGCGGGAACAGGTGAAGTTGGAGGAACGCTTGCGCCAAGCCCACAAAATGGAAGCCATCGGGCGGCTCGCGGGCGGCGTGGCACACGACTTCAACAACTTGCTGACGATCATCCGCGGCCACATCGACCTGCTCGCCGACCGCGCCGGCATGGACGATTCTCAAAAACGCAGTGTGGAGCAAATTCAAAGAGCTTCAAATCGCGCCGTAGCCATGACGCGGCAACTACTCGCCTTCAGCCGCATGCAAGTCTTGCAACCTAGCATTCTGGACCTGAATTCCGTCATTTCGGAAATGGGCAAGATGCTTCCCCGGTTGATCGGCGAACATGTGGAATTCACTTTCATTCCCGACCCCCAGCTCGCCACGATAACGGCCGACCCCGGGCAGATCGAACAAGTGCTCATGAATCTTGCCGTCAACGCCCGCGACGCCATGCCGGATGGAGGAAAGCTGGTTGTGCGGACGAGCAGCATCTCCCTGAGCGCCGCCGAAGCTGTCAAGCGGCCCGCCATGGCCCCGGGAGAGTACGTGCTGATCTCTGTCTCGGACACTGGGCAGGGCATGAACGAGCAGACAAAGGCGCGAATTTTCGAGCCCTTCTTCACCACCAAGGAAGTTGGCATGGGCACCGGCCTCGGTCTCGCAACGGTGTACGGCATTGTCAAACAAAGTGGCGGCTTCATTTGGGTCGAAAGCGCTCCCGGGAAAGGAGCGACCTTTGAGATTTACTTCCCGCAAGCGTCCGGTAAAGCATGCGTGGCCAGCCCCGAACCGGCTCCGCGCATCGAATCGCGGGGTACGGAAACAATTCTCCTGGTCGAAGATGAACCGGGGGTTCGCGAACTTGCTAGTCAGTTCTTGCGCGGCAGCGGCTATTTCGTGCTCGAAGCTCCGGATGGCGTCCAAGCTCTGGAAATTGCTGCGCGGCACCCGGGTCCAATTCACCTGTTGTTGAGCGACGTGGTAATGCCCCGGATGAGCGGCAAGGAGTTGATGCACCGGCTGAGAGCAGCCCGTAAGGAGGACATGAAGATCATCTTGATGTCCGGCTACTCGGAGTACAACGGCACGGAATTTCGGCAAACAGACAGCCCGTTCCTGAGACTCGGCAAGCCTTTTTCCTTGGCCTCCCTGGTCGGCAAAGTGCGTGAGGCATTAGGGCCTCAGCTTGTCGGGCGATCAAGACCGACAAACGAACCAAACTGAGCGCGGGGCGGCTCGCGCGCCGACAAGCCCGCGGAGATACCACGCCCGGGCAAGATTTTGCGAACAGGAGACTGTCATGGCACGAAATGATTGGCGAACGATGGTTGTTCTCATTCACGTTGCCGCGTTCTGGTGTTTGTTGAGTCAGACCGCGCGGGCTCAGGGAGCACCAAGTCCCGGAGCGTCAACGGATAAGCGCGGCGACATGGCGGAGGCCGTGAGAGAATTGGTTGGCTTAGTCCACGATTTGAAGATGCAAGTGGAATCGCTGAACGCGCAAGTCACCCAGATGCAGGTGGAGCAACAACACTCGAGCAAGGAGATCGGCGAATTGCGCCTGCAGCTCCAACGTGCCGCCGCGCAACCCTCTGCCGTCCGTGCCACGCCCGGCACTCCAGTTGTTCCACTCCCTCCCGATCCGACGGTGGGCTACAATGCGATTTCATCGGGCGCGCCAAGTGCTTCCGGTGGCTCCGGTGCCACTTCTATCCAAGAGGCTCCAGGAGACCTGACCGTGGAGCAGCGGCTCGCCCGTCTCGACGAGAATCAGCAATTCATCGACGCCAAAGTCAACGATCAGTATCAGACCAAGATTGAAAGCGGCTCTAAGTACCGCTTAAGGCTTTCCGGCATCGCCTTGCTGAATCTCTTCAGCAATCGTGGCCCGGTGGATAACGAAGATTTTCCGGAGTTCGCGACGGGACCGGAGCCGCTTGTCAGCAACAGCGCTCTCGGCGGCTCCCTGCGCCAGTCGCAAATCAGTTTGGAAGGATTCGGTCCAGACATCGCTGGAGCGCGCACCAGTGCTGGTGTTAAGTTTGACTTCGCCGGCGGGTCTCCTCAAAACCCCAACGGCGCGGTCATGGGGCTGGTGCGCTTGCGCACCGGCACGTTCCGAATGGATTGGGCCGACACCTCGGTCATTGCTGGACAGGACACGCTATTTTTCGCTCCTCTCGCGCCCACCTCCATTGCCACCCTTGCCGTGCCCGCGCTCTCCTACTCCGGAGATTTGTGGGGCTGGACTCCCCAGGTTCACGTCGAACACCGCGTCCCCATTTCGAAGAACTCTCAGCTTCTACTTCAGGCAGGAATCCTCGACCCTCTTTCCGGAGACGTGCTGGTCGAGGGCTATGAACGCTCACCTTCTCGGGGTGAACAATCGGGCCAACCGGCGGTTGCCGCTCGCGTGGCGTGGAGGCAGGCCGCGTTTGGGGATAACTGGACGCTCGGAGCGGGAGGATACTACTCCCGTCAGGATTGGGGATTCAGCCGGAAGGTGGACGCGTGGGCCAGCACGATTGATTTTACGCTCCCGCTCACGAGACTCTTTGAGTTGAGCGGGGAATTTTATCGAGGCCGAGCTGTTGGGGGACTCGGTGGGGGCATCGGCCAGAGCGTCTTGTTCTCCGGGGCACTCACCGATCCTGCAACATCGGCGCATGGGCTCGATTCCATGGGCGGCTGGGCGCAGGTAAAGTTCAACCCTCGGACTAACTTCCAGGTGAACGCAGCCTTGGGCCAAGATAATCCCTTTGCCAGCGAACTTCGGCTTTATCCCGTGGTCTCTTCCGCTTATGACGAAGCTCTTGCGCGGAATCGCAGTTGGTTGGCCAACTTCATCTATAAACCTCGATCCGACGTGGTGATGTCTGTGGAATTCCGGCGCCTGAAGACCCATGAGCTGAATCCCGGCACGAATGTGGCAAACCACGTCAATCTCTCTCTGGGGTACATTTTCTAATGCGCTTCCCTGCAGTTGCATTTTCGCTTCGCGCGCGTTGGGGGGCCGCAGCGGTTTGTTTACTAACTTCTGGGCTCGCCGTGGAGGGGGAGAAAGCTCAGGTGACGGCTCAGGTCGAGATCGTGCGGAGCCTGGCAGCCAAGAACGATAAGAAGGCTTCTTCCACTGGTCGAACCGAACCTTCGGATGTGGTGATTTGGCTGACGCCCCGGGATGGCACTCGTCCGGTGGCGGCAGGAACGCTTGAACTCCCTCCGCAATTGATCCAGCGCAATAAACAGTTTGAGCCGCACCTCCTGGTGGTGCAGGTCGGCACGGTGGTTCAGTTTCCGAATAAAGATCATTTCTTCCATAACGTCTTCTCGCTTTACGATGGCAAGCGTTTCGACCTCGGATTTTACGAGGCAGGTTCCAGCCGTTCGGTGCGCTTTGACCGCTTAGGGGTGAGCTTCTTGTTTTGCAATATTCACCCAGAAATGAGCGCCACAGTGGTCGCGGTGGATACGCCTTACTTCGGTCTATCCGATCGGACGGGCCGCGTTGTGATTCCTGGAGTGCCCGACGGAGTTTATGTCCTGCATGTTTGGTGGGCACGCAGCTTGCCGGACGAATTGAAGGGTCTGGAGCGCACGGTGAACATCTCGAGTTCCGAACGCACTCTCGCCCCAGTACGCGTGATCGAGAATCCGAACTTCACGCTGGCTCACAAGAACAAATACGGGCAGGATTACGTGCCCCCTTCCAGCACCGATTACAGCCGTCCGTAAGGTGTGTCCAGGAGGTGTCAGGATCCTGCAATGGCTCCGGTTACCTCCGTGGGGCCGTTGCTGGGCTGACTCCGGCTCTTCGATTAGGGATTCCTGGCGAACAACGACGACGATGCCGGAATCCGTGACGTGGAAGCGGCGCTTGTCGGCTTCGAGGTCATAGCCGATCTCGGTGTGCTCGGGGAGGCTGACGTGGCGGTCGATGATGGCGCGGCGGATGCGCGAATGGCGGCCGATGTTCACGTGATTGTAGATGATGGATTCCGAAACTTCAGAGTAGCTATTGACGCGCACATCGTTGCCGATCACGGATGTCTGTACGCGGCCACCGGAGATCACCGAACCGCCGGCGACGATGGAATCGAGCCCCACGCCCATGCGCTCGGGGTCGGCGAAGACAAACTTGGCGGGCGGATACTGGTGCTGCCAGGTGCGCAGCGGCCAGGCACTGTCGTAGAGGTTGAAGACCGGCGACACGCTGACCAGATCCATGTTGGCATCGTAGTAGGCGTCCAGCGTGCCCACGTCGCGCCAATACAGAGCATCCTTGCTGTTTTCATCGACGAAGTTGTAGGCGAAGACGCGATGCTTCGAAATAATGCGCGGAAGGATGTCCTTGCCAAAGTCGTGGTGTGACTTAGGATCCTCGGAATCGGCAAGGAGGATGGGGATCATGAGTTGCGTATTGAAGATATAGATGCCCATCGAAGCGTTGCAATGCCCCTCATGGTGCGGGGACGGTTTTGGCTGCGCGGGCTTTTCCTCGAAGCCGGCAATGCGCCAGTCTTTGTCGACCTCGATGACCCCAAACTGCCGCGCCGCTTGTTCCACAGGAATCTGAATGGTGGCGACCGTGACGTCCGCCCCGGAGTCGACGTGCTGCTGAAGCATCTTCGCGTAGTTCATCTTGTAAATGTGATCGCCGGAGAGAATGAAGACGAACTTCGAACGCTCGCTGCCGATGGAATAGATGTTTTGGTAAACGGCGTCGGCCGTGCCTTGATACCACTGCTGCGAGACGCGCATCTGCGGCGGGAGGACCTCGATGTAATCGCCGAGGCCGGCGAGGGGCGACCAGCCAGCGCGGATGTGGCGGTTCAAGCTGAGGGCCTTGTACTGGGTGAGGATGAAAATGCGGCGGAGATTCGAATTGATGCAGTTTGAGAGCGTGATGTCGATGATGCGGTAGAGAGCGCCGAAAGGCACGGCAGGTTTGGCGCGGTCACGAGTGAGAGGCCAGAGGCGTTCGCCCTGGCCTCCTGCAAGGAGTACTACGATGGCATCCCGCATATCGGACATTGGTTGCCCCCTGCGGTGCGGATAGAGAAGCCGCTCATTCTAACAACAGAAACGGGGAAAAACACAACCGCGGTCGTTGCGCAGCCGGTGAGGGGTAACCGACCCTTGAGAAAAGCTCGTGGAGGAGCATCTCCATGCAAATCCTTGGAATAATGCCTCAAGTTTATTCTTGCGTTAACCGAGTATACAGGTGGTTATGAGAGGGGTTCAGTACCGCGGCAGGTGGTCAGAAAATGCAAAGATTCCTTGACTTGCATGGCGGGAATTGATTAGAAGATGCCAGCTGCCTTTCTGGGTGCACCCGCGAAGCGGACAATACATGAGATAATCAGTACCAGGGGCGGTGCCCGCAGCAGTACACAGCCGGCAGTCGCTTGGCCGGCGAGAGGCGCTGCAAGATACCAATCCGAACCGGATTGGGGGTGAATTAAATACAGTGGCTGAAGTCATCATCCAAGAGAGTGAATCTCTGGAAAATGCCCTGCGGCGTTTTAAACGCAAGGTGCAACAGGAAGACATCATCAAGGAAATCAAGAAGCATAGCTTCTACATGAAACCCGGCGAGAAGCGCCGGGCAAAGGAAGCGCTTTCGCGGAAGCGACTGCGCAAGAAGCAGCGG
>Ga0066710_100000896_pt1 | contig 20346 bp, 18 predicted proteins | sample GraSoiAngelo_159_FD_79666 | JGI IMG/M metagenome (GOLD analysis project Ga0066710, IMG submission 79666) | Grasslands soil microbial communities from the Angelo Coastal Reserve, California, USA - 14_1009_16_40cm | ecosystem: Environmental > Terrestrial > Soil > Grasslands | place: USA...
ATCGCATGAGATCAACAATTCTCTCGAAGTGCTGGTTAATCAAATCGAGATGCTGCGTCAATACGTGGGCCGCGTGGCCAGCGATGAGGACTACATCGTCGAGTCCGATCGGCTGGAGTCACTAGCGTCGCAAGTGAAAAAAATTCAAGACATCACCGGGCGCATCAGTCAAATGGCGGATGAGGGCGAGTACGGTATTAAGAAATACTTGAATGGCAAGATGATGACCGATCTTCACGTCGACGACGCCAGGCAACCTTGCGATCGGCCAAAACCCGATGAGCGCTTTCCGCTGAGCGGCCTTAGAGTCCTGATCGTCGATGACGACGCGGGCGTTTGTCAGTCTCTTCAAGATCTGCTCGAAGCCGAGCGCTGTTGCATCGAGACCGCCGCGTCCGGTGTCCAGGCAATGGACTGTCTCGGAAGCGAAAAATTCGATCTCGTGTTAAGCGACGTCGTCATGCCCGACATGGACGGCTACGAGCTTTATCAGGCGGTCAAAAAAACCACACCGAAACTCCCCGTCGTATTGATGACGGCATTTAACTATGACAAAGATCATATCATCAAGCGCAGTTGCTTGGAGGGACTGCAAGGCGTGATCTTCAAAAAACCCGTCAACCCTGCGATGCTGAAAAAAATTCTCCTGCAGCAATGTCGTCCCGAGCGAAAGAGCCAAGCCCCTTCGCGCCACTCGCCGAGACACCAAATTTAGCCGCAACTTCCAAAACCAACTGGTTCGAGCCGTGAACAAAGAAGATCATTACAACCAAGGAATGGAGCTCTTCGCACAGAACAAGCTGGATGAAGCGGCTGCGGCCTATCGGCGCGCGCTCGATGAAGATCCCAATTACGCGGACGCGTTGCACGCGTTGGCGATGACCTACGCGCATCAAGAAAAGCTCGACCAAGCCATCGAAATGGGCAAGCGACTGATTGAGGTCACCCCCGACGACGAACTAGCCTACACGAGTTTGTCGATTTTCTACCAGCAAAAGGGTTTGATCGCCGAGGCCGAGCAGATCGCCGCAAAGTCGAGGACTTTGGGGTGGAAGCGGCAGCTCAACGAGAATAAAGATTCTGGCAAGAAGTAATCCGCGGCTGATTGCCGGGCTCTTAAATTAGCTAGGTGCAGCGTCAAGTGACCCTATCACGCGGCCGTGACCACTCCAATTTTTCTTTAATCGCTCTTCCGCTGTGATACCGGCCTCGATTGACCGAAGATTTCCCAATTCTCGGTTCCCGCTTCGGCCTCTGGCGAGTTGTGACCAAATTGTCGCGGCCTTGCATGAATCGCGCGCGAAACGATAACCGAATTCTTTTCGACCTCAGGTTGCGATTCGCCCTTCGTAAATTCACCCTAAACTACTTTTTTTGCCCTTGCTAGTTCTAGAATCATGAGTTCTTGCAGTTTGGGCTTGTACTGGATAAATAATGATACGTAGGTCTCGTCGGAGACACGAATAGACACCTGGGAGAGAAGCATGACCTTAGCAGCAGGCCCGATCGAAAAGCTGGTCAAATTGATCGCTGATGAAAAGCGATTCGACGAAAAAATTCGCGATACGCAGGCGGCTCTGACCCTGGTCAAGAAGAGAGTCTCGGAGTCTCTGGCGCAACACTACATTTCATCACCTCGAGAGTCGAGATTTCAAATGCCGGAGGATCTTATGAGAGAAGAACAATCTTACGAACGCTTACTGCAAGCACTGCAAGACATGAAGAATGAGATTGCCAAGCAGATTCGACCCGTGGAGGAACAGATTATCCAGGCCAACGTCGATCACTTGCGCCAGACTTTCAGCCAGGAAAGCCGCCGCCTGACCAAATGTCTCGAGGAGATCGATGACAACATCTTGGCTTGTCGGCAGTACCTCCAGGACTACGAGCGCATCCGCTCAAGTCTCTATGGGCTGAATGAGAAGCTCGCCCAATTAGGCGCTGAATCCATTCAAATCCCCGACAGCTTGCCAACGTCGGATCTGGGCGAGATCGTCCGCCAGCGGATCGAAAATCTGCGCACCCAAGCGAAGATTTGAACCCAGTTGGCCGCTAGCGAGTCGCGCAGCCCAATCTGCCGCGAACGTATCGCACAATGAGCAACCTCCCGGGCTAGCGAGAAGCTAGATCCTCGATGGTTTCAGTTCGTTCTCTTGCCTGAGCTACTACGGGCATCATGTCTCGTCGATAGGCTTGGCGTGGCGCAGATCAGCGCGGTAGAGAACAGCGTAGGCGACCGAACCAACGGTGAGAAAACCGCAAACCGCCACGGTCCATGGCGCCCCGACAACCGTTTCGATCAGGCCGAAGGGAAAACTACCCATCGGTCCAAGTCCGCGATTGATCAAGCCGAAAAGCGACATGATGCGACCTCGGTTGGTTTCGTCGGCGTGAATTTGCAGCAGTGTTGCGGTGGCCGAAAGGAAAGTGGTTTGCACTTAAGACCGAATGCCCGCTTTCTTACATAAGAGCTGGTAGGTGGGACCGTCAAGTTCTTCACCGTCGGGCAACCCCGCGGCGATGCGGAAGTTCTTAATCGCAGCGCGAGTGCGCGGCCCAATGCAACCGTCGATTTTCCCGGGCGCGTAGCCGAGGAAAAGCAAGGCAACTTGCGCGGTTCTCATCTCCAGATTCGGCAGCGAACCGCTGGCGAATCGTTGATATTGCTCGGCCAATTTCACGTCGTAATGGTTTTGCCAGTAACTCGGACCGTTGTAGCGTTTGGCGAACCCGGCCCAATCTCGATTCACCAACAGTGCGGCCAAGCCGTTGGCTTTTAGAAAGCCGCACATGGCGGCAAGCTGAGTATCCTCGTTTCGCACCATGGCCTGAACCATTCTCGCGGCTGATTTAAAACCCGCCACGTCGTGGTTAAATCCCATCACTTGGCCCATGCCCCAGGACACCGAGTTTAGCGCCGGTTCAATGCCCAATCTGGCCTTGGCGCACAAGGCAATTGCCTTTTCCAATTTGTTGTATTGCTCATCAAGCAGTCCGTAGCTTCCAGGGGGTCCGGAGACGTCGGGCGCTGCACTATCGAAACGACCGTCGGTACGTTTGCGAAAGATGTGGCGCTCGAAAAGAATCTGCGGCCGGCGGTCGACGCGAAAGCCGAACCCCTGAGTCACACCGGCCGTTTCGACTTCGACGACGGTCCAAATATAGGCCGAGTCGTTGGGACCGAGGCCGAGCAGGGCGAGCGCTTTGTTGAGGCCCGCTCGAGTTAAAGGCTGACCTTTACCGTAGAATTTCATGCAGATTCTCCTTAATTTGTCTTGCCGCGGCCGCGAGCAGTGATTTTTTTACCATTATCACAATCGATAAACGCCTGGCGCCGTGACAACTGTCGATTTCAAAAAGGTGAGGTGAGAGAGTATTTGCGCAGCGGTTTGGTGGTGGTCCCAACGGGAATCGAACCCGTGTTCCCGACGTGAGAGGCCGGTGTCCTAACCGCTAGACGATGGGACCATGGCTGAGGAGGAAGGACTCGAACCTTCAATCGCCTGATCCAGAGTCAGGTGGCTTACCAATTAGCCGACTCCTCAAAATCGCGAATGATAAACCTAAAAGAATTACGAAATAGAGTCAAGTTGCGGGATGAGTTCCAACGCCTTGCGCAGCCTCTGGATGGTTCGCTCTTTACCGAGCACGGCAATGACATCGTGGATACCAGGACTGACCGTAGAGCCGGTCAACGCGACTCGCACCGGCTGGGCGAGTTTACCCATCGGCAGAGCATGCTCCTGCAGAGTTGCGGTAAAAGCCTGTTCGACGCTCGCTGCGCTGAAATCCCTGAGCGCAGATAATTTCTGGATCAAACTCTCGATCGGCTCGGCCGTATCCTTCGTTAAGAACTTCTTCGCCGCTTTCTCATCAAGAGAAATCTCATCGGACAGATAGTAGTGCGCGGCATCGACAAGCTCGGTTAAAGTTTTTGCTCGCTCTTGCAGCGTCGCGATCATTCGTTCCAGCCACTGTTTGTCTTGCGGCACGGGATAACCTTTGGCTCGGATATAAGGCACGATCTCGTCGGCCAATTGCGCGACTGGTCGGGATTTTAAATAATGAAAATTGACCCAAAGGAATTTTTCCGGATTGAATACGCCGGCGGATTTTCCGACGTTTTCCAGGCTGAATTTTTCAATCAGTTCCTCGCGTGAGAAGATCTCCTGGTCGCCGTACGACCAGGCCAGGCGAACCAAATAATTGACGACCGCCTCAGGAAAATATCCCATGTGGCGATAAGCCATGACTGACGTGGCGCCGTGCCGCTTGCTGAGCCGAGCTTTATCTGTGCCGAGAATCAGCGGTACGTGACCGAATTCGGGAAGAGGATGACCGAAAGCCTCATAGAGTTGGATCTGTCTCGGTGTGTTCGAAAGGTGGTCGTCACCGCGGATGATGTGGGTGATGCCCATGTCGATATCGTCAACGACGACACAAAAGTTGTACGTCGGCGTGCCATCAGAGCGAGCGATGATGAGATCGTCAAGCTCGCGGTTGTCGAAAACTACATCGCCCTTGATCAAGTCTTTGACGATGGTCGAACCATCGCGCGGCGAGCGAAAACGAACAGTGTAAGGCTTATCTGAGGGTAAGGAAGGAATCACACCGTCCGCTGGCCGGCAAGTGCCGTCATACATCGGTTTGCGTTTTTCCTTCATCGCCAACTGCCGCTTGGCATCCAGTTCGGCCGCCGAACAGATGCAAGGATAAGCTTTTCCTACAGCCAAGAGTTCTTGGATCTTCTCTTTGTAGAGCGGATAACGCTCGGTCTGGAAAAAAGGACCTTCGTCATAATCGAGTGCCAACCACTTCATGGCGTCCAAAATGGCTTGAATCGCCTCCGGCGTGGATCTCTCCCGATCGGTATCTTCAATCCGCAGTATAAACTTGCCGTCATGGTGGCGAGCAAAGAGATAGTTAAAAAGAGCGGTGCGCGCGCCGCCAATATGCAAATAGCCGGTGGGACTAGGAGCGAAACGAGCGCGAACTTGAGCCATGCGGGTAAGCTAACAGGAGGCAAAAATTGCGTCAATGGCGCGTTAAATTTTCCTATGATTATGCTACTATGTGAATATTCAACAAGGAGTAGAGTTCGTGGAAACGAAAGGAACGGGAAACGGAATAAGAACAACCGCGGCAGCAGTTGATGGAGCACCCTCTCATTTTATTCGAACCATCATCACAGAAGATCTCAAACAAGGTAAGAATCAAGGCAGAGTGCACACCCGATTTCCCCCGGAACCGAATGGCTATCTTCACATAGGCCACGCCAAATCAATCTGCCTCAACTTTGGGCTTGCGGCTGAATTCGGCGGACTGTGCAATCTCCGTTTCGATGACACGAATCCCAGCAAAGAAGACGTCGAATACGTCGAGTCGATCAAAAAAGATGTGCGCTGGCTTGGCTTCGATTGGCAGGACCGTGAATTTTACGCTTCGGATTACTTCGAGGACCTTTATCAGTTCGCCATTCAATTAATTAAGGCCGGTAAGGCGTTTGTCTGCGACTTAAGTGCGGATCAGATGCGCGAATATCGCGGCACATTGACAGAACCCGGCAGAAATAGCCCGTTTCGCGACCGCTCCATCGAAGAAAACCTCGACCTGTTCCAGCTCATGCGCGCCGGCGAATTCCCCGATGGCAGTCGCACGCTGCGCGCCAAGATCGATATGGCCTCGCCTAATATGAATTTGCGCGATCCCGTCATGTACCGCGTGCTGCGTGCGACGCACGACCGTACGGGCGATAAATGGTGCATCTACCCGACCTACGATTACGCTCATGGTCAGTCGGATTCTATCGAAGGCATTACGCATTCGATCTGCACCCTGGAGTTCGAGGATCACCGGCCGCTCTACGACTGGTTTCTCGAGCAACTAGGCATTCACCACCCGCAACAGATCGAATTCGCCCGCTTGAATCTCACTTACACGGTCTTGAGCAAACGCAAATTACTCCAACTTGTGCAACAAAAATTGGTTGCCGGTTGGGATGACCCCAGAATGCCGACGCTGGCAGGAATTCGCCGGCGCGGCTACACGCCGGAAGCCATCCGAACATTTTGCGAACGCATTGGCGTTGCGAAGCGGAACAGCACGGTAGATATCGCCATGCTCGAACACTGTTTGCGCGAAGATCTGAACAAGCGCGCACGGCGCGTGATGGCGGTATTGCGACCACTCAAAGTCGTACTCGAGAATTATCCCGAGGGTCAGATCGAAGAGTTGGAAGCGGTTAATAACCCCGAAGATCTCAGCATGGGAACACGCATAGTGCCGTTCTCGCGCGTTCTGTACATCGAGCAAGACGACTTTCGCGAGGACCCGCCGAAGGGATTCTTCCGTCTGTCACCGGGTAAAGAAGTGCGATTACGTTATGGCTATATCATCAAATGCACAGGCGTCGTAAAGGATCCGATCAGTGGTGAGATAACCGAACTCCAGTGCACCTACGATCCCGAAACCAAAAGCGGCTCTTCGCGCAGCACTCGCAAGATGAAAGCGACGATACACTGGGTTTCCGCGGCGCACGCGCTGGACGCCGAGGTCCGTTTGTATGATCATCTGTTCACGGAAGAGGACCCCAATGACGTTCCCGAAGACTCAGACTGGTTGGCAAATATCAATCCAAAATCTCTCGAGCGACTGACTGCTTGCCAGGTCGAGCCCTGTCTTTCAGCGGCGAAGTCAGGTGAGCTGTATCAGTTTGAACGGCTGGGTTATTTTTGTGTCGATAGCGAAGACTCCGTTGCGGATTCACTCGTGTTCAACCGCACCGTGACGCTACGCGACACGTGGGCGAAACTGGAGAAGAGCACAAGGAAATATTAAGTATACTGACAGCCGATTTAGAAGCGGTAGGCGGCGTGTAGCCCAACTAAATTTTGAAATGTTTTGTATTTATCTTTTGCAGAGACGCCGGGAAAAGGAAGTGCGTTGCGATCGCCGCCCGTTTCCAGGACGTTATTGTTGACGGATCTCGTCTTGTAGAAGACCGCCATGTACCCGATATCTATCTTAATGCGCTCCCAGTTGTAACCCGCGCCCGCCGTGAGCGTTAAGTAATCAGCACCGGGAATTGCAGGTCCTAGAGTGCTGGGCGGAATCGGTGTCTCGTCTAATCCCACGCCGCCCCGCAATTCAAAATCTTTAGTTAATTTGTAGGCAGTCCCAAACCTTAGTGAACTCGAGTTCTTCCAATTTTGCGGAATAAGAAATCCGCCTATCGGAACCGCGCCTCCCAATCCCGGTAGCGGGCTGGAGAAAGATGCTTTTAAATGTTCGAACTTGCTCCACCGAGCATAGTCGTATTGAAGCTCAATCCCCCAGCTCGGGTCGATCTGCCAATGGGCGCCAACATTGATTACCGGTGGAAGTGGCAGGTGTATGCCGGACGCTTTCGAACTGCTGCTTAAGCCTCCCGCGCCCGGCGCATCAGCGAACTTAACGTCCGCCGATTTGAAATTGATATCGACGTGGCTCGTATAGGTCAGCCCGAATCGAATCTGGTCGTTGGGCTTAACGAGAAAAGCGACCTTGTAACCATAGGCGTTATCCGTGTCGGTGATTCGCAGTTTGCCGTCGCCGAATGGGCCAAAGAATATCGCCCTAGAAAGAGTACCCGACGCATGTACAAAACTGACGCCACCGCCGATCGAAAGGTAGGGTAGAGGCTCCCACGCGACCGTTGGTGTAACGAAGATCGTGCGAAGTTCCGATCTCACCGCGGCATAACGGGTAAAGGCGTCGGGCTTGTAACTTGTCGCTAAGCCGAATGGAGCGTAGGTACCAAGTCCAACAGAAAGCTGAGTATTTGGTATGTGATAATTGGCGAAGAGATTCGGTAGGAAATCATCATCATGAATGTTTCTCGATGTTGCTCCAGAGTTTTTAATACTGCTGATCGTATTCACATACGTCAGACCGCCGAGGATTTGGTTGCCATCTACTTGAGTAAGCGCCGCGGGATTAACATACACTGCCGACGGATCATCGACGCCAGCGACCGCCGCTCCCCCCATGGATTCCGACTTGGCAGTTTGGGGCGGTATGGCATATCCACCGGCGAACACTGCTCTGACGCCGTCGGCGAAACAAAACGTGAGTATAAAAATCATCGTGGTTGTTGCCGGATGTTTAACCATTCACAGCTCCGTTATTATGCTTGACTGCGGATAGCAAAATTTATATACCATTGCCAATTAATGCCAAAGATTGCCATAATAAAGGGATCAATGCAAGAAAATTTATTAACGGCCGAACAGGTCGCGCGCTATCTTCGGGTAGACAAATTCACCGTTTACCGATTGATTACGCAGAAAAAAATACCGGCATTCAAAGTTGGCAACCAATGGAGGTTCAAGAAGAAGTTGCTCGACGATTGGTTAAAGAAAAACTCCAACCTGACGTCAGAACTAGAGCCTTAATCGCGATCGTTGGCGCGTTGAAGCCTAGAGTCTAAGGAGAACTTTCGAGATGCAAACTGGAGCAACCAAACAGCGCAACCGCCGCGTGGTTATCACAGGTCTCGGGGTTGTTTCTGCGATCGGAATCGGCAAGGACTTGTTTTGGGAGTCGCTTAGTGCGGGCCGATCCGGAATAAAGCGAATTACATCGTTTGACGCATCTTCCTATGATTGCCAAATCGCCGGAGAGATCCACGACTTCGATCCGGGTGACTTCATGCAAACGCAGACGGCGCGTCGCATCGACCGATTCGCTCAATTGGGGCTTTCGGCAGCACGCTTAGCAGTGGCCGATTCCGGACTCAACATCGGTACCGAGGAACCCGCCGCAGTCGGAGTCGTGCTTGGCACATCTATCGGAACGCTCGGCTATGCCGAGCAGCAAATAGCCCTTTTCTATGAGAAGGGAGTTAGGCGAATCAATCCTTTCTTCGCCACATCTGTGATCCCTAGTAGCGCAGTAACCCAAATCACGCTCGATCTAGGTATCCACGGTCCTTGTCGAACCCTCACAACCGCCTGCGCTTCCGGAACCGAATCGATCGGGGAAGCATTTCATCGAATCAGGGATGGAGAACTAGATATCGCGCTTGCGGGAGCTGCGGAAGCGCCCATTACCCCGCTAGTATTATCGACCTTATCGGCCATACAGCTGTTGTCGATGGCCAATGATAGTCCGCAGACTTCATACCGGGCGTTCAGCCAGGACGCAGCCGGTTTCGTTTTAGGCGAAGGATCCGGTGTTTTGGCTCTGGAGGCGTTGGACCACGCGCTACGCAGAGGGGCCAGGATCTATGCCGAAGTCGTAGGATTTGGAGCCTCGTCCGACGCTTATCATGTGATGACCTTTGAGCCTCATTTTGAGCACCCAGTGGCGGCTATTCGTGCGGCCCTAAATGAAGCCCAGATGGCTCCTCAGGATCTCGGCTATGTCAATCCGCATGGGATTGCGGTACCGGCGAACGACCGTTGCGAAATGGAAATCCTGAAGATGGCGTTGGGCGAAGCCATGTCGAAAATTCCCGTTAGCGCAACCAAACCGATGACGGGTCATGTACTTGGCGGAGGCGGCGCATTGGAATTGATTGGCTGTTGTTTGATGTTGGAGCATGAGTTTTTACATCCAACGATAAATTTTTCAGAGTCAAGTCCTTCATACGGGATTGATTTTATTCCGCGTCAGGGGCGGCGAGAGAAAGTCGATGCTATGCTCTCAGTCTCGTTCGGCTTCGGGGGATATAATGCAGCTTGTGTAATTCGCCGATATGATGGCTAAATACCTCTGAGGTCCGCAGCGTGACCATCTACTCCATTCCAACACTAGCCACGGCGCTCCTTTCGCTGGGGCTAGGTCTTTTCATTCTAGGCAGGAACAGCAAGTCCAAGTTGAATTGGACGTTTGCATCCTGGTGTTTACTCACGTGCTACTGGCAAACGTGTTGGACAGTCCTCTTCAATGTTCATAACCTGCAAGCAGCCGAGTCCCTCGCCCGATTGGGTTATTCTGGGATCATCTTCATTCCAATCGTATTTTTTCACTTTGTTGTTGAATTTACCAAAGCGGAGCGAGCGCGTTTATTTTCATACGTCTTTTATGTGCTAGGGGGTCTTTTTTTTGTTTCGGTTTGGCAGACATCTTATTTCGTCACCGGTGTCTATCTATACTCCTGGGGTTACTATCCTCGGGGCGGCGTGCTGCATCTCATCTATCTCGCTTTCTTGCTGGTGATGTTGCTTTCGGGGTTGCGATTGCTATGGCAATTTAAGCGCCAGTCTTTAGATCAACCGAATAGGTTGAACCAAACGAAGTACATCATCGCCTCTACCGTGATTTATTCGATGGCAGGCGTTGATTTTCTTGCCAACTATGGCTTTGGCTACTATCCATTAGGTTTGGTTTTTACCAATATACACGCCTGCATAATTGCGTATGCGATAATTCAATATCGACTGTTGGATGTCCGCGTTGCAATCAAGCGGAGCCTTATTTACGCACTGATTCTCGTTGCCCTCCTTGTCCCGTGTTACACCGTCGTCATTCAAGGTCAATGGTATGCTTTCGGTGAGATCAGCTACACCTTTTCGTTCATCACTTTACTGCTTCTTATTGGAGTCGGCTTTTTGTTCCCGAAGTTTAGGTTCAAAACGGAGGACGCTCTAGAACGCGTCTTATTTAAAAAACGAGTCGATTTCCGCGATACGCTGCTTCGTTCAAGTAGAGATATGGTTTCCATCGTAGATATTAGGGCTTTGTCTGAGAATGTAGTGCGCACAATTGCCAAGTCGCTGGGGGTCGAAAAAGTCTCGTTGTTACTGAACAATGATGCAAAGGGCAGCTATGATCTCGAAACCATGGTCGGGTTGGATCTTGATCGATCAGAGGCGGTATTTTTAACCAGGGGGAGCCCGCTAACTCAATTACTTCAGCGTCGGAAAGAGCCGGTCGTCAAAGAAGAGCTCGAATGGATCCCTGTCGGGCCGGAAACGCCTCAGACGATCGAAACGATGGCCAAACTCGAGGCGGAAATAAGTCTACCGATTATATCGAAAGATAGACTCGTTGGAATTATTAATCTTGGTCGGAAAGAGGACAGAACAATTTATTCCAACGAAGATCTGGAACTGCTTTCAACGTTGGCAAACCAAGCAGCAATTGCGATTGACAACGCGCGACTCTACGAGAACTTGAAACAGTCTCAAGATACACTCCGCAGAGCGGACAGGCTTTCATCGTTAGGCTTGTTGACAGCGGGCTTGGCGCACGAAATTCGTAACCCGCTGGTTGCCATTCGCACTTTCACCCAGTTATTGCCTGAACGTTACGACGATGCGGAGTTTCGTGAGGGTTTTCAGGGGCTCGCACTCAAGGAAGTTGATCGGATTTGTGGGCTAATCAACGACCTTTTGAGCTTCGCACGTCCTTCTAAGCCGAACAAAGCCCCGGAAAACGTCAATGACGTGGTCGATAACATCGCGCGGATACTCGAGACCCAAGCGAAAGAAAAGAGCGTGGCAATTTCGCGTGAATTCGGTGACAATCTGCCCAAGGTTTGGATTGACAGAGAACAAATGAAGCAGGTATTTATGAACCTCATACTGAATGCCATTCAGGCCATGAAGGAAGGGGGATCGATCAGCATTTCAACCCGTCCAGTCTCGAGAAACGGTACTCAACCGTCCGGGGATTTTGTGCAGGTCGAGATTCGAGATACCGGCGTCGGCATACCGGAAGAAAACCTGCAGCATATTTTCGATCCGTTCTTCACCAGCAAGGATGAAGGGAGCGGCCTCGGTCTAGCCGTGTCCCATCAAATCGTGCAGGAACATGGCGGCTTCGTCACGGTGGAAAGTCATGTTGGAAAGGGGACAGCATTCTTTGTCCATGTTCCGGTCGGCAAGCCGGTGCGCCCGGTAACGAACGGCCACGCTCACGCGAATGAAGCGAATCTTAGTCATTGATGAATCGGAGGTCGTCCGAGAGACGTTGGCTCTCATTCTCGGGCGCGAATTCGTCGTATCCAAGCGGCCGCTTGGAGCAAAAGGCCTGGCGCTCTCCGAGATACACGAAGAATTCGATCTACTGATCCTCGGTGTATCACCGCGTTACGGACTGGAGGCCGCGAGCCTCGTGCGGTTTGCTACGCGATTGCCATTTACAGTGCTTTTTTTGGTCGATTCGAAGACGACCGCGCGAGTGATCGGAGATGAAGACCAGGTCGGCTGCCTGACAAAACCGTTCAACCCATATGAGCTACACGAGAAGGTCGGGCAGCTGCTGGCTCGCCGTGTCACTTTACCAAGAGACGACGTGCTGGCGCGGGCACGTGAGTCGAGGAATTTCTCGCGATATGTGGATTTCCCTTACCTCAGCAGGAGCGCGGCAACTTTGGTGCGAAGATTTGCCGCGACGCGGCTGCCGATTTTGATCTCCGGGGAGATTGGCTGCGGGCAAAATCGAATCGCATCAGGAGTTCTTTGGCTTCAGAAAATCTCCGGATCGCGAATTTTCATCAACGCGGCCGAGCTTAGTGAAGAGTACTTGGGTCAAAAAAGTCTCGAGCTATCGGTAGGTCGAGTGCCACAGGCAGCACCGCCTACACTCGTGATCGAAAATCTCCATAAAAGCGGCGTTTCCGGCCAATCTTTGCTGTTGCGCTTTTTGGAAGACGCGGAAGAGAAATCGGCCCAGATACGTTATTTAGCGACAGCAAATGTCGATCTCTTACAAAACGTCTATGCGGGCGACTTCCTCGAAGCGCTTTACTATAAGCTGGCGACACTCACGCTGAAACTGCCGCCCCTGAGAGAACGTCGCGAAGATATTCCGGTGATCGCAGAGTGGTTCGCCCGTAGTTACGCGGAAACGCTCGGTCTGAGTGAGCCGGTTCTCTCTACCGAAGCCCAGAGTCGACTCTGCAATTACATGTGGTTCAGCAATCTCAGCGAATTGGAGACTGTGATGGCGCGAACGCTTGCGTGGCACAGAAAGTCGCGCATCGAAGCCGCTGACCTGGTTTTTGACTTTAGCGTCGACACGCACGTAAAGGAATTAGTCGATTTTGCCGAGTTTATGCCAGCCGGAAAACAAGCGGGTTTCGATTTGGCAGAGCCGGTGTTACAGGTCGGCAGCGCCGTCCCGGCGGCCAATGTGTCAGCAAACGGTCACGGAAAGTCAGTGGATTTGAATGTCGTGATTCACGAGCTCGCCCATGAGCTCAAGAATCCGATGGTGACGATCAAAACCTTCGCCCAACTGCTTGGCGAGCGCTATCAGGACGAGAACTTTCGCTCTCGTTTCCAAGAAGTGGTTGGCGACGACATCGAGCGGATGGACGAACTTTTAGAAGTGATGATCGAGTTTGCCGACTTTGCCGCGCCTCGCCGGAGCAAGGTGGACCTTGTAGAAAAGCTTCAAAGCGTGTTGAGCGAACTTCAAAATGAATTTGCCAAACGCCAGACGCGGTTCGAGTGGAAAGGAAATGGCGGCAGGCACGAAGTCCAAAGCGATGAATCGCAGCTGTCGTACATTCTCAAGAACGTGTTGCTGGCGAGTCTGTCGCAGGCCAGAATGGGCAGCGAAATCGAGATCAATCTCCCGCAAGGCGGGACTCTAGCGATCACCTATCTGCGGGAGGGGGCACGGGTGACGTCGATCACTCATTACTTGGACGGCGCATCATCTCGTCCCGACGACAGTATTCTGCCGCTGCGCGTCTTGTTGGCGAAACAGCTCTTGGAGAGAAACGGCGGGCAGTTCGTCATCGACCAGTCCGACAGCGATAACGAAACAATGAGAATGGAGTTCCCGATTGCAGAGCACTGAAAAAAAAACCGACATGAACCAACCTTTGCTGTTAGTGGTTGACGATGAAACCGGCGTCAGGCAATCCCTCCAACTGGTCTTCAACAAGACCTTTCGTGTGATCGAGGCAGCATCGGCGGACGACGCCATTCCAAAAGTCAGCGAGGAAAGGCCGGATGTTGTTTTGTTGGACATCATGATGCCGGGCGCGGACGGCCTTTCCGTCCTAAAACAGATCAAATCGGTCCAACCGGATTGCCAGGTCATTATGTTGAGTGGCCTCAACACCGCGCGTACGGGATTCACGGCCAGGGGCACGGGAGCCTTCGACTACCTTACCAAGCCTTTCGACGTCGAAGAGCTACGCTTGAAAGTGGAGCATGCCCTGGAAAGGGTTCAAATGGCGCGCGAGTTGGAGCGGTTGAAAGAAGAAGTCGGCCGCAAGTATGGAGTAGACCACGTTATCGGCAAGTCGAAACAGATTATCGATGTCTTCAAAGCCGTAAGTATGGTAGCCGCCAAAAAGAGCACGGTTTTGATCACAGGCGAGAGCGGTACGGGCAAGGAATTGATCGCCCGTGCGCTTCACTATAACAGCGATCGGCGCGCCAAGCCTTTCGTGGTGGTGAATTGCGCCGCGCTGCCGGACACGTTGATCGAAAGTGAACTGTTCGGCTACGAGAGAGGAGCGTTTACCAACGCTTCGCAAAAAAAGGTCGGTCGATTTGAGTTAGCCCACGGCGGCACGCTCTTTCTCGACGAAATCGGCGAGCTTAATTTGGGAACCCAGTCAAAATTTCTGCGGGCGATCGAACAAGAAACGTTTACGCGGCTCGGCGGCACCGATGAGATTAAAGTCGATGTTCGCGTGATCGCCGCGAGCAACCGCGATCTCGAACAGATGGCCAAGAACGCAGAGTTTCGCCCCGACCTGTTTTATCGACTCAACGTGGTTTCGCTGTTTTTGCCGCCGTTACGCGAGCGCCGTGAAGATATAGCGCTGTTGCTCGACCATTTTTTGCGACTCAAGGGACAGGAACATTCCATCCCCACCAAATGCCTTTCTCCGGAAGTGGTGGATTTCTTCACTTCCTATCCTTGGCCGGGCAATATCCGTGAACTGGAAAACCTGATCGAGCGGTTGACGATTCTCACGCCACACGAAACCGTCATGCTGCGCGACCTGCCGGTCGGTATGCGCTCCACCGATCAAACGGCGACGCTCAAGGAGGACGTACTGAGCGGGTCACGGCCGCTCAGCGACGCTGTCGACGAATTCGAACGTGAATTGATCGTCAAGGCATTGCAACGAACCGGCTTCAATCAGACCAAGGCAGCTTCATTGTTGGGAACCAGCCGGCGAATTCTCAAGTACCGGATTGAGAAACTCAAAATCAATGATCCGAATGATTCAGAGGAAGAAGTGAAATTATCGACATAACTGGACAAATTTGTTCCCGCAAGTCTCCTGACTGCCACCCAATTCTCAAAAATATCCTTTTAAATTAGCCATTTGTCTTCGTGTGGAGCGTGGCATATTCCTTGCTGATTTCCACCCCACATGGATGCCAGCAAACCGCATATTCTTGTTGTCGACGATGAGATGGGTCCACGAGAATCGCTTAAAATGATTCTCTATCCCTATTACAACGTTCACACGGCCGATCGCGGCGCTCAGGCAGTCGAGATGCTCAAACAGGTCCCTGTCGACTTAGTCACTGTGGATCTTAAGATGCCCGGCTTCAGCGGCATCAATGTGTTGGAGAAGGTCAAACAATATGACCCCGACATCGAAGCGATCATCATCACTGGATATGGCTCGCTGGATACCGCAATCGAAGGGCTTCGCCTCGGCGCCTTCGATTATATTTCCAAACCGTTCGATGTTAATCACATACTGTCACTGGTTCGTCGCGGCTTGGACCGTCGCAACGCGAAGGCCAGGCTCAGGCAAGTCAAGTCGGATTTCCTATCCAATGTTTCCCATGAGTTAAGAACTCCTCTCAGTGTGGTAGTCGGATTCGTTTATCTGCTGCTCAATCAGGTGATCGGCAAACTCACCGAAGATCAGCAGAAGGTATTGGAAACGGTTTATCGAAATTCAGAGGAACTGCTTGAGTTGATCGATAACGTGCTGTGGATGACTTCGCTGAATGTGGGCGATGCGAACGCGACTATAGAAAAATTCGACGCCCGCGAAGTCGTCAAGGAAACGTTGACGCGCTATGAGAAGACGATCCTCGAAAAGGGTCTAAAGCTCAACGTGCAGCTGGCTGATAGCGATATGTCGATCGTCAGCGATCGGGCCAAGGTCGAGCGAGTATTCCAGAACGTTTTCAATAACGCGGTCAAATTTACTTCCGAGGGCGAGGTTAGTGTCAAGGCGCAGCCGGCAGCCGACGGAAATAGCGTGGAGTTTGAAATTACCGACACAGGTAGCGGTATCGAAGAGAGCAAGATCGATTCGATCTTTGAACCCTTTCACCAAGCTGACAATTCAGTGCAACGAGCCTATTCAGGACTGGGACTTGGTCTCACTGTCGCCCGCCGAATGGCAGAGTTGGTCGGCGGAAAACTTGAAGTCAGCAGTCAAGCCAACGTGGGCACACGAGTCATGATGAGTTTTCCGTCTCACGTGAACGCAACGGCGCCTTTGGCTGTCGGGCAGCGAAAGTATGGGTAACGGGAAATACATCTGGTGCCGTAACTGCGAAGCGATTCATCACGTCAGTTCTTTTGATCGGGCTCCCTCCTACCAAATTGCCTCTGGCGAAATTCATGAAATTCCCGCGAATGATTGGCGAGATTTTATGGGGCAGCACGCCGGTCACAAGCTCGAACCTTTGACAGCCACGGGCAATAACTACTTTCCCGGCGGTTCCACCGATCCCATGGCCGCCGTATACATCGAGGCGAGCAACGGCAGCGAAACGCTCGTCTTGCGTCTGAGTCGGGGGAGCATCGAAGAGTCGGTTCGTTATGAAATCATGAAGGGACGGCTGATTGAAAACGGTTTCGGCCTCGAAATTCAGGAGAAGGAGATCCGCAAGGAGATGCAATTACATTTCTCCTGGGCTCCCGCCGCGCCACTCGAAGATGTAAAGATCAATCTTTTTGTAACCTTATTTCGCGAGATCGTCAGCGAACTTGATCCGAAAAACGTGCGTACGGAAGAATTTTCATACAGCGACGATAACATTTCTTACGGTCAACTGGACTCCTCGACCGTGGACGCTTTAATGACTCGATGTGCTGGGCATTTTCTTCCAGTCGAGCTGGCGTCCATCCGCAGATTCGTAGAAACCCATCGCGAAGCTGGTGACGTGATGGCGCTGATAAAACGCCGCGCCGTCAGTGTCGAACAACACGCTGAATAATGTAGCCGACGGCTGGACGGCTTGCGGACTACGGTACGGATCCAAGCGGCCGCATGAAAAAGACGCCCCGCGAGCTAGCGATATAATCATTCCTTTCTCAGGCGGATAAAAGTGAGGCGAATCAACGATGTGCGCTGGTTTTCGCTTGAATTCAACGTGTTTGCGTTGGCGGTTTCTTTCGTGACGAAATACATCGTCGAGAAAAACACTCCGATAGTGTCCTCAGGAAAAAATTTGACGTCAAGAAAAGCCCCGTGAACGCTAGGCGGCGTCGCCAACCAATATTTCATCCACCTTGTCGACCTCTTTCAATTTGACCTGAACATTGCTGCCCGCCGACAAATTGATCTTTTTTCCGACGTAATTGGCGGCGATGGGCAGTTCCCGGCCGCCGCGATCAACCATTACGGCGAGATGGATCATGCGTGGGCGCCCGAGGTCGATCAAATGGTCCACCGCCGCTCGAACTGTCCGCCCGGTGTTCAATACGTCATCAAAAAGCACGACGATCTTATTAGCGATATCGAACGGAATGCGCGTATGATCGACGGTTCCCCCCGGAAGCAGCGCATTCAAGTCATCGCGATACAACGTGATATCCATCTCGCCGATGGGGATCTCTTTGCCGTGGCGCTTTTTGATCAACTCGGCTAGCCGTTTCGCAATGTAGGGGCCGCGGGTACGAACACCGATAAACACCAACTGATCGAAATTGTCGTAGTGTTTCGACATTTCCCTCGTAAAGCGCCCCAAGACGGCATTGATTTGCGCCGCATTGAGAATCCGTTTGTTCTTAGTCTTGCTAGTTTGCTTCACTGGTCCCGCTCCGCGAAGATGGTTGCAACGTTAATATGCGAGCTGCTCAAAAAGATGTCAGAGGCGAGGCGCGCGAAGAATCGCCGAGCGGCGGCGTACGACCGGTACGTTGGAGCGAGGCGACTGAGCGCATCGTTCGACAATGCTCAGGACAATCGGCACCTGGGACTTTCAGCAGCGAGCTAGAGTTTTTCATTGGCGACTCTGATCATGGTTTCCATCAGCAATTGACTGCCGAGCGCGATATCGTCAGGGTGGGTCCATTCCTCTGGATTGTGACTAATTCCCCGCTTACTCGGCACGAAGATCATCCCCGCGAGCGTTATCTTAGCCATCTGCATGGCGTCGTGGCCCGCGCCCGACGGCATGATCTCATAATCGATGCCTTTTCCATTGCAGATTTCGCGAGTCACATGCAGCAGCCGTTTGTCCAGCGGAACCGGGTTTTCTTCGCGAATCTTCAGGACTTCGACGACGATCTTACGCTTGTGAGCGATCGCGCGAGCTTGCTCTTTGACCATGTGTGTCACTCGGTCCTTCGATTTCGCCGAAGTGCTGCGTATGTCGACCGACAGTTCCGCTCTTCCGGGTACGGCATTGATCACGCCCGGTTCGATTTTCATGGCTCCGACGGTGCCGACGACCCGGCCTTTGTCCATGGACGAGTACTTCCGGCAAATTTTCTCGACGTATTGGATCAATTGCGCCGAGGCGACGAGCGCGTCTTTGCGCATTTCCATCGGCGTGGTGCCGGAATGATCGGCTTGTCCTTTGAAGATCACTTTGAAACGGCTCGGCGCAGCGATCGAAGTGACGAGCCCGATTCTTTTTCCTTTCGCTTCGAGAATAGGGCCCTGCTCGATGTGGAGCTCCAAGTAAGCCTTGAGGCTTTTCGGATCGCGCCTGAGCGCGTGCAATTGCTTTTGGGTGATGCCCAGGCTCGAAAGCACGTCCGCCAGTTTCGCGCCTTGTGGGTCCACGGCGTTCGTCAAGTCCTTAGGGTGCACCTCGCCGGCGATCAGGCTGCTGCCGAGCGTCGAGAAGCCGAAACGACTCGACTCTTCACCGACGAAGCAAACAACTTCGAGAGGGGCGCGAACCGGAATTTTGTTCTCCCCGATCGTGCGCACCGCTTCGAGGGCGCCGATCACGCCGACGGGCCCGTCATATTTGCCGCCATGAATAACCGTATCAAGATGTGAGCCGGCGAGAACGGCTGGAGCCCTAGCATCGCTTCCTTCGAATCGGCCAAAAATGTTGCCGATCGCATCGATGTGAATTTTTAGCCCGGCTTGGCGCATCAAGTGAATCAGCAACTGCCGGCTGCGCAGCTCTTTGATCGAAAAGACAAGTCGGGTAACCGCGCCATGATCGCCGATGCCGATGCGCCCGATCGAGTTGAGATCGCGCATTAGCCGCCGTTTATTTACGGTGACGCGAGATGGAAGAACGACGTGCGACAGTCGATTCATGGTTAATTATTCTACCAGGTTCCTCATTGGCTGAAAATCTGCCTCTCGAAAAGTCCAGCATTGTTGGAAATGGAGCAACTGCTGTGTTATAGCGTGCCTATTCGCGATTTTGGAAGGTAGTTTTCATGAGCGAAGTTTCAAATAAAGTTGCCGAGATGCTGCTTTCAACCGAGTCCATCGCTGTCTATAAAGACAAACCGTTTGTTTTTGTCTCCGGTCGGATCTCGCCGGTATATATAGATTGCCGTAAACTGTTGTCGTTTGCCGCCGAGCGCGAGTACATCGTCACCGCGCTGGCTAAGAAAACCGAGACGGACATCGGCTTGGACAATATCGACGTCGTAGCCGGTGGCGAAACCGCGGGAATTCCTTACGCGTCGTTCGTTTCGCACCTGATAAAAAAGCCGATGATCTATATCCGCAAACAGCCTAAGGGCTATGGTGGCACGAAGCAAATCGAAGGAATTTTGGAGCCCGGCAAGCGCGTCATGCTGGTTGAAGATTTGATCACGGACGGGTTGAGCAAGCTACGCTTCAATATCGGCATCCGAGGTGCGGGGGCGAAGATGACGCACTGCTTATGCGTCTTCGACTATGCTTCGGATCGGTTGAACCAGCATGAGGGTAAAATCAATCTGGCTAAAAACGATATTGTGTTGCACGTGCTCGCCAATTGGGACGACGTCTTGGACACCGGCTTGAGCAAGAGTTATTTTAGTGAGGAGTCGAGCAAGCAAATCATCGACTTCTTGCAAGATCCCGAAAACTGGGGCCGGACAATGGGATTCGTATAAGCGAGCAACATCGCGCTTCTCGTTTCAACACATAGGGGCACGGCATGCCGTGCCCCTACTGTTTTCAGAGGCACTGGAGCTCGTTCAACAATTCTCGGAGGTGGGAATGAAGAC
>Ga0066710_100000898_pt1 | contig 20331 bp, 23 predicted proteins | sample GraSoiAngelo_159_FD_79666 | JGI IMG/M metagenome (GOLD analysis project Ga0066710, IMG submission 79666) | Grasslands soil microbial communities from the Angelo Coastal Reserve, California, USA - 14_1009_16_40cm | ecosystem: Environmental > Terrestrial > Soil > Grasslands | place: USA...
ATAAGCGCTCAAAGCAGGCGGTCGTCAGTAATGGATCGTCGGCAACAGCGCGTGAGAGTAGTAGCCTGAGCCCTGCCAACTGAGCTTCGATCACAGCGATTCCCAAACCTTCGCTTCTCCGCTCTGGCCGAGGCAGGATGAACCAGTCACAGCAGCACATGATTTCCGGAACATCGTTCCGCCAACCGAGGCAGCGAAAAGAGTCACCTAGGCCAAGCTGCTCCGCCCTGTCGGCGACCGCTTTCTCCGCCGATCCCGCACCTACGAAGATACCGACAACATTCGGTCTCAGACGCTTAAGCTCGGCTAACACTTCGACAGCAAAAAGCGGATTCTTTTCGGGAACCATTCGCCCGGCAAAAAGAAGTAATAACGCGTTCTCAGGAAGTCCTAACTCTCTTCGAAAACCAACGCGATCAACCTTAGCCTTTTGGAATGGGCTCGGGTCGATTCCGTAGTAATGCACCTTGTCCTTGCAAGGGCGCCGTTTGCGGCCGCGCAAAAAAATGTCTAGCGTGTGCTGCGATATACCTACAATTTGGTTCGCCATCATGAGACAGACCCGCCGCATCGGTTCACGCAGAAGCCGCTGCTTCCACCGGCTCGGAGTTAGGACATTCTCGTCGGCATTGTGAACATGCACCAGTCGTCGCCGGATCGGTAGTCCAGCGGATGCAGCCAGATATATAGCGCTAACCAGATCGTGATGGCAGTGGAGCACGTCGTATCTGCCTCGCTTCAATTCCCGCCGCAGCGCGCGCATAAATGCCCACTTTTTTCCAATCGGGAAAGGCGAATAAATGATGCGCCCACCGAGAGCGCGAACTTCGGGGTCCAGCACGCCTTGGCGCGCAAGCGTACAATAGAACGTCCAATCCAGATCAAAGCCCTTGTTCTTCCCATGCCGAAACATTCGTACTAGCCAGTTCTCTACTGCTCCGCAGTCTAGGTTCTCAACAATATGGAGGACTGACGGATTCCGTGGGCTTTGCATCAACGTTGAAGCTTAAACGGGCTCAATAAGCAGTATGCCGTATTCCGGCTCCGTCACTTCACGTTCGGATCCGAGGTAACGCATTCGGCGTCCCGAACTGGAGACGAGGTGCTTCAATTCTGCGAACTTATTGCCGAATTCCTCCCACGCGTATGGATGGAGTTCGCAAGTGATTCGCGTGGGCCCTCGCAGCAAACTAGCACCGCCCTGGAGTATTCGAATTTCAGCGCCTTCGGCATCGATTTTAACCCACGTCGGAGTCGGTACTTTGTTTTGGGCTAGATAAGTATCCAACCTTGTTGTGCGGACGCGAATCGCCTGAGCGTGGTGGTCTTTTCCAGACGCCACCGCAGAACGAGCTAGTGATGATTGAGAATTGCCGCCTCGACTGTAGAGGATTGTTTCGCCGTCCATGTCGCTTAGCGCGATATTTTCAATACGGGGCCGTTTGAGACGAGGGTTCAATTCGAGATTCTTTCGCAGAAGCTCAAGAGCATAAGGGTCGGGTTCGAATGCGATAACGTTGCCATTATCGCCGACCATCGCGGCCATCAAGATACAGTATTGGCCGCCATGGGCTCCAATGTCGATAGCTGTATCGCCCGGCTTCAGACTCGTACTTAGGAGCTCGACTTGGAGCGCATCATTTCGAACAACTGCATTTGAAGACTTCTTATATCGCAAGCGAACCGGTCGCGAACCAGGAATGTAGCGCAAAGTGTGCCCCCGTATGCTATAGGGCTCTCCCCGCCCGGCATAGATACGACGCTTGATCCAAGGTATGAGGCGGTTCTTTGCAGTTGCCAACATGATGTTACAAAGTTTTTGCGGAAGGAGCGTGATGATCCCTCAACAGTTTCATAGCTCTGCTGCAGCCGCGATAAACCGCACGCCGGATCTCGCGGTGGGGGCCACGGAGCCGAAATAACCTGAGTTGATCCGCCAATTGACCAAGTCGACCGCGGTCTGGCACTTGAATGCCGCGTTCCATGTCGAGCAGGATGGAAGTGAATTCGATGCCTTCCGTTAGGCGCGCCAAATATGAAAGTGTTACTCGTTCGGGAGGGATCAAATGGGTCAGCTTCAGCGCGGAAATAAGGCCGACTCCCATGCCTAAATCACAAGCACATGCCGCGAGATCATTGTCACCGCCGGAGATAAGGGAGTCACCGGTTCGGTCGAACTGAAACCGGTTCCGGTGACCATTTTCGTGAAGTGCGAGATAATGTTGAGCGACAACTCTCCGAATGCACAGCCCCGCTCCGCACGGCATCGTCTCCGCAAGCCGCGGCATGTTAGACCAAACATCAGTATCAAATTCTCTAATCACCAGATTGCCCCAGTAACGACGGGTCCATTCGGGCGGAGGTTCATCAAAACACGCGCGGCATTGGCCACTCCACGAACCAAGGAACGGCTTTTGGTCGGCTACTTTCATTGCTTCCTCCAGAAAGTTTGGATCCAGTACATTGTCGTCATCCACGAATACCAGGAGACCACCTTGTGCTTCCCGTATCCCGCGAAGACGCGCAGGAGTTAGTCCTAGAGTCTCCTCTCGAATCATTCTCGCCTGCGGATGCCAGGAAAGATCGACTTTCGGTGTTCTCTCCGGCGAGCTGGCATTGTCAATCAATAGATATTCCCATCGATCGAATGGTAACCTCTGCCGGGCCAAAGCCTCAACGGTCTCTGCCAGGTAATCCGGCCGTGGATTATGTGTGCAAGTGATGACGCTGATCATGAAGCGGAACCGTGTTGCGCAGGTAGCGCAATCAAATCAGTCATTGCTGGAAGTTTGCCCCTCTCTATCGGCCGAAGCGGAATCCCATGCCTTGGAACACCGCGCAGCAAAGTGTGTGTGGGTCCTCCATAATCCTGAAGATTGGCTTCCCGGCAAAAATAAACTGCGTAGCCAAACGACTCAAGAAAATCCAGCAGGTGTTCGGGCGGTTGAATACGGCGAAGCCATTTCTCGAAGTATTCAAAATAAACAGCTTTGATCGCATGCGATTGAAGTGCTTCCGCAGCTCCGCGCAACGCGGTGAGCTCATGGCCCTCGACGTCCAATTTCAGAAGCGTGACTTCCGGTAGAGCATTCTTTTTAAGGTAATCGTCGAGTGAAATCGAAGGAAATGGCACCCCATTCTCCGGACAAATGTGCGATGCACCAGATTGCTCCTCGTCAATCGCGAACTGAACGACGCCATTGTGGTCTGACACGGCATCCGCGTTGACGGTGATTTGCATCTTCGGATACAACTCAGCGCTCCGCCGGATGGCAGAAACGAGCCTCCGGTTTGGTTCGAACAAGTGAAAGCGAACTCGTTCGGAGAATTTGGGAGCAAGGCCGAAGCTCAGCAAGCCGTAATTGGCACCCACATCGAAAAAATGCCCCCCTCCTGGGGTAGGTGATCTGCAATACGAAAAAAATCGTGCTCGAAATCCCCATCGATAACAATCAGGCGCAGAAATTCGTCGCGCATGTCTGCATAGCCTAAGAATCACTGCGAATGCGCACGAGCTGAATCGGATCTTCGCCGGTGAAGCGCATCCACCATTTCATCAGCTTGTGGCGGCGGAGCGTCCTCGGCAGCTTGTCAAACAATGCGGCAGCCCTTGGAATCATTTTATTCCGCTATTATCCGGCTCAAAGAAGGCGCCCAGCGCAGCGACTGGGAAGAGAATTCTGAATTTAGTCTGTACACAGAAAATGTTCTATCGAGCGGGGATCAGGCGCATGTCCCCGTCTAAGAAACCAGTTGTAATCTGGCGGCATGAACAATTTTTCCACTTCCTTAGGCACATCCGCGAATAAGCTCGCATGGCGCGCCGCAACGAAGAATGCATTAACACCAGTAACATTACAGCAGACAAGGCGAAATCCGAATGAATTAAACAGGTCAACGAATGACTGTAGCGATGCCCCGATGTAATCGCTGCCAGACCAGACAAAATTAGGATCGTAGTCAATGGTAAATCGAATTGGCGGAGGGAACTTTCCATTATATTCGACAATAAAAACATCTGGCTCAAATCCATGCTCAAGAATTTCCTGGACGAAGAACAAGTCATTGCCATCCAGATCCATGCTAATGAGATTTACCTGATTAGCACCGATCGTTTGAAGACCGCGCTGCATGATCTCAACGCAATTATCGCGCGTAACCCATTCTTGGCCGAACCAAAGCCTTTTACTTGATGCAGGGATGCGGAGCTTCAAGTCTGTCGCCCCGATCCAAACCCCGCTCCAGCCACGCATCAACAACTGCGCAGTATTGTTTTCCAGTCCATCGTCACACCCATATTCAACAAAGACTCCAGTGTCTATCTCTAGACGCCTGAGAATGGCACTAATGATCCCATCCTCGTCATTTTGCGAGTGGAACTTTTCACCTTGCTCAAGAAGAGGGTTGCGGCTGATCTGAGCCTTGGTGCGCCAATGATGCTCCATCGCTATATCGCGAAATCGCTTCAGTATAGGGTTCTCGAATAACTGTAAAATCACAATGTCTGCGAAACCGCGCACGTGTTTTTTGAGTCTGTTCTTCAGCACGATGGTAGGCTACTAAAAGATATCGTCTGTGGCTGCCACCCGATGATTGTGAGACTGACCATAGAACTGAGGCATTTCAGACTTCTGTAATCGAAGCGCGCGAGAAGGGCAATTAATCCAGTTCGCAATATCTTGACTTGCCCACGAGTAATGTGGCAATTGTGTATGGGCTTGTATCAGATCAAATTCCACGTCTTACATCCATTCTGGAGCATCGTTGCAGGAGAACACTATAATCGGAGAGTTACCCCGGCATACGCCTTTCAGTCAAGTAACGCCATCATGTCTTCGTCTCCTGATGGCGCGAAGCGGTAGCCGAAGCCTGATAACCAATCGAAGGAATCTTCTCTCTGTGCTTTGGTAAGATTCTTGATCTCCCAATGAATAATTGCGGGCTTCACCTGCTCAAAAGGAAAGAGAGATAGGAGGTAAGCATCGGCGCCCTCAGCGTCGATTTGTAGGAGATCAACCCGCTTGGATGGTAAGCGCTCAAAGACATCATCAAATGAGATACAATCTACCGTTAGCTCTCTGATCATCTTTTCTAGTCCCGGCACGAGATAGGAATAGTTGACGATGTGGTCGCGCCGAAATGAGGCCATTCCGCCCGCCCAAATCGGGGCGCTTTGAGAGTCCACTGTGAAGAGCGTGCGTTTTCCGTGTGCGCGCTCTAAAGCGGCTTGCAGAACTACAATGCGATCGTTGCCGCGGTAAAGTTCACGTAACTGGCTGGCAGGCCGGGGTTGAGGTTCCACCATGACACCCCGCCAGCCATACCTCTCGATATATTTATGCAAGGGATCCTTAGTAATCCCATCAAACGCGCCAATTTGAATAAACGTCAATTCTGGGCCGCATTCGAACATTCTGCGGCAAATAACATCCGCCAACTCGATAGGGCGGAGATAGCGCGGCTCGAGGAGATGTCGTGGGCAATACCGTGTTCCTTGCACATGGTAACCTAGCTTGGCAAACATTTTCTTGACCCACTGTTTCATATCGCGATGGACTGTTTCACGATCTCAGGCCTAGCGTTTTTCGACAATCCAAATCCAAACCACTTTCGACATGTCAGCTTTGTCCTTACCCAGATAAAATGCTTCCATTGAAGCCAAACACTATAGCAAATCGCAAGAACCCGTCGAAACTTTCCGGCAGGAAGCCGCTGGTAGTAAAATGTTTCAAAGAACACTAGCAAGTCCGCGCCGACCATATCTCGCAAGAACGTCTTTTTCATGCCTGCCCAATGGATCACAAGCGGTGGCGCCGTCCCTTTAGCCACGCTCTCGACATCCAGGCCATCCATGGAGTCGCCCGGCCAGCGCATGATCGACCGGCGTTCAATGCGCAATCCCTCGGATGCCTCTTTTTGGAGGATGACATAATTCATTACGCCCTGATCGCCGCCCATGAAATATTCTGGGTAACGCAAGCGACGAGGCAGTGTCCATTCAACCCAGAGATCAAACTCCTCACGTTTAACTAACCCGGCTGTACCGAACCATTGGCCTACATTGAACGCAGCCGTAGCAGGCTGAACTCTTGGGTCGATTTCGCGCAGCTTGTCCCAATCGTAGTAAAGTCGCTTGAAATCGGCATCAGATTGGCGTTCGTCGTCCACAAAAAACGGCGCGCCACTTTCGGCGCGAATATCGAGTAAGCGGCCTGTCAAGACCGTATCCACATCCATCACGAGAAAACTCTGGCCACGCGGGCCAAATAGTGGTTCGAGCTTGACCAATCCCCAACCGTAATCGCCCTTCGGAAGATCCACCAACTCGACGCCCCAGTAACGTTTCAGTTCCTCTGCCAAACCGCGCTGCAGGATGTCACCAGCAAGGAGCCGGATAGGGATCTCGGGGTAAAAATACCGAATACTGGCCACGCAAATGCGTGTCAAGCGGGCATCGCGTGAGCACGCGGCAATGTATATGCAGTCAATTTTGGACGCTCTGCTTTCCTTACTTTTACAAAAATCAGTTCTCAAGATCGGATGATCGTATGACAACTGTTAGATATCGCAGGTCAACCATTAAAAGGGCCATTGATAAGCTTGCAGAGCACGGTTTTGGGCGCATTGTTTTATCTGCGAGGCAAAGGCTGCTATGAACCCCGGTTGAATCACGTTATCCAACGACGTGCCGTAACATCTTTTTAATCGCGGTAGTCGTTGTGCCGCGGACGAATAACCACCCTAACATCGGCGCAGTAATCATCGACGTTAGTATCAATGTTACATTCCGTTTATCTTTTATGCTGTTTTCTCCCGGAAAAGGTTTGGGAGAGCGTTTAATGAGACAATGGACTATGCTTGGTCCTAGATAACTGTAGAGCCAAATGTAATAATTTTTTCTGATTATGTCAAGAGTTTCCCCCGGGACAAGACGAAGATGTTTACGAATCATTCGGAACCCATTTATGTACATCCGAATCACATCTCGGGAGGCATTCTGCTCGTGGATTCTGTACCGCAGAGAATTCTGTCGCAATGCCACTATCTTTGCTCTGAGAGCCATGCGAAACCAAAGATCCATGTCATCGACCCCCCAAAGGCTTGTGTCGAAACCGCCTATTTCGCGCAGTATTTGCGTTCGAATTAGGGTTTGTCCTGGCGAAAGGAAATGAATGCCACGGGAGACGATTTCCGCAGTGAGAACTCCCTCGTAACCGACTACAAACTTTTCACCGGCTATCCCCTCACCAATTAACTCATATCCGCCGCCTACTGCTGCAATGGATGGATTGCTCTCTAAGTAAGCAACCTGCCATTCTAGTTTATCGGCTGGCCAGAGGTCATCGTCATCCAGAAACGCAATGAACTCTCCTGTGGCTTTCGCTAATCCTCGGCTACGAGCAGCAGCTTGGCCTTGATTGGGTTGTTCCACATAGCGAATACGGCCGGACGCAGCGAGGGGAGCTAGGAGCTGTGCTGTTTCGTCCGGTGAACCGTCATTGACGACAATAACCTCAAAGTCTTGAAAAGTCTGCAGAAATACGGACTCAAGCGTGTCTATTATCGTGTCCTGATGCCGATAAGTGGGAATAACAACACTGACTCGCGGGCGCAGTCGTGGCGGAGGCATCGACTCTTGCTCAGCCTCGGTTCTCATTGTATTTGGACGATGGTTGCGACCTGGCCCGAACCGTCTCAAGGAATTAGGCTGAATACATCCATACTACCGGAAACGTCATAGTTGACTCAGTCGCCGCGCGCAGACGGATTGCAAAGCTTCATCGACCAGAAGGGACGCGGGCCAGAACCCCTTGTAACCTGCAATAACCGGGTGCGATAGAAACATCTTATCAGTGAAAACAGCGCCACAGTTTCCGCAATAGTCGCGCTGGGGCAAGTAATCCGCGCCCTAAACGATACGTGCGCGAACCCTTCAGAATCTGCAGTTCCGCATCGGTTTCACGAAGCAGCTTGTAACAACCCATTTCCGGCTTACCGAAAACATAGTTTGCGATTTCTGCGGCATGCTGGCGGGCCTCCACTATCATAGAATCTCCCCGCACACGGTAATCGAACCCAATCTTAGGAAGATGGACAAAGCTACCACCGTGGAAGGCCACACGCAGCCAAAAATCCCAATCATCCAAGCCCATCCAAGGCATTTGCTCATCGTATCCGCCAACCTCTTCCCATAACTTCTTTCGGTATAGAGCACAGGCATCTATGAAGTTCGTCCGGATCAATGACAATAAATTGAAGTCCGGTACATGCCAGCGACCAGTCGTCTCGCCGAAGTATTCAGCGTCGGTGTAAATTACTCCTATATTTGGATTGTTCTTTAGTAGAGACACCCCCTCATTTATGTAAACATCTCGAAGACGATTGTCGCTGTCCAATGGTAGGATGAATTCGCCTTTGGCCAATCGGATGCCGGCGTTCCGAGCGGCGCTCACGCCCCGGTTCGGCTGAGGCACGACGCAGTGGCCCGTCTCCGCGACTTCGTTGAGAATCCTGGTAGTTTCTGCGTCAGACGACCCGTCATCGACGATAATCACCTCGAGCACATTTGCGTTGCGCACCTTCTCCACGCTAGCAAGCGCTTCGCGCAGCATCGCCCCATGGTTGTAGCACGGAATGATAATTGAAACCCTGCCTTGGCCTGCCGGGATCTCCGTCATTCGCTCGGTTGGTTCATTTCAGCGCGCTGCCCACCCGCCCCATTGCGGCGGAGGAGGCGTATCCGCAGAAACACGACATCACTTTGTCGCCGCCGATCCGACCTGTCCACTGGTTTTCCGCCCGATTACGAGGTAGCGATTGATTGCGATTGTCCAGATCGTCCAGTTTGGAAAACAGCTATGACTTTGCGCACACCCTTGCCCGTCAGCCACGCAATATTCAAAAGCACGTTTCCAGCAATTTTAGGATTCAGCCAAATGATAAGAACTTCTCGATTCTTTTCCCTCATACAGCGGGAGTCACGGATCGTGTGTGTGGCCGAAACACAGGTCTTACCCATTGCTGCAGCCAACGGCTCCACTGCGCTATGCATTCGATGTCGATCTTTGCTTGTGTCGCTGCTAGCTGCCAGTTGCGCCTGCCGGAGCCGTGGCTGAGCTTGTGTCTCGTTAGCAGCCCCTGACTCTGATACGGAGGACTTCAAATGACCATTGAATTCACCGCGCACAATATTCGCCTCGACGATGGAACTCTCACGAAACCTGATGCAAGGAATTCCATGGAGGCCTATCCCTGGTTCGTTTCGGCACGACGAATTATAGAAACCGTGTTCCCTGGGGACAAGAGGCACCTCCGCCTTGCTGACCTTGGATGCTTGGAAGGGGGGTTTGCAGTCGAGTTCGCACGCATAGGATTTCAGGTCCTCGGGGTTGAGGTGCGAGAGGCCAATATAAAAGCGTGCAACTACGTGAAATCGAAAACCAGCCTACCAAACCTAACCTTCGTAAAAGACAATGCATTGAACATCGCCAAGTATGGCATCTTCGACGTGGTATTCTGCTGCGGTCTACTTTACCACCTCGATAGGCCTAAACAATTCCTCGAAACGCTTTCAGCTGTAACGACGAAACTCTTGATCCTACAGACACACTTCTCAACCGATACCGCTTATACGGGATCAAGATTACTCACGTGGGCGCAAAAAGTATTGGCAAAGGTAGAGAAGGACCAGACTGACAAGTTCAACCTCTCGCAGGTCAGTGAAAACGAAGGGCTTAGAGGGCGATGGTATCAAGAATTCACGGACGACGAGTCATTTAGCAAGCGAGAATACGCAAAATGGGCCTCTTGGGACAATCGCCGCTCGTTCTGGATTCAACGGGAGTATCTGCTTCAGGCGATACAAGATGTTGGCTTCGATCTCGTGATGGAGCAGTTTGACAGCTTGGGACCAGACATCGCAGAAAGCATAAATCGTGGCTACTACCGAACAGATCGCAGGGGTACTTTTGTCGGCATCAAGACTAAGAATGCAGCAACAGACTCGATTGCTGGCTAACAAGGCGCTCCACCTGACCGCTATTCCGCTGGCGCTCCTTAGCGGCAGGTGAGCTTGGGCATTAAATTGACATAGCACTCTCTCGTGTTTGAAAACACCATGTGAGGCGCGGCTTGTTCGAATCCCTCCCTCACCGCTGCTTTGATTCTCAACAACTCACGCTATCGCACCGAAAAAGCGTAACGATCTCGCATAACAAAGCTGCCCAGTGTTTGCCCGTGTTCACGTTCGTTTTGTGCGTGCAGATTATGACTGAGATGTCCGCCATGGTCACAGGAATAATGTTGCGTCAACGCCAAACGCTAGATGACTTACGAGAAAGAGGCGCACTTCAATATTTCACAGCAAAAATCGCCAACGGGATCAATCGGAACAAGTCGATCCGACCACCTGTCCATTGGGTTTCCGCCCGATTACGAGGTAGTTCGAGGTGTGCAGTGGTGATTGATTGCGATCGTCCAGTTTGGAGAAGAGCCAATTGATGAGGCAGAGCAGCTTGCGGCTTCGCAGGCGCGTTGTTTGCAACGCGTGGATCAGCACCAGACCGCAGAAACACAACATCACTTGCGGCTTTGCAACTGAATTGCATGAACGTCGTGTCCTGATTGTGCGCCCGTTAAAGGACGCGAGTGACGCAAGCCGCCCTTCATGACATGAACGCACGCACGCCATCCAGCCCAGGCCAACAAGAATGCCAATTGGACGAGAACGCGTAAGTTGAGACATAGCGCCAGGCTCCCACGCATCTGACCGGCGGCAGCCGCAATATCCCGCCGGCCAAGCAGCCGGCGGGCAGCATCGAGCCCTCCCCGAGCATAGCGTTCCTTGCCTTCCCGACATAGGCGCTTCCCACGTCCGTTTGGCACATATCCCTCAACCATCTTGAAGAGACGCTTGAGGTCGCGCAAATTCTCCCTGGTCCTGGCGTAACGAGCTGAGTTGGACGTGTCGTGAATCCGATAAAGCGCGAGCGGTTCAGCTTCGTACCACACGGGGTAGTGCATGGCGATGCGTGCCCACATTTCCCAATCCTCCGTCCACGACAGCCGCCGGTCGAAGGCGCCGAGAGTTTCATAGACCTCTCGCCTCACGACTGCGGCCGGAGTGTGGATGCGCTGCTCAACTGCCAGACGTTCGACCAAGTCTGGCAGCAATCCGCTCTGAGGCTGCTGCAACGGCGCGATGTATAGCCAGTTGTCATCCGCGTCCATGGTGATACTGCGACAAAATGCAGCCCCCAATTGGCGATTCTCTGCGAATGGTTGAGCCATCTTCCGATAAAAGCCATGTCGCACTGCGTCATCGCCATGAAGCAAGTGCACCAAGTGCCCACGGGCACGTCGAAGACAGGTTTCAAAATTGCGCGTGTGACCGACGTTTTTGGGTTGCCGGAAAAAATGCACCCGCTCCCCCGCCGCGGCCCGCACCACCGATTCCGGGTCGTCCTGCGTCGAGCAATCGTCGATCACCTCAATCTGCATAAGTTCCGGCCCGGGATCTTGCGCCAACACACACTCCAGAGTCTGACGCAAAAACCGCGCGCAATGAAATGTGGGTATCATTACCGACCAGAGTGGCCGATGCGTGTGTTCCTCGAAGACGGGCTCAATGAGCGCGCGGTGTGCAAACGCGTCTGCGAGTGATCCGATGGCGTCTCTTCTCATTTAAAGACGTTCGAGTTGACGGAACAATTCCGCGCGGGTGCTCCGGGTGCGCATCCCGGGAAAAGATGAAAGCCACTGCTCCCTCGATATCAGTTTTGAGTACATCGATTTGAGGCAGTACGTGATCTTCCATGAATTTGCCAACGGTGATGCCTTTGAGGAAAAAGATTACCCTCGCCGTATCGGTCGAGAACCCGGAAGCATTGTTCCAAGCTGATCGCCTCATACCATTCCGGCATGAGCTTGTGGGCGAAGATGAGGATGATTACTTTATCGCTCATTGGAAAGGGAAGACTAGGAAAAGACGACGAGCAGCCTCTCTGCGAATTCAAGACAGGCGTCTTCGGGAGTGAGTTCACGAATTCTCCGGGCAGCGAGGACTCCCATCGAGGAGAGTTCACTTCGCCGCTGCCACGCGCGCTCGAGTGCTTCGTCGAAGGCTTCTACCGTGACCGCGTTCGCGATAAAACCTGTTTGATTGTCCTCCACGACTTCAGAGTTGCCACACGCTCGCGTCACCACATTGGGCCGACCAAGCATCATTGCCTCCATGACTGCCAGAGAAAGACCCTCGTAGCGGGAAGCAAGGACCCCGAGGTTGTGCCCGCTCCAGATCGAAAGAATGTCGTCGACCTGTCCGGCGAATGACACGCGTTCGAGGCCAAGATACCGGACGAGATTATGCAACACCTGCCGATGAGGACCTTCTCCAAATACGGTCAGCGAGACATCGCGGTCTTTCCACTTTTTTAGGGCTAAAGTCTTTAGGAGCACATCCTGGCCTTTTGCATGCACATTGAGCCGGGCGACGCAAGCGAGCTTGACGCTCCCCTCAGGGACGTTCGGAAGTGCGACATTCATGGCGCGCAGGATGGAGCCACCATTCACCGGGTTCCAGATCACCTCCGCATTTGGGAGTTCCATGCCAAGACATTGCTGGACGTCCTCTAAATTATGGTGCGAAACAAAAAACACGCGGCGAGCGTTAATCAGCAGCTTGCAAACGACGCCGAGTTGACCATCATCGGGCCAGATTTCAGGGCCTGCAGCCTGGACGATTACGGCATAGGGCGTGCTCCCTTCCGACAGGTATACCAACTGGGAGAAATCATCCAGCAAACTTCCGCACGAGATGACTACCTTCGGCGAAGGCATCGAAGAAACCGAGTCTCTCGTACGATTCTCCCACTTGCGGCGAAAGGCAGCAGAAGAGAGCCGCCTCAGAATCCGCAACGCAAAGGGAGCGCGTACGGCCCGAAAAGTGACGACAGCACCGTTGGTCGCAAGGTCTTCGAGAGGGCGCGGGACGTAGGGCCACGGTGCCGTTTGCGTCTGAACGGCCGCTCCCCGGGCAAGGAGATGCTTTGCTGCTCCATGCCACAGGTTCTCGCTTCCGCCCCACGGCACAAGCGCCATCGTGGAAATAAAGACAAACATCTAAATCGCCTCGGAAAAGCTTCGCCGGAAATTCACGCGTCCGCCTTTCGCAAAACAAAGAAATTCGCCACGAGACAGGCACCCACTTGATTCTCCTCTTTGGCAAGGAGTCGCGCGGCTAGACTCCACAATTCTTTGCTCCCCACCCCACGGAAAACCGGACACGGTAGAGACAAAAGCGATCTTCATCATTTCAATTCAATTGGGATACGAAAACATTTGCTCGGAACTCCAAAGTACCTCGCTGCCGTCCCACGGATAGAGGGACATCGCTGAGACAAAAACAAAGCGCACTCGAATTACCTGAACAAATCAACGCCAAGCAAATACTTCCATCAAAACTTCATTGCGTTGTATCGCCTCAAAGGTGCTTCGTCATTCGCCAAACCAATCCAAGGCACCGCAGCGGCCTTCATTGAAATTTGCATTCCATTGCCTCTTATACGTGTAAGTGTTGCTAAAAGACCATCCGTCTTATCTCCGCAAACATGAAATCCGCAGATCAATTTCTGAACGCGCTGAATGGGTTGTGTTTCACATAATCTGTCCAATACCCGAAATTCAGCCCCTTCAATGTCCAGCTAGAGCAAATCTACTCGGTTGGCAGATGGTCTGAAAAATCCAGTGCCGGACAAAACGTCGAGGTTTCCGACACACACTTCTCCCTGAATCATTTCCAGTTTTACAAAAGGAAACGGTCTCGTTTGCAATCCACACCGCTTCACGACGAATTAAAGCATCTTCAAATCCGGCGCGCTTTAAGTTTGCTTTGCGAAATCTCCCGCCAAATCCCGGTCGGCTTCGTAAACGGTATAATAGGCGCGGGCGGCATGTAAGGCTTTGATTATACGAATCCAATGTCCTTTCGAATTAGCGATCGCGTGTCGACAAAAAATCGCGCCAGCATGGCTGTGCTCCTCTCCTTTGCGCAAAACATCGTAAAAGCCCGGCAACACAATGTCGTCCTGGTGCAGGATATGCACCCAGTGACCTCGCGCCCGCTCAATGCATCGATTCCAGGTATTCATCAAGCCCGGGTTTTTAGGGTCGGCGCGGAATGTCACCCGCCCCGCGCCAACTCGGCGAGTGATTTCGGAAGCGCTATTATCCATCGAGCCGTCATCGATTATTTCGATCTGCATCTGGTGCGGCCCGGGATCCCGCTGAAGGACGCTCTTCAAGGTTTCTTCCAGGTATTCTGCCCGCGGATTGTACGTCGGTATCATTACGGACTAAAACGGACGATAGCCGTCGACCGGCAATGCGCCGAATGCTGGTGGTTTGAGACTACTGGCGGGATACAGCCTTTTTGACGACATTTTGCAACCGAATTATAGTCCTTGCGGATATTTCTGTGCAAGATTCAATCGTGACCCCACCGTCCAAGGAAATTACGTATAGCAAGGGACAGCTTAAAAAGATGGCTGAGTCTGTCGGCTTGCGGTGGCACGGCCTAATCTGGCAGGGAGTAGTACGCGGCGGATTTTAAGGCACGGGGGCTTAGGTAATGAAGAGCGTGATCAGAGCATTAGTACCCAAACCGTTGCGGCCTGCGTTTCGCAGGCCCTACAACTATGTTCGCGACAAGCTTTTCCTTAACAAGTTATTTGGTCACCACGCCTCGATGATTCCGCCGTTGAAGTTGATGCACGACGGCCCAGTTGGGTTTGAAGAATTCAAGACAAACGGGGAAGAATTTTTTCGGTACTACACTGAGCTGTGCGATTTCAAACCGTATGAGAGGATGCTTGATGTTGGTTCCGGCATTGGAAGAAAGACGTTTTTATTGACGGACTATCTAAATGGCGAGGGCAGCTATGAAGGGCTCGACATTGTTAAGACGAGTGTTGATTGGTGCACCGAACGAATCACTCGGAAGCATCCCCGGTTTAAATTTCAGCTCATTGATGTCTGCAATCGGCACTACAATCCAACCGGCAGGTACAAAGCCTCTGAAAATAGATTTCCTTTCGCGGACGAGTCTTTTGATTTTGTCGTGCTCTGCTCAGTGTTCACTCACATGCTAGCCGAAGACGTGGAGCATTATCTTTGCGAAGTGGCGCGAGTCTTGAAGACGGGCGGGCGCTGCTTCATCACTTTTTTCTTGTTGAATGAAAGCTCACTTACGCTAATGCGCGCCAATAAGAGCTCGATTGATCTCAACATCAATCTCGGCTCTTGCTTGGTGGGCAATGCAAGCGATCCCGGCTTTTGTCCGGGCGCTTTATGACAAATACAATTTGGAAATCAAGGAACCGATTCATTACGGCGGGTGGTGTGGGAGAGAGACATTTCTGAGTTACCAGGACTTGATCCTTGCGTTCAAGGCACCAGGCAATACCACAATTCGAGATGAGGTTAAGAATGGCGCCCAACGCCAGCTCGAACAGGGGCGTTCGTAGCGTTGAGCAAACAATCTCAGTTAAACAAATGAAAGTCTGCGGGCGCTAAGATGAGGATTGCGGTATGGCACAATCTACCCAGTGGCGGAGGCAAGCGCGCACTGTACTATCATGTGCGTGGTCTGGTAGAGAGAGGGCACTCGGTTGAAGCATGGTGTCCATCAACGAGTGATCGAAACTACCTGTCTTTAAGCGAATTGGTTACGGAACATGTACTGCCCATTGATATTGGTCAGAAAGGCAAATCGGTAGCGCGGACCCCACTGTTGGGATTGCACGGCGATCAACTGCGCCAAGCGAAGGCACTCGATGAACACTGCCGGCTGTGTGCCGATGAAATTAACCGCCGGGACTTCGACATTCTGTTTGCTAACTCTTCAATCATTAATGCCGTCTCCTCAATTGGCCGGTACGTCAAGACCAAGAAGGTGCTCTATCTGGGAGAGCCTAACCGCTGGCTCTACGAAGCAATAGGAGGTGGATTGCCATGGATTGCAATTCCCGGGGCGGGTCAAGCCTGGAGGCACCCGCGCTACCTGCGGTGGTTTCTTTTCAATCTCATAAGTGTCCAGCGAATGCGCGTCTTAGCTAGAGACGAGCGGCTCAATGCCAGCGCCTTTGACTTGATCCTCGTAAATTCTTACTTCAGCCGTGAGACCCTTCTGCGCGTATACGGACTGGATTCCACAGTCTGCTATCTGGGCGTGGATACGCGATTATTCGTAAACCACCAATACGCAAGAGAGAATTTTGTCGTTTGCGTGGGCGAACTGGTTCGACTTAAGAATGTGGAGTTTATCATCAAGGCAGTCGCAGAAATTGAGGTTCTGCGACCACGCCTGGTCTGGATCGCTAACTGGATCGCTAACAGGGGTTCTGAGTCGTATTATGAAGAAATGCGAACTTTGGCAGAATCATGCGAAGTAAGCTTTGAGGCTCGAAGGAGTATCGGTGATAACGAGCTGGTAGACATTCTTAATCGCGCTACAGCGATGGTGTATGCCCCTCGTCTGGAGCCGTTTGGGCTCGCGCCTCTGGAGGCCAATGCTTGCGGCTTACCTGTGATAGCGGTCGCCGAAGGTGGCGTAAGAGAAAGTATTAGCGATGGCGTAAACGGCTTTCTCGTCCCCAATCAGCCGCGAATGATGGCGCACGCAATCGAACGGCTGATCCACGATAAAGATTTGGCAGCCCGACTTGGTAAGAACGGCTGGAAGATAGTCCAGCAAAAATGGTCTGTGAGCGCCGCGATTGAGCGTCTCGACCGGCAACTGACTCAAGTGGCGATGCCTGAAGCTTCTTCGAATTCTGAGTAGCTAGTGCAGAAACCGCCCACTGGGCATGGAAGATCGTGCTAGTTCCTCAGCCGCTTCCTTCGGTTGTCGCATAGCAGCAGCGAAATCTTCGTCCAATAAAGAACTTGCGCCGATAAGAACGGTTGAGCAACGCGCGTACCTCACCGGAGCGACGGCGATTACTATCACCCACTGGAGCGTGGTCGTTCACACCGGTTTCGTTTTTCTCTCCTGACGCTCAATCTCTTGAAATTCCGCCGCTAAATCACTGTCACTCCTGTAAAACGCGGTAATGTCGTAGTGCGAAATTCCGCCGTGGACGCTATCTGCATAATCATGCAAGTCTTTGATGAAATTCTTCTCCGAAAGAGTAGTCGAACAGAAGAATCGGCCACTAGGATCGTGAACGGCGAGCTGCGAATAGCCCAGATCCGAGAGCAGCAATAGCGTGTCAATTCCCGGTTCACCAATCGCATCCATGTTTTCCCGGTTGTATTCAAAATGAATTACCGGGTGAACTTCGCGGAGGAAATTCGTCGCGCCTCGAATAATGGAACAGTCGAACCCTTCCGCGTCAATTTTTACCAGCTTGAAGGTTTGCCACCCTGGTTCGCTGAAGATAAAATCGTCGAGCCTTGTCAGATTCACAGTTTGAGTGGAAGTTTCGTTTGGCTTGAGCGTAAGATTCCAGCCCTTCTTTTCAAAACTTGCTCTGATTTTCTTGGTTGTTTCGCCGAGAAAAAGTTTGCGCGCCGTGACATTTTGAAATTGCGCGATGTTCTTTTGCAGGAACCCAAAAATGTATTCGTCGCCTTCTATGCAGAGGATTGGAACTTCTTCGGCTGTTTTGATAATGCACGCGGTGTCTCCGACATTTGCTCCGATGTCAACCACTGCGAGGAAGGAAAACTTCTTTTTTACCAACATCGTCAACCTGCCGAGCTCCAAAGCTTGATGGCCGTACCACACGGAAAGCGGAGTTTGACTTGGTATCTGAATGGAATAGCGGCCGACCTGGATGGTTAGAGCGGCTTCGAGTTCGCGGACTTTTTCGCGCGCTTCTTTCTCCGCCCGCTGGCGAGCTCGGAACCGTTTCCAGGGCTGTTTTCCTACTCGGTTAATGGCCAAGCCAAACGGCGATAACAGGTCGTTTACAAACAGCCGCGTCCGGTGCAGAAAAGACATATCCGAACGCGTTCACTTTGCGGTCACTGCAACAGCGGGGATTTCATTGCCTAAGTCGATCAGTTGATCGCAGTTCGCCACCGTGCTGAGGCGGTGAGCAACGGTGAGAATGGTGAGTTTACCCGACAGTTTCCGCAATGCTTCGATTAGCTTTGCTTCTGTCGCGATATCAAGCGAGCTGGTTGCTTCGTCCAGGAGAAGCACCGAAGGCCGGTGATAAAGAGCTCGGGCCAGGCCTAGACGCTGGCGTTCTCCCCCAGACAGGCGGACGCCGCGCTCGCCCACGGTAGTCTGAAATCCGTCCCGCAATTCTTTTTCGATAAAGTCGAGGATCTGGGCCATGGCACAGACTTCTCGCAGGCGCACATTGTCGATCTCGTTGTCCGGCACCCCGAGCGCGATATTGCGAGCAATGGTATCGTCAATAAGGAAAATTTCCTGCGGAACAAAAATCGGTCGTGGCGTGGTGATCCGCGCAAACGTAAACATCTGATTTCCGCGGCGACTGACAATCGGCGACCACGTCTGGATTGGCGAAGACGCCGGCATCCTCACACTTGCACCGGTGTTGGTTGAATCGAATGTTTGCATCAGTCAGCGCACACATCTTTGCACAGGCAGCCACGATTTTCGACGGGAAGATTTCAAACTGCAGGCCGCATCGATTACTATTCGTGAAGGCAGTTGGATCGCCGCCGCCAGTTTTATCGCACCGGGCGTCGAGGTTGGGTCTGGCGCCATTGTTTCAGCAGGCAGCGTCGTGTTTGAAAACGTCGCGCCGAAAACGTTTGTGCGTGGAAATCCGGCCACGGTCGCTTCTGAAATGAGAAAGGACAAGACCAAAGGAGAAAAGCGCGCGGCGCCTAACGAGTCGCGAGCGGTGGATAAGTTTTGCGATATTTAAAGCCCGCGGCAGCTCAAGTCAGCATACGCCGTTCACGGCAATCTCAACGGGAGCCTCTGCGGCGGATACGGCGTAATATACGGGGCGCGGCCAGCACAGTCGCCCGGATGTAGAAGCCGCTTGCGAGGAGGTGCTTTAATCCAACATCCTTATGCATCCAGGGAAAGTTGTCGCGTGTCGCGCATGCAATCGCGGCCTCGTCCAAGGCACCGTCCTGCTGAAATCGGACAATGAGATGTCCCAAGAGGGTCTCAGTGGGAATCACCTCGCCGTGAACGCTCGCAAAAAAATGGAAAATGCGTGCTCGACCCCGCCGCATTGCTGTGGACTGCGTAGCCCAATTGTCTCGATCGGGAAGGATTGCGACTGTAGCAAAGCCCGCGGCAATCACACTGTTGAAAGGCATCTGATCTTGCCGGATGCCTAATGAGAGCGCCTGTCGCCAGCGCCGATGCCACTCAGTATAAAAATCGTGCGCGGCTGAAGTGTCTCGAACGAAGATCACGCCGTTGTTCAAGTAAGGATCGGGCAGGAATTCCCAGCCCAGTCTTGCGCGCAGATTTTCGATAACAGGCAGCGCGTCCGGGTGTATACCACGCTTGTTCCAGTCGCGAGCCAACGCCAGATCGGCTCCCTCCGGCCACCCCCAATCGAGCGGTCGCACCGCGATGGCGTCATTGTCGAGATACAAGTAATCGCCTTTCACCAGTTGTCTAAGAACAGTCCGGAGGTGCCGACTGCTAACGATAGGGTCGTCAGCGCCTGTCGGCTGCACGATGACTTCACTCACGATATTGCCTAGAGCGTGGTTACCGTGGTCAATAGCGCGTGCCGTCGGCTCGTCCGTCACAAGGATCGTTCGCGCTTGCGGATGAAGTCGGCGAACTGCAAGAACGGCGACCGCCGCCATATCAGCGTAGAGTCCCAGATTTTTGGCTGCGAGCACGAAGCAGATCGTCGGCAGCCGTTCCCTACTGCTGTTTCTTTTCATCGCGTAATTCCCGCGGCCAGAAGCCCCGCAGTTTTTAGATATTGCGGCGATGAAAGGCTGGGACAAGGGTTACGACTACACAATCCTAAATGGTTCATGATTCGATCATCTCGTAACCGATCACGGTCAAGACCGCCAGCAGTTTCGTGATTCTCTGACTGATTCGATTTGCATTTTGATGGAGTAACTTCTGATTTCTGCCCACTGACCTCCGTCTGAGCAGTGGCGTAGACGTGCCCCCATCGAAAAGCCAGTTCGACTGAGTTCGTCTGTTTATTTGCCGTTGCGACCGGCGATGGAATACGAGGCAGCAGAAAATCAAGCGCCGCGCGAAAAACAGATTTGCTCGGCTGCAACTCTCCGCTCTGAAGCGAGCGAGAAGCGATTGCCCATTAAATGAAAGTAAGTCGAGGCCGCGCGTCCCAACCGGAAAAT
>Ga0066710_100000900_pt1 | contig 20314 bp, 16 predicted proteins | sample GraSoiAngelo_159_FD_79666 | JGI IMG/M metagenome (GOLD analysis project Ga0066710, IMG submission 79666) | Grasslands soil microbial communities from the Angelo Coastal Reserve, California, USA - 14_1009_16_40cm | ecosystem: Environmental > Terrestrial > Soil > Grasslands | place: USA...
CCAGAGGCAGCCGAGCGTCATCGGCAGGTTGAGGTCGAGGCCGTCGCCCATCTTCTGGTCCAGGTTGTCCTGGGCCATGAGGAACATGCGGAACATCTCGAGCCCGCTGTTGCGCAGGGCGAGCTCGTAGGACTGGTGGTACTGGCCGAAGCGGCAGGCGCCGCAGGAGCCGGCCGTGAGGTAGACGAACTTCTTGCTGACGTCCTCGGCGCTCGAGACCTTGGCTTCCTTCTTCAGGAAGTTGACGAGGTTGCCGGTGGTGAAGCTGGTCGGGCAGCACTGCCCGATGTCGGCCACCTCGCGGCCCGTGAGCAGGTCTTCCTTGGTGGCCACCGGCAGGATCTGTGCCTTGTAGCCGCTGCTCTGCAGCACACCCTGGATGATCCGCTCGATGCGCCAGTGCAGGCCGCCGAAGAGGATCGTGACCGTGTCGCGCTCGGAGCGCGTGAACGGCTTGGGGGTGTATGCGCGGTAGTGCTCAGTTGTGGCGGTGGCCATTCAGTCCTCCGTTGTGCCCAGTGGGGCCCACGTGCCGATCCATCCACGCTTCGAGGAGCTGCGCGTTGGCGAACCCCGGAAGCTTCCGGAGCGTGTCGTCCACCTTGCGCGCCTGCGCGCGGCCCTCGTCGCCCGAGAACAGATAGCGGGCCATGAATTTCAGATCCTCGTCGCTGCCGACGCCGCTGCCCACCGGCGCCCAGAACCTGTCCACCAGCAGCCGCGCGACCCGCGCCGCCACCGGGCGCTGCAGCCGGATCTCCGCCTGCCGGTAGTAGAAGAAGAAGTGGCGCGACTCGTCGCGCATGATCGTCTCGAGGAGCTCGTCGAGCACCGGATGGCGCGCCACGGTCTTCAGCCGGAGATAGCCGGTGAGCGTCGTCAGCTCGTTGATCGCGCCCCACGTCATGTGGACGGCGCAGAAGTCCGGCCAAGCCTTGCTGACCATCGAGGTCGCCCACGACTCGAGCCGCTTGGCGATCGGCTCCTGGCCACGCGGGGTCGGCCGCGGAGGCACCGGGTGGCCGGCGCACTCGAGGAAGCGCGACAGCGCGATGCCGTGGAACGTTTCCTCGTGGAGCCAGCAGGCCAGGAACGTCGAGACCTCCGGATCGTCCACCGCGCGCGTCGCCAGCAGCGAGCGCAGGTAGATGATCGTGTGGCGCTCGATGTCCTGCATGTAGGTCAACGTGCGGACCGCGTCCGGCGGGACCTCATGCTTGGCGACATCGGCCCAGGGGATGGCGTCCAGGTCGAGGGCGCCGGAGCGCGCTACCCAGGCGTCGAGATCAAACGGCGGCATTGCAGTGGGCCAAAAGTACTATCCCCGGGCCATACAAACCAGCATAAAAGCGCGCCCTGCCAGTATTCATCATGGTGGCTACGGCGGGGCCGGGCCCGGCGGATGGCTGGCGTGACGCCCGGGGCGCGAATCTTCGGGAAGGGTCAGACCGAGCTAGCGGGGGCCGTAGGTGCCGCCGCCGCGAGCACGATTGCGGCGGTTCGCGCCTGGAATCACCACACCCGCCACGACCAGGAGCGCCACCACGAGGCCGGCGAGCACCAGCGCAGTGGTGATCGGCAGGCCCAGGATGCGGCGCTCCTGGCGCGTGACGAGGTCGCCCGCGGCCGCCGACGGAGCATCGCCCTCGGCCGTGCCGGGGCGCACCTCGCCGGGATTCGGCTGGGCGCCGTGCTGGACGGGCTCGCGATCGCCCTTGGCGGGCGGCGGAGCTAGCTGCGCGACGGCCGGGCCGAACAGCAGCGGCAGCGTGACGAGCGCGAGAAGGACGGCCTTCATGCCTACGCCTTCAGCAAGCGCGATGCCAGCGATCACCCGCGAGGCTTCAGCTCGATGAGGTGGCCATCGGGATCGCGCAGGTAGAGCGAGGGCCCCGTGCCGAAAGCGCCGCGGCGCGTGACCACGTCGCCGTCGAGCGTCACGCCGCGCTGGCGCAGCGAGGCCGCGACTTTCTCGAGGTCGTCGCAGCGCACCGACAGACACACGTGATCAACGCCGCCGGGCGCGGCGGCCGGCGCCTCCGCCGTCGCCGGCAGCAGGTCGATGTACGCCTCGCCGAAGCGCAGGTGGATCAGCGAGATCCGCTCGTTGACGTGGTCCACCGTGCAGCCGAGCACGTCCACGTAGAACTTCTGCGCGGCGGCCTGGTCGCGCACCCGAAAGACGACGTGGTCCAGACCCATGGGCGTGAACATGCCTGCCTCCTCACGCATCGACGATGAGCGTCGCATGGCTTCGTTGCCCTCCCTCGGGTCTCCCCGCGGCGTATGGGGCATACGCCTCGGTCGCCCTCGGTCGGGCGCCTCGCCCTGCTCGCTCCTCGCCGATGCTGCTCGCGTCTAGAAGCTACTCGCGGCGTAGCACGGGCAATGGTTTCTGGCCCAGCAGACGGAACGTTACCAGGAAGCCGACGGCGAGCGCGAGCGCGACGGTGGCGGCGAGGCCGATGAGCAGCGGCGTGGGATCGAAGGACCACGGGGCGTCCAGCACCCAGCGGACGACGGCCCAGGCGAGCACGGTGGCGAGGACGGTGCCGCCCACACCGGCCGCGGCGCCGAGCAGGCCATACTCCACGGCGAAGGCGCGGGCGACGAGGCCGCGCGTGGCGCCGAGCGTGCGCAACACGACCGACTCGTAGAGCCGCTGCGAGCGCGTGGCGGCCAGCGCGCCCGCCATCACCACCACGCCGGCGCCCAGCGTGAAGAGCGCCACCAGCCGCACCGCCACGGCGATGTCGCCCAGTACGGCGGCGACGCGCTCGAGGACGTCGCGCAGCGGGATGGCGGTCACGTTGGGGAATGCGGCGACCACCGCGTTCTGCAGCGCCGCCTCCCGTTCCCCTGCCACGCGGGTCGTCGCCACCCAGGTCGCCGGCGCGCCCGCGAGCGCTGCCGGCGAGAGCACGAAGAAGAAGTTCGTGGTCAGGTTCTGCCAGTCCACCCGGCGAACGCCGGTGATCTCCACGTCGATGGCGACGCCCTGCACGTCGAACGTCAGGCGCGAGCCGGGACGCACGCCCAGGTGGCGCGCCGCGCTCTCCTCGATCGAGGCCAGCGCGCGGGCATGGCCCTGGGCCGGCGTCCACCACGTCCCCGCGGTCAGCACCGTGCCGGCCGGTGGCGCCTCCGCCCACGTCAGCGCGTACTCGCGCGTGAAGAACCAGCGCCCGTCCTCGTCGCGCGCGCGCCGGCGCTCCACCACCTCGCGCGTCACCCGTGCGCCGTCCACGGCGGCGAGCCGCGCGCGCACGACCGGCGTGAAGACCGGACGGCTGCCGCCCGTGCGCTCGGCGAGCCGCGCGAAGTCCTCGACCTGGTCGGTCTGGACGTCGAGGAAGAAGAACGACGGCGCCTCGCGGCGCTGCTCGTAGTCGATCTGGCGGCCCAGCACGCCCTCCAGCAGCGCCACGGTCACCAGCAGCATCACGGCGACGCCGAGCGCCACGACCACGCGCGGCGCGTGACCGCCCGGGCGCTGTAGCGCCGCCAGCCCGTGCCGCCAGGCCAGGCCGCGCGCGCGGGGCAGCCGGCGCGCGAGCGCGGTGAGGCCGCGCGCGAGCGCGAGCAGCGCGAGGAGCGCGGCGAGCGAGGCGCCGACGAAGATCCCGCCGATCTTGAGCGAGCCCGCCTGCCACAGCGCCAGCGCCGCCAGGCCGACCGTGACGGGCAGCAGCGTTCTCACGCCGCGCCCGCGCGCCGCCGGCTCGACGTCGCGGCGCAGGAGCAGCCACGCCGGCACCGCCCGCACCGCCGCCAGCGGCGCCCACGTGCACAGCAGCGTGGTGGCCAGGCCCATGACGATCGCGCGGCCGATCGTCCACGGCTCGGGCTTCGGCTCCAGCGCGAACGGCACCAGCCCGGCGAGCGCCGCGGTGAGCACCGGCTGCACGGCCAGGCCGAGCCCGGCGCCCACGAGGCTGGCGAGGAGCGCGACCACCTGCGTCTGGATGACGTAGGTCGCCACCAGCGTGCGCGTCTCCGCGCCCAGCGCCTTGAGCGCCGCGATCGACGGCACCTGGCGGGCGACGAAGGCCGAGACGGAAGTCGCCACGCCGATGCCGCCCACGAGCAGGCTGGCGAGGCCGACGAGCCCGAGGTAGCTCGTGAGCTGCGAGAAGAACCGGCGCAGGCCGGGCTGCGCTTCGTCGTAGGCGGCGACGCGCACGCCGGGATCGGCGATGTCGCGCGTGAGGCGGGCGCGCGTGTCGCCCGCCGCGAGGCCCGGCGGCAGGCGCACGAGGACGCGGTAGCGGACCCGGCTGCCGAAGGCGACGAGGCCGGCGTGCTCGAGCGCAGCGGGCGAGAGGAACACGCGTGGCCCCAGGCGCACGAGGCTGGCCGCGCGGTCCGGCTCCGCCTCGACGACGCCGCGGATCGTCAGCGTGGCCTCGCCGATCGTCAGGCGATCGCCGACCGCCAGGCCCAGCCGGTCGAGCAGCTCGCGCTGGACGACCGCGCCCTCGTCGTCGAGCAGCGTCGCGAGCGGCGCCGCCGGCGCCGTCGACAGCGCGCCGTAGAGTGGATAGCCCGCAGTCGGCGTCTTCAGCTCGACCAGCACGCTGCCGCCGCCCGCCATCGTCCGCGCCATCCCCACGAGCTCGCGCACCCGCACGACGCGGGCGCCGGACCGCTCGAGCCGCGCCAGCGCGGCCTCGGCGTCGTCGGGCAGGGGCCGCGCCGCGCGCAGCTCGACGTCGCCGCCGAGCAGCGCCTTGGCCTCGCGCGCCAGCGTGCTCTCGAGCCCGGCTCCGAGCGTGCCGACCGCGACCAGCGCCCCCACGCCGAGCGCCACGCAGGCGAAGAGCGCCGTGAGATGGCGGCGGCCGCCGCGCGCCTGACGCCGGGCCAGCCGCAGCGCGACGCGGCTCATGCCCGGTGGTGACCGTTCACGACGCGGCCGTCACGCAGGGCGACGGCGCGCGCGGCGCGGCCGGCCAGCGCCGCGTCGTGCGTGACGAGCAGCAGCGTGGAGCCTCGCTCGCGGTTGAGCGCCAGCAGCAGATCCACGATCGCGCCGCCCGTCGTGGAGTCGAGGTTGCCGGTGGGTTCGTCGGCCAGCAGCAGCGGCGGCGAGAGCGCGACGGCGCGCGCGATCGCCACGCGCTGCTGCTCGCCGCCGGAGAGCTGCGCCGGATAGTGATGCGCGCGCTCGGCCAGCCCCACCTCGCCCAGCAGCCGCGCGGCGGTGGGCAGCGGCTCGGCGGCGGAGGCCAGCTCGAGCGGCACCGCGACGTTCTCGGCGGCGGTGAGCGTAGGGATCAGGTGATAGGACTGGAACACGAAGCCGATCGTGCGGCGCCGGAAGCGCGCGAGCTCCGCCTCGCCGAGCGCGGTGACGTCGACGCCGTCCACGGCGATGGAGCCGCCGCTCGGCGTGTCGAGGCCGGCGATGAGCCCGAGCAGCGTGGACTTGCCGCTGCCGGAGGGACCGGTGACCGCGACCACTTCGCCGGCGGCGACGTCGAGGCTGACACCGTCGAGGATCGTGACCGGGCGTCCGCCGCTCTCGAGGCGCATCACGAGGTCGCGGACGCGAATCATCATCACGCCATACTACACTCGGCTCGTGAGGCCCCTCGCCGCCGTGCGTGTGCTCCTCGTCGCGCTCGCCGCGCTCGTGGCGGCGGTGTCCGCGCCCGCGCAAGAGCCGGTGATCGTTGCGCTCGGCGACAGCCTCACGGCCGGGCTCGGCGTCCCCGCCGAGGACGCGTACCCCGCCCTGCTGGAGGCGCGGCTGCGGCGCGCGGGCTTCGCCTACCACGTCGTCAACGCCGGCGTCAGCGGCGACACCACCGCCGGCGCGCTGCGCCGCCTCGACTGGGTGCTGCGCGCGCGGCCGGCCATCGTGATCGTCGCCCTCGGCGCCAACGACGGCCTGCGTGGCCTGCCGGTGGAGGCGATGCGCGACAACCTGGTGGCGATCGTCACGCGGCTGCGCGCGGGCGGCGCGCGCGTGCTGCTGGCCGGCATGCGGCTGCCGCCCAACTACGGCGCGCCCTACACGCGCGCGTTCGCCGCCGCGTTTCCCGCCGTGGCCCGCCAGACGTCGGCGCCGCTGCTGCCCTTCCTGCTGGAGGGCGTGGCCGGAATGCCCGCGCTCAACCAGGCGGACGGCATCCATCCCAACGCGGACGGCCAGCGCCGGGTGGCGGAGACGGTCTGGCGCTCGCTGAGGCCGATGCTGCAACAATAGGGGCATGCGGCTGGCCGCCGTGGTGGTCAACTACCGCACCCCGGACGAGACGCTCCGCGCGCTCGGCTCGCTGCGCCAGTCCGAGCGCGCGATCGACGACGTGCTCGTCGTGGACAATGGCTCCGGCGACGGCTCCGCCGAGCGGCTGCGCGCGTTCGCGCCGCGCGCCACCGTCCTCATCAGCCCCGACAACCTCGGCTTCTCGGGCGGCAGCAATCTGGGCATCCGCGCGGCGCTCGGGCGCGGCGCGGACCTCGTGCTGCTCGTCAACAGCGACGCCGTGCTGCCGCCCGACTGCGTGGAGCACCTGGAGCGCGCGCTCACGGCGTGGCCGGGCGCCGGCATCGCCGCGCCGGTGCTCGTCGCGCGCGACGATCCCGACCACGTGCTGTCGGCCGGCATCCGCTTCTCGGCCGCGACGGGCCGCATGCGCCTGCTCGGCTGGCACGATCGCTACCGGCCGCGGGCGAGCGCGGAGGTGGACGCGGTGAGCGGCTGCGTGATGCTCATCGCGCGCGAGGTGCTGGAGCGCGTGGGCCTGCTCGACGAGGCTTACTTCTTCTCGTTCGAGGACGTCGATTTCTGCCGGCGCGCGCGGGGGGCCGGCTTCACGAGCCTGTGCGTGGGCGACGCGGTGGCCCTGCACGACGGCAGCCGCTCGATCGGCCGGCGCGCCGCCGCCCGGCTCTACTTCGGCACCCGCAACCAGCTGCGGGTGGCCGAGCGCACGGCGCCGGCGGGCCCCGTGCACCGCCGGGTGCGCGCCGCCGTCATCGTCGCGCTCAACCTGCTCCACGCGCTCGTCACCGCGGAGGCGCCGCGGCCCGCCGGCGTCGGCGCCGTGCTGCGGGGCGCCTGGCATCACGCGCGCGGCCGCTACGGCCCGGGGCCGGCGTGAGCCCGCCGCGCGTCGGCGCGATCCTCGTCAACCTCGATTGCGGCGCGCTCGTGGACCTCGTGTTCCCATCGCTCGCCAAGCAGACGTGGCCCGCGCTGGAAATCGTCGTCGTCGACAACGGCTCCACCGACGGCAGCGCCGAGCGGATCGAGCGCGAGTTTCCCGGCGCGCGCGTCATTCGCCTCGGCCACAACGCCGGCTTCAGCGCCGCGCTCAACGCCGGCATCCGCGCCACCACCGGCGCCTACGTGCTGAGCCTCAACTTCGACGTCGTCCTGGAGCCGGAGTTCGTCGCCGCCCTCGTCGAGGCGCTGGAGCGTCGCCCCGAAGCCGGCTGGGCGGCGGGGGCCATGCGCCAGCTCCGGCCGCAGGGTGTGGTGGACGCGATCGACTGCTACGGGCACTGGCTCCTGCCGAGCCGCTACGTCTACGGATGCGATCCGGCGCGGCGGCGGCCGGACGAGTATCCCGCCGAGTGCCTGGTGTTCGGGGCCAGCGCGTGCGCGGCGCTCTATCGGCGGCGCATGCTGGAAGACCTGGCGCTCGACGGCGAGATCTTCGACGAGGATCTCTTCGCCTACTTCGAGGACGTGGACCTCGACTGGCGCGCCCAGCAGCGCGGCTGGCGCTGCGTGTTCACGCCGGCCGCGCGCGGCGCCCACATGCGCGGCGGCACGGGCCTCGACAAGCGGGCGGAGGTGGCGGCGCTGCCGGTCGCGAACCGCTTCCTGGTCATGCTGAAGAACGACGCGCCCTCCGAGGTGGCGCGGCACCTCGGCCCGATCCTCCTCCGCACGCTGCGCGACGTGGCCATGCACCTGCGCGCGCATCCACGCTCGCTCCTGATCGCGCTCGGCCGGCTGGTGCGACTGGCTCCGCGCATGCTGGCCAAGCGCCGACGGCTGCGCGCCACGCGGCGCACCTCGCGCGCCTACCTCGCCTCGCTCACGCTCCGGACGCGCTTTCTCGGCTGATCCAGCCGGCCAGCCGCGCGCCGGCCGTCTCGAGATCGAACCGCTCGGCGACGGTGCGGCGCGCGGCGTCCGCGACGCGGCGGCGACGCTCCGGCGTCGTGAGCAACACGGCGAGCAGGTCGGCGAGGGCGACGGGATCGTCGGAGGCCGCCAGGTAGCCGTTCTTCCCGTCCTCGATCAGCTCGGGGATGCCGGAGACCGCCGTGGAGACGACCGTCACGCCCGCGGCCATCGCCTCGATGAGCACGACGGGAATGCCGTCGCGCTCGCCGTCGGGCATGAGGCGCGAGGGCACCACGACCACGTCGTCCTCGTTCATCGTCTCGTAGAGCCGCTCGTTGACGACGGGCGCCTCGATGCGCACGATGGCGCCCAGGTCCAGGCGCGCGATGAGCGCGCGGAGCCGCTCGTCTTCCTCGCCGCTGCCGTAGAGCCGCGCGTCGATGGCCACCCCGTGCGCCCGCAGGCGCGCGCACGCCTCGATCAGCGTGTCGAGACCCTTCTTGGCGACGAAGCGGCCGACGTAGACCACGCGCGAGCGGCCGTCGCGCGCCCGCCGCGCCTTGCCGTCGGCGTACCCGGCCGCCACCGACGGCCGGAGCACCGCGAGCTTCGAGGCGGCGCCCGGGCAGCGCGCGCCCAGCCGCGCAGCGCAGAACGCGCTGCAGGTCGTGACGAAGCGCGCCGCCGCCAGCTTCTCGTCCAGCATGTGGAACGGCGTCGGGTAGTCGAAGTCGACGAACGTCGAGAGGCTCACGCGCACGCCGAGCAGGCGATGGGCGACCAGCGCGCGCACGGCCGGGTACGTCGTGCCCCACACGTGGACGTAACCGACGCCGCGCCGGCGGAGGTGCTCGGCCAGCATGAGGCCCCGCGCGACGTAGTTGCTGTGCTGCAGGTACTCGAGCCGGAGGAACGCGTAACCGTCGCGGGCAGGCGCGCCGGGCCCGAAGTCGGCCGTGTGCGGCTGCAGGAAGCGGATCAGCCCGGCCATCGCCCGCGGCCGCGTGAGCCAGTGACGCAGGTAGGTCCACAGATAGGCCGCCGGGCCCAGCACGGGTACCGGCGTCGCGCGACGGGCGAGCTCGGCGGCCTCGCGGTGAACGACCCGGTCGTCGCCGCGCTCCAGCACGTAGGCCTCCCAGTCGGGGTGGCGGCGCAGCACCTCCAGCGTCTCGCGGTAGACGAAGGTGTGCGAGAGGTCGGGCAGCAGCGGGATGAGGAGCGCGGTGCGGCCGCGCCGCGCCGACGGCGCTCGCGCGGGGACGAGCGCCAGGCCGATCGCCGTTACGGCCCGCGCCAGGGGCAGCAGCGCCCCGGCGAGCATGAGTCCGAGGGGCTCGCGCCACGCGGCGGTCACGGGCCGGCGGCCCCCGGCGCGGTCGATGAGGCTCCGGGCGCCGGCGCGCAGGAGGAGGCTGAGCGCCATGACCGGCATCACGGCGTCGGTGCGCCGCAGGTCCTCGACGGCGATCCAGACCGAGCGGTAGGGCGCGACCAGCGCACGCGCCATGAGCGCCAGCGCGAAGCCGGCGCGCCGCACCGGGCGCAGCACGCGCACGCCGCTGCCCGGATCCTCCGGCGGCGGATAGGCGCACACGAAGTCCCAGCGGGCGTCGGGAGCGGCCGCGCGCAGGCAGCGGCTCACGCGCGCGAAGTCCGCCGGCGGGCACGCCATGAAGGCGAGCGCGCGCCCGCCGCCCCTCATCGGACGGCGAAGGGTGCCACCGCGACGAGCGCCTCGTACACCGTCTCCAGGCGCGCGGCGATGGCGTCGCTGGCCAGCCACGCGCGGATCCGGCGATCGGCCTCCGCCACCTGGTAGCGCGCCGGCGCGGCCAGCACGTCGCGCACGGCGGCGGCCAGCGCGGCGACGTCGCCCTGGGCCACGATGCGGCCGCCGCCGGTGGCGGCGATCACCTCTGCGCAACCCGAGTCATCGGCCACGATCACCGGCGTGCCGGCGAGCAGCGCCTCCACCGCGACCAGCCCGAACACCTCGTCGCGCGCGGGATAGACCACCACGTCGGCGTCCGCCAGCGCTTCGAGCCGCTCGGCGCCCCGCAGCAGGCCCGTGAAGACCACGCGCTCGTGCACGCCCAGGCGCTGCGCGCGGCGGCGCGTCTCGGCGCCGCTGCCGAGGTCGTTGCCGGCGATCACCAGCGTGGCCGTGCGGTCGTCCAGCGCGGCGAAGGCGTCGACCACGACGTCGAGCCGCTTGCGCGGCGTGAGCTTGCCGAGGAACAGCACGATCCGCCGGCCGGCCAGCCGGCGCGCGGCGCGAAAGCGCTCGCGCGGGATGGCGATGAAGTCGGCCAGCTCCACGGGGTTCGGGACCACCTCGATGACGCTCGCCGGCGCGCCGAGGCCGAGGAGCTGGCGGCGCTCGGCGTCGCTGACCGCCAACAGCCGCGCCGCACCTTCGAGCACGCCGCGGCCCACCGTGTGGTCGAACACCCACTTGAGGCGACGGCGCCGCTCGATGCGCGGGGCGGTGCCGTGCGGCGACAGCACGTACGGCACCCCCACCGCGCGCAGGCGCCGGGCCGCCACCGCCGTCGGCGCGTTGTGGCAGGCGTGCAGGTGGGCCACGTCGAAGTCGCGCGCGTGCGCGGCCAGCCAGGCGTCCATCCCGCGCGGCAGGAAGAGCTGGAGATGATAGGCGAGCGCGTTGGAGACGTTGGGAAAGACGCGCACGTCGACGCCGTCGGCGCCGGCCAGCCCACGCGCGCGGGCGGCCGGCTCGGCGGCGTCGGTGGTGCAGACGGTGACCTTATGGCCGCGCCGCGCCAGCCCCCGCGCCAGCGCCGTGGCGGCCCGCGGGACGCCGCCGTACGCCCATGCCTCGGCGTAGTAGGGCGTCACCTGCAGCACGCGCAACGCCGGCATCCGCTCAATCTTAGCCTTGGTTGGCGCGCCTACCGTTATCGTAAGATTTCGTTGTGGGGCTCACCGCGAGGACGCAAGGGCTGATCCTCGGAGCGCTCACCGCCGACCTGGCCGTCCTCGTCTATCTCAACGCGCTGCCGAACCCCTTCGTCTACGACGATCTGGTGGGTGTCGTGCGCAATCCCGCGCTCGTCAACGGCGCCGGGCTCCTGGCCCTCGTCCGCGAGAACCTCTTCCGGCCGCTGGTGAACGTCTCGCTCGCGATCGATCACGCGCTCTGGGGCCAGGCCGCGAGCGGCTACCACCTCACCAGCATCCTGCTGCACGCGCTGAACACGGTGCTGCTGTTCGCGCTCGTGCGGCGCGCCGCCGCCGACTGGCGCGCGCGCGCCGTGGCCACGACGCCCGAGCCCGACGTGGTCGCGTTCGTGGCGGCCGCGCTCTTCGCCGTGCATCCGGTGATGAGCGAGGCGGTCGGCTACGTGAGCGCGCGGGCCGACGTGCTCGTGGCCGCCTTCGCGCACGGCGCGCTGCTCGCGCTGCGCGCGGGCGTCGCACGGGTCGGCTGGCGCGTCATCGGCGCCGTGCTGATGCTGGCGGCCAGCGCCACCAAGGAGACCGGGATCGTGCTGCCGGTCGTGGCGCTCGTCGGCGATCGCCTGCTCCTCGGCGGCGACGACAGCGCGCGGCGGCGCCGGCTGCTCGCCTGGCACGTGCCCTTCATCGCCGTGGCCGCCGCGCTCGCGCTGGCCCGTGCGGCGAGCTTCGTCTGGATCGAGTACCCGACCGCGCCGCTGGCGGTGTGGTCGCGCGTCGAGACGAAGCTGGTCGTCGTCTGGCGCTACGTCGCGCTGCTGCTGTTCCCCGCCGGACAGTCCATCGCGCACGCCCTGACCACGATCGCCACCCCGCAGGACCCGCGGGCGGTGGCGGCAGCGCTCGGGCTACTGGCCGCCGTCGGGCTGGCCTGGTGGCTCCGCCGCCGGGCGCCGCTGGCGGTGCTCGGCGTCGCCTGGTTCCTGCTCTTCCTGGCCCCGGCGTCGGCTGTCGCGCTCTATGAGCCGATGGCGGAGCGCCGCGTGTACCTGTCCTCGGCCGGCCTGCTCCTCACGGTGGCCGTGGTGACGACCAGTGTGTGGGCGCGCGCCGGCTACGCCGCGCGCCGGGCGGGCGCCGTCGCCTTCCTGGTCGTCCTCGTCGTGCTGGGCCTGCTCACGCTCGAGCGCAACCTGGTCTGGCGCGACGCCGTCACGCTCTGGCGCGACGCCAGGCTGAAGGCGCCGGGCGAGTGGCGCGCCCACTCGGGACTGGCCAACGCGCTGGCCGAGCACGGCCGCTGCGACGCGGCGCTGCCGGAGTACGAGACGGCCCTGCGCCTGCAGCCGCAGCCGGAGGTCTACACCAACTACGGCGTGTGCCTGGCCGCCGAGCGCCGCGTGGCCGACGCCGGGCGCGCCTTCGAGCTGGCGCTGGCGCTCGATCCGCGCCATCCGATGGCTCACCACAACCTCGGGTTGCTGGCGCTGACCACGCGCGATTTCGACGGCGCGCACGCCCACTTCCTGCGCGCGGTGAGCACGTACCCGCGCGACGCCTGGTGGCGGCAGACGCTCATGCGCATCTACGAGCTGGAGATCCGCGACCCCGCCAAGACGCTCGAGCTGTGCCGCGCCATCGTACGCGTGGCCGGGCGCGAGACGCCGGGCGCCCTCGAATGCCTGGCGCGCTACCAGCGCCGCGTCGGGCTCGCGCGCTGACGCCGATGGCGCGGGACTTCTCGGTCGTCGCCCTCGTGGCCGCCTACAACGAGGCCGACGTCATCGGCCAGGCCGTCGGCGACCTCATCGCGCAGGGCGTGCAGGTCTACCTGCTCGACGACGGCTCCACCGACGGCACGGTGGCCGCGGTCGAGCCGTATCGCGGGCGGGGGCTGCTCGGCGTCGAGCGGCGCGCCGGCGGTGAGACGGCGGCGGCCGACGGCTTCGAGTGGGAACGCATCCTCTCCCGCAAGGCCCAGCTCGCGCGCGAGCTGGACGCGGACTGGTTCATCCATCACGACGCCGACGAGTTCCGCGAGAGCCCGTGGCCCCACCTCTCGCTGCGGGAGGCGATGCGGATGGTGGACGCGCTGGGCTTCAACGCCATCGACTCCACGCGGCTCGACTTCTGGCCGGTGCACGACGGATTCCGCCCGGGCGACGACGTGCGGGGCGCGTTCACGCACTGGGCGCCGCCGGCGGCCTACGACCGCCTGCAGATCCGCTGCTGGAAGCGGACGGAGGCGCCGGTCGATCTCGTCGGCAGCGGCGGCCACGAGGTCCGCTTCCCAGGCCGCCGCGTGTTCCCGATCCGGTTCCTGCTACGGCACTATCCGATTCGCGGCCAGGCGCACGGCGAGCGCAAGGTGTTCCGCGAGCGGCGGCCGCGCTTCACGGAGCGCGAGCGCGCGCGCGGCTGGCACGTGCAGTACGACGCGGTCCGCGAGGGCGCCTCGTTCATCGTCGATCCGGCCGGCCTCACGCCCTACGACGCGGAGGCCGTGCGGCTGTCGCTGCTGGAGCGCCACCGCGGCGTGGACGAGGCCGAGGCCTCCGCCGCCCTGCGCGTGGAGCTCGAGCGGGTGCGGCGCCACGCGGAGGCGACGGCGGCCGAGGTCGCGCGCCTGCGCGACGTGGTCGAGGACGGCGCCCGCCGACTGGCCGAGCTGCACGCCTCGCTGAGCTGGCGGATGACCGCGCCCGCGCGGGCGGCGGGGCGCCTGCTGAGGGGCCGGTGAGCGTGACGCGCAGCGAGGCGCTGTCGCCGGCCGCCGTGTCGGGGCTCGTGTGGACGCTCGTCCGCACGGACTTCAAGACGCGCTACCAGCCGACGGTGGGCGGTTTCGTGTGGGCGCTGCTGAAGCCGTTCGCGATGTTCCTCGTCCTCATGGCCGTCTTCTCGTTCATCTTCGGCGGCGATCCGGCCTACCGCTTCCACCTGATCATCGGGCTGTTCCTGTGGGACTTCTTCGCCGAGGCCACCAAGCACGGGCTTGTCTCGCTGCAGGCGAAGAGCTACCTCATCAACAAGGCCAAGTTCCCCGCGTGGGTGCTGGTGATCTCCGCCGCCTCGAACGCCCTCATCACGCTGGGCGTGGTCTGCGTGGCCATCGTCGTCTTCCTGGCCGTCGGCGGCCGCGCGCCGGGGCCGCTGGCGTGCGGGCTGTTCCTCCTCTATCTCGTGCAGTACATCCTCATCGTGACCGGGTTCTCGCTGGCGGCCAGCGTGCTGTTCCTGCGCTACCGCGACCTGAACCAGCTCTGGGACGTGGCCATCCAGGCCGGCTTCTTCGTGGCGCCCATCGTCTATCCGCTGTCGATCATCCCGGAGCGGTTCCACTTCTTCCTGTACCTGTGGCCGCCGACCCCGATCATCCAGTTCGCCCGGGCCGTCCTCGTCGAGGGCACCATCCCCACGGCCCGCGCCCACGCGTTCCTCGCGATCGAGACGCTCGTGATCCTGGCCATCGGCCTCTGGGTGTTCCGCGTGCTGGCGCCGCGGGCGGCGGAGTATCTCTAGCGCCATGGCCGTCCTCGACGTCCGCGACGTCGCGAAGAGCTTCCGGATTCCGGACGTGCATCGCACGACGGTGCGCGAGCACGCGCTCGCCCTGTTCCGGCCGCGGCGCTTTCGCGACCTGCGCGTGCTGGACGGCGTCACCTTCCAGCTCGCCAGGGGCGAGACGCTCGCCATCATGGGCCGCAACGGCTGCGGCAAGTCCACGCTGCTGAAGATCATCGCGGGCATCTACGCCGCCGAGCGCGGCCACGTCGTGCGCAACGCGGGGATCACGCCCATTCTCGAGCTGGGGCTCGGCTGGAATCCCGAGCTGGACGCCGTGGACAACGTCTACCTCATGGGCGCGGTGCTGGGCCTCACGCTGGGCGAGATCCGCGACGGCATGGACGACATCCTGGCCTTCGCCGAGCTGCGGCCGTTCGCCAGCCTCAAGCTGCAGCACTACTCGAGCGGGATGGCCGCGCGCCTGGCCTACGCCGTCGCCTTCCACGCCGTGCGCGAGGTCCTCGTGCTCGACGAGATCTTCGCGGTGGGCGACGTGGGCTTCATCATGCGCTGCCAGGAGCGGTACCGCGCGCTCAGCGCCGCCGGCCATGCCGTGCTGCTGGTGAGCCACGACCCGCGCATCGTGACGACGTTCTGCCACCGCGCGATCCTGCTCGAGGCGGGCACCATCGTGATGGACGACACGCCCGAGCGCGTGTGCAAGGAGTACCTGCGCCTCGTCACGGGGGCGCGATGAGCGCCGCCGGCCGCCCGGCGGTCTCCGTCATCATCCCCTGCTACAACCTCGGCCGGTACGTCGAGGAAGCCATCGACAGCGTTCTCGCCCAGACGTTCCGTGACGTCGAGATCGTCGTCGTCAACGACGGCTCGACCGATCCGCACACCAACCAGGTGCTGGCCGGCCTGCGGCGCCCGCGCACGACGGTGCTCGAGACCGAGAACCGCGGCCTGCCGGCGGCGCGCAATCACGCGATCGCCCACGCGGGCGGGCGGTACATCTGCGCGCTCGACGCCGACGACCGCCTGCATCCGGAGTTCCTCGCCAAGACCGTGGCCGTGCTCGAGCGCGATCCGACGGTGGCGTTCGCCTCGACGTGGATCCAGTGCTTCGGCACCGAGGAGTGGATCTGGCGCCAGGAGCGGTGCGACTTTCCGACGCTGCTGGCCGAGTGCGTGGTGCTCACCGCCTCGCCCGTTCGCCGCCAGGCGCTGGAGGCGGTGGGCGGCTACGACAGCGAGCGCTATCTCTACGGCTCGGAGGACTGGGACCTCTGGATCAGCCTCGTCGAGCGCGGATTCCGCGGCACGATCGTGCCGGAAGTCTTGTTCTATTACCGGCAGCGCGAGGGCTCGATGCGCCGGCTGGGGTCGGCGCCGGAGACGCGGATGCGCGTCTGGCGCACCCTGCTCGACAAGCACCGCGCGAGCTACGAGCGCCACCTGCCCGACGTCCTGCTGCGGCTGGAGGAGGACTGTGGCCGGCTGCTCCACGACAACGCGCGCCTGGAGCTCGAGCTGGAGACGCGCCTGGCACCGCTGGTCGCGCAGCGCACCGCCGAGCGTGACCGGCTGCACGCCGCGCCCGCCGGAGGAGGCGGCGACGCGCTGGCGGCGGCCCGCGCGGAGGTCGCCGCCCTGCGCGGCTCGTGGAGCTGGAAGGTCACGGCACCACTGCGGCGCGGCTACGACGGCTGGCTGGCCGTCCGCCGGCGGCTGGGCGCGCGGGACGCCGGCTGATGCCCGCGGCGCCCGCGATCGCCGTCGTCATTCCCTGCTACGAGCTCGGCCGCACGCTGGAGGAAGCCGTCGACAGCGTGCTGGCCCAGACGCGCCCCGCCGCCGAGATCGTGGTCGTGGACGACGGCTCGGAGGACGTCCTCACGCGGCAGGTGCTGGCGCGGCTGCGGCGGCCGCGCACGCGCGTCGTCGGCCTGCCTCACGGCGGCGTCGCCGTAACGCGCAACCAGGGCGTCGCGCTGACGCAGGCGCCGTACGTCGTGCTCCTCGACGCCGACGACGTGCTGGCCGACCGTTATCTCGAGCGCCTGGGCGCGCGCCTCGACGCCGAGCCCTCGCTGGGCTTCGTGTCGTGCGCGGTGCAGGCCTTCGAGGGCGGGCGCTACGTGTGGAAGCCGCCGTCCACCACCCCGCTCGGCACGCTCACGCGCGGCTCCGTCCACGTCTCGAGCATGTTCCGCCGCGGCCTGTGGGACGCGGTCGGCGGGTTCGACCCGGAGCTGCCGGCGTACGAGGATCTCGACTTCTGGCTGCACGCACTCCGGCTGGGCTTCCGCGGCGAGGTCCTCGACGAGCCGCTGCTCTTCTATCGCGTGCGCGCCGGCTCGCGCTATCGCCGGGGCGTCGAGGCGGGCACGTACCGGCAGGCGATGGCGCGGATCGTGGAGCGGCACCGCGCCGTGCTCGACGCCGGCGGCGTCGAGGTGCTGGCGGAGAAGGAAGCCTTCCTGCTCGAGCTCACGCGCTATCACGCCACGCTGCGGGCGCGTCACGACGCGCTCCAGGCTGAGCTCGCCCGCCTCGACGGAGAGATCGCGGCGGCCCGAGGGACGCTGGCCGACGTCGACGCGCCGCCCGTCGTGGAGACTGCCGTCGCGTGGCGCGACTCGTCGCTCAGACGCGCTGTGGAGACGGCGCTGGCCGAGCGGCGCTGGCTCGTGCGCGGCCGCGTCGCGCTGCTCGCCGATCGGCCGTGGGCGCTCGATCCGCTCGGCGTGGCGCGCTGGGACGAGGATGCGCCCGCCATCGCCGAGGAGCGCGGCGCGCTGGGCGACGCCGTACGGCTGGCGCCGGTGTCGCTCGATTGCGCCATCGTGCTGCTGCTGGCCACCGTCGAGGGACTCGACGACGCGCTGGCGCGCGTGCGGCCCGCGCTCAAGCCCGGCGGCGCCGTCGTCGTCATCGCGGCCACGCCCGCGGGCGCGCGCGTCGCCGAGGCTCAGCACGAGCCGTCCGCGGCTGAAACGTGGCTGCGGGCCGCCCTGGGCCGGATCTTTCCGCCTGAGGCGTTCGACGTGGAGACGACCGCGAGCGGAATCGTGATCGCGTACGGTCGTGTCCCCGGCGGCGCCGCGCTGCCGCGCGTGCAGTTCGCCCGCCGGACGGCGCCCGGTGCGCGCGCGGCGGGCGGCCTCATCCTCGGCTACCACCGCGTGGCCGCGCTCGATCCCGATACCCACCGGCTCTGCATCGCGCCCGACGACTTCCGCGCCCACGTGCGCTACCTGCGCGAGCACTGCACGCCGATGCCGCTGGTGGACCTCGTCATGGCCGCGCGCGCGGACGCCCTGCCGCCGCGCGCCGTCGCCGTGACGCTCGACGACGGCTACCTCGACGCGCTCACGACGGCGGCGCCGATCCTCGCCGAGGCCGGCGTGCCCGCGACGTTCTTCGTGAACACCGAGCGATTGACCGAGCCGCACGAGGCCTGGCACGACGAGCTCGAGCGCCTCCTGCTCGGCGGCGCCGCGCTGCCGCCGCGGCTGGAGCTGCCGCTCTCGCCCGAGCCGGTGCGCCGCGACGTGCGGACGCCCGGCGAGCGGCGGGACGCCCACGCCGTGCTGCATGCGCGGCTGGTGGGCGCCACGCCGGGCGAGCGCGAGGAGATCCTGGCCGCGCTGGCGCGCTGGGCCGGTGTCTCCTTGACGGCGCGGCCCGAGCGGCGCGTGCTCGTCGCCGACGAGATCGTGGCGCTCTCGCGGCTGCCCGGCTGCGACATCGGCTCGCACTCCGAGCACCATCTCCTGCTGCCGTACCAGCCGGAGGCGCTGCAGCGGAGCGAGCTGCGGCGCGCGAAGGAGCGGCTGGAAACACTGCTCGATCGGGCCGTCCTGTCCCTCGCCTATCCATTCGGCCAGCACAGCGCCGAGCTCGCGGAGGTCGCCCGCCGCATCCCGCACCTGCTCGCCGTCACGGTCGAGCCGGCACTCGTGACGGCAGCCACGGACCCGATGCGGCTGCCGCGGATCGAAGTCGCCGGCGGCGACGGCGCCGCGCTGGCCACGACCATCGAGCAGGCCGGCATCCCGCTGCGGACGTGGAGCGCGGACTCGACGCCGGCCTAGGCGAGCGGCCGGCGGCCGTCCGGGACGCGCTCGCGGCGAGCCGCTTCCTGACGTCCGCCGCGGACGCGCCGGCCGTGGTGGTGCCCATCCACGAGGCGTTCGACGACACGCTGGCCTGTCTCGAAAGCGTCGCGCGCAAGACGACGAGCCCGTTTCGCCTGGTGCTGATCAACGACGGCAGCCGGGACCCGCGGCTCTCGGCCCTGCTCGCGGCGCTGCGTGAGGTCGCCGGCCTCATCCCGATCGACCGCGCGGACAATCGCGGTTTCGTGCGCACGGTGAACGAGGGCTTCGCGCTGGCGCCCGCGAGCGACGTGGTGATCCTGAACTCTGACACGCTCGTGACGGCCGGCTGGCTCGAACGCCTGTGCGCCGCGGCCACCCGCCGCGCGAACGTGGCCACGGTCACCCCGTTGACCAACAACGGCACCATCTGCTCGGTGCCGCTCTCGCTCGAGGACAACGCGCTGCCCGCCGATTACGACGTCGATCGTTTCGCGGCGCTGATCGCCGAGTGCTCGCTGGGCCTCGCGCCCGAGGCACCCACGGGCGTCGGCTTCTGCATGCTGATCACGCGCCGCGCGCTCGACGCCGTGGGCGGCTTCGACGCCGACGCCTTCGGCGACGGCTATGGCGAGGAGAACGACTTCTGCCAGCGCGCCATCCGCGCGGGCTTCGTCAACCTCATCGCCGACGACACGTTCGTCTATCACAAGGGCCGCGCCTCCTTCGGCGCACGCGCCGCCGAGCTCTTGACGCGCAACCTGGCCACGCTGGCCGCCCGGCATCCCGACTACCACGCCGACGTCGCGCGCTTCTGCGCCGCGCATCCGCTCCGCCTCTTCCACGACTACCTGGCACGCTCGATCGCGGCCGGCCGCGAGCGGCGGGCCACGATCCGCGCGCGCGTGCTGCACCTGCTCCACGAGGGCGGGGGCACGGAGAAGCACGCGCGCGAGCTGGCGGCGCTGGACGACCCCGGCGTCCTCAGCTACGTGCTGATGAGCGACGGCCGCGCGCTCGCCGTGGACGAGCTGCACGCGGGCCGGCGGTTACGGTCGCTGTGGTTCCCGCTGCCCACGCCGATCGGCCCCTGCGGCCCGCTGCACGACGCCGGCTATCGCGACGCCCTGACAGCCGTGTGCCGGGCGCTCTCGATCGATCTCGTCCACGTGCATCACCTCATGCACCACACGCTCGACGTCGCCCGGCTCGGCCTGCCGTACGTGATGACGCTGCACGACTACTACGCGGTCTGCCCACGCTACACGCTCCTCGACCCCGAAGGCGGCCCGTGCGGCGCCTGCACCGGGCGTGGCCCGCGGGACTCGCCCGACACGTGCATGAAGGCGCTCGGCCAGCCGGATGGGTACCTGGACGAGCACCAGGAGGCGATGGGCGCCTTCCTGCGCGGCGCCGCCCGGCTGTTCGCGCCCAACGTCTGCGTCCAGGACATCGTCGGCGCGAGATTTCCCGACGCCGCCAACACGATGACGGTGATCGAGCACGGCTATCACGCCACCGCCATCGGCGCGCGCCGACGGCCGGCCGTGATCACCGGCAACGGTAGGCGGGCACTGCACGTCGCGATCCTGGGCGCCCTCGACGTGCACAAGGGCTCGGGCGTTCTGCGTGACCTGCTGCGCGCGAATCTCCGGGGGGAGACGACGTTTCACTTCTACGGCACGGCGCCGGA
>Ga0066710_100000903_pt1 | contig 20308 bp, 14 predicted proteins | sample GraSoiAngelo_159_FD_79666 | JGI IMG/M metagenome (GOLD analysis project Ga0066710, IMG submission 79666) | Grasslands soil microbial communities from the Angelo Coastal Reserve, California, USA - 14_1009_16_40cm | ecosystem: Environmental > Terrestrial > Soil > Grasslands | place: USA...
GCTCGACTCACCTCCGCGACAGATCACTTTGAATTCTCGTTTTCTGTAGCGGCGGTCGATGACCGCCGAAACGCGGGCTAAAGCCCGCGTTCCCGGAAAATGGCCAGTCTCCACCGCGGTCTATGACCGCCGCTGGAGATTGGCCATTTGCTGATTGCCGACGATGCTGTTCCCGCCGCGGAGCGGCTTAAGAATGTAGCCCCGGGCGCAAGCCCGGGGTACGCTTGTCGGGAGACGCCGAGCCCCGGAAGGGGCTGAGTTCAACACCAATACGAACCCCGGGCTTGCGCCCGGGGGACGTTCTTAAGCCGCTCCGCGGCAATGTAGCACCAAAATCACACTTCGATGCAAACGGATGTTCGCAACGAAATATCTGTATTTGTAACAACCGCCGACGTGGCGGGCAAGCTGACCCATCAAAAATGGCCGCGATTACGAGCTCGGTACTACGTTTCGGCACACTCGTAGTCGCGGGCTTTAGCCCGCGTTCCGGCAAAATGACTAATCTCCAGCGGCGGTCATAGACGTCATAGACCGCCGCTACAGTCAAAACTCTAACGAGAACAAATTCTCGTTAGAGGCGGCGTAGTCTAACGTCGTTTGAATGGGGCCGGTCTGGTGAACTTCGCTGCGTCAATTGGGACGTTCGGCCGCACATCGTTCAGCGCAACGGTGTTCTGCCCATCGGTCCAGGTCACGATTGTGCGAAACGGTAGCTTGACCCCGGCGATCTCGCGGTAGTCCGCGTAATCAATCTGCGTAGGCACAGTACCCACCGTCGTTTTGTTCCAGCGCACCAGCCGCACCAACAGGCCGGATTCATCGAAGTACAGGTTGACAGGAGTCTCCCCGGCGTTGGTGCCCTGAAGGATTTGAACCGGGCGATCATCGATGATCGTGCTGCCGGCCTTCCACTGGCTGAAAGCCTTCTGGATCGCCGCTGGAAACGACACGATTGCCTCTAACCTGGCGCCGGCCAGGTTTCCTCCGGTCAGCGTCACCAGCGGCACCGGCCTCCATTCTTCCGCGACCCAGCCGTTGCGGCCGTCGTACGTCTTGACGCCGTCTCCCGCACGCATATGGATGATCTGGGTGCGCTGGTCCGGCGCGCTGGCAAAGATTTCCACCGGGACCTCCGCACCCCCGGTATTGAACCCCGAATAAATTCCTGTGGCGGCAAACGTGGTCAGCTTGGTCAGCCGCTCCCTCCCGCCGAGTGCTTGGAAATATTTGTCAAACACCTGATCGGCGGATGCCTGCCGATCGGGAAAAATGATGATCGCATTGGGGTCTTCCTTAAGCTCGCCGTACTGCAGGGCGAGACTCGGCACGATCTCGGGACTGTAGTTCGCCCGATGGCAGGTGAAGCAAGACACACGTGGCTCCCCGCGGAAGTAGGTGCGGTTGATGTTGTTCATCATCGTAATCATGCCGCGCGCCCGCTGGATCGCCGGGGTTTCGATGGCAAACGCATCACGATTGCTGCGGATTTCCGGAGAGTGGCAACTACTGCAGTCATAGCCAAGGGAGGAGGCAAACATCCCCATCGCGTCCATGAACTCGTCCACGGGAATCCCTTTGAGAACCTGGACGTTCTTGAAGACGATGTCCGACATCTGCAGGCTCTGATCGGATCCCGCTTGGCCGGCTGCTGTCACAAGGCCCACCAGGAACACGGTCATCGTCACCATGACGTCACGAATCGTTCTCTTCCGTCCGAACTTCATGTTGTCTATCTTTCGTGCGTGCATCAGAAGTATGGAGTTGCGCGCGCAGTTTTTAGCGTCGGGCCCACCGGCCAGCCTTTGTTGGTACACCGCTACTGCTTGGGAAAGCCCGGCGTCTCAGGCCCGCCTGCGATAAACAGCGGTTTGTCCGGTGTCTCGGCCTTGGCGATTCTCGCCAGCGCGCCCCTCGTCTCCACGGCCTTGCCGGCGTAAGCTTCAAAGATCACTCTCTCGCCCGCCAGGAGATCCTTCGGCCCCCAACCCTGTCGACGTACGGTGTTCGGGCTGGTCAACTCCAAGTTCCAATTGGTCACGTTACCGTTGGCATCTGTGACATCGATGTACACGCGCATATGCGGATTCAGCCATTCAATCTTCGTCACCACGCCGGTCAATTTGACCTTCTTGTTCGCGTCATACTCGGTATCGAATCCGTGGTGGGCAACGGCCGGAACCGCCAGGCAGAAAAAGCTGATGCCGGCGATCAGGATCCCGAGCTTCGTTCTCATAGCAACACCTCCTGTTTGGTTCTCGTTAGCGTTTTGACTGTAGCGTTGGTCATAGACCGCCGCTACAGAAAACGGGATATCAAGGGATGCAAAAAATGACATAAGGACACCACACCCGTTATTTATTACTCGTACCCGTCCCCGGCAGATAGCCACCTGCGGCGCCGACCTGATTGTTCTCGAGGCAGATGAACTCCATCAAGTCGAGGTCCGGGCGCACCAGCTTGGCCGTAAACTTCAACTGAACAGGCCGCGAAAAGGCTCCAGGGTCGTCGATGGTGAATTCGTTGATGAGCGTCCCGTAATTGATGCGCGTCCACCGTTCGATGGTGTGCAGTTTCTCCGTGTGCGGGGTGCCGCGACTATCGAACCAGAACTTCTCGTTATAGCCGATTGTGTCGATGACGAGCGTGTCGCCATCCCACCGCCCGATGGAGTGGCCCCACCAACTCGGAAGGAGATCGTCCGGATGCTTGCGGCCATCCATGTAGACCACCCGATGGGCGCCGGCGTCGCCGGTCTCATGCAGGATGTAGATGTGCGTGAGCCCCTTCGACGTGTAGGACATCCCGAACTTCCACGGATACGGATTGACTCGCGGCACACCCATCGGCAAACAGGCGATATAGGGTTCGTCCTCTTCCTTACGTCTGTCCCTGAGTTCTTTCGCCCACGGCAGCAACGGAAGCTCGCCTGGCTTCAGCCCGCCTTCACTCTCGATGTCGGCGTTCGAGCCGCCACCGAGCCACGGGCCGGTCAGGTCCGGCTTACCGTCGGGCAGTCGCGGTACCGCGCCGTTGACAAGGTTCTCGGGAACCACGGGAGTGCCGCCCACATTCACGGATCGCACGCGGTTCTGAGCATGGGACTGCACAAGCAGCGTCAGGGTCAGAACAATCATTGCTGAGTTCACAAGAAGTCTTTTCATGTCAAACGCTCCTTCTTCTAGTTGAGACTGTACAATCCCCCCCTTTTGGATGCGACTCATTCAGCCGGAACCATGATCTAAGCATGGTAATAATGGTCATCACTCCGGGCGACGACACTAAGAGAGCCGATTAGAGAAGAATCTCCGCACCCAAAATGCTGCGATTGGTAATGTGCGGAAATTACGCTCGTTTTTCCGAGTTTGTCAAGGAATCTGTCGAGCAGGACACGACGCTGGGCTCCGCTCGCCGCAAACGAGGTATCTGCGCCAGCCGAAGAAGGAGAAAACGTGGGCGACGCCAAAAAAGGAGCACGACAATGCCAATTCCGGCCGTTATGAAAAGCCGGAAGGCGAACAGAAACAAAAGGCAGCCATGAAGAACGTGTGCTGCATCAAAGATCGCCGATTTCGTCGTTCTTGTGCCGCTTCGCGGCTGAAAACGAAGGCCCTTTGACGTGCTCGGAGAACTCTAATCTTGATCGCCTCCATGTTTGTGATATCATGATATCATTCGCGGCGGAGTTTAGGAGGGAATCGTGGCGCAATTTGTCGTCCGCAACATTGAGAATGCGGTCAAGGTGCAGCTACAGCGTCGCGCCAGGCGTAATGGCCGTAGCATGGAAGAGGAAGTGCGGGATATTCTGCGCAACGCGGCAAACGAGGAAAACGTCCCCACCGGCGGGTTGGGCACGGAGATCTCTGCATTGTTTGTCAAAGTTGGTCTCGCCTCAGATATTCCTGAGCTACGCGGCCATGAAATTAAGCCGCCGTCATTCGAGAAATGACTGTTCTGGACACAAACGTGCTCTCGGCGCTGATGCGGCAAACACCTGATAAGAAGGTCGTCGCCTGGCTTGACAAGCAGCCCCGGACATCCATCTGGACGACTTCGGTCACGGTTCTGGAGGTCCGATTCGGATTGCAGATCATGCCTGCAGGAAAGCGACGATCGGCACTCATACAGGCGTTCGAAGGAGTTCTCGAGAAGATCGGTAATCGAGTCGTCGCCTTCGATGGCGCTGCTGCGCGGCATGCGGGGGATCTGATGGCATCCCGGCATAAGAAAGGCCGTCCTGGTGAACTGCGGGATACGATGATTGCTGGTATCGTGCTCGCCCAACATGCCACACTGGCAACGCGCAATACAGCGCACTTTGACGATATCCCAGTTACGCTGATCGATCCTTGGACTGCCTGAACTTTCGGTCGCGCCGCTCAGCTTCGCTCATCGGAGCATGCACGTAAGCATCAAATGTTTCGGCGTTGTTCCGTGTCCTTTCGGCCGTGCCCGGGCGCCAGCGAGTCGAACAGGAGCGCATTCGTCGCGCTATCGGCAGGATGAGGCGACCCGGCGCTTGAGATCGAAGAGTGACTTGCCAATAACGCACGAACCTTCGCGCTCGTACCGCTCGAGTTCCTCCCGCTCGATCTGCATGAGGTCCATGGGTCCGAGCGATTGAGCCAACGCATAGAAGCGGCCTGCGCAGGAGATGATGTTGAAACTGTGGTACCCCTCCTCCAGCAGGATGGGTTCGGCGCGGTTTCCTACACTTGCAGGCCCTCCGGAATTCGCGTCAGGCCGGCGATCGTCTCGGGTCCAAAAAGGCCATCCAAACCCAAGCCTGCGCGCAGACCGCGAGATCATGGCGACAATCCTGTTCGCGGGGGGCGCCGCCAGGAGCGCGTCCCTTTCCATCGCGACGGCGTCTCTCTGTCGGGTCATGTCTGCAAGTTTGTCCGAAAGCTCCGCCACGAGTGCCCAGGCGGTCGGCTGCAGAACCGTTATATTCTCGCTCGCCGGCCCCCTGCCGCGTTCGATGAATTCCATCACCGTCTTGGTCAGCAGTTGCCGGTACCTCAGATATGCGTCAGAATTTGGCGATGGATATTCCACGTCGAAGTCCACACGGTTCGACAAAAATACGTCGCGGCTTGAGTTCCGGACGAGCAAGTGGAGCCCGCGGAAACGGTACTGATCCGGCTGGACATTCAGCAAGAGGACGGGCACCTTCATCGCCAGGCAAGGCAAAGCAACGTGGAGCCGGGAGGTGATCACGCACTTCGCGCGCCGATAGGTCGAGAGAAGCCTCTCAGCCCGCTCGAACTTATCCGTCTGGGACAGGATGCGCGTATGAATATGCGTCATCAATCGGATATCGGACTTGGTCCGGGACCGGCAGGCATTGGCGATCTCATCATCGACATCCACCAGACAGACCACGTCCTCGGCCTCTTCAGGATTCCGCTCATCGAATGTGAGCGTCAGACAACCCGAGAAGTACGTGCTAACGCTGTGTCGCTCAAGCAGTTCCTGGGTATGCAGATCGCGGGCTCCGACCGGCCCTACGCTTCGCAGGTACTCCAGATTGGCGCCTTGGAGGAGAACCCTGGTCGGCACAAGCCCTAGAGAATCCGGGCCGCCTGTGACCTCCGTGAGATGAAAGGACGTCAGAAGCGGACTCAGGCTCGCCGAGGGGGGCCAGCGGTCCGGATGCTGCATGAACCAACCGTGCAAGATAACGCGATATTCGCTATGGCCATCGCCATCGAAGAGATGAAGGCCTTCCCGATCGACCCAGAAGTCGACCCGGGGAAGTAAACGCTTGGCGGCGAGGCTTTGGATCTCGTCGCCGAGATTATTGGATGGATACGTGAGCAAGCCGAACTTTGTATTCATCGCACTCTCAGATTCGAGTGATGGTCAGATTTTTCAGCGTCTGGCAGGGCTGCCTTCCCGTCTTCAGGCAAAACGGCAGGCTGTGGAGCGGGCATCGGAGGATATCGCCTTCGATGGGCCCCAAGCTTAGATCGCCACCCTCATGGGTGCAATATCGGTCGATTCGAAACCTCCCTTCCTCCGACGCCAGGACGATATGGCGTTCTTCAACCGCTTCTATTCGATACATAGCTTGCCAACCGCGCAAGGCCGCGCTTGAGCCGGTGTCTGGAAAGCAGATGGGGCTGTTTCGTCCACTCTTGTAGAGGTGTCCCGACGAATCGGGAATCGTAATACGTGGGGTCTTTCCGATCCAACTCGTCGAAAGCGGGCTGTTCGAGACTGAATCGGAACGTCACGACGACGCGCGTCATGTCCGTGACGTTCAGTTCGGTGCTATGGAGATGGTCGCCGTTGAATAGAAGGCACTCCCCCGCTTTCAGGGTGTAGCTTTCGTGCCGGCCCAGGGCTTGGGAGCGCTCGATCTCCGTGCCGCGGTGGCGGATGGGCTTGCGCCAGCAGTCGGGATAAATCGTCATAGAGTTTCCTCTTTGGACATCGGTGAAAGCCGCCCAGATGTTGATTCCGTCCATGGCCATATCGTACCAGGAATCCTTATGCGGGCCGTGCTGCTTGATCATGCCGTTTTGCAGTCCCGCGCAGCAGCCCTTCCCAGCGCGGTGTGCTGCAGAAGATTCGTGGCGGTTGAGCACGTCAAAGGGCACGATGTATCGGGTCATCGCCTCCTTCTTGAGATAGACCCGTCGGGAGTATCCCAGGCCTTCCTTCACGATGCGTTTCGTCAGGGACAAGACCATCCGATTGATGGAATCGTTTGCGGCCAGGACCGCTCTGGCAATCTCTTCGAAGGTCAGTACGGCGTGCATGCGCGCCAAGCCTTCTCGCTCCAACTGCTTGAACTTCCATCGATCGAGGAACCCGAAGCTCGAAAGGATCTGAGATTCAATGCGGGATTGCACCTCGGCACGGTCCAGGATGCCGCCCACGATGACACGCTGCCCGGCCGTGACCCGGCTTAAGATGTCAGCCGGCTCAGTCAACTGGCGACGCGCCGCCAGCCGATGCTTCACTTCGTGAAGAGAATCTCCAATTAGACACCGACTTTCTCCCTGATAGCGTTCCAGTTCCTGCCGCGGTAGTTTCTGCAGATCCAGGGGACCGATGGATTGGGCTAGAGCATAGAATTTGTCAGCGTAATGTACGATGTTGAAGCTGTCGCGGTGCTGAACGACGATCTCGTATGTGCGCTTCAGTCTCTTTGTCCGTCGCCCTTCGCCGAGGACGCTCGCCAAGCTAAGCGCGGCTCTATCCGGAGCAATGGTTTCACGAAAACGTTCGTATTCTGGCGGCGCACCATGCTTCGGAGCGCGCAATGCAGTGCTGATCGTCTCTGCCAGTTCGCGCGGCGTTTCGAGCGTCAGCGTCGTTCCGAGCCGATGTTCGCGTACCAACTCGCCTGCGATGCTCCGAGCCGTGGCGATCACGGGTTTGCGCGCCCAGACGTAATCGGGAAGAATGCCGCTCATGCGGGCGCGTTGTTCTTCTTGATATAGGAGAAGGCCTGCGTCGGCGGCGCTCACGTATTCCGCAAACTCCCGCTCGCTCAAGACTGCGTAATTCAACGGATCGGCCGACGGCCTTAGGTCGGCATGGCCTCGATAACCCTTTTCGCGTAGCTTGGCTTCGATCTCTCGCGCTTCAAAATCCTGAGCTCGTCCGCCGAACAGCAAGAAGAGGCGCAAACGGTCTGAGGAGGGGATATGATCGAGCGCTTCGAGGAGCAGCTCTATCCCTTTTCCTTTACGCGCCTCTCCAAGAACGGAAATCACAAAGTCGCCGGGAAGGGCGCCGATGCGCCGGCGAACGTGGCCCGAGCCTCCATTTATTAGAAAGTCGGCATGGACTGGATGGTGAGGAAGGGAGCGGACGTGTTTGAGTCCGTAGGCGGTGCGGAGTTTGTCGCCCAGTGGTTCCGCCAGAGTCAGTACGCTTGCCATATTGCTCGCCGCTTCGCGCAGAAGGGCCGCGCTAAGGCTGGAATTGGGAGGGTGGTGCAGGATCCCATGCACCGGAACGTCTATCCGGTCGAGCATCTCGATGAACCTCGACGCGTGAGAGCAATACACGAGAGACTCCAATGTGAGAAAGGTCAGGGATTCCAGGCTTGGCGTCAGCGACGCTTCGAGCGAGTCCAACTCCCGTTCGCACACGCGCCAGGAGTCTGAGAGGGCGAGCAGCTGCGATTCTTCGATCATCGCATAGACGCTGAACAGGTACCGGTGTCCGTTAAGTCCATCGACGAATAAATGTTTTGTGTCCGTCCGGACCCGCTCCCTAATGCCCCGCTCGAGGATTGCAGTAGCGCGGCGGGGGTTTTGGGGGTCGTAGCTTTCTTCCACCAGAATCGGGGGCTCGGCGCACTGCAATTCGCGATCAGAAGCTGGACCTCCTCGGGCGACGTCTCGCTCACAAGTCTAGAATTCTTGATCCGGATTCTCGGGCTGGATCGGCTCACTCACCAGACGGCGCCACGCCGCCAGATCCCCGCGGCCGGCTCATCGTTGCAAGAGATTAACATAGTTCGAAACTCGACTTTCGGTAGGCAGAGAAAGGAATCGAAGCTTCGCGCGCTTGGCTGTAATACGTGCATCCCGGACAAGTGGATTGTCTGTGGTGTCGCAGATGCCGGCGCTATCTTGAATGGCGACAATTGATTTGACACCTAAAGTTGGCGAAGACTAGTATCCTGACAAATTAGCAGAAACCAGCGATACACCACCTTATTGAAGGAGAAACCATGAGACGCGTTTTGATGACATTGTTGGGATCCGCTCTCGTCCTGGTTGCGGGGCCAATATTCGCCCATCACGGCAGGGGGGCGACGTATGCGAACAGGGAAATCCAAATCAAGGGCGTCGTAAAACAGGTGCTCTGGCGCAATCCTCATATAGGAATTGTTATCGACGCTCCTGACGCCAGTGGTCAAGTCGTCAGTTGGCAGATCGAACACAGCAACGTAAGCACTTTGTCCAGGCTGGGCTATGGCTGGCTCTCCCTGCAAGCCGGCATGCAAGTAACCGCCGTCATCAATCCCGGCACTAAAGGCGAACCTATCGGGCTTTGCAGAAAGATCATTCTTGCCGACGGTAAAGAGATTTTCGTACGCGGCGCGAATACCGATCCCCTTGACTAAGGTCGAACGAGGAGTTCCAAAATGCGAAACCGTTTTACGGATTTGGTGTCAGCCCTCGTGAGTTTCGTTCCCACCCTGGTGTTGGTGCTTTTGTTCGCCGAGGTCGCGTCGGCGTGCGTGGGGGAACCGAAGGGCGAATTTGATGCACGTGATTTCTCCGGAATCTGGTTCCGGCAAGGCGGGGACTGTGGCTTTGGTCCGGATGGCAGTGCGCCTGCTTTGACGCCGGAAGGAGAGGAGGCGATTAAGCAAAATATTCCGACTCGTGCTCGCCATCGCCTTTCGAAAAGAGTCAATGACCCTTCACAGTCAAACGATCCCTCCCTGACGTGCAATCCAAAGGGTTTTCCGCAGATCGTTGTCGATACGGCCCATGATCATCACGAAGTGATTCAGCTTCCGACCAGGATTATTCAACTCTGGCAGGAGGAACGAATGCCACGCGAAATCTGGCTCGACGGTCGAGCAGTGCCTTCGGGTGACAACCTCGGGAACCTTGGGCCGTCGTGGTATGGAATGTCGGTGGGCCACTGGGAAGGGGACACGCTTGTCGTCGAGACGGTTGGACTTGAGCCTAGCGCATGGGTCGATATATACGGTTATCCGAAAAGCGAAGAAGCGCGCATCATCGAGCGCTATACCAGGGTCAACGCCACAACTCTACAGGTCCAACTGACGCTCTATGACTCGAAGTACTATACCGCTCCCTGGGTTTCTGATATTAAAACCTTCAAAAAAGAAGCACGCGACGGCGCCCAGGTGAATCACTTTGGATGGTACGGATTGTTCTCCGGTCTTACCGACTTACTCTGCGCGCCGAAGTACAATACCGGCCCCAATGGACGCTATAAATAATGAGCGCCATATTCCGCTGATCATTGCAGAGGGTGATGGGCAGACGAAATTACGATGAACCACTGTAGCGGCGGTCTATAGGAGCTGTGAAAAAATTGGAATAGGGCGATTCCCCTCCTTGCATCACCGCAAGGAGGGGAGGCCGAGCGATCAAAAAATTATTGCGAAGCCTCCGCTGACCGCGAGGCCGGGGTTTCTTGATGACGCACCCACCCCTCCTTGCGGTGGTGCAAGGAGGGGAATAACGCTTGATTCCAATTTATTCACAGCTCCTATAGACCGCCGCTACAGATAGGAGGTTTTCGAATGAAAAATCGATTTCTCGCTTCAACGGTTGTTCTGGCAGTGATCGCGCTTGTGTCTTTGGCGTCGATACCCGTCGCTGCCCAGGCCCCGAAAGCCTCAGCAAAGGCGTGGAATCCGCCGCGTACGGCGTCCGGCCAGCCGGACCTGCAGGGGATATGGAATTACTCCACGCTCACTCCTATAGAACGACCTCGTGAGCTCGCCGGCAAAGCGTTTTTTTCAGAGCAAGAAGCTGCCGAATATGAAAAGCGAGCACTCCAAAGCCGTAATGTTGATCTCAATCGCGAAACCACGCCTACCGCCCGCGGTTTGATCAATGGAACTGAGGAGACCGAGGACCTGGCGTCCGCCTATAACGAGTTTTGGTGGGATCGGGGAACAAAGATCGTAAAGACGAGACGTACCTCGCTGGTTATAGATCCACCGGATGGGAAGATTCCTGCGCTAACGCCGCAAGCCCAAAAGAGAATGGCCGCCCTCGAAAAGACCAATCAGCGTGCCGCCGAAGGCCCCGAAGACCGGCCGCTGTCCGAGCGTTGCATCGTGAGACCTAATAGCGGACCGCCAATGACGCCCACCGGCTATAACAATAATTTTCGGCTGGTCCAGGCTGCTGGGTACGTCGTTATTTTCAACGAGCAGATCCACGACGCTCGCATCATCCCGATGGACGGGCGGCCGCATCTTCCGCAAAACGTCCGGCTATGGATGGGAGACTCGCGTGGCCGTTGGGAAGGAGAGACGCTAGTCGTCGAAACCACCAATTTCACCGGCAAAACGAACTTCAGAGGTTCGGGCGAGAATATGCATCTCGTGGAACGTTTCACACGCACCGATCCTGATACGCTCCTTTACGAATTCACCGTCGACGATCCGCAGTCGTTTACGAGCCGCTGGACGGCGCAGATTCCGATGACGAGGAGTCGAGATCAGATCTTTGAGTACGCCTGTCACGAGGGAAACTACAGCATGTTTACGACGCTCAGTAGCGCTCGCGCTTTAGAGAAGTCCGGGGAAGAAGCTGCGAAGAAGCGCTCGCGCTGAGTCGATCCTCGCGTTGGGCTTCCCCGTTCGAGTACGCCAGATGGTCGCACTAATGTCGCACTAATGATGTTGCGAAGATGCCGCCTCAAGGGAGATTTCATGAAGCGACTACTCACGATGCTAGCGCTGGCAGCGGTGTTCCTGGCGGACGGGCGCAGCATCCGCGCGCAGGGCAGGGCGGGCAGATTCGTTCCCGTGACTGACGCGATCCTGCAGAAGCCGAGTCCCTCCGACTGGCTGATGTGGAGGCGCACGCTGGATGGGTGGGGCTACAGCCCGCTCAATCAGATCAAACGCAACAACGTAGCGCAGCTGCGAATGGTTTGGACACGAGGCATGGCCCCGGGCAGCACCCAGGAGTCGACGCCGCTTGTGTACGACGGCGTGATGTACCTGCCGAATTCCGGCGATTACATCCAGGCGCTCGATGCGAAGACGGGCGACTTGATCTGGGATTACCAACGCCAGCTCGCCGAAGGTGCGCGGCGCGACAGAAACAGGAACATTGCCATCTACGGCAACACGATCATCGACACGAGCATCGATAATTACGTCTATGCACTGGACGCCGAGACAGGCAAGCTGGTCTGGGAAACGCAGATCCTGGATCCACGCAAACCGGCAAACGCGAGTTCCGGGCCGATCATTGCCGACGGCAAAGTCATCTCCGGACGGCAGTGCCAGCCGGGCGCCGGTCACGAAGGGTGCATCATCACGGCGCACGACGCTAAGACCGGCAAGGAGCTATGGCGTACAAGCACTATTCCCAAACCAGGCGAGCCTGGCGATGAGACGTGGGGCGGCGTGCCGATGGAGCAGCGATGGCACGTCGGCACGTGGATGGTGCCAAGCTACGACCCGGAGTTGAATCTGATCTATATCGGGACGTCGGTCACCATACCCGCGCCGAAATTCATCCTCGGTGGCAACGGCAACAAGCATCTCTACCACAATTCGACGCTCGCCCTGAATGCCGGCACCGGAAAGATTGTGTGGTACTACCAGCACATCGTGGACCACTGGGATCTGGACCACCCCTTCGAACGCATCCTGGTGGACACCGCCCTCGCGCCGAATGCGCGTGAGGTTCTGTGGATCAATCCGAGGCTCAGACCGGGCGAACGGCGGAAGGTGGTCACCGGCATTCCCGGCAAGACCGGCGTCGTCTACACGCTCGACCGGCAGAGCGGTGAGTTCCTCTGGGCGCGCCCAACGGTCGTGCAGAACGTCATCAGCGGTATCGACCCCAACACCGGCGCCGTGACTGTAAACGAGGAGACGCTCTTCACGCGAATCAACCAGAGTATTGTCGTGTGCCCGGGCAGCACCGGCGGCAAGAACTGGCCCGCAGGCGCGTACAGCCCGCTGACGAACATGATGTATTACCCGCTGCAGAACCTGTGCCAGACGGCCACGACCACGACGGACCAGCGGGACCCGTCGAAGGTCTACGGCATCAACATGGTTCAACAGCTCGCGCCGGGCAGTGACAAAGTGGGCACGGTGTGGGCCATCTCGGTAGAGACCGGCCAGGCCGCATGGAAATATGAACAGCGGGCGGGCACGCTATCGCTGGTTACCACCGGCGGCGGGCTTGTGTTCGGCGGCGATGACAACGGGCGGTTCCGCGCGTTCGACGACAAGACCGGGAAGGTCTTGTGGGAAACCAATCTGGGCTCACCGGTCAGCGGCTTTCCAGTAACCTTCGCCGTTAACGGCAAGCAGTACGTCGCTGTGACGACCGGCACATCACTTGTTGCCAGTTCCGCCTTGCGGCTCACGCCGGAATTGCGGCCGAGCAATGCCGCCAACGTGTTCGTATTTGCGTTGCCGTAGCGTCCCTGTCACGTTTTACAAGGGGTAATTCGGGAACGGAGACCGAATTTCTTGTACTGCAGAAATTCGGTCTCCGTCCCCGAATTAGACCGAAAACCCGAATGATTCGATGTGGCCGGTTTCATTAGGTTTTCATTGGAAGGAGGGATGCACGATGAGGAGACTCTTAGTCGCCGCACCGGCTCTCCTGTGCATGAGCTTGTTCACGGAGGCGATTAGCCAATCCAGCAATGCAACGCTGAGTGGTACCGTTTCCGATGCTGCGAAAGCATTCATTCCCGGCGCCACGATCACGGCAACCAACACGGCCACGGGCGTTGTGTCCACAGCGGTAAGCAACGAAACCGGCACTTACAACATTCCCAGCCTGCTGCCGGGCGTCTACACCGTGAGCGCCGAACTGCCCGGTTTTCAGATTCGGACATTCACCGACGTCCGCCTTGGCAATGCCGCACAGGTCCGGTTGAACTTCACACTGGAGGTGGCGGCGCTAAACACGACCGTTGAAGTTACGGCTTCGGCTGAGCGGCTCCTGCTGGAGTCGACTTCATCCGTCGGGGCAGTGCTTCCGGAACAGGCGGTGCACGATCTGCCCGTTGTCGGCGTGATGGGGAACGATGCGCTCAGTCTGGTCCGAACCCTGCCCGGCCTCAACCTGGCCGACGATCTGGTCAACAATGCCAATGACACCAAGCTCGCCGGCGTCAGCGCTGCAAACGTTCAGATCCAGCGGGACGGTGTCGACGCCAGCGCTGCGGGGCGGTGGCCTACGGGCATTCAAGGGGCGACGGTCATGAATCCCGACCTGGTGGGCGAAATCCGCATGATCCTTGCGCCCGTGGATGCCGAAAACGGGCGCGGCAATGCGCAGATTCAAGTTCAAACAAAGTCGGGAACGAACCAGTTCCATGGCGCTGCGGTTTGGAACGTGCGTAACAGCGCGCTCGATCCCAACACGTGGGTCAACAAACGCGTGAACGGCCAGCCCCTCACTCGAAACTGGACGAACCTCAACGAATATACGGGGAGCGTGGGCGGACCCATTGTCAAAAACAGAACGTTTTTCTTTGCGTTATGGAATGGTCTGCTGCCGGCGGGCCGCAATTTCGAAAATCCTAGCGTGCTGACGCCGTGCGCTCAGCAAGGCATCTTCCGCTATTACGACAACTGGAGCAACGGCAACGCGTTCCAGGTGACGCAGGCTACCGGGTCCACGCCACGAATCGCCGTCGTCGATCAACTCGGAAATCCCGTGCCGCCAAAGACGAACCCGGACGGAACGGCGCACAATGGCATTCTACGGTATGCGAGTGTGTTTGGCAGTCTCCAGAACACCCCGGTGCGGCCGGATTGTTCCGACGCGATCGTGGCAGGCCTGCCGTGGGATTCCAATCGAAAACAGATGGATCCGACTGGATATGTAAAAAAAGTGCTCAGCGTGATGCCGGCAATAAACAACTATGAAGTCGGCGACGGCCTGAACGCGGCCGGATCACGATGGGTGAAGAGCACGAGAGGCGGCACGAATCGTTTTGGTATCGGCCAAGCCGTGATCCGCAAGCAACTCAATGTCAAGATCGATCACAACTTCACGGTCACCCAGAAGATCAACGCGGGCTGGAGCTACGAACGAAACACGTCCGACTACGCCTCAGGCGCCTGGCCCGTTCGGTTTCCCGGCGCCGCGCGACGGCTGCCGCAGATCTTGACCGTGAATTTCACGTCCACGTTGTCGCCGGCTTTGTTGAACGAAGCCCGCTTCGGAATGCGCCGGACGGGAACCAACACCACGCCGGGACTCAATCTCACGGGCCCCGAGGGCGACGAAGCGCGCGCGTTTGTGCCCAACATTGGAGGCTATCCGGTGCTCCCGCAGTTGGGTATCTCGCCCAACGGTCCTGTAGGCTTCGGTACCTACGGGGGGCAGCCGAACATGGGCAGCGAGCAGGGAGCGGTCCGTTTCAATGGCAATATCACGGAGAATTCCCCGCTCTACACGTATGCCGACACGATCAGTTGGACCCGCGGCACACATTCATTCAAGGGGGGCGGGGAAGTGCGCTTCGCCAGGTCCAAGATATCCGAAGATGTCGCAGGCAACGACTGGAGCGCTTTTCCGCGCGCCCACGGCGGCGAGACGCCGCTGGCACCGATCCAGGGTATCAACAGCACCAACATGCCTGGGCTTCAGGGTACGAGCACAACGGGAAACAATTTCGCGATGCGCAGCCTGCTGGCGTTCCTTACCGGCTCGCTCCGGCAGGTGAACCAGCTCTATTACGTCGGCTCCGCCGACCGGTTGGACAAATTCGATGATTATAAGATCTCCACTCAAAGAACGCGCGAGTTGCGCCAGAATGAGTTTTCCATTTTTTTCAAAGACGATTGGAAAGTGCAGCGGGATCTGACGCTCAACATCGGTGTGCGGTGGGATTACTACGGTGTGCCGTGGGTCGCGAATGGTTTGACGTCATCTCCGCTCGGTGGCGGCGACGCATTGTTTGGGATTTCCGGGCGCGGCTTCGATAGCTGGATGAAGCCAGGTGCATCCGGCGTCCCGTACGACCCGAAGACGCTGACGCAACTCGCGTTCGTCGGACCCGGCTCGCCGAATCCGGACCTCAAGGTCTGGCCTAAGGACTGGAACAACATCGGCCCAGCCATTGGATTCGCCTGGCAGGTCCCCTGGTTTGGGACCGGCCAGACCACCGTGCGCGGCGGTTATCAGGTGAGCTTCCTGCCGGGAGGCGGCGGCCGCTTCCAAACGCTGAACGAACCGCTGGCGAACCCGCCGGGAAGCTCGTACCAGGCTGTCATCAACGGCGGGCCGGGCGAGTTGGAGTACCTCGATCTGACGGACCTGGCCAGAACCGTCCCCGTGCCTGTTTCGGTCAAGCCGATGGAGCCGATCCTCATTACGGACCGGACCGTGAGCCTGACGGCCTTTGATTCGAACATGGTGACGCCTTACGTTCAGAACATGACGCTGGCGGTGACGCGAAACGTTGGCTCGAACCTGACCATGGACGCCCGCTACATTGGCACGACGAGCCGCAAGCTTTACGGGACTATCCCTATCAACTCCCCCAATTTCCTGTTCAACGGATTGAAGGAAGCGTTCGATGCGGCGCGCAGCGGACGGGAATCGAAGTTGCTGGACGACATGTTCCACGGCATCAACATCGCCGGCGCAGGATTCGGAGCCGTAGGAACGATGTCCAACGGCGTCCAGCAGACCGGGGCCATGCACCTGAGAGCCGCCACCGCCAGTTCAATGCGGAACAACCTCGCCAATGGCAACTATCTGGCGCTCGCCAACACACTCAGTACCCTGAACTACAGCAAGGCCGGAGGAATCAACAGCAGTCTGCCGGACATCCCTTCTGGCGTCAACGGCGCCGTGCTCCGGTACAACGGCTTTCCGGAGAACTTCATCAGGACCAATCCGCAATTCAACATGGCGACCTTGCAAACGAACTCGGGCAATACCAACTATCACTCGATGCAAGTGCAGGCGACGCTCCGGCCGACCGCGGGAGTCAGCCTTCAGGCGTCCTACACCTGGAGCAAGCTTCTGGGCACGTCCGCAGCGAGCGCTGAGCGAGGCGGCAACTATACGTTGCCCTTCGACCGGAATGCCGACTACACCATTCAGGTCGGCGACCGCAGGCATGATTTACGGACCAACGGTACATTCACATTGCCGTTCGGGCCCGACAAACTGCTGTTCCGCGACAGTTCCGGAGCCCTGGCCCGGATCGTGGAGCACTGGCAGATGAGCTGGATCCTCAACCTCAACAGCGGAGACCCAGCCAACATTAGCACCTTTACAAATATCAACAACGCGATGGTTGGGGTTAATCATCTCTATGCCAACGGCGTACCCGATGTCGCTGGATCGTTCGATCCGAAGAAAGGAAAAGTTCAATGGGAGAACGGCGCTCTCGCCGGAAACTACTTCGGCAATGCGTATAAAAAGGTTCGCGATCCCCAATGCGGCAGTATCGCAGCGAATCTCAGAGACGTTTGTACGCTCAACGCGATTGCGGATGCCTCGAACAATGTCGTTCTTCAAAATCCACTGCCGGGAACCCGCGGCAACCTCGGTCAGAACGTTATCGAACTTCCGGGAAGCTGGAGTCTGGATGCGACCGTGAGCAAGGCGTTCAGGATTAGCGAAACGAAGCGGCTGCAACTCCGCCTGGATGCGACAAACCTATTCAACCATCCCGAGCCGGCCGACCCCAATCTGAACATCAACAACAACGATGTCCCGTTCGGTAACATCGACATGAAAACCGGTGTTCGCCAATTTCAGCTCGGCATGCGGCTGGAGTTCTGAGGGGACACAAAGACACGATTGGACATTTCGGTAACTGTTAACGATGTTTCCGCCGCGGAACGGCTTAAGAACGTAGCCCCGGGCGCAAGCCCGGGGTACCTTGGAGGGAGACGCTCAGCCCCGAAGGGGCGAAAGATGTGCGCCGTGTCTTTCGCCCCTCCGGGGCTGGATTCAACTACTAACAGGAACCCCGGGCTGCGCCCGGGGCTACGTTCTTGCGCCGCTCCGCGGCTACAGAAGACTCGCGTAATTCGCGGCTCGGATTTTGGTTTCGGCTTTGCCGCGCTACGTCCTTATGTTCCAACTGCTTCGTTTGACCAAATGGCGGTAACGTGTTCCGGTATCGCGCGAAAGTATGTTTCCAAAGCAAAAAATCCACGTCAAACCCCAGGTGCGGCGGAATATCACTGTTCTGATCACTATTCTCATGTCGGTTTCGATGATGGCAGCGCAGGGCTATCAGGTCCGAACGCGGGTCGATCTTGTGGTCGTGCCCACTTCAGTCCGCGACGCTAAGGGAACACTGGTGACGGGTCTCACGCAAGAAGACTTCACGATCTTCGAGGACCGGATACCGCAGACGATCTCGAATTTCTCGGACGATCCTCAGCCGCTGTCCGCGGCTATCGTTATTGATACGGGAATGGGCGGCATTTCGATGCGCCGGCTCGCACCTTTGTTTATATCCGTCACAAGCGGCTTCAGCGACTTTGATGAGATGGCGACGTTCCGCTACGACCATTTCGTATTCCAACTGTCCGGCTTCACCAACGATCAGGAAAAGATCGTGAAAAGCTTCGACATCGTGAAGACCATCGCCGAAAAACAACCCGCCATTGTCCCTTCGGGCGCTCCATTTCCAACAGCTCCAAAGATCATTCAATTGCTCTTGGGGGGTCTCGGTGGGGTGGGCGGCGCCGCGGAAGACGCAACAAGACCGCCGACGGAAACACTTCCGACTGTCCGGTCGCTGAGAGTCGCGCCAAGCCGGGTTCTATTTGATGCTCTTTACGACGCTGCCAAAGCGTTGGAGACACGGCCCACGGCCTGGCGGCGGATTATTTTCATCGTGTCTGATGGACAAGTTTCCGGGACCAACACGCATACCTTGGAAGAGATCTCAAATCTTCTTCTGCGCGACAACATTGAACTCTATTCCGTTACTACCGATTCCGGAGCATTCGAGGGGCGCTTCGGCGTACTGGGTTCACTCGCTCGATCTACGGGAGGCGACGAGTACCGCGGATTGAGTACCGGTGCAATGGAAAACGCGTTCAGCAGGATTACGGAGCAGGCGCGAAATCAGTACGTGTTGGGATATCACTCGACCAACAACGTGACAGAAGGACTGCCCGTCATGCGCACCATCGAAGTCAAGGGGCGTGATCCGAAATGGAAGATCATGCACCGCAAAGGCTACACGCAGGTGCCCTAGTCCGGATTTTGGGAGCACCGGAGACGACGCACGCGCGACGGCCTCAGGTACACTTGGCCGCCAATCCGTTGGCTTTGCATTTATACTCGCAAGAGTGTAGTCTTGCCCCCAATCCGTCGATAAGAGGTGTCGGCGCTCCCATGGACGGGTTGAGCGCCTTGCCATGGACGGCCCGCTGGTGTCAAGGTACCTTACCTTGTCTTGCTCAGTCTCGTACGAAGCGTCGGGAGGAAACATGAGAACTTCGATACGCACCATAATGCTTGCGGCCACCTGTTTGGCGGCCCTTCTCTTAGCCGGAAATCTCGGAAGCCCGGCCTTCGCCGCCGGCCAGACAGCGCCGGAGCCACTGAGCAAGACCTATCGGATCACCCGTGCCGACGACGTTGAGTTCCAGAAGGTCGAACCCTTCAAGGTGTTCGACAATCTTTATTATGTCGGGCCGGGGTATGTCTCCGTCTGGCTGCTGACAACGCCGGAAGGCAACATTCTCTTCGACTCAGCCCAAGAACCCTATGTCGACTATGTCATCAATAACATCCGGAAAGTCGGTGTCGATCCGAAGAGCATCAAATACATTATTTTGAGCCACGGGCATCTCGATCATTTCGGCGGTGCGGCGAAGATACAGGAAGCGTCGGGTGCACGCGTCGTCGCAGTTGAAGAAGACTGGAAGATGATCGAGCAGGTGGGAAGCCGTGCGGGCGCGGCCGGCGGACCGCCGCCGCGCGTGCCGAAGAAGGACATGGTGGTCAAGGAAGGCGACACGCTGACCTTGGGCAGTCAGACGCTCAAATTCCACCAGACGCCTGGACACACGCCAGGCGTGCTGACGACCGAAGGAATCACCGTCTATGACCGCGGCACGTCCTATAAGGCGATTGTATGGGGCGGAGCGGGTTATCGGGGCGGGCTCGCCGAAGCGGAACAGTCCCTCAAGAGCGCCAACAAGGTCGCGCAGATACAAGGTGTGCAGGTGAACCTGCAGATCCATAGCTGGGCCGGCGACAATGGGTATCCGGGTGGCGGCGTGCTGGAGCGCGGCATGATGCTTAAGTCCCGCAAACCTGGCGACCCCCACCCTTTCGTGGACCCTGCCACATTTACGCAATGGGTCAAGCAGACTCAGGACGGCGCGGCGAAGGCCGTTCAGGAGGAAAAGCAAAAAGCCGGACGGTGATTCGAAGGCGTAATCGGGGACGTTCATGGCAGGGACTCTGTCTTCAGCGCGGACGATCGGTCGTCCAGACGGTTGTGTCAACGATGACCGCCATGATGACGTCCGCTTCGCATCTGGTCCCCCAAACCGTCGATAAGAGGTGTCGGCGCTCCCATGGACGGGTTGAGCGCCTTGCCATGGACGGCCCGCTGGTGTCAAGGTACCTTACCTTGTTAC
>Ga0066710_100000904_pt1 | contig 20298 bp, 15 predicted proteins | sample GraSoiAngelo_159_FD_79666 | JGI IMG/M metagenome (GOLD analysis project Ga0066710, IMG submission 79666) | Grasslands soil microbial communities from the Angelo Coastal Reserve, California, USA - 14_1009_16_40cm | ecosystem: Environmental > Terrestrial > Soil > Grasslands | place: USA...
CGGTGACGCGGGCGCAGGTGGGGATCTACACGGGGGGCAGCGCGGGGGCGGGGAAGAACACGGGGACGGTGCTCACGGGGAACGCGCTGAACGCGGGGGCGCCGAACCAGCTGACGCGGGCGGGGATCGTGGCGCGGTTCGAGGACGGGATCCAGGTCACGCAGAACCTGATCGGCAACCTGAGCAGCACCGCCGCCACCGACGTCGTGGGCATCTCGCTCGGCAGGACCGCGGTGACCTCGGACGTGTTCACCGGCGACGAGGTGGTGAACGCGACGGTGTCGCGCAACCGGGTGATCGGAGTCGTGTCGAACAGCGCGTCCGGATACTCCGCCGCCGGGATCGTCACCGCGCGCGCCTCCAGCGGCACCAACACCATCGTCAACAACATGGTGAGCGGCGTCGTGAGCAACTCCGCCGACCCGAACCTGACCGTGGGCATCCTGGTGGGCGGCGGAGGGACGACGCGCGTGTGGTTCAACTCGGTCTGGATGTCGGGCGATCGGGGCACGGCTCCGGGGCCCAGCCTCGCGTTCGCGATCGGGGACTCGGTCAATTCGATCGATGCCCGCGACAACATCTTCGTCAACACCCAGACCGCCACCGGCGGCAGCGCCAGCTACGCGATCGGCACCGTGGCCGGCGCCTCGTTCGGCAACCTCACGTGCAACTACAACGACCTGTACACGACGAGCGGCCTGACCGGAGTGATCGGCGGCCTGTCCAACTCGTTCGACGGCGATCTCGAGACGCTCGCGAAGTGGCGGACCAAGACGGGTCGCGACGCGAACTCGATCGCCGGCGACCCGAACTTCCTGGGCACGAACGACCTGCACATCAACATCAAGGCGCCGACGCCGTCGCCCGTCGCGAACATCGGGCAGGTGATCGCCGGGGTCACGACCGACTTGGACGGCGAGGCGGGCAACCGCACCACGACGCCCGACATCGGCGCCGACGAATTCGCGACGTTCAACCTGAACCTCACGGTGGTCGGCAGCGGCACCGTGACCAAGGACCCTAGCCAGGGGAACTACGAGGGCGGCACGATCGTCACGCTCACCGCGGTGCCCGCGACCGGCTGGCACTTCGTGGGCTGGAGCGGCGACCTGTCGGGCGCGACGAACCCGATCCAGGTCACGATGGACGGGCACAAGAACATCACGGCCACGTTCGCGGTCAGCAACTACACGCTGTCCGCCAGCGGCTCCGGCAACGGCGCGGTGGCGAAGAGCCCGGACCAGGCGACCTACGACTACGGCACCCAGGTGACGCTGACGGCGACGCCCGCGACCGGCTATCACTTCGTGAGCTGGAGCGGCGACACGACGGGGTCCACGAATCCGCTCACGTTCCGCATGACCACGAACAAGACCATCACGGCGACGTTCGCGATCAACAGCTACACGCTGGCCGTCGCGACCTCGGGCAGCGGCTCGGTGACGAAGAGTCCGGATCAGCCGAGCTACATCTACGGCACGGCGGTCACGCTCGCCGCGGCGCCCGCGACAGGCTGGCACTTCGTGGGCTGGACCGGCGATACCACGACGGCGGCGACGTCGCTCGACCTCACGATGACCGCGAACAAGAGCTTCACGGCGACGTTCGCGATCAACACCTACACCCTGACCATCACCACCGCGGGCAGCGGCTCGGTGACGAAGAGCCCGGATCAGCCGACCTACAACCACGGCACGGCGGTGACGCTCACCGCGGTGCCCGCGACCGGCTGGCATTTCGTGGGCTGGACCGGCGACACCACGACGGCGTCGATCTCGCTCAACCTCACCGTCGTCGCGAACCGGGCGTTCACCGCCACGTTCGCGATCGATCAGCACACGGTGACGGTGACGAGCGGCCCGAATGGGAACGTGACGAAGAGCCCGAATCAAGCCCAATATCCGTATGGAAGCACGGTCCAGCTCACGGCGCACCCGGACCACGGCTTCTCGCTGATCGGGTGGGGAGGCGATGCCAGCGGGAACGCAAACCCCCTGACGGTGACGGTGGACGCCGACAAGAACATCAGCGCCGCGTTCGGCTACCACCTCGACGTTTCGGTGACGGGCAGCGGCACGGTCGGAAAGAGCCCCGACGGGACCGACTTCGCGCCGGGCACAGTAGTGCAGCTCACGGCCAATCCCGCCGTGGGTTGGCACTTCGTCAGCTGGGGCGGCGACGTGAGCGGCACCACCAACCCGACGCCTCTCACGATGAACGCCGCGAAGAGCGTGAGCGCCACGTTCGCGATCAACACCTACACGCTCGCCACCAGCGCCGTGAACGGCACGATCACGAAGAACCCGGACCAACCCACCTACAATAGCGGCACGATCGTGACACTGACCGCCGTCCCCAACACCGGCTACACGTTCTTGAGCTGGGGCGGCGACGCCGGCGGCTCCGCGAACCCGATCCAGCTCACGATGGACGGCAATCACAGCGTAACCGCCACGTTCGCGCTCGCGAACTATTCGCTGTCGCTGAGCACGAGCGGCTCGGGCTCCGCGACGAAGAGCCCCAATCAGGCGACCTACACCTACGGCAGCGTGGTCACCGTCACCGCGACGCCCACGACCGGCTGGCACTTCGTGGGCTGGAGCGGCGACACCACGGCCGCCACGAACCCGCTCACGTTCACGATGATCGGGAACCGGTCGCTCACCGCGACGTTCGCGATCAACACCTACACGCTGGCCGTCGCCACGTCCGGCTTGGGGTCGGTGACGAAGAGCCCGGATCAGCCGACCTACAACTACGGCGCGGCGGTCACGGTCACGGCCACGCCCGCCGTGGGCTGGCACTTCGTGGGCTGGAGCGGCGACACGACGACGGCGGCCAGCTCGCTGAGCCTGACGATGACTGCGAACCGGAGCTTCACCGCGACGTTCGCGATCAACACCTACACGCTGGCGGTCGCGACGGTGGGGAGCGGCACGGTGGTCAAGAGCCCGGACCAGCCAACCTACGATTACGGCACGGCGGTCACGGTCACGGCCACACCCGCGACGGGGTGGCACTTCGTGGGCTGGAGCGGAGACACGACGACGGCGGCCGCCTCACTCAGCCTGACGATGACCGCGAACCGGAGCTTCACCGCCACGTTCGCGATCAACACCTACACGCTGGCCGTCGCCACGTCCGGCCTGGGCTCGGTGACGAAGAGCCCGGATCAGCCGACCTACAACTACGGCACCGCGGTCACGGTCACGGCCACGCCCGCGACGGGGTGGCACTTCGTGGGCTGGAGCGGAGACACGACGACGGCGGCCGCCTCGCTCGGCCTGACGATGACCGCGAACCGGAGCTTCACCGCCACGTTCGCGATCAACAGCTACACGCTGGTGGTCGCGACGGTGGGGAGCGGCACGGTGGTCAAGAGCCCGGACCAGCCCACGTACGACCACGGCACCGCGGTCACGGTCACGGCGACGCCCGCGACCGGCTGGCACTTCGTGGGCTGGAGCGGCGACACGACGACGGCGGCCGCCTCGCTCAGCCTGACGATGACCGCGAACCGGAGCTTCACCGCCACGTTCGCGATCAACACCTACACACTCACGGTCACGAGCGGTCCGAACGGAACCGTTTCCAAGAATCCGGACCAGCCCACCTACAACTACGGTTCGACCGTGACGCTCACGGCGACGCCCGCGACCGGCTACCACCTCGCGAGCTGGGGCGGTGACGCCTCCGGCTCCACGAACCCGCTGAGCGTGACCATGGACGGCAACAAGACCATCACCGCGACGTTCGCGATCAACACCTACACGCTCGCGGTCACGGTCCTGAACACCCCGCCGGTCGCCGGCGTCAATTCGGTGACGAAGACCCCGGATCAGCCCACCTACACCCACGGCCAGACGGTGCAGCTCCGGGCGGTGGTGACGGACACGAGCTACCACTTCGTCCAGTGGACGGGGGACGCTTCCAACCGGGGCTCCACCAACCCGATCACGATCGTGATGGACGGCAACAAGACCATCGGGGCGGCGTTCACGCTGACCGAGTACCAGCCGCCCTCGGTTCAGGTGCTGTCCCCGAACGGAGGCGAGTTGCTGGTGGTGGGGCAGTCGGTGGACCTCCAGTGGAGCGCCACCGACAACACCGGCGTCGTGGCGGTCTACCTGCTGCTGTCGCGGGCCGGCGCTTCGGGACCATTCGACACCCTGGCGAATGTGGCGCCCACTCCCGGCACGTACGGATGGCTCGTGACCTCGCCCTTGACCTCGAATGCGTTCCTCAAGGTGGCCGCGGTCGACGCGAATGGCAACGTCGGTTCGGACGTGAGCGACGCCGCGTTCTCGATCGTCGGGCGCAGCACCGGCGTCGAGGCCGGCATTCCCCGGGAGCTCGCGCTCGCGGGGATCTACCCGAACCCGGCGGTCGGTCCGGCGCGGATCGCGTACGATGTGCCGCGCGAGGCGCGCGTGCGCCTCAGCGTCGTCGACCTGCAGGGTCGCGAGGTGACGGTGCTCGAGGATCGCGTGCGCGCGGCTGGGCGCTACCTCGCCGTGTGGGACGGCCGCGCGTCGCGGAACCGCGCCGCGGCGGGCATCTACTTCGTGCGGCTCGAAGCCTCGGGCAAGCGGCTCACGCGGCGGTTCGCGCTGACCCGCTAGTGAACACTAGCGCGGCTCCGGCGCGTCCCGCGGCTCAGTGCCGGCCGCGCCGCCGCTCGCGCGCCGGCAGATTCTCGAGGCACGTTGTCCACCAGCCGGTGCGGATCGTTTCCACGAACTCGGCAGGCAGCCGCTCGCGCTCCATTTCCCGGGCCAGCGCTTCGTGGTCGTAGGCGACGCGCCGGAGCTCCACCCGCACCGACCCGTCGAGCGTGACGACGGCGTAGGCCGCCTCGGTGCGACCGTCGTTGGCCGGCCGGCCGATCGCCCCCACGTTGATCACGTGCCGCCCGGAGGGAAGCTCGCGATGCCACGGGATCCCGGTGTGGGTGCACAGCACCACGTCCGCCGCATGCGCCCGGCACAGCCATTCCAGGAACGCGTCGGACGCGGTCGACTCCCACAGGAACTCGTTCACGCGCCGCGGCGAGCCGTGACACAGGAGCACCCGCCGGCCCGCCGCCACGAGCCGGTGCTGCTCGGGCAGCCCCTGCATCCACTGCTTGTGCGCGAGGCCGGTGAGCGCGCGCGTGTATTCGAACGAGAGCTGGGCGAAGTGGTTGTCGCGCGGGTCGGCGTAGCCGCACGCGCAGTCGTCGCGGTCGTTCCCGATCGAGTTGTCGTAGTTGCCGCGCAGCATCGGCACCCCGCTCGCTCGCAGGATCTCGGCGGAGCGGTCGGGAGCGGGGCCGAACCCGCCGAGGTCGCCGAGGCACCACGTGACGTCGGGGGCGACGGCCGCGATGTCGTCCAGCACCGCGCGCAACGCGAGGTGGTTGCTGTAGACGCCCCCGAACGCGGCGAGACGGAGCGTTTCGCCCATCGACCCCTCCCCGCGGGCGTTCGGATCGAGCCGTGGCGCCCGCGCCATCACGAGTTCCCGCAGCTCATGCCGGTCGTCCAGCACGTGAAGCACGCGCCGTGGCGCAGCTCGAACGGGCGGACCGCATCGCCGAGCCGATCGCCCATCCGGCCGCCGGGCTCGTCCACGAGGAGCGGGCACACGAACACGCCCTGGCTCGTCACGGCCCGGCATCGCGAGCACTGCAGCCGGCCCGGATCGAAGCTCTCCGCCGGGAGGTCGCGGAGCGACTCCTCCCCGCGGTAGCCGCGCGTGCGCTGGCGCTCGCGCCCGATCAGGAACATCGGGATCACCTTGAGCCGCGGTCGCGAGAGCCCCGCCGCCCGCAGCATCAGAAGCGCGCGCTCGTGAAACGCGAGCGGATCGTGCTCCACCGGGCGGGTGATGGTGACGATCGGCAGCAGGCCCGCCCGCTCGAGCCTGAGGAGCCCGTCGAGCGCGCGCGCGAACGCCCCCGGGCCGCGGAGCCGGTCGTGCTCGGCGGGGGAGGCGCCGTCGAGGCTCACACGGATCTCGAGCGAATAGCGGGTACCCTCGCTCAACCGCCGCAGCGATCGAATCCGCGCCTCCGTCAGCAGCGTGCCGTTCGTGAGCACCGTGCATGGGCCGTGCGCCAGGGTGTCCTCGAGGATCTCGAGCAGCTCGGGATGGACGAACGGCTCGCCGCCGGTGAAGTAGAACTCTTTCACCCCGAGCGGCAGCGCCTCGAGCACGCGGGAGTGTACCTCGGCCCGGGACATGAGCCGATGCCGGTCGATGCCGGGGCCCGATGAGACGAAGCAGTGGGTGCAGCTCAGGTTGCACAGCGTGCCCGCCACCTGGATCCACAGCTCGTCCAGGTGCAGCAGCGGCTGCAGTGGATAAGCCGGCGTCGGTGCCGGCACTGGCGCGGGATCCGGGGTCGTGCGGAGGGGCTCGATTCGAACGCCGTAATGATGCATCTATGCCCTCAGGGGGCTCCCGAGTCACGTTGACGGACGGGGGAAACAGTCTCTAATCTAACGGGTTCTCCTGCCGCGTCGTAGCCAGTCCCCGTCGCCCGGAGTGGAGGGGACCCGAAGGGCCCCAAATGCGGCGGTTCCGTAACGCAGGACGGCCCCGGGGGAGCGGGTGTGACCCGCCCGCTTCTGGAGCGTCTTCGAGCGCATCCGGCCCGACGATAAGTCCATGAGGATCGCAATGTCCGAAGCTCTCAAGCAACACGTGCTCGCGGCGCTGGGCCGGATCCAGGATCCCGACCTGCATCGCGATCTCGTGACGCTCGGCATGATCGAGGATCTGGTGGCCGCCGACGGAGCGGTCTCGTTCACGCTCGTGCTCACCACGGCGGCGTGCCCGCTCAAGGAACAGCTCGAGCGCGATTGTCGCGCCGCGGTGGCCGCGGTGCCCGGAGTGCGCGACGTCACGGTCCGCACCACGTCGCGGATGCGCAAGCCCCGGGATCCATCAGCGGACAGGAAGCCGCTCGAAGGGGTGGCGCAGGTGCTCGCGATCGGCAGCGGCAAGGGGGGCGTGGGCAAGAGCACCATCGCGGCGAACCTGGCCGTCGCGCTCTCGGCGGCCGGAGCCCGGGTGGGACTCTTGGACGCGGACATCTACGGACCCAACCTGCCCCGCATGCTGGGCGTCCACCGCCAGCCTTCGATGCGCGACGGCAAGATCCTGCCGCTCGAGGCGTGGGGCGTGCGCTTCATGTCCATGGGGCTGCTCGTGGATCAGGGCGAGGCCGTGGTGTGGCGCGGACCGATGCTGCACGGCGCGATCAAGAACTTCCTGCACGATGTCCAGTGGGGCGAGCTCGACTACCTGCTGGTCGACCTGCCGCCCGGCACCGGCGACGTGCAGCTTTCGCTGATCCAGCAGACCCACGTGGCGGGCGCCGTCGTCGTGACGACGCCGTCGACCGTCGCCGTGGAGGACGCCGTGAAGGCGGTGTCGATGTTCCGCAAGCTCGAGGTGCCGGTGCTGGGCGTGATCGAGAACATGAGCTACTTCGTGTGCCCGCAGTGCTCGACCCGCCACGAGATCTTCAGCTCCGGCGACGGCGAAGCCCGGGCGCACGAGCTCGGGCTTCCGTTCCTGGGCGCCGTGCCGCTGCATCCCGAGGTGCGGATCGGCGGCGATCAGGGCCGGCCCGTGGTGCTGGCCGCGCCCGACAGCGGGTACGCCCGCGCACTGGCGCAGATCGCGGGACACCTGGCGCAGCGGGTTTCGATCCAGACGATCGGAGTCGAGTGATGCGCGAGGTGTACGCCGACCACGCGGCGACGACGCCGCTCGCGCCCGAGGTGCTGGAGGCCATGCTGCCGTACCTGGGCCGCGACCGCTTCGGCAACGCCTCGTCGGTGCACCGGCGCGGCGAAGCCGCGCGCGAGGCGGTCGAGCGCGCGCGCGCGCAGGCGGCGGAGCTCATCGGCGCGCTGCCGGAGGAAATCGTGTTCACGGCCACCGGCTCCGAGGCCAACAATCTGGCGCTCAAGGGGGTCCTGGGGAGCGCCCCGCCGGGCCGCAGGCGCGTCGTGGTATCGGCCATCGAGCATCCGTCGGTGCTCGAGACGGCGCGACATCTCGAACAGCGGGGCTTCGGGCTCACGGTGGTGCCGGTCACGCCCGGTGGCCTCGTGGACCCGCAGCGGCTGGCTCTGGCCATGGGCCAGGACGTGGCGCTCGTGTCGGTGCAGTGGGTGAACAACGAGGTCGGCACGGTGCAGCCGGTGCGGGCGATCGCGGAGCGGGCCCACGCCTGCGGCGCGCGCTTCCACTGCGATGCGGTGCAGGCAGCCGGCAAGCTCGCGGTGGACGTCGACGATGTGGACTTAGACCTGCTGAGCCTCGCCGGGCACAAGTTCCACGGCCCGCCCGGTGCCGCGGCACTCTACGTGCGGAGGCGGGTGCGGCTCGTGCCGCTGGTCCACGGCGGGCACCAGGAGCGCTCGCGGCGCGCGGGCACCGAGAACCTGCCGGCGATCGTCGGCCTGGGGGCGGCGGCCGAGCGGGCACTGGCCAAGCTCGGGACCGCGGAGCCGGAGCGGATCGCTCGGCTCGGCGCGCGCCTGGCGCACGGGCTTTGCGCGGCGGTCGCGGGAGCGCGGCTCAACGGAGATCCGGTCGCGCGCGTTTCGAGCGTCGTCAATGTATGCTTCGAGGGCGCCGACGGCGAGGCGGTGCTGCACGAGCTGGACCGCGAGGGCATCACGGTCTCGACCGGCTCGGCGTGCAGCGCGGCTTCGCCCGGCCCCTCGCACGTGCTGACCGCGATGGGCTTGAGGCCGGAGGACGCGCACGCCAGCGTGCGGTTCTCGCTGGGGGAGAGCAACGACGAGGCGGAGGTCGATCGCATCCTCCGCGCGGTCCCGGGAGTGCTCGAGCGCGTGCGGGCGCTCGCCGGGCACCAGGCGCCGGCGCCCGGCATGAGGAGAGGAGGAACCGAGTGAATCAGCAGGAGCAGTTCCGGCTCAAGGTGGGCCTGGCCGAGATGCTCAAGGGCGGCGTGATCATGGACGTGCAGACCGCCGACCAGGCGCGCATCGCCGAGGAGGCGGGGGCCGCGGCGGTGATGGCGCTGGAGCGCATCCCGGCGCGCATCCGCCGCGAAGGCGGCGTCGCCCGCATGTCGGACCCGCGGCTCATCAAGGAGATCGAGCGCGCGGTGTCGATCCCGGTGATGGCCAAGTGCCGGATCGGGCACACCGCCGAAGCGCGCATTCTCGAAGCGCTGGGCATCGACTTCATCGACGAGAGCGAGGTGCTGACTCCCGCCGACGAGGAGCATCACGTCGACAAGCACGGATTCAAGGTGCCGTTCGTGTGTGGCTGCCGCGATCTCGGCGAGGCGCTGCGCCGCATCGGCGAGGGCGCGGCGATGATCCGCACCAAGGGCGAGGCCGGCACCGGCAACGTGGTGGAGGCGGCGCGCCACATGCGGGCGGTGATGCGGGCGATCCGCACGCTGAGCGGGCTGCCCGACGACGAGATCATGGCGGAAGCGAAGCAGCTCGGAGCCCCTTACGAGCTGGTGAAGCAGGTGGTGCGCACCGGACGCCTGCCGGTGCCGAACTTCGCCGCCGGCGGCATTGCCACGCCCGCGGACGCGGCACTCATGATGCAGCTCGGCGCCGAGGCGGTGTTCGTCGGCTCCGGCATCTTCGAGGTGGGACTCGACCAGAAGCCCGACGAGCAGCGCCGGGAGCAGCTGCGCATGGGGCAGGCCATCGTGAAGGCGGTCGCGAACTGGAACCGTCCCGAGGTGCTGGCGGAGGTGAGCGAGGATCTCCCGAAGCCGATGCGCGGGCTCTCGATGGAAGCGATCCCCGACGAGCAGCAGCTGGCGAAGCGAGGGTGGTAGTGGGCGGCCCGCGCGTCGGCGTGCTGAGCCTGCAGGGCGACTTTGCCTGCCACCGCGCCACGCTGGAGGCGCTCGGCGTCGAGGCGGTGCGGGTCACGTTGCCGCGCGACCTCGAGGGCGCGGACGCATTGATCCTGCCGGGCGGCGAGTCCACGACCATGATGCGCCTGCTCGCGGCCACCGGCCTCGACCTGCCGCTGCTTGCGTTCGTGCGCGAGCGGCCGGTGTTGGGCACGTGCGCGGGAACGATCCTGCTCGGCACCCGCGTGCAGGGCCTGCCCGGGGCGCCGCTGGGAGCGCTCGACATCGAGGTGGCGCGCAATGCCTACGGCCGGCAGATCGATTCGTTCAGCGCCGAGGTCGACGTCGAGCCGCTCGGGCGCCGGGTGCACGGCGTGTTCATCCGCGCGCCGCGCATCCTGAGCGTGGGCCCCGGCGTCGAGGTCGTCGCCCGGCTCGGCACCGCGCATGCGCCGGGACGGACGGGAGAGCCGGTGGGAGTGCGCGCCGGGCGCGTCGTGGGGCTGTGCTTTCATCCCGAGCTCACGAGCGATGCCGGGGTGCACGCCTGGTTCCTCGGCGAGGTGGCGGGCCTGAGGCTGCCGGCCGACGCCGTCGCGACCCCCCGCGACGCCGGGGGAGCCGGCGCGTGATCGCGCCAACTTCGGCCGCCGGGTCCGGCCGGGAGCGCGCATGACGGCGGTGAGCGCGGAGCATGCCGCGTTCTACGACTTCGTGGCGCGACATCCGAGCTTCTTGCTCACGACCCACGTCAATCCCGACGGCGACGGCATCGGCAGCGAGGTCGCGACGGCGCTGTGGCTGCGCGCCCGCGGCAAGACCGTGCACGTGCTCAACGACTCGCTGCTGCCGCACGCGTTCGGATTCCTCGCCCGCAGCCACCCGGTGGAGTCGTGGGATCCAGAGCTGGCGGAGCGCCGCTTCACCGAAGCCGGGGCGCTGCTGGTGCTCGATACCGGGAACCGCCAGCGCATCGGGCGGCTCGCGGAGCTGATCGACCGCCACCTGATCGCGGTGGCGGTGGTCGACCATCACGTGTCGCACCAGGGGTTCGGACAGGTCAACGTGATCGAGCCCGAGGCCTCCGCCACCGGCGAGATCGTCTACGACCTGATCCGCGAAGCCGGGGACGAGATCACGCTGCCGATGGCCGAGGCGCTGTACGTGGCGCTCATGACCGACACCGGGTCGTTTCGCTACTCCAACACCGACAGCAGCGCGCACCGGATGGCCGCCGACCTGATCGCGCGCGGGCTCGACCCGCAGCACCTGCACGCGCTGGTGCACGCGCAGGCCTCGGCGGGGCGGCTCCGGTTCTTTGGCGAGGTGCTGAGCGCGCTCGAGCTCCACGCCGACGGCCGGCTCGTGGTCCTGGAGGCGGCGCCGGAACAGTTCCAGCGCCACGGCCTGAGCGGCGCCGACACCGAGGGTCTCGTCGATCTGCCGCGTTCGATCGCCGGCGTCGAGGTCGTGGCGCTGATCTCCGAGATCGATCCCGGCAAGGTCAAGGTCAGCATGCGCTCGACGGGCCGGGTCGCGATCGATCGCCTGGCCTCCCGCTTGGGCGGGGGCGGACATCCGCACGCCGCCGGGGCGCTGCTCAAGGGCAGCCGGGGCGAGGCGCGGGCCCGGGTGCTGCCCGAGCTCGGCCGGCTCGTCGCGGAGCTCGACGGAACGCGGCCCGCGGCGGCCCGGTGAGCGGCGTCCAGCTCGCGACACCGGTGCGGAGCGCCGCGACGGTGGACATCGCGGTGACCGGTACAGCGCTCATGCACCGCTATGCGCCGGGGCGGGGCCTTGATCCCATCGACTTCCAGGTGGCGGGGCCGGGCGTTGTGGCCGTCACCGGCCGGAACGGTGTGGGGAAGAGCACGCTGCTTCGCATCGTGGCGGGACTGCTGCAGCCGACGGGCGGGCGCTGCGATGTGGTGGTGGGGGGAGTGCCACGGGCACCCGGCGCGCGGCGCACCTGCGTGGGATACGGCGCGCCGGAGCTCTCGTTCTACGATGAGCTCACGGTGGCGGAGAATCTGAAGTTCGCGACCGAGGCGCGCGGTGATGCCGGCGCCGGGGCCGCCGCCGCGGCGGCGCTGGCCGAGGTGGGCCTCGCGGGCCGCGAGCGCGACCGGTTCGCGGCGCTGTCGTCGGGCCTGAAGCAGCGCCTGCGGCTCGCGTTCGCGATCCTGTTCCAGCCGCCGGTGCTGGTGCTGGACGAGCCGGGCAGCCACCTCGATGACGCCGGGCGCGAGCTGGTGGCGCGCCTGCTCGAGCGCCAGCGCGAGCGGGGGCTCGCGCTCGTCGCCACGAACGACGAACGGGAGGTCCGGCTTGCCGACCAGCGCATCGAGCTTCGCGGCCGCGGTGTGGGCGATCCTGCGTAAGGAATGCCGCACCGAGTGGCGCACACGCTACGGCCTCAACGCCTCGCTCCTGTTCGCGATCACCACCCTCACGTCGGTGAGCTTCGCGGCGGGGCGGCTCGGCGATCGCGCCGACCTGCTGGGGGCGCTGCTGTGGATCGTGCTGCTGTTCGCCTCGCTCGCCTCGCTCCACCACGGGTTCGTGCGGGAGGTCGAGGGCCACACGCTCACGCTGCTAAGGCTCGTGGCCTCGCCGGCCGCGATCGCCGTGGGGAAGCTCCTGTTCAACCTGGCGTTCCTGCTCGTGCTGGAGCTCGTGACCGTGCCGCTGTTCCTGGTGCTGATGGGGGCACCGCCGCCGGCGTGGGGCCCGTTCCTGGCGGTGCTCGCGCTCGGCAGCTTGGCGCTCGCGAGCACCTCCACGCTGGTGGGGGCGATCATCGCCCAGACCCGCGGTCGCGCGGCCCTGTTCGCCGGCGTCTCGCTGCCGCTGCTGCTGCCGGTCGTGGCGGCCGCCGTGAGCGGGACGCGCGGGCAGTGGCAGCAAGGGTCGATCGGCTCCGAGCTCAAGCTGCTCGCCGGCTTCACCGCCGCGGTGCTGGGCGCGAGCATCCTGCTGTACGATCACCTGTGGAACGACTGAGGCGGCCGAGCGCCCCGGCCCCCGGGGCCCTGGAACGTCATGATTCGGCAAGGAACGGCGAGCGACACCGTGGAGGCGCGCGAATGATCCTGCGGGGGCTCTTGTTCGCGTGGATCGCCGCCGCCTTGGCCGCGGGTTTCCTGTGGGCGCCGATCGTTCCCGGGCTCGGGCCCACGACCCGCGTGCTTTACTTTCACATCCCCGCGGCCTGGATTACCGTAGTGGCGCTGGCGTGGTCCATGCTGCACAGCGTGCTCTACCTGCGTCGGCGGCGCATGGACCACGACGATCACGCCGCGGCGGCGGCGGAGCTGGGGCTCCTGTTCGGCATCGTCGCCACGGTGAGCGGCTCGATGTGGGCCAAGGCGGTGTGGCACTCGTACTGGAACTGGGACCCGCGCGAGACCTCGATCTTTTTCCTGCTGCTCATCTACGGCGCCTACCTGGCGCTGCGCAGCTCGATCGAGAACGACGAACGGCGGGCGCGGTTGTCGGCGGCCTACTCGGCGGTCGCGTTCGTGACCGTGCCGTTCCTGGTGTTCGTGGTGCCGCGCCTCTATTTCTCGCTGCATCCGGACACCGTGATCAACGCGCGGGGGAAGGTCGACATGGACCCGCGGATCCAGCTCGCGTTCTTGGCCATGCTCGTCGGTTTCACGGGGTTGTTCTTCTGGGTGTTGAGCCTCAAGGTGAGGCTTTCGCGTCTCGAACGGCGCCGGGCCGAGCGCGCGGCGGCCTGGTGACGCCAGGATCTTAGGGGAGGGAGCCACGCTGGACGCGAACTGGGTCGTGCTGGGCGTTGCGCTGCTGGCCTGGGGATTGCTTTTCTCCTATCTCGTGCGCCTGGAGCGGCGTCTGAAGGAGCTGGAAAAGCGATGAGCGTGAAGATGGTGCTGGCGCTCGTGCTGCTGGCCGTGGCGGCCGTGGCCGGGTTCGCGAGCTTCCGGAAGTCGATGACGCCGTACATCTCGTTTTCCGAGGCACGCCACGCCGCGGGGCTCGTGCAGGTGAACGGCGTGCTGGCGAACAAGAACTACGTCGCGCGCCCGCACGAGCAGTTTCTCCAGTTTGACCTCAAGGATTCCCGCGGCGAGACGATGAAAGTCGAATACCGGGGCGTGATTCCGGGCAATTTCGACCAGGCCACCTCGATCGTGGCGATCGGGCGCTACCAGGACGACCGGTTCCTGGCCGATCAGCTGCTGGTGAAGTGCCCTTCCAAGTACCAGGCCCAGGCCGAACGCGGAAAGCGGGCGACGTGAACCTCGGACAGTTCCTGAGCTGGATTGCATTCCTGGCGTCGCTGGTCTCCGGCCTGAGCTGGCTCGCCGCGACCGGCGGGCGCGAGGCGGCGGTTCGGCCGGCGCGCATCGCGTTCCGCATCCAGTGGCTCGCGCTGCTCGGGGCCGCCGGCGTGCTGTGGTGGATCCTGTTCAGCCACCAGTTCCGCTACCAGTACGTGGCCTCGTACTCGTCCAAGGCGATGCCGGCGCACTACGTGTACGCGGCGTTCTGGGGCGGCCAGGAGGGCACGTTCCTCCTGTGGGGGCTCCTGACCTGCACGCTCGGCCTGCTGCTGATGCGGGTCAAGCATCCGCTCGTGACGCCGGCCATGTTCTTCGTGAACCTGCCCGCCGTGCTGCTCGGGTTCGTGAGCGTGATGCGCGGCCCGTTCTTGGAGTTCCCGCCCGGTCACGCGCCGATCGACGGCAACGGCCTGAACCCGCTGCTCCAGGACCCGTGGATGACGATCCATCCGCCGGTGCTGTTCACCGGGTTCTCCTCGCTCGTGATGCCGTTCGCGATCGCGATGGCGGCGCTCGTCCGCCGTGAGTACGACGGCTGGATCAAGCTCGTGCTGCCGTGGGCGGTGTTCTCGACGGCGATCCTGGCCACCGGCTTCATCATGGGCGGCGTGTGGGCGTACAAGGTGCTGGGCTGGGGCGGCTACTGGGGCTGGGACCCGGTCGAGAACGGCTCGTTGATCCCGTGGCTGTCGAACACCGCGCTGCTGCACGGCCTGCTGGTGCAGCGCGTGTCGGGCAGCCTGCGGCGCACGAACATCTTCCTGGCCGTGACCTCGTACGTGCTCGTGCTGTACGCGTCGTTTCTCACGCGCAGCGGCGCGCTGGCCGACTTCTCGGTGCACTCGTTCGTGAACCTGGGGCTCAACGGGTTCCTGCTGTCGTTCCTGGGCGTCGTGGTGATCGCCGGCTACGGCGCGCTGCTGTGGCGGATGCGCGACATCCCGCGCCCGGCCAAGCCGCTCGGCAACTTCTCGCGCGAGTCGATGATGTGGCTGGGCCAGCTGGTGCTGATGCTGATGTGCGCGCTCACCGCGATCGGCATGAGCGCCCCGCTCATCACGAAGCTGTTCGGCCCGCCCTCGAACGTGCAGACGTCCTACTACAACCTCGTCAACGCGCCGCTGGCGGTGGCGTTGGCGCTGCTGCTCGGCCTGGCGCCGCTGATGCGCTGGCGCGAGCAGGATCCCAGGGTGCTGCTGCGCGCGGCGCTGCCCGCCGTCGGCGTGGGCGCCGCCATCGCGCTCCTGGCGATCATCCTCGGCGTCCGCCAGCCGCTGCCGGCGGCGGTGGTGTTCGCCGCGGGCTTCGCGCTCGCCTCGAACCTCGTCGTGACCGTGCGCGGGTTCCAGACCGGCTGGAAACACGGCGTCGCCTACCAGGGGCACCTGGGGCTCGCCGTGCTCTTGATCGGCATCGTGTCGTCGTCGGGCTACGGAACCTCGGTGCAGGTGCAGCTTCCCAAGGGCCAGGAGCGAAACGCGCTGGGCTACCGCATGACGTTCCAGGGCATGCACAAGGGCAAGGACGGCAAAGATCACGCGATCGTGGCCGTGGCGTCGCCGGAGCGTACGTTCCAGGCGCTGCCCGCCATGTACTGGAGCGACTACAGCCAGGGCTACATGAAGAAGCCGCACATCGAGCGGTTCGTCACGCACGACCTCTACATCTCGCCGCTCGAGATGGTCGGCGACGACCCCGCCGGCCGCGCGCTCACGCTCGCCAAGGGCCAGTCGCGCAAGATCGGCCAGGTGACCTACACGTTCGAGGACTTCGACGTGCAGGGGATGGGCACGGGCAACATGCGGGTGACGGCGAGGGTGATCGCGCAGACCGGTGGTCGTTCGGTCCCGGTCAAACCGGCGATCGCGATGGGTCCCGGAGGCCAGCAGCACATTCCCGACTACCTGCCGGGCGGCGGCACGGTGTCGATGGTGTCGGTCGATCCGAACCGGGGGACCGTTTCGCTGGACGTGCCGGGATTGGCGAAGCCCGAGGAGGGCGAGATCCTGGCGGTCGAGGTCAGCACCAAGCCGCTCATCAACCTGGTGTGGATCGGGGCGATCCTGATGCTCGGCAGCGTGTTCCTGAGCATGGTGCGGCGGATCATCGACCTCGGGCACAGGCCGGAGGTCGTGAAGCAAGGGGGCGCGGCGGCGGCCTAGAGAGGAGCGCTCGGGGGTAGGTTGCCCGCAAAGGGAAGCCCGACTCGAAGCGCTCCCCTATTTTTTCTTCTTCAGTGCACGGATGTGCAGTATAGTGGTCGCGGTGCCCGGGAAACATGTTCGAAACCCTCAACGACCCGGTAGACGTGCTCACCGCGTTCACGGATGGAAAGCTCGAGCCGCTCAGGTTTCGCTGGCGGGGCAGCGTGATTCGAATCCGCAAGGTCACCGGACGCTGGTCGCGGCGCGAGGGGCAGGCGCTGCTGCGGTATTTCTCGGTGGAAGGTCCGGCGAGCGACACCTACGAGCTGTGCTACGACCCGCGCGGACCGCGGTGGGTGCTGAACCGTGCCTGGACGAGCGGCAACCGGGAGTGAGGCACGTGTCGGGAAGGGACCAGAGGGGCTCCATGATCCTGCTCATCGACATGGACTCGTTCTTCGCCTCGGTCGAGCAGGCCCATCACCCGCACCTGCGCGGGCGAGCGGTGATCGTGTGCGGGGATCCGAGCCGCCGCGGGGTGGTGACCGCCGCATCCTACGAAGCGCGGCCGTTCGGCGTGCGGGCCGGGATGCCGCTGCAAGAGGCGAAGCGGCTTTGCCCGGATGCGGAGTACGTCGAAGGCAATCCCGACAAGTACGTCGGCGTGTCGCTCCAGCTCCTCGACCTCTACGTGCAATACACCCCCGACGTCGAGCCGTTCAGCGTGGACGAGGCGTTCGTCGGGCTCGGCCGGCGCGCGCCGACGCTCGAGCGCGCGATCGAGATCGCGCGCGTCATCCAGCGCGAGATCGACGCCCGCTTCGGTCTGGGCGCCTCGATCGGCGTGGGGCCGAACAAGCTGATCGCGAAGATGGCGTCGGGAGTGCACAAGCCACGCGGCCTCACCGCGTTCGACGAGGCCGGGTTCTGCGAGCACTTCTGGCCGCTGGAAGTTCAGGTGCTGTGGGGCGTGGGACCTCAGCTCGCCGCGCGCATGCGGTCGCTCGGGATATCGACCGTCGGCGATCTGGCCCGCGCCCCCGCAGCGTTGCTCAAAGGCTCGTTCGGAGTGATCGGGCCGCAGCTCAAGGAGGCGGCGCACGGCAAGGACGACACCCCGCTCGTTCCCTACCACCAGGGCGTCGATGCGAAATCGATCGGGCACGAGGTCACGCTGCCCCGCGACTGCGCCGATCGCGACGACCTGCTGGGCACCCTGCTCCGGCTCTCCGACCAGGTCGCGCGGCGCACGCGCACCGAGGGATTCGTGGCGCGCGTCGTGGCGCTCAAGTTCCGCGACCACCGGTTTCGGACCCGGATACGCCAGCGCGCGCTGGACACTCACACCGACGATCACGCCCGGATCTTCACGGTGGCGCGCGAGCTGTTCGAGACGCTGTGGAACGGCGAGCCGGTGCGGTTGATCGGCGTGAGCGTGGCGGGGCTCGCGCGCGAGGCGACGGATCAGACCGAGCTGTTCGCGAGCGACCGCCGCACCCGCGCGCTGCGCCAGGCCCTGGACCGGGTGCGGGACCGGCTGGGAGAAGCGAGCGTGGTGCCGGCGGGGTCGCTCGGGTATCGACGCGCGCTGGGGCACGTCCCGTTCGGCTCCGTGGCATCGCGCTCGCCGGGAGCCGCACGATCGAAACCGCGATGACCACGCTGCTCGACAAGGTCCGGATCGGCACCTCGGGCTACTCGTTTCGCGACTGGGTGGGGCCGTTCTATCCGCCGGGCACGAAGTCGTCCGATTTCCTGCCGTTCTATGCGCGGCAGTTCGACGCCGTGGAGGTGAACTCCACCTACTACGGCATCCCGCACCCGCGCGTGATCGAGCAGATGGCGCAGAAGACGCCGCCGCACTTCCACTTCGTGGTCAAGCTCAACAAGGCGATGACCCACGAATCATCGACCGACCCCAAGCTCTACGGCGACTTCCTCGCCATCCTCGCGCCGCTCAAGGCCGCGGGAAAATACGACGGGCTGCTGGGCCAGTTCCCCTGGAGCTTCAAGCGCGGTCCCGACACCCAGCGCCACCTGGTCGCGATCCGCGAGCTCTTGGTGGACGAGCCGCTGCACGTCGAGTTCCGCCACGATTCGTGGCTGACTCCGGAGCTAGGGCCCTGGCTCCGGCAGTACGGGCTCGGCTACTGCGTGGTGGACGAGCCGCGGCTCCCGGGCCTGCTGCCGTCGGTCCCGCTCGTCACCGCCGCCGACGCCTACGTGCGCTTCCACGGCCGCAACGCCAGGAACTGGTGGCAGGGCGACCGCAGCACGCGCTACGACTACGATTACAGCGACCGGGAGCTCAGGGAGTGGATCGTGAGGATCCAGGAGCTGGCGCAGCAAGCGCGCCGCACCTACCTGTTCTTCAACAACTGCCACGCTGGCCAGGCCGCGCGGAACGCGAAGCTGATGCAGGAGCTGCTGCGGCAGCAGACGCTCCCCTGATTCCCGACGCCGGTTACTCCCGGACGGCCACCGAGTCCACCCGCGCCGAGTCCACCCGCGCCGCCGAATCCACCGCGACCTTCGCCAGGCTGTCCGCCTGTCGCTGTGCCGCGATCCGCGCCCAGTCGGCCGAGTGATCCCTCGTGCACATGGCGACCGGCGCCGTGCCCTTGACGAATGGCACCCGCATCGGCGACGGGCAGTCGGGGCGCGCGCGACCCCCGGTCCAGGGATCGATCCACGCGAGCGCGGTCGCGCGCTCGTCGAACGGCGCAGGCGGGAAGCTGCCGATCAGGTCGGTCATGACCCGGGCCCACACCGGCAGCGCGGTCTCGGCCGCGGGACGGGTGAGGCTCTGCGGCTGGTCCCAGCCCACCCACACGCCCGCCACCACGTCCGGCGTGAACCCCACGAACCAGGCGTCGCGGTAGTCGTTCGTGGTGCCGGTCTTGCCGCCCACCGGGCGCGTGAACCCGTAGCTCGCGCGCAGCGGATACGACACGCCGAAGATCACGACATCCTCGAGCAGGCCGGTCATGAGCTCCGCCGTCTCGGCCGGCAGCACGCGCACCGGCTCGGGGGCGTCGCCGGCGCGGTTCGGTCCCCTGCCGTCGATCAGCGCGCGGACCGGCGTCGCGGAATGGCGCCCGCCGCCGTTCGGGAACGTCGAGTAGGCGTCGGTCAGCGCCGTCAGCGTCACTTCGTTCGTGCCGAGCCCGATGCTCGCGACCGGCTTCATGGCGCCGAGCCCGAACCGCTCCGCGTAGCGCGCGACCTCGCGCGGCCCCACCGCCTCCACCAGGTTCGCCGTCGCGACGTTGAGCGACTTGGCGAGCGCCTTCGCGAGCGTCACCTGGTCGTGGTAGTCGCCTTCGTCGTTGCGCGGCTTCCACGGACCCTCGGGCGTCGCGAACTCGCGCGGCAGGTCGGGCACGGTGCTGGCGGGGGTGAAGCGCGGGCCCGAGCGGCCGGGATCGAGTGCTGCGGCGTACACGACCGGCTTGATCGCCGAGCCCGGCTGCCTCAACGCCTGCGTGGCGCGGTTGAACGCGCCCAACGAAGGCTCGCGCCCGCCGACGATCGCGCGGACGTAGCCGGTGGCGGGCTCGATCGCGACGAACGCCCCCTCGAGCGGAGCGGCCCGCCGGCCGAGCCCGGCCTCGAGCGACGCGACGGCGTCGGGCAGGTCCAGCTCGGCCTGCTCCTGCCACGCGAGGTCGAGCGGCGTCAGCACCGCGAGCCCCCAGTGGTCGAGCGCCCCCTTGGGGAGCCGGGGCCCGAGCCAGTCGCGCACCGCGCTCACGTACCACGGGAATCGCTCGGCCGGGAGCGACCCCGGCCGGGCGCCGAGCGGATGGGTCTTCGCCCGATCCGCGGTGGCCGCCGGCAGCACGCCCGTCTCGACCATGTCGGAGAGCACGGCGTCGCGCCGCGCGCGTGCGCCGGCGGGATTGCGCAGCGGATGGTACACGTTGGGCGCCGGGATCATGCCTGCGAGCAGCGCCGCCTGGTCGAGTTTCAGCGAATCGACCGGCACGCCGAA
>Ga0066710_100000905_pt1 | contig 20286 bp, 18 predicted proteins | sample GraSoiAngelo_159_FD_79666 | JGI IMG/M metagenome (GOLD analysis project Ga0066710, IMG submission 79666) | Grasslands soil microbial communities from the Angelo Coastal Reserve, California, USA - 14_1009_16_40cm | ecosystem: Environmental > Terrestrial > Soil > Grasslands | place: USA...
CGCAACCCGGTGTTCCTGCTCGACGAGATCGACAAGCTCGGCGCCGATTTCCGCGGCGACCCGTCGTCCGCGCTGCTCGAGGTGCTCGACCCCGAGCAGAACGACACGTTCAGCGACCACTACCTCGAGGTCGCGTTCGACCTGTCGAGAGTGATGTTCATCGCCACGGCGAACACGCTCGCGACGATTCCGCCCGCGCTGCTCGACCGCATGGAGGTCATCGAGCTGCCCGGCTACACCGAGCGCGACAAGCTCTCGATCGCACGCCAGCACCTGGTGCCGAAGCAGCTCGAGGCGCACGGGCTCGCGCCGTCCGACGTCGATCTCAGCGATGAGGCGCTGGACAAGCTGGTGCGCGAGTACACGCGCGAGGCCGGGGTCCGAAACCTCGACCGCAACATCGCGAGCCTGGTGCGCAAGGTCGCGCGGCGCGTCGCCGCGCAGCGCAGCGCGAACGCGCCGCCCGCGCCGATCCGGATCGACGCGGCGTTCGTCGAGGAGGCGCTCGGCGCACCGCCGCACCTGCCCGAGACCGCGGAGCGCACCACGCAGCCCGGCGTCGCAGTGGGCCTCGCGTACACGAGTCACGGCGGCGACATCCTGTTCATCGAGGCCACCGTGCTGCCCGGCGGCGAAGGCGTGCGTCTGCGGATCACCGGGCAGCTCGGCGAGGTGATGCGCGAATCGGCCGAGGCCGCGCTCTCGTGGGTGCGCGCGAATCAGGCGGCGCTCGGACTCGATCCGAAGCTGCTCGTGGGCTGCGAGATCCACTTGCACGTGCCGGCGGGCGCGGTGCCGAAGGACGGCCCGTCCGCGGGCGTCACGATGGCGGCGGCGCTCGTGTCGGCGCTCTCGAAGCGGCGCGCGCATGGCGAGGTGGCGATGACCGGCGAGATCTCGTTGCGCGGGCGCGTGCTGCCGGTCGGCGGGATCAAGGACAAGGTGCTCGCCGCGTCGCGCGCGGGGATCCGCATCGTGCTGCTGCCGAAGCGCAACGAGAAGGACCTCGTCGACATCCCCGACGATGTGCGCAGTGCAATCGATCTGCGGCTCGTCGAGAGCCTCGATCAGGTGCTCGCCAACGCGCTCGAGCCCGCGGCGCAGACCGCTCCCTGAAGACTACGTGAAGAGATCGTTGGATCTCGGGAGTCGGCTCTCGGATCCGGAATCGCTGACGTGGGGCGAATTCCGAGGACTGTGCGCAATCACTGTATAGCTATCGCGATCGTCATCGAAGCGTGACTCTTCGAGGCACGTTGCCCGCACGTCGCCCCCTAGCTGGTCGAAAAGTATTTCGCTAATCGAACGAACGGCCGTTCCAACCAGCAGGGTGTGCCGTCCCCGCCCCAATCCCATGGGAAGCATCCGAGATGACGGTCACACACTGCCTATTGCGCCTGCTGATGGAAGGCCCGACCCACGGCTACCAGCTGCGGCGCAGCCTTACCGACCTTCGCGATTTCTATCCCCTCAGCAACGTCAACGTGTATCCGGTCCTCAAGGATCTCGGGGAGCAGGGATTCGTCTGCTCGCGCAACGAGCTCGTCGACTCGCGCGTTCGCAAGATCTACGAGATCACCGCGCTAGGAGTGGCCGAGTTCGAGCGGTGGCTGGAGATTGCTCCCGAAGGACCCCCCGCCTCCACCGACCTGGTCGCGCTCAAGCTCGTGCTCGCGCCGAGTCGCGAGGGCGCCGGCCTGAGCTGGCTGCCCGAGAGTCTCCCCGAGCTCGACGACCAGATCGTCCGCTGGCGGACGTACGCGCAAAACCACCGCAAGGAGATGACGCGTCTGGCGCTGCTCACGGCAGAGTACCGCCTCAGCGCGCTGGAGCTGCGCCGCGGGTACCTCGACCAGGCGATCCGGATCACGCGCGGCTCCGAGAACACCGACCGCGCAGGGCCACCCGCGCTGCGCGTCCTGGTCGCCGATGACTCCTCCGCGTCGCGCGCACTGGCGAAGCACCTGCTCTGCGCCGCCGGCTACGAGGTGTAGCTCGCCGAGAACGGCGCGCAGGCGTGGCAGCTGCTCCAGGAGCGGGTCTTCGACGCGCTCGTCTCGGATGCACTGATGCCGGAGGTCGACGGCTTCGAGCTGGTGCGGCGCGTGCGCGACAGCGCCGAGCTCGCGGAGCTGCCCGTGGTCGTGAACACGGTCCTCGACGAGCCGGAAGAGCGAGCAGCGGCGCTGGCCGCCGGCGCGGACGAATACGTCTGCAAGACCAACGAGGACTCCGGGCGGCGGCTCGTCGACACGATCGACCGCCTGACCGAAAACGAGCACTGAACGCGCGCGAAGCTGCGTATCGTTGCAGTATGACCCCCGATCACGCGCCGGTGCGGTGCGACTTGTGCATTCGTCGCCGCGTCGTTGCCGCGGCGGCCCGCTCATGTACCGCGATTCATATCGCCGCCGATCCCTGCGGGAGGGCGTTCGTATCCATGTCGATTCGCGCCCGCACCGACTAGCGCGTTCCTCGAGCGCATCCTCGCTGTGCGAGGCGGCCGAGGGACCGCGGCCAGCGCCGCCATCCGCCGAACTGCGCTATGAACGACTACCACCCCTCCCTCGGCGGATCTGCGATTCCGATGGCCGCGACGCGCGACGAGTTGATCGATGAGCTCCGCCAGTGGATCTCGACGACGCTCGACGAGCTGAACCAGACGCTCGAGGCGCTGCGATCGGGCGCGGACCCCGCGCAGATCCTGCCCCGCCTCGCGACGGCGCTCTCATGGTCCCCCGTGATCGACGAGGTGATGCGCCTGATCGACGCGCCGCCGCCGGTAACGCCCGCGCGCGCGGACGGCGGGAAGCGCGTGCTCGTCGTCGACGATTCGCACGGCTATCGCCTGCTGGCGACGCGCGTCCTCTCGGTCGCGGGCTACGAGGTGGAAGCGGTCGAGAGCGGCGAGCGGGCGTGGGAGCGGATCGCGGCGCAGCCGTTCGCCGTCGTGATCACGGACGCCGAGATGCCCGGCCTGGACGGCATCGAGCTGATCCGCCGGATCCGCGCGCGCCGCGAGTGGGCGAACCTGCGGCTGATCCTCCTGACCGGCCGCGACGCGCCGGACGACGAGCGCGAGGGGCTCGCGGCGGGCGCCGACGCTTTCCTGTGCAAATTCCGGCCGAACACCGTGAGCGTGCTGCTCGACCACCTCGCCCGGATGACGGGCCGCAGCGCGGCCTGATTCGCCGACCGCCCCATGCCGGGCCTTCGCTCGGCTTCGCCTCGCTGCCCACCCCGATGGTCTTCGCTCGCCTGCGGTCACTAGATGCTCGGCTTCGCCGAGCATCCGTGGTGTCATCCCGCGGCTCTCCGAGCCGCTGGGATGACGGCGCTGCGCGAAACTTGCGGGGCCGACTTCGTCGGCCTCCTTGCTACGACTCCGCCGCGTCGGCGTCGACCGCCACGCGCAGCTCGTCGAGGAAATCAGGCAGCGCGGAGGTGACGCGGTTCCAGTTCGGAATCTGCGGCACCTCCATCGGGTCGCGCACGAAGTCGAGGCCCGCGGCGCGCAGCGCGAACGAGAACGTCTCGACAGCGAGCTCCTCCTCGTGGCGGTCGAACACGAGGCCGTTCAGGGCCGCGTCGTCGCTGTACGAGGCGATCGCGTCCTGCGCGGTGCGGCGGTAGGCGGCGGTGAGTGTGTTGAGGAAGCCCGCGTCGAATTCGACGCCGTAGCTCGCGAGGTTGCGGATCGCCGACGAAGCGATGTCGCGCACCATGCGATGGAGGCCGCGCGTGGCGTCGTGCTCCGACAGGTCCTGGTGGCGGTGGTCGTAGTTCTCGGTGAGCTCGACCTGACACACCCGCTTCTGCGAGCAGTTGCGGTACACCTCGACGAGCGTGCCGATCTCGAGCCCCCAGTCGCTCGGGATCCGGTTGATCCGCGCGAGATCGGCCGTGATCGAGATCTCGCCGGCGAGCGGGTAGCGGAACGAGTCGAGGTAGTCGAGCAGCGGGTGCTGGCCGAGCGTGGCCTTCATTGCGCGGAGCAACGGCGTCACGAACAGGCGCGTGACGCGGCCGTAGAGGCGATCGGTGACGCGGCCGTAGTAGCCCTTCGCGAACTCGTAGTTGAGGTTCGGGTGCGCGGTCGGGTAGACGAGCCGCGCGAGCAGCTCGCGGTCGTAGGTGCGGATGTCGCAGTCGTGCACCGCGATCACGCGCGAGAGGTGCGTCGCGAGCACGTAGCCGAACGCGAGCCAGGTGCTGCGACCCTTGCCGGGGGTGCCCACCTGCAGCCCCTCCCCCTCCAGCCGATCGTAGAGTGCCTTCACGCGCGGCCCGCTGTTCCAGAGCAGGATCGGCGGCGCGCCGTCCACCGTGCGCACGCCGTCGAACAGCGCGCGCATGTCCTCGTATTCGGTGCGCTCCTCGTCCGTGCCCGAGATGCTCACGACGATCTGGCGCAGGTAGGACACGCCGCGCAGCGTGTCGACGATCCCCTTCAAGCCCGGGCCGTGCAGCTCCGCGTGCAGGCAAGGCAGCACGAGCGAGATCGGACGGGTGCGGCTGTTGCGGAGCAGGTCCGCCTCGAGCCGGCGCCAGTCGGGGCGACCGAGGCGATGGAGCGTCGTGATCGCGCCGCTCTGGTGGAAGTCCGACACGGGTGCAGAGCCTCGCAGGGAGGCCCGCGCGGGTCAACCGCAGTTTTGCCGTGGCTGACTGGATGCGACCGCTCACCCCAGGGGTGCAATCAGGAGGTCTCGGCCTCGTTCGTGAGCTCTTCGAGCATCTGCTGCGCCGCCGGATCGATCTCGATGAACTCGATCCCGACATCCGAGGAGATCGCGTCGATCTCGGTCGCCCAGATCACGCGGCCGACCGCCACCACGGTGTGATGGCCGAGGTTGAACGTCACGCGCAGCACGTCGCCGAGGTCGATCTCGCAACCGACCGCCTCGAACCGGATGCCGCCCGCAGACACGTCGCGGCCGACGCCGAGCACGTCGCGCTCGTTCACGGGCGCGAACGAGATCATCTGATCCGTCGCGATGCGCCGGTACTTGCGGCGCTCTTCGCGAGCGGGCTTCCAGAGCGGGCTGCGGCCCCCGAGCTTCCTCATTCGAACGCTCCGCGCACGGGTCGATGACCCGCTCCTCCTTTCGGCGCGGGGCGCGCGGCGCTTTAGACGGACCGCAGGGTTTCAGCCCGGTGGGAAGAGATCGAGCTGGCGGTCGCTCTCGCCGGCCGGCGCGAGCTGTGAGAGCTGGATGCCGAGGCCGCGCGCAGGCCGCGCGCCCGCCTGGGTGCGCCCGAGCAGCCGGCGCGCCGCTTCCCAGAGCTCCGCGGCGGCGGCCGTCGGGCGCGGCAGCGTCGCGCTGCGCGTGGTCGTGCCCGAGTCGGCATAGCGGACCTTCACCGCGACGCGACGCGCGGCGAGCCCCATCCGGCTGAGCTCCTCTTCGAGCTGCTGCGCGAGCCCCGCGAGCTGCTCACCGAACACCGCGACGTCGATCGGCTCGCCCGGCAGCGTCGACTCGCGCGACAGGCTCTTGGGATGGCGCGCGCCGCGCACCGGCTCGGCGTCGGTGCCGGTGGCACACGCGTAGATCCGCAGCCCGTGCGGGCCGAGTGCAGTCTGCAGCCGCTCGCGCCCGAGCCGCACCAGGTCGCCGATCGTGTGTCCGCCGATCTCCGCGAGCGCCGCCGCCGTCTTGCGCCCCACCCCATCGAGCCGCGACGCCGGCAGCGGGGCGAGAAACGCGGCCTCACCGCCCGGCGCCACGCGCACGACGCCGCGCTCGCCTGGCACCTCCTCGGCGGCGATCCGCGCGAGGAACTTTCCGGCGCCGATCCCGACCCGCAGCGGCAGGCCGAGCGAGCTCTTCACGGCGTCGATCAACTCGCGCGCGTGCGCCTCGGCATCGTCGGAGCGCGCACTCAGATCGGCATAACACGCTGCGAGGCCAAACACCTCGAGCTGCGGCGAGTTGGAGCGCAGCACCGCGAACAGCCGGCGCGAGACCTCGCGGTAGCGCGCCATGTCGGTGCGCACGGCGCGCGCGCCCGGGCACTGGCGCAGCGCCTCGAGCACGGACATCTCGAGCGTCACGCCGAGTGCGATCGCGTCCGCGGTCGCGGCCTGCACGCGCCCGCGCTTGCGCGGATCGCCGCCCACCACGACCGGGCGCGATGCGAGTGAGGGATCGTCCGCGCGCGCGACCGCCGCATAGAACGCAGGCACCTCGGCGAACAGCACGCACCGGGTCACAGGCTCGTCCGATCTCCGGTTCGCTTCACCTGATGGGCTTCGCTCGCACGTCCGCTGGGCTTCGCTCGCCTTCGGCTCGCTGCGCGAAACTTGCGCTCGCTGCGCGCCGAGGACGGCTTGCTAGCGTACCGGCTCGAGCACCTGCTTTTCCACGCTGAGGTCCTCGACTTCGATCCGGCGCGTCGCGAGCAGCGCGAAGCGGCCCGCGAGCCACCCCTCGAGAGACGCGCGCGACGCGCGCGCGTCCTCCGATTGACCCGGCGCGAGCGCGGTGAGCGCGATGTCGGGCGTGGCTGTGTCGACGGCGAAGCGCGCCGTCGCGGCGACGGTGACCGCGAACGGATCCGCGAGCGAGTAGCCGGCCGCGAGCAGGGCGTGCGGAGCGCCGCCGTAGCGGAACGGTCCCTGGTCCGCATGCGCCGGCGAGAGCTTGCGGAACCAGAGGCGGTGCAGCGATCCCCAGGCCCAGCGGCGCGGGTCGGGCCCGTGCTCGAACGAGAGCGCCAGCCACGCCTCGCGCAGGCTCTTGGTCACCGCCGCCCGCACCGCGCCTGGCTCGGACCACACGTCCCCGCCCCCGCCCGCGGCCGCATCCTCCAGCACGCCGGACACGAGCGCCTCGAGGTCGAGCGCAGGCAGCGCGAGGTAGCGCGCGAACCGCTCCTTGCCGACGCGGTCCTCGAACAGCTCGCGCGCGAGCACGCCGAGGAATACGTGATAGGCGGAGCTGCCGAGGCTGTCGGCTGCGGCGCGTCCGTCCCAACCGCGCAGCAGCTTCGCGAGCTCGGAGGCCTCCTGCGCCGCGAGCGGTTCGCCCGCGAGCGCGAGCGCGGTCGCGACGAGCGCTGCGCTGCGGTCGAGTCGGTCGTCCGAGAGCAGCGAAGCGAACGCGCGCAGGTCGCGGCCCTTCGCGTCGGGGCCCTTCGGGGAGGCGAGCAGTTCGCGCAGGCGCGCCGCGCGCGCTCCGGTGCGCCAGGTGGAATCGATCGGATCGCCCGCGGCGACATCGAAGCGCTGGTCGGCCGCGACGAGGAATCCCTCGCCGGCTTCGATCCGCTCGGCCGGCAGGCTCGCGAACGGCACGCGCTCGTCCCAGTCGTACCAGCGCGCGCGCCCGGGCAGCGGCAACAGCTGCGCGGCGAGCCGGCGGTGCGGAACCCAGCCGGCCACCTGGAGACCCGCGCCGCCCGCGACCTCCGCCCAGACCATCGCGATCGGCGGCTCGTCGTGTGTGCGCAGCGCATTGCGGATCTCTTCGCCGTCGCCTGCGTGCGCGACCGCGAGCAGCGCTGCGATCGCGCCGCCGCCATCCGCGCGCGCTCCGCTCCACGAGACGGCGATCGCCTCGGCGCTCCCGTCGTCCGCGGGCGGCAACATCGGCCCGTGCCCGGTGCGGCGGATCGCGATGCTCGCGTCGGCGCCGCCGCGCACCGCGATCTCCTCGGTGTGCTGCGCCACCGGCCGCCAGCTCCGTCCGTCGTGATACTCGGCGCCGTCCTTGCGCAGCGTCTCCGCGTAGAGGTCCGTCACGACCATGCCCGCGTTCACGGCGGCCCAGGCGAGCTGAGAGTTGCGGCCCCACCAGAAGACGGGCACCCCGGCGAGCGTGGCGCCGGCGACGTCGGCGCCCGGGCTGCGCAGGTGGGCGAGATAGAGCGCCGCCGGCTCGATCGGCTCGAAGTGGCTGTCGGCGACGAGCACCGGGAAGCCGCTCTTGGTCTCGCGGCCGCCGACGGCGAACGCGGTGCTGCCCACCCCGTGCGCCGCGAGCCCGAAGCTCTCGCGCAGCGCGCGCGCGCCGCGCGCGACCCACGGCGCGGCGGCGGCGGTGGCGCGTCCCGAACCTGGTCGGCTCGCGCCCTGCGGCGGAAAGAAGCGCACCGCGTCGGTGGCGCCGAGCTGGGCCACGAACTCGTTCAACACGAGGCTCGCGTCGATCGATTCCGACAGCCCCCACGCGAAGAGCTTGTACAGCGCGAGCGAGTCCTGCGGACGCCACGGCTCGATGTTCCGCGTGCGCGGTGCACGTTCCTCCGCGCCACTCGCGAGCTCCGCGATCCGCGCGTTCACGCCCGCCGCGAACGCCTCGAGCGCGTGGCGGGCGGGCGGCGCGAGCTCCCGCCACTGCTCTTCGGCGAGACCGCGAAAGTCGAGCAGCCGCGCGAGCTGATCGGCCTCGACCGCGTCCGAGCCGACCTCCTCAGCCGCCGTGCCGCGCGCGCGGCGCCGCAGGTGGACCAGCTGCGCGAGCCGATCCTGCGCCTGGCAGAAGCCCAGCGCGAAGAACGCGTCGGCCTCGCTCGCGGCATCGACGTGCGGCACGCCGTGGCGGTCGCGGTCGATGCGGACGGCGTGCTCGATCCCGGTCACGGACACTGTCTCCGCGCCCTGCGCGCGCGCCGCTACTAAGGATGGGCGCGAGCGCAGCGCGGTGGACATCCAGAAGCCGAGTGCGAACGCGAGCAGCAGCGCGGACGCCGCCGCGATCCATTGGTCGCCCTGCGTCGCGATCCGCCCGTCCCTCCGCCTGCGTTCTATGGCTACCACGTCCGGGATTTCGGCCGACCGGCGGCGGGGAGAGAGGCCCAAGGCGCACAACAAAGCCGAGCGCCTGTGAAAAAGCTAGAGTGCCCTCCCCGGTTTTGCACGAAGGAGGAGAGGATGGCGACGCGGGTGGGGATCAACGGTTTCGGACGCATCGGCCGCCTGGTATTTCGGGCCGCGCGCGGCCAGGACCTCGAGATCGTCGGCATCAACGACCTGACCGATGCCAAGACGCTGGCCCATCTGCTCAAGTACGACTCGATCCACGGCCGTTACCCGGGCGAGGTCGCGGCCGCCGACGGCGCGATCGTGGTCGACGGCCAGCGCATCCCGATCAGCGCCGAGCGCGATCCGGCCAAGCTCCCCTGGTCCAAGCTCGGCGCCAAGCTCGTAATCGAGTCGACCGGGATCTTCACCGACCGGGAGGGCGCCGCGAAGCACCTCGCCGCGGGCGCGGAGCGCGTGATCATCTCGGCGCCGGCGAAGAATCCCGACGTGACGATCGTGCTCGGCGTGAACGACGGCGACTTCGATCCGGACAAACACAAGATCATCTCGAACGCATCGTGCACCACGAACTGCCTCGCCCCGGTCGCCAAGGTGCTGAACGACCAGTTCGGGGTCCAGAGCGGCTGGATGACCACGATCCACGCGTACACCAACGACCAGGTGATGCTCGACTTCCCGCACAAGGATCTGCGGCGCGCGCGCGCAGGTGCGATCTCGATGATTCCGACCAGTACCGGCGCCGCAAGCGCGATCGGCCTCGTGCTGCCGGCGCTGAAGGGCAAGCTCGACGGCTATGCGATGCGCGTGCCCACGTCCGACGTGTCGGTGGTCGATCTCTCGGTGAAGCTAGCCAAGTCGACCGACGCCGACGCGATCAACGCCGCGATGAGGGCGGCCGCCGACGGTCCGCTGAAGGGGATCCTCGCATACACCGACGAACCGCTCGTGTCGGCCGACTTCCTCGGCAACCCGCACTCCTCGATCCTCGACGCGCTCAGCACGAAGGTGATCGACGGCAACTTCGCCAAGGTGCTCTCGTGGTACGACAACGAGTGGGGCTATTCGAACCGGGTGGTCGACCTCGCGCGCGTGGTCGGCACTGCCTAGCAAGCGGCCGAAGGCCGCGCGCAGCGGGGCGCAAGCCGTCCGGTGCGCAGCGAGGCGACGCCGAGCGAAGATCGGACGGGTGAGCCGAGCGTAGTCGAAAAGGTGGTCTCCGACGTGGCAAAGGTGCCCAGTCTCGACGCGCTGATCGCGCGCGGCGTGCGCGACAAGCGGGTGTTCGTGCGCGCCGACCTGAACGTTCCGCTGCGCGGCGGCGCGATCACCGACGACACGCGCGTGCGCGCCTCGCTGCCGACGTTGCAGCGCCTCATGCGCGCCGGCGCGCGGGTGATCGTCGCGTCCCATCTCGGGCGCCCGAAGGGCCAGCGCAAGCCGGAGTACTCGCTGCGGCCGGTGGCGCCGCGCCTCGCGGAGCTGCTCGGCACCGGCGTGTCGTTCGGCGAGGACTGCATCGGGCCGGTCGCCGCGCGTGCGATCGCCGAGCTCGGCCCGGGCCAGGCCATCCTGCTCGAGAACCTGCGCTTCCACGCCGGCGAGGAGGACGACGACCCGGACTTCGCGAAGGCGCTCGCCGAGCTCGCCGACTGCTACGTGAACGACGCGTTCGGCACCGCGCACCGCGCTCACGCCTCCACGGCCGGGATCACGCGGCATCTCGACTGCGTGGCCGCGGGCGAGCTCCTGGAGAGCGAGCTCGAGCACCTGCGCGTCGTGCGCGAGCCGGTGCGGCCGCTGCTCGTGATCCTCGGCGGTGCGAAGGTGTCGGACAAGCTCGCGGTGCTCGAGGCGCTCGCGCCGCACGCCGACGTGCTCGCGATCGGCGGCGCGATGGCGTACACGTTCCTCGCCGCGCGCGGCGAGCCCGTGGGCGCCTCGCTCGTGGAGCCGGATCGGATCGAGGATGCACGGCGCGTCGCGCTCGCCGCGGAGAAGAGCGGGCGCCGGCTGCTCCTGCCCACCGATCACGTGGTTGCCGAGAAGATCGCGGACGGCGCCGCTTCGCGCGTGGTGAGCGCGATTCCCGACGGCTGGATGGGCGTCGACATCGGCCCGGAGACGGCCAAACGCTATGCGGCGGAGGCACAGCAAGCGCGCACGCTGTTCTGGAACGGGCCGATGGGCGTGTTCGAGATCGCCGCGTTCGCGCGAGGCACCGCCGAAGTCGCGCGCGCGGCGGCGGCGAGCGCGGCCACGAGCGTGGTCGGCGGCGGCGATTCGCTCGCGGCGATCAACCAGCTGGGCCTCGGCGATCGCATCACCCACCTCTCGACCGGGGGCGGCGCCTCGCTCGAGTACGTCCAGGGACTCGAGCTGCCCGGCGTTGCGGCGCTGGAGCGATGAGCGGAATGCGCACGCCGATCCTCGTCGCGAACTGGAAGATGCACATGACCGCCGCCGAGGCGGTCGCCTTCGCGGAGACCTTCGTGCCGCTCGTGAGCGGCGCGAGGGACGTCGAGATCGCGATCGCGCCGCCGTTCACCGCACTCGATCGGCTCGGGCGCGCGCTCGCGGGCTCGAACGTGCTGCTCGCGGCGCAGAACGTGAACCCAGAGCCGAAGGGCGCGTTCACGGGCGAGATCGCTCCGGGGATGCTCGCGGAGCTCGGCTGCCGCTATGCGATCGTCGGCCACAGCGAGCGGCGCACCTACTACGGCGAGAGCGACGCCTACGTGGCCAACAAGGCCGCCGCGCTGTTCGCGGCGGGGATCGCGCCAATCGTGTGCGTCGGGGAGTCGCTCGAGGAGCGCGATGCCGGCCGAATGATCGACGTGGTGGCGGCGCAGCTCGCGGGCAGCCTCGCGCTGATCCCCGACGCGCACGCCGCCGAGCTCGCGATCGCCTACGAGCCGATCTGGGCGATCGGCACCGGCCGTACCGCCACGCCGGACACCGCGCAGCAGGTACACGCATTCATACGCGAGCGGCTGCGCGGGCGCTTCGGCGCGGCGGGAGATCGGATCCGCATCCAGTACGGCGGATCGGTGAAACCCGACAACGTCGACGACCTGATGGCGCAGCCCGACATCGACGGCGCGCTCGTGGGCGGCGCGAGCCTCGATCCCGCGGCATTTTCCAGGATCGTCCGGTTCGAGAAGAAATAGGGGAACCATGAGCGTCGTCGTCACCGTTCTGCACGTGATCGTGTGCATCTTCCTGATCGCGGTCGTGCTGCTCCAGCGCGGCAAGGGCGCGCAGGTGGGCGCCGTGTTCGGCGGCGGCGGCGGCGCCACGATGTTCGGCGGGCGCGGCGCCGGAAATTTCCTCACCAAGCTCACCACGGGCGCCGCGATCGTGTTCATGTTCACGAGCCTCTCGCTCGCCTACATGCGCATGCACCGGGGTGAGCGCTTGTTCGAGGGGGGCGCGATCGAAGAGCCGGCGCCGGCGCAGAAGGCGGCGCCGTTCGAGGAGCTCGGCAAGGTTCCCGCCGCGCCGGGCGCCGAGAAGGCGGAGCCGCCGCCCGCCGAAGCGCCCGCGCCGAAGCCGGCTCCGTGAAATCCCGCGCGCCCGGCGCGCGATCGTCGATGAATCCGCGGGGGTCGTTCGTTGTCTTTCGCGCCCACGGGTCGCGTGGCGAAACTGGCCGGACTAACGCGCTCAACGAACCCGTCGCAAGCCCATCCGCTGTGAGTCTGCCCGGCCTTCGGGGCCGCTTTTCGCTTCGACGATATCCCTCGCAGCTCGGCGGCTTCTGACGGCCCGGCTATCGCTGTTGGAGCGAGTCATCGAGGGGCTCCAGCAGCGCGCGCGATCGCTCCGCGCAGGCTCGAGCCTCTTCGGGCTGTCCGAGCGAGTTCCAGAAGTCCGCATAGTTGCGCCAGACGTCCGCGGCGATCCGGGGCGCGGGCTCGGAACCGCCGCACAGATCCAACGCCTTCTCGAAGAACACGAAGCCGTCCTCGTCGCCGCGCGCCGCGCGCGCCTTGCCGAGGTCGACGTAGAGGCGCGCGAGCAGATGCGGCAAATCGCGCGCGATCGCCAGCTCCTCGCCGCGACGGAGCTCGTCCTCGGCGGCCGGCACGCGCCCGGCGTCGAGCAGCAACTCTCCGCTGAGCAGGCGGATCTCGATCTCGAGCCGAGCAGCCAACGGGGCGTCGCCCAGGCGGTCGAGCGCCGCCGCAAGGGCGGCGAGAGCGTCGTCGGTCCGCCCCTGACGAGCGGCGAGCCTTGCCTCCGCTTGGAGCGCACGGATCAGTCCCTCCTGATCGCCTGCGGATTCGAAGGCTGCGCGGGCGGAGAGCAGCCGTTCGCCTGCCAACGCTTCGTCACCGCGGACGAGGGCGGTCTCTCCGATCGCGGAGGTGAGCCGCGCAGCGAGCAGGGGATCGCCCGCGGCGTGATTCAGTCCTCTCGCGAACCAGGACTCGGCTCCCGCCCACTGCGAGCGGGCCCGGGCGACTTCGCCGAGCCCGTGGCAGGCGTAGGCTGCGCCTTCCGCGTCGAGCTCCGCCTCCGCGAGCGCGAGGCTGCGCTGGAAGCTGCGCGCTGCGCGCTCGAGATGGCCACTCGCGTTCTCGACACGGCCCACGTGCTGCAGCGCCCGGATCTCGGGGCCGCGATCGCGAAGCTCCTCTGCGATCGCGAGCGCGGAGAGGTACCACTGCTGCGCCTGTACCCGCCGGCCCGCGCCCTCCTCGAGTTCCCCGGCGCGCAGCAGTGCCCGAACCGACTCCGCCATGTCTCCTTGCTGCTCGGCCTCGAGCGCGTCGACCGCAGCGCCGTAGAGCGCGGTGAGGTGCTCCGAGATCCGCTGCACCGCCGAAGGGACCCGTGCGCGGAGCTCGAACGCGTCGAGCAGACGCTTCCCGACGGTTTCACACGGCTTGCCGATCCAGGCCGCACGCTCGGAGCGCGACGAGGCGACCAGCATCGCTCGGAGCGGCTCCACGATCGCCGATTCGGGCAGCAGCCGGAGCGCTTGCTCGACCCGCAGCGACTTCTCGACCGGATACGTCACAGTTCGTAGCTCTGGATCTTTCGCGCGAGGGTATTGCGGTGCACGCCGAGGATGCGCGCAGCCTCGGCGATGTGGCCTCCGGTGGCGGCGAGCACTTCGGCGATGTGCCGCGCCTCTACTTCCTGCAGCGTCGGTGTCCGGCCGGATTGCGGATCTTCTGCGGATCGCGCGCGCCACTCCTCGGGCAGGTGCTCGACGCGCAGCGTATCTCCCTCGGCGACCAGCACCGCGCGTTCGATGATGTTGCGCAGCTCGCGAACGTTCCCCGGCCAGTCGTGACTGCGCAGCAGCGCCAGCGCCTGATCCGTGATCGTCGAGATCTGCTTGCCGTATGCCTTCTGGAATTCCGCGACGAAGTGCGCGGTCAGCAGCAGCAGGTCGTCTCCGCGCGCGGTGAGCCGGGGCAGCGAGATCGTCACGACCGCCAGCCGGTAATAGAGGTCCTCGCGGAAGCGACCTTCCCTGATCAGCGCGGGCACGTCGCGGTTCGTGGCGGCGACGACTCTCACGTCCACCGGAATCGACACCGTGCCTCCGACGCGCTCGATCTCGTGCTCCTGCAGCGCGCGCAGGATCTTGCTCTGCAGCGCAAGACTCATGTCGCCGATCTCGTCGAGCAGCAGCGTGCCGCCGTGCGCGCGCTCGAAGCGCCCGACCTTGCGAGCGGCCGCGCCGGTGAACGCTCCTCTTTCGTGACCGAAGAGCTCGCTTTCGAGCAGGTTCTCGGGGATCGCGGCGCAGTTGAGCGCGACGAAGGGTCCTGCGCCGCGCGGACCCTGCTGGTGGATCGCGCGCGCGATCAACTCCTTGCCGGTTCCCGACTCACCCAGGATCAGGACGCTGGCGGTGGAAGGCGAAACCTGAGCGACCCGGCGGCACACGCCGAGCATCGCTGGGCTCTGCGAGACGAACGCGTGCGGACCGATCTGGACCGAGTTCGCGTCGGGTAGCGGGATCGGAGTCTCGTTCGCCGCCTGGCGAATCCGTCCCAGAGCGGCGCGCATCTGATCGCGCTGGAGCGGGAGCGACAGCACGTCGATAGCGGCGAGCTGTGTCGCCTTCAACGTGAGCGCGATCGAAGGCGCTCCGACCAGCGCGATGAACCGGGACCGGCGGGGGAGCGGACACAGCAATTCGCTCCAGCGGCGCAGCTCGTTCTCCGGATCTCCGTCGAGGACCGCGAGCAGCGCATCACACGCGCCCGTCTGCAGTGCCTCGACGGCCTCGACCTCGCTCCCCGCGCGCTCGAGCGCCGTGCCCGCCTCCTTGGCGTATCGCAAGAGCTCATGGAAGAGAGCAGCGGTTCCTCCGAGGCAGAGGACGCGCACGGAGTCGACGCGGTGCGAAGCAGGCACCGACTTCAACAGGGTCTCGCTGCTCACGGGCCCCGGTACCTCGCGACGAGCACCAGCCCATCGTCGGTATCTCGGGCGTATTCGGCCAGAATCCCGTCTGCGAGGTGTTCGGGCGGCGCGCCGAGCTTCAGGTCGGGTACGAAGTCGGGGCGGATTCCGTCGGTCGCGAGGATCAGCAAGTCACCGGGCACGATCGCGACCTCCGAGAGGTCGAGCGATGGTAGTTCGGGACGCTGACCCAGCGCTCCCGCGCGCCGCAGCAGGCTGTCGCACCACACCTTCGCCCCGGTCGCCCGCAACAGCACCCCTTCCACGTTGCCCACGCCGAGCCACGACATGCGCGACCGGCCGGCGTCGAACCGGGCCACGCTCATCACCGCGCCGCGCGTGCCGAACATCGCTCGGTGGCAGCGACTGACCAGGGCGACGAGCGGGTCGTGGCAGTGCGCGCGCAGCGTCTCCGTGGCGCGCCGCGCCGCGAAGGCGGCCTCCTCCCCGTGCCCCACGCCGTCCACCACGGCCACCAGCGCGCCGTCCCGCCATTCCTCCACGAGGTGCAGGTCGCCCGACGTGCGCTCTCCGGGAAAAGGTCGCGACGCCACCTTCCAGTCGAGGCAAGAAGCGTAGTCAGTCGTCAGGGGAGTCATGTCATCGCCTCCATTTGCGCATCGTGACGATCGTTCCGAGGCCGATCTCCGAGGAGATCTCGAATTCGTCCATCAGGCGGCGCGATCCGGGCAGGCCCAGGCCGAGATTGCCGCAGGTCGAGTAGCCATCGAGCATCGCCTGTTGGATGTCGGGAATGCCGGGGCCGCTGTCGCAGGCGACGATCTCGATTCCTTTCTTCTCTGCGCGCTCGACTAGCACGATGTGGATCTCGCCCCCGCGCGCGTAGTCGAGCATGTTGCGGGCGATCTCCGAGATCGCGGCCGAGATCACGGTCGCATCGCCCTGCGAGAAGCCGACCAGCAGTGCGAGCGCACGCCCATCCTGCCGCGCCGTGACGATGTCGCGGTCCGCGTCGATCGCGATGCGCCGCTCAGCGCCCACGGGCCCGGCCCGCCGTTGCATGTTGATTCAGGAACAAGAGGCCTTCCTCGAGATCGAGCGCCGTCGCCACGGCGGAGAGCGTGAGGCCGAGCTGCACCATCGCGAACGCCACCTCGGGCTGGATCCCGACGATCACCGTCTCCGCACCGCGGAGCTTGATCATGTCCGCCAGCGCGCTGATCGTGCGGACCGCGAACGAATCCATCACGTCGAGCGCGGTCACGTCGACGATCACGCCGCGCGACCGGAAGCGACCGACCTGTGCGACGAGCGCGTCGCGCAGCTGGGTGAGGTCCGCGTCGGTGAGCGCGGACTGGATCGACGCGATCAGGTAGTTGCCCTGCTTGAGGATGGGAACTTCCATGACTAGGCTCCCGGCCTCCGCGTGCTAGGGGAGGTCCGTCGGGGTGGTGACCTTGTACCCGAGCAGCCGCTCGGCCTCCTCGATGCCGCCCTGCAGGTCGCCGACCGTGTTCATCTTGGCCAGGTCGACGCCGATCGTCACCAGCGTCTGGGCGATCTGCGGCGACAGACCGGTCACGATCACCGACGCACCCAGCAGCCGCGAGGCGTCCACCGTCTGCACCAGGTGATTGGCCACGATCGAGTCCACCGACGGCACGCCGGTGATGTCCATCACCACCACCTTTGCGCGATTCGCGCGGATTCCCTGAAGCAGCTGCTCGGTGAGCTGACGGGCTCGCTGCGAGTCCACGAGTCCAATGATCGGCAGGATGAGCAGGCGCTCGCGCACCTGGAGCACCGGTGTCGAGAGCTCGCGGATCGCCTCGGCCTGCTGGCGGATGACGCGCTCGCGCTCCTGGACGAATCCGACTGCCACGGTGTTCGCGATCCGGTTGGCAGCCGGCTCGTAGGCGTCCAGTACGCGGTTGAGCAGCGCGAAGTCCGCCTGGTACTTCTGGAACAGCGAACGCGCGAGCACGTCGCGCAGCAACAGGACGATGCCGACGACCTCGTTCGTCTCGACGCCGCGCGGGATGATGCGCTCGGACAGGTTGCGGGCGTAGGCCTGCAGGGCCTCCACGCTCCCGGTCTCCAGCACCTCCACGTAGTTGTCGTACACCGAGGTTGCCTCGACGAAGATCTCGTCCTTGGTCATCGCGGTCAGCAGGCGGGATTCGGTGATGCGGCGTGCCCACTCCTCACGCAGATTGGTGCGGTTCTGTCTGAGGTGTGAGACGAGCTCTCCGAGCAGGTCGTCGGTCGGCATGTTGCGAGTAGCAAGGCTCTGCTGCGCGGCCATAATGGGGTTTTCCTCCGTGGCGACCCATCGTCGCGAGGGCCCAAGTGCAAGATGAATGCCACACATTGGTGCAGCGATACAAGTGCGAGCCGGCAGCTGGCAGCGGAAGAAGCTCCTGAGCGGGCGGGCCGCAACACCGCTGCACCGAAACACCGCCAGGGGCCGTTTCCGAGTGCACCGGAATGCAGCAGGCGTGGGAAGGGGTTTCGCCCGCCGCCCGCCCAGGAGCTCAAGCAGCCCAGGCAAATGAACCCAGCTCGATCACCTCACCCTCCTTGGCAGCGAATGCATCCTCGAAGCGCCCCCGCGCGCAGATCTCGAGCCCAGTGATCTGGGCATCCGTCCGCTGCGGATCGTGGTGGAACAGGGCGTAGCTCTTCACCTTCGCCTCGCGAGCGATGGTGCAGCCGATCTCGTAGGTCGAGTGGCCCCAGCCCCGCTTGGATTCGCCCGTCTCTCCTCCGTACTCAAGCGGCGTGTATTGGGAGTCGTAGATGAGCAGATCCGCGCGCTCCGCGAGCGCGAGCAGGACCGGATCCGGCGAGGGCCACTGCTCCGTATCGGTCGCATAGACGACGCTGCGACCCGCGTGCTCGATCCGATAGGCGAGTACACCGCCCGGGTGATCGAGCATCGCCGCGCTCACGGTCGCGGCGCCCACGCGAAAGCGGTCGCCGCACTCGACGTGTTGGAGTGTCCACCGGGAGAGCAGGTCATCGAACGAGACGGGGAACACCGGATTCGCCATCTGCTGACGCAATACGTCTTCGATCGGTTGGGTCGCGTGCGGCCCGAAGACCTGCAGACTCGCAGACGGCAGGTAGCTCGGGGCGAAGTACGGTAATCCCTGGATGTGATCCCAGTGGTAATGGCTCAGCAGCAGATGAACCGAGAGCTCACCTCGCTCGACGAGCGAGGCTCCGAGGCGCCGGATTCCGGTCCCCGCGTCGAGGATGAGCCGGGTCTTCCCACACTGGACCTCGACGCAGCTGGTGTTGCCGCCTACCGCGGCGGTCTCCGGGCCCGGCGCGGGGATGCTGCCTCGAACTCCCCAGAAACGGACTGTCATTCCCATCGGCTCGACCTCCTTGATAGGTCTCCCTTGACGAGAGTTGTCGGCGAGACCGGACATCCTAGACGCCTCTCTGCGCGAGCATCGTCCGCACAGTGGTCCACACGATCGAGAGATCCAGCCCGAGGCACCAGTTCCGCATGTAGTAGAGATCGAGGGCGAGCTTCTTCTCGAAACCGTCGATCTCGTCGACGTAGCCGTGACGCACCTGGGCCCAGCCGGTGACGCCGGGCTTGTAGACCGACCGCACACGGAAGTAGGGGAAACGCTCGGAGATCTCGTCCAAGAGCTCGGGGCGCTCGGGTCTCGGTCCGACGACGCTCATCTCCCCCTTGAGCACGTTCCAGAACTGGGGCAGCTCGTCGATGTGCGTGCGCCGGAGGATTCGTCCCACCCGTGTGATCCGCGGATCGTCGCGACTCGCGAAGACCGCTCCGGTGAACGTCTCGGCGTCGTCCACCATCGTGCGGAGCTTGACGATCGCGAACGGCTCGTGGAAACGCCCCACGCGCGTCTGCCGAAAGAAGACCGGCCCCTTCGAGTCGAGGCGGATCGCAATCGCGGCCGCGATGAGAATCGGCGTCGAGAAGAGCAGGGCGAGCGACGCGAACACCACGTCGAACGCCCGCTTGATGGAGCGCTCGAGGGCGCTCGTCGTCAACCGCTCGTCGAAGACCAGCGCGCTCCACCGCAGCCCGCGGTGATAGACCTCGCCGCTGATTCCCTCGTACAGGGAGAGTCCGGAGAAGATGGGGACGCCATGGAGCTTGAGGCTCAGGAGCTGGTCCGCGGGCAGGGGTTCGTTGCGCTGCTGCGAGGCGACGACGACCCAGTCGGCGAGATCGTCGCCTATCACCTTCTCGACGTGGTCGAGCGGACCGAGGATTGGGATCTCATACACTTCCGCACTCGACCGATCCTCGCCGTCGGCGCACAGCATCCCCACGATCTCGAGCCCCAGATCGCTGCGCCGCTCGATGCAGCGAGCCAGCGCGAACGCGAAGTCGCTCGCGCCGACGAGCACGATGCGCATGCGCACCCGCTTCGACAGCGAGCGGAACGCCTTGCGCTCCAGCAGGAGGAGCGGGAGGAAGAGCGCCGCGGCGCAGAGCAGGGAGTCCTTGCTCCCCGACAGCAGGGACGGCGCAAAGACCCAGACGGCAAGCGTGGCCGCGAAGCCGATCGCGATCGACGAGAGCAGCGAGGCGCAGGTCTTCGGGCCGCTGCCGATCGTGTCCAGATCGTACGCGCCGGTCATCTGCAGAACCAAGGCGACGCCGATCGCGACGACCCCGATCGCCGCCGCGAACGCCGCCAGCGAAACGGGGGGCGGAGCCCAATAGCGGGCGGCGAACGCTGCGGCAAATAGACACGCCAGGTCGAGAGCGACAAGGAGTGCGATGCGCGCGGCGAGCGGACTCCGGGCGGTAAGGGGCATGGGCTCGTAGCAGTGCAAGCACCATTCCGATCATCGCGTCGGTCGGCGCACTGCCTAGCGGCCGTTTTTGGCGCGTTCAGGCGATCCGCGAGACTCGAGATGATGCGAACTGGTGCATCGCCGTGCACCGATGCGGTGCGGCTCGAGGACATCCCGCGAGTAGGGCCACGACGAAGAGGGTGTCGGCTCTCGTGGTCGGGTCGCCCAGGGCGTTACCGCCCTGGGCTCCCTCAGATCCGGACGTGCCCAATTAAGGCATCCGGCTCCTCGAATCAGGGGCTCGCTGCAGTCCGGTAGATCGAGTGCACGACACG
>Ga0066710_100000906_pt1 | contig 20285 bp, 14 predicted proteins | sample GraSoiAngelo_159_FD_79666 | JGI IMG/M metagenome (GOLD analysis project Ga0066710, IMG submission 79666) | Grasslands soil microbial communities from the Angelo Coastal Reserve, California, USA - 14_1009_16_40cm | ecosystem: Environmental > Terrestrial > Soil > Grasslands | place: USA...
AGTTGCTGCAGCAGATCCTCGAAGGCGCTCTTGACCGCGGCCGTGGCCGTGGGAGCCGACTCCTGCACCGCCATTTGTCCCGACGGCAGCCGTAAGTTCAACGAAACACTGATGCCTTGCGGCGCGCTGTTCTCCTCTACCGTGCCCTTCAAGTGGACGAGTTCGGGCCGGAAGACCTGCAGACGCTTCCTCAGTTTTTCGATCTGATGTTGAATGTCTTTTTCGACGGACGGGGTTTTATGAAGACGGTAGGTAACGTGAACGTTCATGAGCGCCTCGGCCTTGCTAACGAAGTCGCGCAACCAAGTGCTTTCTTAAGCCGATTGTACACCCGGTTTGAAAAAGGCAAGCGGCGATTTACGACATGGAAAAAATAGATTTGACTCATTTGGGAAGGCATTGCATGTGAGGAGTTTGTGTGCTGGTTCTAGTGCCGGTGGTGCGGCTTGATTGTGGATATCTGAGCGGGCTTCGGGTTCGTTGCAGGGCTGGTGCCGGAACTATATGATCCGTGGACTATGAAACTTTCTGAACTCGGTCTACTTGCCACATTGGTTGCCTCAGCGTGGGCTCAGACTCCAACTACCAAGGAAGTCGAGGCGGCATATCCCGAGGCGCACGCGCTTTATCTTGACATTCATCAGCATCCGGAACTATCGGCGCATGAAACGCAGACAGCGGCGAAGCTGGCAGGGAGACTGCGCGCCCTCGGGTATGACGTTACGGAACACGTCGGGGGTACCGGAATCGTGGCTATCCTGAAGAACGGAGTGGGCCCGACGGTTCTGTTGCGTACCGAGCTCGACGCGCTTCCGGTCGAAGAAAAGACCGGGCTTCCCTACGCGAGCAAAGTTCACGCCGAGGACGACGCGGGACACGATGTTCCCGTGATGCACGCCTGCGGGCACGACCTGCACATGGCGTCGATCATCGGCACGGCCACGATCATGGCGCACAGCAAAGAACGCTGGCACGGCACGCTGTTCCTCATTGGCCAGCCGGCGGAAGAAACCATTTCCGGCGCGAAGGCGATGCTGGACGATGGCCTATTTAGGCGCTTCCCCAAGCCAGACGTAGCCGTCGCCTTGCACGTCAGCAACGAATTCCCGGCCGGCAAGGTGGGCGTGGGGTCGGGCTATCGATATGCGAATGCCGATTCTTTTCGGCTCACGATCTACGGCAAAGGCGGACATGGTTCGGCGCCGCACACTACAGTCGATCCGATTGTGATCGCCGCGCGTACGATTCTGTCGCTGCAGACGATTACATCGCGCGAAGTGAAGCCCGGCGAGACCGCCGTGATTACAGTGGGATACATTCATGCGGGGACAAAAAACAACATCATCCCCGATCAGGCAGAGCTGGGCCTCACCGTTCGCACTTACAAGCCTGAAGTTCGGAAGCAGGTTTTTGCAGCCATAGAGCGCATCGCCAAGGCGGAATCGGCGGCCGCAGGCGCATCGCGAGAGCCGTCGATCGAGCACTATGAGAGTACGGATGCGGTGTACAACGATCCGCCACTGGCGCAAAGGCTGCGGCCCGCGCTGGAAGCCACTCTGGGTAAAGAAAATGTAACGATCGCCGAGCCGATTACAGGGTCGGAAGACTTCTCCTATTTCACCGCGCAGGGCGTTCCGACATTCTTCTTCGGCCTGGGTGGAGCAGAGCCGAAGAAATATGCCGAAGCCAAGGCGGCGGGGACGACGCTGCCCTCGAATCACTCTTCGCTGTTCGCTCCGGATCTGGACCCAGCATTGCATGCGGGAATCGCGTCGGAGGTGACGGTACTGCGGAATCTGCTGCAGGGGTCGGCGGAGCAATTGCGGAAGATAACTGGCCAGTAATCTTATTGTACATACATTTGTATTGACATAACGCGAAGTTTTTCGTACCCTGGAATCTGCTGCTGATAAGGGCGATGCGCTTTGAGTGGGACGAAGCCAAGAACCAGCGGAACCTATTGAAGCATCATGTTTTGAAGCATCATGTTCGCTTCAAGATTGCCGCTCTCGCATTCGATGATCCGTATGCCCTGACACACCGGGACGAATCGACGAGCGATGAGGAACGCTTGATTACCCTTGGGTCGATCAGTTGGGGCACGGTGCCTTTTGTGTTCACACCTTACGAGAACCGGATGAGGAAGAAATCATCCGCATTATTTCGGCTCGCGCCGCGACGCCGCATGAGAGGAAAACGTATGAGGAAGCTCAACAGAGAACAAAAACGAGACATCGCCGCCATCGCGGCCATGAAAGACGAAGACATTGATCTTTCTGATATGCCGGAGGTCCTGGATTGGAGCGGGGCGGAGATAGGGAAGTTTTATCGTCCGCCGAAGAAGGCCGTGACCATGCGATTGGACGCCGACGTGCTGGAATGGCTGAAGGGGTACGGCAAGGGATATCAAACCCGAGTCAACCTGCTCTTGAGGCACGCTATGGCGAGTTCCGCAGGCGGCAGTGTTTCCCTCAAAGCAAGAAGACGACGGCAGGAACGACTCGTCCGGTCTCGCGCCTAGGTCCCCTACACCGCGACCGTCACCGACGTCTCCGTCCTCGTGACCGGCCGGTAGAGCGTATCCCGCTCGATCGGGTCGCGACCGGCGGCGCGGATCAAACGCTCCAACTCTTCCCTGCGCATGCCTTGCGGCGTGGTGGCTCCCGCGTCGTGGTAGATCTTTTCCTCGATCACGGTTCCATCCATGTCGTCGGCGCCGAAGCGCAGCGATATCTGCGCGATCTTGGGCGTCATCATCTGCCAGTAGGACTTGATGTGCGGGAAGTTGTCGAGTACCAAACGGCTGACCGCGATCTGCTTGATATCGAGCATGCCCGTCGTCTTCGGCAAATGCTGCAGCGGAGTGTTGTCAGGATGGAACGCGAGGGGAATAAAAGTCTGGAAGCCGCGCGTCTCGTCCTGGAGCGCGCGTAGTTTGAGCAGGTGGTCGACGCGGTCTTCGTCGTTCTCGACGTGGCCGTAGAGCATAGTCGCGTTCGACTTCAGTCCGATCTGGTGGGCGAGCTTGGCGGTTTCGAGCCACTGGTCGCCGTCAATCTTATGGTCGCAGATGATGTGGCGTACGCGGTCGGCAAAAATTTCAGCGCCGCCGCCGGGGAGTGAGTCCACGCCTGAGGCCTTCAGTTGCTCCAGCGTCTCGCGAATCGAGAGCCTGGAGCGCTTCGACAGATACGCGACCTCGACCATGGTGAAGGCTTTGAGGTGCACCTGCGGGAAGCGTTCCTTCAGGCCCGAGCAGAGATCGAGGAAATACTGAAACGGCAGGTCGGGATGCAATCCGCCGACAATATGAAATTCCGTGACCGCCTCGGAGTATCCGGAAGCCGCGGTCTCGAAAGCTTCCTCCAGCGCCATGGTGTAGGCGCCGGGCGCATCTTTCTTGCGGCCGAAGGCGCACAAACGGCAGGCGGCCACGCAGACGTTGGTGGGATTGATGTGGCGGTTGACGTTAAAGTACGCCTTGTCCCCGTGCATGCGCTCGCGAACGTAGTTGGCCATCCATCCCACCGCGAGGATGTCGCCGGTTCGGTACAGCGCGAGGGCGTCATCGGCGGTGAGGCGCTCGCCGGCCATCACTTTCGCGCGGACGGGCTTGAGGCGCGCGTCGTCAGTTTGAAATGCATGATTCTGAACGGGGTGAGATGGTCGCGGCGCAGGCATCGTTTCGATAATATCGCAGGAGAGTGTCGGAAACTACTTTCAGTCATTTCAGAGGATTCAACCCGAGCGAGGAAACCGGTGAGAAATGGGTTGAAGGTGGCAGTTTTTTCATCGTCACCGCGGTCATTTGTCGCAGTTACCTCTGCTAAGTACTTGATTTTCAAGCGGCAATGGGCCGGCGCCCGATACCACCATTGGCACCGCGCCTGCATCTGTTCAAGCAGCGTGGGGTGCGTTCGGCACTCCGGTCGGGGTTCACAAATTTGGTTCAAAAAGCTCTTGGGAGGAACTCTCTATGAAGGGAATTCTTGTCTCGCTGTTTGCAGTAGGGCTGTTAACGGGAGTCAGCGTGGCGCAGAGCGCACAATCGCAGGCCACCCCATCGGCGTCACAGGAGACGTCGGCTACCGCAGGTCAGTCAAGCGCGCAGGCGGGCACGAACGCTTCAGCGGCGGCATCGCAGGCCAGCAAGGTTTCTGACAAGAAGGCGCAGGTCGCTGGTGCTTCACGATTGCAGGCAGGCAGCACGGTGCAGGCGGCACTGGTGAAACCAGTCGATGCCAAGAAGAACAAAATCGGCGATGAAGTTGTGGCCAAGACCACCCATGACGTGAAGTCCGAGGGGCATGTCGTGATCCCTAAGGGATCAAAACTTATCGGTCACGTGATCGAAGTGAAGGCGCACAGCAAAGAGCAGGCAACGTCAGAATTGGGGATCGCGTTTGACCGCGCGATTCTGAAGAACGGAACCGAGATGCCACTGCCACTGGGCATCCAGGCAATTGGCAGGAGCCAGGCCAGCGCGGCTGCGATGGCGGACGACACGATGGCGAACAGCAGCGTCGCAGGCACGGGATCGTCAGGTGCGCGTACTTCTGGCGGCGGTGGAGCACTGGGCGGCGTGCGGTCCACAGCCGGCGGCGCGGTAGGCGCGGTCGGCAATACAGCGGGAGCAGTGGCGAATACTGCCGGCTCTGCTGGTGGAGCCGTCTCTGGCTCCTTATCGGCGAGCAGCCAGGGCGTGGTTGGATTGCCCGGCCTGAGTCTGGCGACGCAAACTCCGACTTCCGCGAACGCTTCCATGATCAGTTCGCAGGGCGGCAACGTGCACCTCGACAGCGGGACGGAGATGATCCTGCGGGTTAACCAGTAGCGAAACCAAAGTGTGCTTCCGAGGGGCAGCTCCCTGAAGGCTGCCCCCTTTTCTAACTCATTGCGAAGGTGAGCGTCTCGCGCTCAGGCTTGCGTTTTTTGACCTTTCACACTGAATTCTGTTATTCGTCCGGCAAACCCGGTCTACCTCTGACAGGGAAATGGCATCTACAACTTAACCCGGGATCGTTGCGCCCTTCGTGTGCATTGCAAAAACAATCTGAAGGAGGTCATACATGACCAAGATTCCTTGTGCAGTTTTCTCGGTAGTCCTGCTGGCAGGAATTGCGCTGGCGCAGGACACCACACCTCCGGCGGGCTCGCAGCAGATGCCGGAACCCTCCACGGCGCAGCCGCCCTCGCAACAGCAAGTACCGGAATCGCAGCAGGCTCCGCAGACCCAGCCGACGGATCAGCCGCCCGCCGCAAATCGCCAGGTTCCGATGGAAAATGGGGGACGGACAAGCGCGGTCACAGGCCAGAACAGCGGCAGTCCAAAGATCGCACCGGGAAGCGTGATTCCGGCTCAGTTGACCAAAGGAGTGGACGCGAAAAAAGCGAAGACCGGCGACGAAGTGGTGGCCAAAGTCACGCAGGACATGAAGACCAGCGGCGGCGAAGTGCTCGTGCCCAAAGACACGAAAATCGTGGGCCACGTGACCGAAGCGCAACCACGTAGCAAGGAGCAGAAGGAATCGCAGGTCGCCATTGCGTTTGATCGCGCTGTGATGAAGAACGGCAGCGAGGTGCAGTTGCCGATGTCGATCCAGGCCATCATCGGGGAGCAGAACAATCCGAATGCTCCGGGCGGCAACGAGCAAACTTCATCCGGGGGCGCGTATTCATCCCCTACTGGGACCTCTGGGGGAGCAGCGGCCGGCGGTTCCGGACGAACGTCAGGAGCGGGCAGCGCCGGGGCACAACCGACTCCATCGCCCTCGGCCGGCACCAGTACTACGGGGAGCAACTCGCAGACCGAAGCGGGTAGTCGTCCTCAAATCACCGGCCAAACGCAGGGAGTGGTAGGCATTTCGAACCTAAAACTGTCTCCCGGTTCGAATCCCTCGCAAGGATCGGTGGTGAGTTCGGACAAAAACAACGTGAAGCTGGACAGCGGCACGTTGTTGCTGCTGAAGGTAAACCCGCAGCCGTAAGCCAACAAGAGTCCCGAATCTAGGAGGGGCGTGGCATGCAGCTGCGCCCCGGCACGATTCCCCATCCGCGGACTGGGCCCTAAGACCCTCCGCCCGCCAGCTTCTTTCTGACCAACGGACGGGCGAAGGCGTTCGTGGGATTGTGCCCGCTGGAGGCCAACGCTTTGCGGTAGTACTCCGTGGCGTGCGCCTTGTCGCCCGATTGCTCGTAGGCCTCACCCAGCAGCGCCAGAATCAGAGGATCGCGCTGGTCCGCTTTTTGCAGATCCGCGATGGCGGTCTTGTAGTCGCCGGTATAAAACGCTACGTAGCCGGTCAGATACGGATAAAAGCGGGCCTGGTCGGGATTGTTCGCTTTGTCGAGAGCAACTTTGGCGGCGGCTACGTGCTCGCGGGCTTCGTCGGCTTTGCCGCGGCGGGCGGCGATGCGGGCTTGCGCGTTCTCCCAGCGGAACAACCACAGATTTTTGTCCGCGTCGGTAAGGTCGGGCTTGCGTAAAGCGGTGTCGTAGCCGAGCTTGTACAAGTTGAAGGCGTGTCCGGTGTCGCCCGATTCGAGATAGATGCGAGCGAGTTCGTTGGCCGTTTCACCGGCAGCGATGAAATCATTCTTCGCCAGGCGTTGGTCGAAGACCTGTTGCTCGAACTTGGCGGCTTCGTCAGCTTTGCCCTCAAACGCATAGGACATGGCCGTGGCGCGCAGGGCCTGCTGCTTGGAATCGGCAGGCGCAAGGCTGAGCGCCTGGGCGAAATGTTCGCGCGCTTCGGCGTAGTTTCCTTTGAGGTCGAGAGCAATGCCGGAGTCAAGATGGGCTTCGTAGAGTGCAGGATCCGCTTTGAGGGCTTTTTTGTACAGGGCTAATGCCTGGTCCTGCTTGCCTTCACTGTTTAGTTTCTCGCCTTGCTTGACGAGATCGGCCGGAGAGCCCGCCGCGGCCCGGGATTGCGGCGGCTGCGTCGGTTGCTGCGTCCAGGAAAGACAGATCAAAAAGAATACCGCGAGAATGATGCTGCGCATGAGGCCTCCGATTGTCACCACAGATTATGGCACGTGGTGCGGAGGGTGGTAAGGGGTCGAGACCCTGCGCAGGGGAGTCGACGCAGATTCGGTCGCCTCAGCCCTGCACAAAAACTGAATCGCCTCCACTCATCCGCCATCAGAACTGGTATTTTGCCAGCTGAGGAGAATACAACCGATGGCGCGCACAATAACTTACTGGGTCACCACCATCCTGATTGCGGCCATGTCCGCGTTCGCCGGATTCAGTTACCTGACGGGTTCGCAGCAGGTGGTTGAAGGGTTCGCACACGTCGGATATCCGCAACAGCTCCGGGGCATTCTTGGAGTCGCGAAACTCCTGGGCGCGATCGCGCTTGTTGTTCCTGGCTTCCCGAAGGTCAAGGAGTGGGCCTACGCGGGCTTCACTTTCGCATGGATCTCGGCGTTTATTGCACACTATTTGGCTAAAGATGGGCCGAGGGCATTTGCGCCGCTGGTGTTGCTGGTCTTCCTTGTGATTTCTTATTTGACCCGGCCGGCGAGCCGGCAGTGGCTGGGGAAGATGGCGGTATAGAGAGTCGTGTCAGCATCAGAACCAACCCAAAGCTCGCTTCGCTCGCTTGACAGCCGAGGCGGCTGTCCCTACGTGAGTTATCTCCTTAGCAGCAAGTCGGCGGCTACGAAAACGAAGAAGACTACCGAGATCACACCGTTCATGGTAAAGAAGGCCGCGTTCAGTTTGCTGAGATCGTCAGGGGAAACCAGCGAATGCTCGTAGGCCAACAACAAGGCGACGCACACCGATCCAGCGACTGCCAGCTTCCCTAGACCAAAGACCAGTAATAATTCGACCAGCAGCAGCAGCATGATGACGTGGAAGGCCCGCGCGACCCATAACGCGCGCCGGATTCCTAGATAGCGTGGGATCGAGTGAAGTCCGGTCTCGCGGTCGAAGTCGAAATCCTGGCAAGCGTAGAGAACGTCGAAGCCTGCGACCCAGAAAGTTACGGCGGCGGTCAGCAGCAAGATACGGGGATCAAGGGATCCGCGCACCGCGATCCAGGCAGCCGAGGGCGCGATACCCAGGGCGAATCCCAGCACCAAGTGCGACCAGCGAGTTACACGCTTGGTATACGAATAGAGCAGGATCACGGCCAGCGCTACCGGCGACAGCCAGAGCGTGAGATGGTTGAGTCGGGCCGCGGCTAGTACGAAGATCGCGCTGGAAATCACCACGAAAGTTGCGACGAAGGCAGGACGCAGATGTCCGGCCGGAAGAGCGCGGGTGCTGGTACGAGGATTTGCAGCATCGATCGAAGCATCGGCCAGGCGGTTGAAGGCCATCGCGGCAGAGCGGGCCGCGATCATGGCCACGATGATCCAGATCAATTGGTGGGCGCTGGGGAGGCCTGCCGCGGCTAGCATCGCTCCGCACAAAGCAAACGGGAGAGCGAAAATGGAGTGCTCCCACTTGATCATCTCCAGCGTCACGCGCAGGTTGTGGAGCAGGGGCACCGGAAGATTGTAATTCAGTGGTCGGTGATCAGTGGCCAGTGGCCAGTTAGTTCTCCTGTCATTCTGAGCGAAGCGAAGAACCTATGCATTTCGCCTCACGCCGGAGAGTACAGAGGTCCTTCGCTTTGCTCAGGATGACAAAAGTAGGTCGTGACACAGAGGCGAACACTGTCCAATCTAGGCTGGCTACTCCACGGTTTCATTCACGTTGGGGACCAGCGGCACGAAGCGACAGGGTTCGCGCAGAGTAATCTCCGGGCGGCCATTCTGCATACGAATCAAGTGGAGTTGCTGCGCATCGGGTGGACCGATGGGGACGATCATGCGCCCGCCTTCGGCCAGTTGCTCGAGCAGCGGCTCCGGGAGCTCCGGCGCCGCGGCGGCAACGGTGATTGCGTCGTAAGGGGCGCATGGCGGGAAACCCCGGGTGCCGTCTCCGACGATGACCTTCACGTTGGTGTAGCCGAGCCTGGCGAGTACCCGCCGGGCCTCAGCCGCCAGCGTGGCGTGGCGCTCGATGGAGAAAACTTCCGCCGCCAGTTCCGCGAGCAAAGCGGTCACGTATCCCGAGCCGGTTCCTATTTCCAGAACCCGGTCTTCAGGCTTGAGTTCCAACGCTTCCAACATGCTGGCGACGATGTAGGGCTGCGAGATGGTCTGGCCTTCTCCGATGGGCAGCGGATGATCTTCATAGGCCTGATCGCGATAGCGCTCCGGAATGAATTCATGGCGCGGGACGCGCAGCATCGCGGCCAGGACGCGCTCGTCGGCGATGCCACGGGCGCGCAACTGGGATTGCACCATGCGCTCGCGCAGCGTCGCAAAGGGATCGTACTGGTAGGCAGCGATCATGGCCTGCTTCCGTCACAATATCTTATTTCTTCTGGCGGCGGATGCGGACGTCGAAGCTGACGACACCGTTCTGGTCGCGGGTGCCGACCACGGAAATGTTCCGCGTAAAGAAGTATTGCCCTTGAATGATCTGCTGCGAGCTCTGCGAGACATTGGTGCTGTAGGTGAGAGAGATGTTGTTGGCGAATTGCTGCTCGATGGTGACTTGAGGACCGCGGGCGGTGGGGTTGGTCTCGGTGGTCAGGCCTTGCGGGTCGATCTTGATGCGGCTGACGCCAAAGAGTTTCTGCACGCGGCTGCTGAGCGTGGAGTTGATTGCCTGATTGATGATCAAGGCCGAGGCCTCGTCGGTGAAAGGCGACTGGGATTGTTGCTGCAGCTGTTCCGACTCCTCGCTGGTGCGTCCCAGAGCGAGCAGCGCAATGATGTCGGACTTGGGCAGCGGCGGCTCGGAGCGATAGTTTACGGCGAGCCGGTCCGGGGTTCCCGTCACGGTGATGTTGAGATCGTAATTCCGCACGTGGGTGGAAGCCTCGAGGTTCAGTTGCGGCTCGATGGCCACTGGGTTGGTGAAGTTGATGTCGCCGCGCTCCAGGTTGAACTTGGTGCCGTTAAACGTGACCTCGCCTTCGAGAATGTCGGCCCGGCCGAGGACCGTAGGCCGTGCCGCTGTACCACGAAGGCGCAGGTCAGCATCGCCGGAAAGACGCGCGATCGCCGTCTTCATCTGCAGTTCGGGCGCGGTCTCTACGTGGATATCGAGCTTCACGCCATAAAGCGGAGAGTTGGCCGGGGTAGCGGAACCGATCTCGCGGCTGCGCTGCAGGTACTGGCTGAAATCGAAGTTGGGCTGCACGGCCAGCTTGGTGACGAGAATTTCGCCGGAGACGGTGGAGGCCGCACGGCTTCCCACCCAGTGCAATTCGGCGTCGGCGGTGGAGCTGACGCCGGGCGGATGGCGCAGACGCACTCCCTTGCCAGTTGCCCTGAGGTTGAAGCTGAACTGGTGGTCGTAGTTCGTGACCTCACCCTTGAGGTCGAGTGAGCCGCCACCGGTCCGCCCCGTGAGCGTCTCGATCTGCAAGCGCTCGCGAGTAAAGTTGAGCGATCCATTCATCTCGCTGAGGCCGCTGGGCAAGCCGGCGTACGCGACAGAACCGTTGGAGACTTGCAGACGTCCCTGCGGCTGCGGGTCGGAGATCGTGCCGCCGGCCGTCATGTTCATCGACATCACGCCGGCAGCGCTCAGGTCGGGATCAAGGCTGTTCAGCAGCCTGAGGTCGATGTGGCCCTCAGCCGCCAAATCAATTTCGCGCGGGCTGGCAAAATTTACCGAGCCGTGAGCGGTGAGATCCGTTCCTTCGCCGATCAGGTGCATCGAGTCCACATGTAGGGATTGCTGGGCATAGGTAAATCGCACGGCATCCTGGTTGTGCACCTTGGCGTATTCGACGTCGAGAAGAACATCGCTCACATCGCCGTTAAGCGTCCACTGCCGGGGACGAAACAGTGGGCCTTGCATGTTGACCGTGGCTGCGACGGCGGAGTGTCCGGTGAGTTGCCCACGAAGGTAGGCGCGCCATAGGGCATCGAGATCGAGGTGGTCCAGGCGAACCGAGACGTTTGCGGAATAAGGGGCGCTCATCCCCACCGCGCCGTCGAGCGAGAGCGTGCCCTTGTCGAACTCGGAGCGGCCGCTTACATGCAGTTCATTGCCACGACTGGTTGCCTGCAGGTCGAATGCCCCGGACGGTTCCTTATCGAGCGTTAGATCACGCAGATGGACCTTAGCGTTGATCTGCGGCGCTTCGGGGGTGCCGGAGGCTTGGACCGTGAAATCTCCGCGCCCTTCGACGCTGAGGCGATTCAACTGGATCTGACGAATCCGACCAAGATCGAAGTTCTTTCCACTGAGATCGACATGAAAGACGCGCGCTGTGGGATTGTAAGCGGCGCTCCCGGTCACAACCGACTCTGCATGGATGAGGTAAATGTTGGTAAGCGCCGTCTCGCCGTTCGCGATGCTCAAGTCTGCATCGAACTGGGCAATCGATTCTCCGTAAGCCGATGCGTTGTGGGCGTGAATCTGGCCCTGGGCTTGGGGTTTCGCTCGGGTGCCGCTGACTTGCAGGAGAATATCGGCCATCCCGGTAACCGGATAGTCGTAGCCCGTAAGCACCGCGGTGGAGGCGACGTCCACATTGTGCAGGTTCACCCGGGCGGTAAACGGGCTCTCGTCGGTGAACTGTCCGTGTTGAAGCACGGAACTGACTTCGAACTCCGCGCTAGTGTCTCCACGATGCAGGCGGCCATCGCGGATGGCCAGACCGCGCGCGGAAAACTGCACCCCCGCCGAGAGCGCATCCCAGTGCACCGGCTGCTCCGCCGTGCGGGAAGTGGCGGGAAGAGTGAAGTCAAAATCCTGGACGGCAAGATTGCCCGCGAACGTAGGCGATGAGAGAGAGCCGGTAACCGTGCCGGTGAAGGTAGCATTCCCATTGATGTCGAAGGGCAGACTGGCCGGGCCGTGAAGGGCGGCGATGATCGGACGCCATTCGTCGAGATTGGATGTCGAAACCGAAAAGCGCAGGCTGGACGAGGCCGAGAGCGTTCCGAAAGCCTGGGCACGCGAGGCCGGCGTCGTCAGTAGCATCTGAGAGAGCTCCAGTTCATCGATCGAGCCGCGATAAGTTCCCTGGACGCGCGCCGTGACCGGCAACTCGCCCCGGTTCGAACGCGTCGGCGGATTTAAATCCAAAAGAAATGCGATGTCAGCGTTGTGTGGCGAGCCCTTCCAGTGCGCGTCGACCGATCCCGTGGCAAACCCCACCGGGCGAAAACGGCCGAGGGGATGGGCAGGAGAATTCAGTGCCGCAGCTATCTCTCCGGCAGACAGGTCGTGCAGATGAAGATGAACGACTCCAGCCTGCACCTCCGCCTTCTTCTTTTTTGCAGCCTCACCTTTTTTTTGCGGCCTGGCTGCAGTTATGACCGCCACTTCTTCCCCAGATGCAGCCCGAGAGCCGGCTTTTTTCCCTGATTGCTTTTCCACTTGCGAAAGGGGCGCGCTGTAGAGCCAGTTGTCAATCAGCGCATCGCCGACAAAATTTCCGCCGAACAACTTCCCTTGCAGCTTCGAGAGCTTGATCTCCTGATCGCTGACTTGGTAATCCGACGTCGCGCTGGCTTGCCGGAAGGCGATTTGCTGGTCCTGCCATCCGAGATCGCGCAGCACCAGTCCGCCGGACGTCTCGAATTGCTCCAGCGTCCAATTGCCCTTGCCCTGGAACTCGATCACACCCTGGCGCAGATCTCGGCGGCGCGCAATCGTGGCGGCCTCAGCCAGGTCCAGCGACAGCTCGTACTGTCCGTCGATGCGAGGATGTCGAAAATCGGTAACCCGGCCCTTAGCCTCGCCGTGAGAGTGACCAGAATTCCATTTCAAAGACTTCACATCGCCATACGCCGGTCCCAGGCTGAATTCGAGCGTGCTCATCCAGGCGAAGGGACGGAAGTCTTCGAACTTGGTATCCACCTTGCCCAACAGAAGGCGGCCGTCGTAACGGCCCTGCAGGAACGAATAGGACATTTGCAGAGTGGTGTCGTGAACTGCGAAGTCCAGTGGCACTCTAAGATCGTTCCAAAGCAACTCGCCGTGGCGCACGTCGAAACGATCAATGGAGAGCGCAAACAATTGCTCGACTGAAGTCTTGCCCGAACCCTGGCGGATCAGCCCAGGAATGTTGGTAGTGCCGTCGGGATAGAAAGCAACGTGCACGACCGGGTGATCGAGCACGGCATCGTGAAATCCAAACTCAGTGCGCAGCAGCGAAATGACTTTCAATTCGGCTACCAGATGATCGACGTGCGCGAGCGGCACATCGGTGGAGGCTTCGCGTCCGCGAACCGTGATATCGCGCACCTCGACATGCAGGCGAAAGGGAATTGTGTGGAAGCTGCCAACTTCCGCGTGCCCGCCGGTGATGCGCTCGACCTCCGCGATCACGCGGCGGCGGACCAGATTCTGAAACGAGTCGGTCGTGATATACCAGAGGCTCGCGACAACGAACAGGAAGCCGGCTCCGGCCAAAATTAGCAGGTACTTCCACCCCCTGCGGCGTCGCGGCCTGCCGGTGGGCTCGGTCACCGCCTCTGCTCTCCTCCGTCGGAAGATCCGCCCGCTGCCGGAAAGCGGACATCACTCTCAGAGCGCAAGGTGTGCAGCCACGAAACCAGGAGTTCGCTGACTGTCTGCTTCGTAAGCAGTTCGCGGATTTTCGTGGAGACGTCGGCGAGCGGCACTTCGCCGGCCCCGGACTGCTTCAACTGGGGAACGAAGCTATCACGATAATAGGCTTCAATGGTCTTGGCATCGATCTGAACTCCGGGGCGCAAGTGAGCATCGACCAGGCGCAGCACATCGATCTGCTCCCGCACATGTGCGAGCAGATCTTTTTCTGTCAAGTGATAGTTCGCCAGCAGGAATTGCCATCCCTGGTCGGTGGCTGCTTCCGGATAGAGCTTGCGGGCTTCGGTAACGTGCGCTGCCGCTTCAGGCTCGGAAGCCGGCAGGAAGCGGGCGGACTTCATCTGTGCCTGGAGCAGTTCCTGGTCGATCAGGCGATCGAGGACGGTGCGGCGATCGTCGTCGGTGAAGTCCGCCAGGGAACGTCCGTTGAGCAGCGCCTCATAACAAAGCGCTTCATCCCAATCGCTCTGCAGGATAATGCGACCGTTAACGGTTGCCACGATCCGGTCGATAACCTCGCCGGCCCTCGCGGCGGGGAGGATGAAGGCGCCCAGCAAGATAACTAGCGCCGCAATTGTGAACTTTCTTTTCGTACGAACTCTCTCCATCAGAATGGCTGGCCTATGCTGAAAAATAGATTGAAATGACGCAGGCTCCGCGCTTCAAACTTACCCGTCGGCAGCTTAGTTGTCGGGTCGGTAAGTTCCTGGAAATACGAAGTTGGATTCAGATTGTACCCGAAGTCGAAACGCAATGGACCAATGGGTGTCTTATAGCGCAACCCCACTCCGATTGCGTGTGACGAGTAATCATATCCCCGGTTATTGAAATCGTTAAAACACTGATCGTGCTTTGTACCATCGGGATCCAAACATTGCCCCGGAGAGGGCTGATGCCAACGCAGCAAACCCTTCAATTCATCATGCCCGGAAGTGAAGACGTTCCCCATATCATGAAAGATGGCGAAACCGAATCCTTCGCCCAGGTATGGCAGGCTCATGGGAGGGAACCGCAGTTCGAGATTGTTCACGAACAGCGCCGTGCCGCCAACGGGGAATCCTGAAGCCGGATCGCGAGAGCCTGCCTGGTTTAACCCAAATCCCCGATGTGAGTTGCCGCCGCCCGCGAAGAAAAGTTCGGGCAGGGGAATGAGTTGAATGCCGGCACAAGACGTTTTCGTCGGGCACGAGCCCGGAGGCAAGACTCTGGTCCCTCGCACCGGTTGCTCTAACCCGATGCTGGTCGAGCGGGCAAACACGTACTGACGATTGGGCTTTCCCTTCCCCCCGAAGGCCTGATAGGTAGAGTTCTGTGCCAGGAGACGGCCGAAATCCGCTTCCGAGCCGAAGTAGCCCGAGGCGGCGAAACCGTCCAGCGTGAAGTAGTTACCTCGGGTACTCTCAAGCGGATTATCGCGCTTATCGCGGATGTAGGTGAACCCTGGGCCCCCCACGCGCGCAGGCTGCGAATACAGCGGCACCAAATTCGGTGAAAAACCATTATTAGAAAAGCTGGCTTTCACCCGCCGGTACTCGAAGCGATATGTAATCGAACTTGGCTTGCTGATCTGCTCTCGAAGAGCGATCTTTCCGTCCAGGCGCTGCGAAGTGAATGTGGCGACGTCGAGGCTGTTGTCGTAAAAAGTGCTGAAGATCAGCTTGAAGCGTTCGCTGTCAAACAGCTTTGGCACTTCGTAGCTAATGAGCCCGCGCTGTTGTAGGCGTCCAACATGGGACTGGAAAGTAATGGTTTGATTGCGACCGGCGAAATTCAGCCGAGTCACATCGAAGCCCACCCTAGGACTGACGCCGGCAGCCGCTCCGGCGGGCTGGCCGGTCTGGAATTCAAATCCAATACCGTAAGTAAAGGTGTAACGGTTGGCCTCCCGGACTTGCACCAGAACATGCTTCTGCGGGTCGGTTCCCTCCGGGTTTTGTACCGCAGTATCGACCTGGCTGAAGATACCCAGGTCGTACAGCTTGGACTGGGTATCCAGCAGGCCTTTCTGGCTCAGTGGGTCGCCGCTTTTGATCTGCAGTTCCCTGTCGACCACGTAGTCGCGAGTGTGGTCCAGGCCTGAGACCAGCACCTGGTCGACCGAGAATTTCTCGCCTTCGTGAATGGTGTAGGTCACATCCACGCGATCGGGAGCAGGGAAGCTGGTAGCGATCTCGAGGGTGGCGTTGGAGAATCCACGGTTAAAGTAATCGGTGAGGATGCGCTCGCGATCGCTAGCCAAATTCTGCTCGGAATGAGGCTGGCCCTCCCTGGTATTGGGTTCGGGAAGTTCACTCGTCGGGACGTGCTGGTTGCCCGTGATTTGAAATTGGCCCACGAGTGTCCGCGGACCTTCGGCGATCAGGATATGGACCGCAAGATGAGCTTCTTCCCCTTGGTAGTTGTCGTCTACCTTGGTCTGGATTTTCACCTGCCGGAAACCGTTGGCTCGGTATTGCTGTTCCAGGACGGCAACATCGTTTCTCAGAAGAGAGGCGCTGAAGCGTCCATGCGAAAGAAAGCGGGAGGCGGGCTGAATCTGCATGTAGGACTTGAGCTTTGCCACATCCAGAAAGTTCTGGTTGCCCGAGATATCGAGCCGGACAAACTTGTGGATCGGTCCGGGATCGATCTGGTAGATCACCCGCAGGGTAGTTGGGTCATTTTCTCTTTGGATGTCGATTTTCGCATCGAAGTGGCCGCGGGTCTGCAGATAGTCCAGAAGATTCCGCTTACCCTCGTTAAGAAGGTCCTCGTCGAGGGCGTTTTCCTCAAAGACCGGCACCTCCTTCTTCAGAACCCTGTGACTCACGCGGTAGCCGCGGGCGAGAATCACGACTCTCGGGCCAGGATCGATCTGGAAGGTGTAGTCGACGGCGTTCGACTCAGGGCGGTACTGCTGCTGCGCAATCAAAACCTGGGCCAGCACCCGCTTCTGCTTCTGGAACTTCTTACGCAGCCGCTGCAGAGAATTGTTAACTCGCGAGGTAGTTACACGGTCGCCGTGATCCATGTGAGCGATACTCTGCACCTCGCCCGAAGACAGCCCGGAAGTGCCGGTGACCTTCACCTCGCCCACATGTGCCGGTTCTCCGGGCGTGAGGTGAATGATGATATCGACCTGCTGCGTGGCCGGATTGGATGTACTTTCCGCCGTCACCCGGGCGCGGTGGTAGCCGTTTTCCTGCATCAACTGGCGGATATTTTGCAGCGCACGCTCGAGTTTCTCGCGGCTGTAAGGTTCTCCCAGTTCGAACTTGGAGGCGTTGATGACCTGGTTTGTGTTGGGGCGGCCCGGCGCGCCCTCGGCTTCGACGGAACCGATGAAGAAGTTGAGCCAGGTGACGAAGGTGAGGACAACTCCGTCGCCCGAGGGAGTGACCTCCGCCTGGATGTCGGAGAAACGACCAGTGGCATACAGGATGCGAATGCTCTCGCGAACCTGATCGCGAGTCAGTGGCTGTCCGGCCTTTAAGGGAAGCAGCTGTAACAGATGGTTGCGATCGCGCTCAGGAACGGCGGGCAGCTGAATGGATTGGACAACCTTTCCGTCGTATCCAGAGATCGCCGGCGCCGGAGCTATGGGCCGGGGTTGCTGTTGAGAGGAAGTTGGTGCAGCAGCACCCCAGCCAGCACACGCCGCCGCCCCGGCACGGGGAGCCGGCGCCAAACACAAAATCGTCAACGTCAGAAATGGCGTGTACCGTCTCAGCAAAAAATGTCCTTGGACCCGGGCGCTAGCATTTTCGATGGGATGCGCGACGGCAACTGTTGTACGCGCCCGTCCCTGTGTCCATCCGTGGATTGCCAACGGCGGCGATCCAGCACCTCATAATGCCGATCCAGCACCCTATAATAAAGGTTTTGTGGCTGCGCACTGGTGACCTCTTTGGCACGCGAAAAGGTGGGGGACGGAGAAACCGAAGGCGAGATGGAAGCCGAGATGAAAGACCGCTACTCGCGGCAGATTCTCTTCCGTGGGATCGGCGCGGAAGGTCAGCGGAAGCTGGCCGCTGCTCGCCTCGCGATCGTGGGATGCGGGGCGACCGGATCGGCACTGGCCGGGCTGCTGGCCCGTTCCGGGGTTGGAACGCTATGTATCATTGACCGCGACTACGTCGAGCCCAGCAATTTGCAGCGGCAGTCGCTGTTTGACGAAAGAGACGCCGCCGAATCCCTGCCCAAGGCCATCGCAGCGGCACGCAAGATCGCGGCGTTCAATTCCCACATCGTAGTCGAGCCCAAGGTGGAAGATCTCGTCCCCGGCAATATTGAAGCCCTACTTGAGGGAATGCAGCTCATTCTCGACGGCACGGATAACTTCGAGACGCGTTATCTGATCAACGACTACGCCGTTAAGAATTCGCTTCCCTGGATTTATTCGGCGGCAGTCGGCAGCTATGCCGTAACCATGAACGTCCTTCCCGGCGAGACGGCATGTCTGGCATGCGTTTTCCCGGATTCGCCTCAAGGAATGGTTGAAACCTGCGAGACTTCAGGCATTCTGAACTCGGCGGTGAACTTGGTAGCGTCGATTGCAGCGACAGAGGCGCTAAAGCTGTTGGTGGGCGGGGCTGAGAACTTCCTTCCGTCGGCGACGACCACCCCAGACCCAGCCTCGACAGAGGCGGAATTCATTAGCCCCGGACGTAAGTCTGGGGTAGCAAGCAAGCACGACCGAGTCCCGCAGGGACGGCACCCAACTGAGCGAGCCTCCGACAACCATCCCATTCCGCCACTGCGACGCACGCTGTTGTCGTTCGATGTGTGGACCAACGAACATGCCGAAATTGCAGCCAAACCCCGTCCCGGATGCCGGGCCTGCGGCGAACGCGACTTCATTCATCTGGACGGGGAAGGCCGTCCACACATCACGCTCTGCGGCAGGAATTCGGTACAAATCCATGAGCGGCAAAGACCCATTGATTTTACCGAGATGGACCGTCGCCTCGCGCCCCATGGCATCGTGAGACATAACGACTTCGTACTGAAATTCTGGCACGAGCCGTACGAGATGACGCTCTTCCCCGACGGCCGCGCCATCATTAAAGGGACGACGGACACGGCCGTGGCGCGAAGCCTATACGCACGCTACGTCGGAAGTTAGAGCACAACCGCCGTTCGCGCCGGCGGTTGTACTCTGCTCATAATCCTCGTCGGAAAGTACACACCTTCAATTGACGGTGAGCATGAGCGCGCTGCTCGTCCCGCCACTGCTACACCCCAAGTCTTCGGTATTACCGCTTGGAGTCATGACTTGTATCTTTACTTGCCCGGTGCTGGGGATCACATCGCTCGAGACTTTGATGGTCAGCTTCTGGTCGCTCACCACCGTGGCGCTGAATGGCGTCGAGTTGATGAGCACTTCCGTCGAGGAAACAAAGTGGCTCCCCGTCACCGTGAGTGTGGCACCCGTCTGTAGCTGAACCAAAGTCATTGTGTTGGGCGAGAGTGAGGCGATCAGCGGCGCGGGCCTGGCACTGCCGCAGAACGGGTTGAGGGCATTGTTACAACCGAGGATAGAGAGTGCCAAAGCTAGCAGGCAGGCAAACGACAGACCACGACTCCAGGAACGCATGGGAGACACTCCTTTGGGACAGGATTCCCCTTCTGGATGTTGGCGTGCGAACATCCTGGTACGGGGCCACTCTTGGCTCCGAGCGGCTGCAGCCTGAGTGCCAGTTGCATTCCTGCCGGCTTGATTTCTAATTGCTGTGTTTCTCACCACTTAACAGACGCGCTCCCATTTAACGAAGGAGTTAAATACAGTTCTGGTGGCCGATTTCCACCAGGGCGGTGGTTTTGGGCCAGCTGCAGACAGGGCGGGAACTCGGTTCAATCGCTTCAAACGCTTGCCAGAATGTTCCAATGGCTTTTATCTGAGAACTCCTTCTAGGAGCCGAAGACTCGACTCTGCTAATCTTTCCTGCTCGTACCTGGTTGGAAATCGAATCCTGCTCCGTGAAAGAGCACTGATGGTGGAAAACGCGCGTCCTGAAACCAGCCGGATGTTCCGGTGGTTGGTGCTGATCTTTGTCAGCCTGACCATGTTCGGGAACTACTACGTCTACGACTGCATTGCGCCCATTGCCGATCTGTTGTCAAAGCAACTTGGTTTCTCCGACTCGAACATCGGGTTGCTGCAGGCGATTTACAGCATTCCGAATGTGTTCATGGTGCTGCTCGGCGGCTACATTGTGGACCGCATCGGCACCCGCAAGGCGATCTTCATCTTTGGGACGCTATGTTTCATTGGTTCCATCGTGACCGTCCTGGCGGGCAAGCTTGCGGTGATGGCCACCGGCCGACTGATCTTCGGACTTGGCGCCGAATCGCTGATCGTCGCGGTAACCACCGCCGTCGCCAAATGGTTCCGCGGGAAGGAATTGAGCTTTGCTTTCGGCATCAACCTGATGATCGCCCGGCTCGGAACCTGGCTCGCACAGAATTCACCCACATGGGCGCACTCCGCGTATTCAACCTGGCGATCGCCGCTTCTGATTTCAGTGGCATTCGCATCTTTCTGTGTAATCGGGGCGGCCATCTACTGGGCGATGGAAGTCTACGCCGAAAGGAAGCACGCAGTTGGCCAGGCGGGATCGACCGACAAAGTGGTCTTCCGCGACATCTACAAGTTCGGCCTTTCTTATTGGTACGTGGTCGCGCTCTGCATCGTTTTCTACTC
>Ga0066710_100000908_pt1 | contig 20261 bp, 22 predicted proteins | sample GraSoiAngelo_159_FD_79666 | JGI IMG/M metagenome (GOLD analysis project Ga0066710, IMG submission 79666) | Grasslands soil microbial communities from the Angelo Coastal Reserve, California, USA - 14_1009_16_40cm | ecosystem: Environmental > Terrestrial > Soil > Grasslands | place: USA...
ACGCCGGGCGTGAATTGCCGCAGCACCTGTTGCATCACTTTAACCTCACCGACCCGGACCGCCGGGAGCTCTTCGTCCCCATCGGGCTCCACCTGCTCGCCGCGAGCAAGGAGACCCCAGCCATCAGCGTCCCGCGCCTGTTGTTCGGCCTGCCGCTCGAGCGCGGCCAGCGGCTGATTGCCGGCGCCATGATCGCCAACACGTCGACCGTGGCATTTCGGGGCGTGCGCGTGCGCCTGGTGCTCGGCTACGTGCCCGGTGGCCGGCCCTGGCCCTTGTACCGGACCTATCCCTGGGCCATGGACGTCCAGTATCCCCTCGGCCGACCGCCGACCGGGAGCAAGGCGTTCGATCTCGCGCCGGGCCGCACGGAGCGCTACTGGGAAGCCAGCCCGGCAATCCCAGGCACGATCCTCGGCCTGGGGGGCCACCTCCACGATTACGGCGTGAGCCTCGAGCTCAAGGACATGACGACGGGGACCGTCTTGTGGCGCGGAACGCCCGTGACCGACGGCCAAGGGCACGTCGTCTCATTCCCCCTGGCCCGCTTCTACAGCTGGCGCGGGTTAGGCGTGCACGTCATTCCCGCGCACCGCTACCGCCTGACGGTCGTCTACGACAACCCCACCGGTCGTACGATCGCCGATGGCGGCATGGGCGCGGTGGCCGGCCTGTTCGTGCCGGACTGGGGAGCGGAGTGGCCCGCCGTGGACCCGAGCGACACACTGTACCAGCGGGACCTGGCGGCCACGATTCTGGCGGGGAAGGGCCAGAGGATGGGGCATATGATGTGCCACCACGCGGATCCCTAGGGACGCCAGCGACGACAAAACACACCTTGCCGCCGCGGGTGTAGCCTTCGTCCCCCTCGTAGAAAACGGCCGGCTCTATCTTCGGCCGTCACCAAAATGCAGTGGGGCCGGCTTCAGGTGGACGTGAATTGCGCGCTGCGCCGCGGGGCTTGGTACCGCGTTACGCGGCTCGCCCCCCTGGTCGCCGTTCTCGATGTGAATCGGCAATTCCTCCCTGTTCCCAACTATCTCGTCCAAGTCGTGTCGCAGCCGCCCAGGCGGTGGTCGGTTGTCCCACGCCCGGAGCGCGCCGTTGAGCTGCCGCAGGAGTGGGGTTCCCATTACGGCGTCTGCCCGAGCTGCAGGGAGCGCGCCGCGCTGCGCGGTCGCCCGCGGCTCCTCACCTGTGCCCGCTGCCGCGGTGAGTTCGAAGTGGCCTGGGACGAGGAGTACCTCCTCAAGTTCTGACGGCTCAGCCGCGCATCGCCCGCTCGACCTCCGTGAGCCGCGCCTCGATCTCGATCGGACGGTTGGCGCGCGCGGGAGGGGGGGAGTGGGGCGGCTCGATCTGTTCGTGATAGTGCCTGACGGTCTCCGGATCCTTCAGCAGGTGCCCCGTAAGCACGGCGACGACGCGGTCCCGCGGGCGGACCACGCCTTCCTGCACGAGCCGCCGCGTGCCGGCGAGCGCCGCTGCGCTCGCCGGCTCGCATCCAATGCCGGCGGCATCCACGACCGCCTTGGCCTCGAGAATGTCGTCGTCGCTCACGCTCGTGACCACGCCGTTCGTGCTACGGATCGCCCGCACGGCACGGTCGTAGGAGACCGGGTTGCCGATGCTGATGGCACTGGCTACCGTGTGCGGCTCGACGCGCCGCCGCTCGGCGAATCCGCCACGAAAGCTCAGGGCGAACGGCGCGGCACCGTCGGCCTGCACGGCGGCGAGGCGCGGCACGCGGTCGATCACACCCCACTCCCGTGCCTCCTCCAGCGCTTTCCCGAAGGCGGCCGTATTGCCGAGGTTGCCCGCGGGCAGCACGATCCAGTCGGGGGGCTCCCAGGCAAGCTGTTGTAACAGCTCGAGCACGATCGTCTTCTGGCCTTCGATCCGGAACGGATTCACGGAGTTGAGGAGATAGACCCCCAGGCGGTCGCTGGCCTGGTCGGCAAGCTCGAGGCAATCGTCGAAATTTCCGCGCACCAGCAGGGTGCGGGCACCGTAGGCCAGGGCCTGCGCGAGCTTGCCAAGCGCCACCTGGCCCTTGGGAACGAGCACGAGCGCCGGCAGTCCCGCGAGCGCCGCGTAGGCGGAGAGCGACGCGGCGGTATTCCCGGTGGATGCGCACGCCACGGCGCGCGCCCGGACGCGCCGCGCCTGAGTCACGCCGACGGTCATGCCCCGGTCTTTGAACGAACCGGTCGGGTTCTGCCCTTCGTGCTTGAGCAACACGTCCTGCACGCCGGTCCAGCGCGCGACGGTCGCGTGCGCGAGCAGTGGTGTGTTGCCTTCGGGATAGGACAGGATATGCTCGCCCGCGGTGGGGAGGACGGCCTCGCAGTAGCGCCACACGCCCGACGCGAACGGACCGCGCCGCACGCCCCACCGCGCGTCGAACGTCGCCCGGAGGGCGTTGCCCCCCTGGGCGGGCGGCTGGTGGCGCACCTCGAGCAGGCCACGGCAGCGCGGGCAGCGCGGGTGCGGATCGGTCTCGGGAGTCTCGCTACCACAGGCCGCGCAGACCTGGATAGTGCCGCTCATGCGCCGGCGAGCTTCAACACGTCGTTGAGAATCCCGCCCGCGGTCACGGCCGGCCCCGCCCCCGGTCCGGTGATCACGAGCGGGTTCTTCCTGTAGCGCATGGTCGTGAAGATAAACTGGTTATCGGTCCCGTTGAGCGAGGCCATGGGTCTCGACGCGTCGACCACCCCGAGGCCGACCCGGAGGCGGCGCCGCGTCACGATTGCCCGGTATCGCAGCACGCCCCCCCGCGCGCGCGCCGCGGCGACGCGCTTCGCCCACGCTGCGTCGTACTCGTCGAGCGACTTGAGAAACCGGTCGAGCGGGAGCCGGTCGGCGCCATCCGGCACCAGCGACTCGACCGCGATGTTCTCCAGGCCGCCGGCGAAGCCCAGGAGCCGCCCGAGGATGAGCGCCTTGCGCGCCACATCCATGCCCGAGAGATCGTCGCGCGGATCGGGCTCGGGGTATCCTTTCGCGATCGCACCGCGCAGCGCGGCCGAAAACGAGGCTCCGCGCCCCATCTCCCCGAACAGGTAACCGAGCGTCCCCGAGGGGCATCCCTCGATCTTCGAGACCCGGTCGCCCGACTCGACGAGCTTCTGGTAGGTATCGATGATCGGCAGGCCGGCGCCCACGGTGGCCTCGTGCAGTAAGCGCCGGCCATGCGCCTGGGCGGTGGCGCGGAGCGCGTCGTATCGACGCTTGTCGGTGGTGACCGGGCGCTTGTTTGCGAGCACGACGTGCATCCCGGCGCTCAGCGCCGCCGTCACCGCCTCCGTGGTGTCGTCCGCGGTGACGTCGACGAGCACCGGGTTCGCGAGCGCGTGACCGGCTACGAACTTGACCGCTTCGGTCGCGCCGGCGCGCCGGGCCTCAGACTGTGTGCCGGCGGCCTTCGTGAGCGGCGTCCCCTTCGCTTTCGCCGCGGCCAGCGTCGCGAGCCGCGCGGGAGTGAAGCCACGCGCGTCGAACACGAGTCCGCTGCGGTCGATCAGCCCGACGATACGCAGCGTCAGACCGTCACGCTTCACCTTCGCGATCATCGGGGCCAGCGCCCGTCCGATCTGCCCGAACCCGAGCAGCACGACGTCGGTGCGCTCCGGCTGCGCCACCGCACCCCCGCCGATCTTCGCGAGCTGGAATGCGGCGTGCACCACCCGCTGGGCCCGCGGCGCGTCCTTGCCGTCCACTACGAGCGACAGGTTCAGCTCGGACGAACCCTGGGCCGTGGCGATCACATTGATCCCGGCTTCCGCGAGCGCCGCGAACACCCGGGCTGCGATGCCAGGCGTCTCCGCCATGCCTAAGCCCACCACCACTAACGTTGCGAGCCCGGTGCGCGCTTCCACGCCGTCGATTTCCTGCCGCGCGATCTCCCGCTGGAACGTCTCCTCCAGGCTGCGGCGCGCGCGCTGGGCGCTCTCTTCCGGCACGCTGAAGCAGATCGAATGCTCGGACGACGCCTGGGTGATCAGTGAAACCGAGATCCCTTCCTGGTGCACGGCGGCGAAGGTGCGGGCAGCGATGCCGGGGACGCCCAGCATCCCGCTGCCCGTCACCGTGAGCAGCGCCTGGCCCGGAATGGCGGAGAGCGCCTTGACGGGATACTGCTCGAGGGTGCGCCGCCGGGAGATCTCGGTGCCGAGCGAGCCGGGCTCCGCGAACGGCCGGACGCGGATCGCGACGTTCTGCTTGAGGACCGGAACGAGCGCGCGCGGGTGCAACACCTTGGCGCCGTAGTACGCGAGCTCCGCAGCCTCGCGCAGATGGACCTGCGGCACGACGCGCGCGTCCGGGACGATGCGGGGATCGGCGGTGAGCAGGCCCGGCACGTCTTTCCAAAGCGACACCTCGCGGGCGCCCAGCGCCCGCGCCAGCAGCGTGGCGGTCAGGTCGGACCCGCCGCGTCCCAGTGTGGCCACCTGGCCATCGGGCGCGGCGCCGAGAAACCCGGGTACCACCGGCACGGCGCCGCGCGCCAGGTGCGGGCCGAGGGCGCGGCGCGCGCTGCGCACCGTGCGCGCGAGGTCGGGCGACGCATTGCCGAAGGTCCCATCGGTCTGTACGACTTCGGTCGCGTCGACGTAGGCGACGGGGCAGCCCGCCGCGTCGAGCCCCGCGGCGAACAACTGCGCGGAAAGGCGCTCGCCGCGGGCGACGAGGTAGTCGACCGTCCGCGGCGTCAGCTCCCGCAGCACGCCCAGCCCACCGGCGAGCTGCTCGAGCTCGGCGAACGCGGCGTCGATCGCGGCGGCAAGCTCGTCCAGTTGCGCGCCGCGGGGCACCAGCGCGCGCGCCGCTTCGACGTGGCGGGCCCGCAGCTGTGCAGCGGCGGCCCGGACCTCCTTGGCGCCGGCGGTGCCCCGGGACGCCCGCATGGCGCAATCGAGCAGCGCGTCGGTCACGCCGGCCATGGCCGACACGACCACGACCTGCGGGGTAGGCCGGTGAGAAACGACGATCCTCGCGGCATGCTGCACCCCGGTCGCGTCGGCGAGCGAGGCGCCGCCGAACTTGTGGATGTGGGGAGCGCGCGCCAGGGCGGAGCGGGGGGTCATGCGTCAGTCCAGTTCGACCCCGCCCGCCGGGCGAGCGGTGTGGAACGTCTCCGCGACGGTGCCCCGCGCCCGCCAGGCGCGCACCATGGCGTCGCCCACCGCGGACGCGACGCCGAGCGGCGCCACGGCGACGAGGGTCGGCCCCGATCCCGAGAGCGTGGCCCCGAAAGCGCCGGCCTGACGCGCCGCCCCAGTCACCTCGTCGTAGCCGGGCACGAGGGGCCGTCGAAACGGTACGTGCAGCACATCATCGAACGCCGCCGCGAGGAGCCGGGGATCGGCGTGTGCCAGCCCGTGCACCAGCGCGGCGCTCTTGGCGGCCGCGCGCACGGCGTCGGCGTGCGGCAGCGTCGCCGGCAGCGCGGCCCGGGCGCGTTTGGTCTCCACCGTGAAATCCGGGACCGCGAATACGAGCGCCAGTGATTCGTGAATCGGGAGCGCGGCGACCGCCAGGCCTGCCTCACCCCCACCGCGCCTGGGCTCGCGAAGCACGAGGGTCGCGCCGCCGTACACGGCGGGCGCAACGTTGTCGGGATGGCCCTCGACCTCGGTGCACAGTTCGGCGAGTCCAGCGGGATCGAGGGGCAGGGTGAGCAAGGCGGCCGCCGCGGCCGCGCCGGCCACCGTGGCGGCCGCGGACGAGCCGAGCCCTCGGGCCACCGGAATCTCCGAGTCCGTAGCCAGCGAAAGGCCGACGGGGACGTCGCGCCCCGCGCGGCGGCAGGCGGCGGCGAAGCCCTGATACACGAGGTCGGCTTCCGGCGGGATATCGAGCGCCTGGAGCGTGCCTGCCCGTTGGATAGCGACGGCGCGTCCGCCGTGCCGCTCGTCGGCCCGTGCCGTGACGCGGAGCCAGCGCGCGATGGCGACCCCGACGCAGTCGAACCCGGCGCCCAGATTGGACGTCGAGCCGGCCACCCGCACGGTCACGCTCGCTCGCATCGCTCGCTTTCGGGAAACAGAAAAGCCCGCGCAATGCCACGCCGCGGGCTGTATGTTCATACATACCGCACGCCTTCGGCAGCGTCAAGGAGCCGTCGTTCATGGCGACAATCCGGGTGGGCATTCTCGGCGCGACCGGCGCCGTGGGGCAGCGCTTCCTGCAGCTGCTTGAGCACCACCCCTACTTCGTCGTCACCGCGCTCGCCGCCTCCGATCGGTCGCAGGGCAAGCCCTACAAGGACGCGTGCCCCTGGCGTCTCCCCGGGGACGTGCCGCCTGCGGTTGCCGGGCTCGTCGTCCGGGCGCCGGAGCCGCCGCTCGATTGTGACGTGGTGTTCTCGAGTCTCCCCGCCGACGTCGCGGGCCCGCTCGAGGCGCGCTTCGCTGCGGCGGGGTACCCCCTCGTCAGTAACTCGTCGTCCCACCGCATGGACGACGGCGTGCCGCTCCTCGTTCCCGAGGTGAACCCGGATCACCTCGCCCTGCTCGGCGAGCCACAAAGAAGGAAGGGGGGACCGGGAAAAGGGTTTATCGTCACGAATCCCAATTGCTCGACCGTGATGATCGCGCTCGCGCTGGCACCGCTCGCTCGTGAATTCGGCGTCGAAGCGGTCGTGGCGACCACGCTGCAGGCACTGTCCGGCGCGGGGTACCCGGGCGTGGCCTCGCTCGACATCACGGACAACGTGGTCCCATTCATTGCGAACGAGGAGGAAAAGATCGAGCGCGAAACCCGGAAGATCCTTGGTCGGCTGAACGGGAAAGTCAGCGGCGTGGCACCTGCGGGGTTCGCGGTGAGCGCGCAATGCCACCGGGTGAACGTCGTGGACGGCCACATGGCCGCGGTGCGGGTGAAGCTGTCCCGCGCGGCGGAGCCGGCGGACCTGCGCGCTGCGTTTGCGTCCTTTACGGGCCCGCCGCAGGAGCTCCGGCTTCCGAGCGCGCCGGAGCGTCCCATTCTGGTGCGTGACGAGCCCGACCGCCCGCAGCCGCGGCTCGATCGCGACGCCGGGCGGGGGATGAGCATCACGGTGGGCCGCATCGCGCGCGACGACGTGCTCGGACACCGCTTCGTCGCCCTCAGCCACAACACGATTCGAGGTGCCGCGGGGGCCGCGATCCTCAACGCGGAGCTCCTGCTGGCGAGAGGGTATCTCGGCTCCTGAGCGTGTGGACGCGCGGAGTGTGCGCCACGTCACAAATTCCGCGACTCGACCCCACCGGTGACCTTGGCCTCCGTTCCGTCGTCTTTTAGTGTACGGGTAATGTCGCCCTTAGACAGCGTTAACGGCTGTAACGGCGCCTCCGTCTAATCGGCGTCCCCGGAACAGCGCCCACTACTCGAATCGTCGGAGGATCAGCGCATGCGTCGTACGTCTCGGAAGCTTTGGCGCCTCGCCGTCGGTACCATCACCATCGCGCTGTTCGCCGCGTGTTCCACGTCACCGTCGACGTCTCCCCAGAATTCCGTGCTCACGCAACCGGAGGCCAACGCCGTCGCCGAAGTCGTCACGACGGATGCCGCCTCGCTCGCCGGTGGCGCCACGCTCGACATCGCGTCCGGCCTGCCTTTCGACGTGTTACCGATGCCCGGTGCGCCCGCCCTGCCCGGGTCGTCCGTGAGCTGCACGCCGACTCGCAGCCCGTCCCCGGTGACGAACTCCGACGGCGACCCGGTGCCTGATTCGGTCCGCGTCGACTTCAGCGGCTGTACGTTCTCACGGGACGGGTACACCGTCGCGCTGAGTGGGTCGATCGACCTCGTCGATCCGACTCCGACGGTGACCGATCGAGCGTTCCGGACGCGCTCCAACGACTTCACGCGGACGGTCACCAACTCGACGGCCGGGACCACGCGTTCCGTCGTGGAGAACGGCGTCCGCTCGATCGTGGGCACTCCGGACCAGATCCAGCTCGCGGACACGATGGAGACCGACTACACCTTCGCGACCAAGGCGACCGCATCGCATGTGCGGAAGTGGTTGGCGACCTTCACCGCCGATCAGGCCGGAGCCATCCAGATCGGCTCGCCCCTGCCGAGTGGCAACTTGAGCGTTTCCGGATCGTCGACCTGGACGTCCGGGACGAACAACTACCTGCTCGCGGTCACGACGAGCGTCCCGCTGCACTACAACGCGAGCTGCAGCGTCGAGCCCAGGTTCGATTCGGGGGCGCTCACCATCGCCGTCACCAAGGGGACGGCCTCGACCACCGTCACCATTCGGTTCACGGCGTGCGGCCAGTACACGGTGACCCGGACCATGGCCTGAGGGCCGCTGTTTTCCCGTAGCTCGAGGCCCGATCCGCTGCCGGATCGGGCCTCGTTGCTTATAATGGAAGCCTCTGATCCACGCTCACGTCGTGCTCAATCCGGCGGCGGGCCGCGGTGCGGCGGCCCGGGCTCTCGATCCGATCGCGCGCGAGTTCCGCCGCCAGGGGTGGTCGGTCGAAGTCGCGCGCACCGAAGGGCCGGGGCACGGCGTCGAGCTGGCCGCGCGCGCGGCCCGGGACGGAGCGCGGCGCATTATTGCCGTCGGCGGCGACGGCACCGTGCACGACGTGGCGAACGGGGTGCTGCGCCACGACAGGAAGGCGGAAGTCATCCTGGGGGTCGTGCCGGTCGGCACTGGGAACGACTTCGCGAAGCTCGTCGGCGTGCACCCGGATGTTCCGGTGCACTCGGTCCAGCGCCTCGTGACGGCCCGCACGATGCGGTTCGATGCCGGCCGCGCGAACGACGAATACTTCGTGAACAGCGTGGGCTTCGGCTTCGGGCCCGCGGTCGTGCGCGTCCGCAACGCCATGCCGGGGCTCTCAGGGTTCGCGTCGTACTTCGTGCCGGTGTGGCGCGCGTTCGCGCAGTTTCGCCCGCCGCGCCTCGAGGTGCGGGCGCCCGGATTCGCGGAAACGGGGTACATGATGATGGTCGAAGTCTGCAATGGCACTACCGCCGGCGGCAGCTATCGTTTCGCGCCCGACGCGCAACCGGGCGACGGCCGGCTGGACGTCTGCCTCGTACGCCGCGTCTCGCTGCCGCGGTTCCTGCTCGCGGTGCCGCGCGTGATGCGCGGCACCCATACGAGAATGCGGGAAGTGGCGCTGTTTCAGGCGCGGGAGGTCACGATCCGATCGCTCGACGGTCCACTCCTGCTGCACCTCGACGGCGAGCTGCGCGAGTCCCCGGCGCGCGATTGCGCCGTCCGGATCGAGCCCGGTTGCCTGCAAGTGATGGTGGCGCAATGACGCAGGCACGCAGCCGGGTAGGCGGGTGCGCGAGTAGGTGCGTCGTGGTCCTGGCGATGCTGCTACCCGCCAACCTGACCACCCGCCTATCCGCCCAAGTTCCCGATACCACTCCCATTGTCCCGCCCATCGTCACGACCGGCGCGGTGGTTGTGCCGACCGACACGGCGCATCGCGTGCCGCCGTGGGGCGCGTTCCTGCGGTCGTTCGTACTGCCCGGCTGGGGTCAGGCGGCGACGGGCCGCCACGTCGCGGGTGTCGTCTTCGTGGCCTGGGAAGGGATTGCCGCGATGATGACCCTCAAGGCCCAATCGGAGCTGGATTACTTGCGGGAGACGGGTTCGGCCAACGTGCCCGCCAAGAAACAGGAAAAACAGGACTGGATCGTCCTCTGGGTCTTCAATCATTTCTTCTCGGCCGCCGAAGCGTTCGTCTCCGCGCACCTGCAGGACTTCCCCAAAGACCTCAAAGTGCAGGCGTTCCCGGGTGGCGTGGGGATCAGCGTGCCCGTGCCGCACCCGTGAATCCGGCCCCGTTGGGCGTTTTCGATTCCGGCATCGGCGGGCTGACCGTCGCGCGAGCGGTGTTCGAGCGGTTGCCGCACGAGTCGGTGATCTATTTCGGCGATACCGCACGCGTGCCGTACGGGCCCAAGTCGCCGGAGACGGTGCGCCGTTACTCCGGAGAGATCCTCGCCTACCTGGTGCAGCGCGGCGTGAAGGCGCTCGTCGTCGCCTGCAACACCATCAGCGCGCAGGCGCTCGACTTCCTCACGGAGCGCTCGCCCGTGCCCCTGGTAGGCGTGATCGAGCCGGGCGCGCGCGCCGCGGTGCAGGGCACGCAATCAGGGAAAATCGGGGTGATCGGCACGGCGGGTACGATCGCGAGCGGCGCGTACGAGCGCGCCATCAAGCGGCTGCGGTCCGAGGTCTCCGTGTGCGTGCAGGCCTGCCCCCTGTTCGTCCCGCTCGTCGAGGAGGGATGGTTCGATCACCCGGCGACCGAGCTGATCGCGCGGGAATATGTCGCGCCGCTCGAGCGGGCGGCCGTGGACGTGCTGGTCCTGGGCTGCACGCACTACCCGCTTCTGAAACCGCTGCTCGCCCGCGTGCTCGGTCCGCGCGTGGCGCTCGTGGATAGCGCCGAAGAGACCGCGAAGGTCGTGGCCCACGAGCTGGCGCGGCGCGACCTCGCGGCGCCACCCACCAACCACCCGACGCATCGATTCGTGGTCTCGGACGATGAGCCGCACTTTAGGAGAGTCGGAGCCCGATTCTTGGGAGAGAAACTGCAACACGTGGAGGTCGTCCCGCTCGGTTGACGACGCCTGTGTGATACGTCGTAGTGATAGGTCGTCAGTGAAACGTCTTCAGCTCGACGTTGTCTTTCGTAATGATCGCGTATCTCCCGCCGTCGAGAAACGCCCCCGGATTCAGGTACGCCCTCCCATTCGGCACGTGCGCCAGCGCCGGCCGATGCGTGTGCGCGAGGATCACCAGGTTCAGCTCCGGCCGCCGCGCCAGCAGCTCCTCGGCATAGGCCGCCTGCGCCCGTTCCGCCCGGTCGAGCACCGCCCGGTCGCGCGTATTGTCGGCGAGCTTGCGCGACAGCTGCTGCGCGATCCAGAACCCCACCGAGGGGTGGAGCGCCCGGAACACCCGGATCGTCGCCGGATGACGCGTGGCCCGGTGCATGAAACGTGCGCTCCAGACCTGCTCCGTGAGCCCGTCGCCGTGCGCCACGAGCGCGCGGCGCCCCGCCACGTCGAACTCCGCTTCCCCGGGATAGAACGCGATCCCCAGGTCGTCAATCAGAAAATCGCCACCCCAGCGGTCGTGGTTGCCGCCGATGAACGTGATCGGCAGGCCGGCCTGCCGCAGGGCATGGAGCTTGGCGACCGTGGCAAAGTGGCGGCGCGGGATGACCGAGCCGTACTCGAACCAGAAGTCGAACATGTCGCCGTTGATGAGGAGCGCGTCGCCGAGATCCGGGACGGCATCGAGGAAACGGTGAAACGCGGCGGCCACGCTGGGTGGGACCTGTCCGAGATGCGCGTCGGCGACGACGACAACGCGGGTAGCGGCGGGCGGGGGAGGCACGGCCCCAAGCTAGGAATCACCGGGAAGCGCCGCAAGCGCCTGTCCCATTTGACTTTTCGAGACTCGCCGTGGATTTTGCCCCGGCGTGATCAGCTCCATCACCCTGCGCGTCAATTATTCCGAGACCGATCAGATGGGCGTCGTCTACCACGCCAATTATTTGGTCTGGTTCGACCGCGCCCGAACCGAGCTCATGCGCGAGACCGGCCTGACGTACAAAGAGCTCGAGCAGCGGGGCGTCTACCTCGCGGTCTCCGAGGTCCGCATCCGCTATCGCGCACCCGCGCGCTACGACGACCTCGTTCAGGTTCGCTGCTGGGTCCGGGAGCTCGCGTCGCGACGTGTGACGTTCGGCTATGTGGTCGAGCGCGCCGCCACGAGCGAGCTGCTCGCGACGGGTGAAACGTCACTCGTATCGCTCACCCACCAACACACGGTCACGCGCATGCCGAGAGAGGTCCTCGACCTCCTCAAACCGATTCCCGATCCGGTGCGCATCTAGAGGTTAACTATTGAGACCGCAACGCGTTTTGCTTGACCGCCGCAGAGCACTCTCCTACATTGCCGCGTGTGCGTGTCTGGCCGGTTGCCGGTCCCGACCCGCCCCGCTGGTGCCGGAGCCGCTGGCGCCGGCAGACCGTGATTCCGCCGTCGCCTGGGCGCGGGCGACGCTACCCGCGCACCACACGGCCATCCGGTTCCGCTGGAAGTACGAGGATGACCAGAAGCGTTGGGGCGGCCGCGGCCAGGCGCGCATTGCGCCGCCCGATTCACTGCGGTTCGATTATGTCGGGCCGCTGGGCTTGGGAGCGGGGGCAGCTGTGGTGGTGACCGACTCCGCGATCTGGGCGGATCCCGAGAAGAACTTTCGCTCGCTGGTTCCGGCGGTGCGGATGCTGTGGGCGGGACTCGGCATCGTGCGGCCGCCCGCGCCGAATGCGGCGGTCTTCTCGCGCAGCGGTGGCGGGGCGGGCGGGGCGGGGGGGGCGGGCGGGGGCGCCGACTCTAGCGTGCGGATTTGGCGCTTTGTGCAGGGCGAGGACACGCTCGACTATCGCGCGGCGGTGCGTGACACGCGCGTGCTGGAGGCCGAGTGGCGCCGGCAAGGCAAGGTGCAGGCGCGCAGCCGCACCGAATTCGACCTTCACCTCATGCCGGCGCGTGCCCGCATCGATTTCCCAGAGGGAGCGGCTCGCTTTGAGCTCACGGTGGTTGCGGTGGACACGGCCGCGGTGCTCGATCCGGCGATTTGGCGCGGGCGCCGCTAGCGCGTTGACCGTCGCGCTCAGCGGCTGCCTCTACGGCTTCGCCGGTGGCGGCCTGCCCAATATCAAAACCGTCGCGATCATCCCATTCGACAATCTCACGCCCGAACCGGCGCTCACGAAGGAAGTGAACGACGCGGTGAACGAGGCGTTCCAGCGGCGCCTCGGGCTGCGGCTCTCCGGCGAGGCGAGCGCCGACGCCGTGGTGCGGGGCAAGGTCACGCGCTACGACCCGGACCTGCCCCTCGCGTTTCAGGTCGGCCAGCAGACCACGAACGTGACGCAGCGCCAGGTCCAGATCACCGTGGACGTCGAGATCCTCGACCAGCGCCAGGGCAAGACGTTGTGGCAGGCGCAGGGGCTCAGCGAAGTTGGCGCGTATGCCCCGCCGCAGGAGGCGAACGGCCGCAAGATCGCGCTGCAAAAGCTCGTGGACGCGTTGGTGGACGGAGCGCTGTCCCAGTGGTGACGGGGGCCGGACGGGACCGCCGCGGCGCGACCTCGATGGGTTGCCTCGTATCGCTGCTGGTCGTGGTGGCGGTGCTGTATTACGGCGTCAACATCGGGGAGTTGTACTTCCGCTACTACCGCCTGCTCGACGAGATGCAGTCGCAGGCGCAGCTCGCCCCCTCGCTCGACGACGGCACGATCCGCCGTCGCATCCAGGCCGCGGCGCAGGACATCGGCCTCCCGCCGGAAGCGCAACAGATCAAGATCGTCCGCCGCGCGTCGCCGCGCGAGATCGTGATTGAAACGCTGTACAGCGAGACGGTCGACCTCCCGCTCTTCCACCACAGCTTCGACTTCCATCCGAAGGCGACTCAACCCCTCTAGCCGGCGCGCGTGGGCGCTCGTCACCGGCGTGCCGCTCCTGCTTGGCGCGGCGGGCGGCGTCGACTTCGCCCGCTTCTTCACCGTGCTGGCGGTGATGCTCGTGGCCGCGAAGCTCGCGGGCGAAGCGTTGGAGCGCCTGGGGCAGCCGGCCGTGATGGGCGAGCTGATCGCGGGCATCCTGCTCGGCGCCGGGTTTCTGAAGGTCATCCCCGTCGGTCCCGAGGACCCCCTCACGCCCGTGTTCCGCCTGCTCGCCGAGGTCGGCGTCGTGGTGCTGTTGTTCGAGATCGGGCTCGAGACCGATCTGCGGGCCATGCTGCGCGTGGGTGCGGCCGCGACCGCCGTCGCGGTCGTGGGCGTCACGGTGCCGTTCGTGCTCGGCTTTCTCTATTGGTGGTCCGGCGTGCACGGCTACGAGCACACCGTGTCGAGTCCTCTGACGACCGCCATTTACGTCGGCGCCGCCCTCACCGCCACGTCGGTCGGCATTACCGGGCGCGTGCTCAAGGACCTCCAGGTGTTGCACAGCCTCGAGGCGCGCCTCATCCTGGGCGCCGCCGTGATCGACGACGTCCTGGGACTCGTGATCCTGAGCGTCGTCTCGGGCCTCGCCGCCGGTACGGCGTTCAGCCTGCACGGCGTGCTGCGCATTCTGGGCGTCGCGGTGGCATTTCTGTTTGTCGCGTTGTGGATCGGACTGCGCCTCGCCCCCCGGCTGTTCGGCCTGCTGGACCGGATGCGGGTGCGCGGCGTCCTCGTGGTATTCGCGTTCGCGTTCCTGCTGCTGCTCTGCGTCCTGGCGGAGCGGGCCGGCACGGCGCTCATCATCGGGGCGTTCGCCGCCGGTCTCATCCTGTCCGAGACGAACCAGTTCGACCTCATCGAGGGACAAATCAAGCCCATCGCGGACATTTTCACGCCCATCTTCTTCATGAGCATCGGGGCGGCCGTCGATCCCCGTGTGTGGAACCCGTTCGAGCCCGGGGGTCATCAGACCCTGGCGATTGGCGGGACCCTGTTCGCGATCGCCGTCATCGGGAAATTGGCGAGCGGGTGGGCCGTTCCGTGGCGGCACTTCAACCGCCTGGCGGTGGGCGTCGGCATGGCGCCGCGCGGCGAGGTCGGGTTGATCTTCGCGCAGATCGGGCTCACGGCGGGCATTCTCTCGAACCGTCTGTTCAGCGCTATCCTACTGGTCGTCATCGCCACGACCTTGGTGACGCCGCCGCTGCTGCAGGGGGCGCTGCGCCGGGGCGCGACCCTCGACGCCGATTCCGTCCCGTGAGCACCGCCCACAAGGTTCGCACTCCGGGCGACGCCGTGCGGTGGCGCGAGCAGCAGCGCGGCCCGGTCGTGTTCACGAACGGCGTGTTCGATCTCCTCCACACCGGGCATGTCGCGTTGCTCGAAACGGCGCGGGCCGAGGGTGCGGCTCTAGTGGTTGGCGTGAACAGCGACGCGTCGGTGCGACGGTTGGCGAAGGGCGGACCCAACCGGCCCGTCGTGCCCGGGACCGATCGGGCCCGCGTCCTGGCGGCGCTCGCGTGCGTGGATTGCGTCGTGCTATTCGACGAGGACACGCCGCTCGCGCTGATCGAGCGCCTCCGGCCGGACGTCCTCGTGAAGGGCGCCGACTACACCCGGGCGGCGATCGTCGGCGCCGACCAGGTCGAGGGATGGGGAGGGCGCGTCGTGCGGGTGCCGCTGGTGGAGGGACAGTCGACGACCGACCTGATCGCTCGCGTGCGACGGGGCGCCGATTCGTGACCAGTCCCCTATGAAGCTCCTGATCGCGACCCGCAGCGAAGGCAAGACGCGGGAGATCCGCGACCTCTTCGCCGGCCTGCCGTTCGAGCTCGAGTTCCCCGTGGACCGGTTTCTGGAGCGGTTACCGGACGAGGCCGATCTGGAGCGCGGCACGAGCTTCGCCGAGAACGCGGTCGCGAAGGCGCGGTATTTCGCCAAGCGAGGTCAAATGCCGACGCTCGCCGAGGACTCTGGCCTCGAAGTGGACGCGCTCGATGGGGCGCCCGGCGTCTTCTCGGCGCGCTGGGCGCAGATGCACGGCAGGGAAGGGGGTGACGCTGCGAACATCGCGCTGTTGTTGGAGCGCCTGGCCGATGTGCCCGCGGAGCAGCGCACCGCGCGGTATCGTTGCGTGGTGGCGTACCTCGAGACGCCGCTGGCCAAGCCGCAACTGGTCGAGGCGACGTGCGATGGACGCATCCTGCTCGAGCCCCGCGGAAACGGCGGCTTCGGCTATGATCCGCTGTTTTTCTCGGACGAGCTCAGTGCCACGTTCGGCGAGGCATCGCTGCCCGCCAAGCAGCGGGTATCGCATCGGGGACGGGCGATCCGGGCGCTCATCGAGGTGCTGGTAAGGCGCTCGCAGTAGCCCACGAATGACGCTCACACACAGCGACGACTGGCTCCTCGACACCGACCCGTCGATCCGCTGGCAGGTCATGCGCGACCTCTCCGACACGCCTGCGGAGATCGTCGCGGCCGAGCGGTCGCGCGTCGCGTCGGAGGGATGGGGCCCGCGGCTGCTCGATCAACAGCGCCCCGACGGCCATTGGGGCGATGGCGTCACCACGCCGCTCTGGTGGTCGAACCTCTACACCCTGCTGTTCTTGCGCGACCTGGGGCTCGACCCGCTGAGCGTGCGCGCCCGAACCGCGATCGATCGCGTTCGCAGCAACGTCACCTGGGGCCCCGGGTTCGGAGACTCGCCCTTCTTCGAGGGTGAGGTCGAGCCGTGCATCAACGGCCGCGTCGTCGCGCTCGGCGCCTACTTCGGCGAGCGCAGCGATCGACTCGTCGATCGCCTGCTGAGCGAACAGCTCGCGGACGGCGGCTGGAACTGCGAGGCGGAGCGCGGCTCGGTACGCTCGTCGTTCCACACGACGATCTGCGTGCTCGAAGGACTGCTCGCGTTCGAGCAGGCGTTCGGCGCTACCTCGGCGGTGACAGGCGCGCGGAGGCGCGCGCACGAGTATCTCCTCGAGCGTCGCCTGCTCCGAAGGTTGTCGACCGGCGAGGTGATCGAGCCGGCGTGGACGCAGTTCGCGTTTCCGACGCTCTGGCACTACGACGTGCTCCGCGCGCTCGACTATCTGCGCGCGGCCGGCGTGCGGCCGGATGCGCGGGTCGCCGAGGCCGTCGCGATCGTGCTCGAGCGGCGCCCGGGCGGCGGGCGCTGGCTGCTCGACGTGCGACACCGCAACACCCTTCACGAGGAATTGGCCGGCACCGTCGGAGCGCCGAATCGTTGGATCACGTTGCGGGCTCTCCGAGTGTTGGACTGGTACGCACGGCGGGACTGAACGAACGGTCGATCCGCGCTCATCGAGGTCTTGGTGCGCCGATCCAAGTAGCTTTTTCGCGTTCCCCCGCTAGGTTGTGTCAGTGCTCTCCTCGGCGCCTCAGCATCGCGGCGTCTTGGCGACTAGCCGTTCGGGGCGTAGCGCAGTCCGGTAGCGCGTCTGGTTTGGGACCAGAAGGTCCCGGGTTCAAATCCCGGCGCCCCGACTACTCAAGAAGAACGGGACAGACCCTCGGCTCGTCCCTTGCTGAGTAACCGCTCAGCGAAATCAAGGCGTTCCTGTGTTTCCGCTAGTTCCTCTTGGAGGCTCTGGAGGCCGCGTTCCAGTGCCTCGAGCCGCGCGCTGACGTCGGCAGACGGCTCTGCGGAACGAGCGGCACGCAGACGGGCGATCTTGAGCACCGTGACGGACACGATCGCCACGGTGGCTATGAACCCCATAACAATCGGCTCCATATGATCCTTCCTCGCGTAGATCCTGAAGTGGCGTCGGCCAACGAATCGCGCTCAACCCGCGGGACCGTAGACCTTTACGCGGAACGCCGCCAGTCGGCTTCAACGCACGCAAGGATCGCCTGGCACGTTCACGGAGGGACGCCCTCTGCCGACGGGCTCTTCGTATCCGACGGCGTACCGTGCTTACAAGCTCGCGGCCCAGTGACTAATCGGCGACACACCGGGTGCTTTCCGGATTGACAGCCTCCACAGGCACCCTAAGGTTGGAGCGACGGGTGTCGAAATCGGAGACGATGAAAGATGGAACAGACCCGCGACGCATTACCTGGAGCGTGGGCCCGCTTGATTCAGGACGTCAGCTGCGGCCTCAGACGCGGCGCGTGGTATCGCGTCGTCGGGCTCACGCCCGAAGACGTCGTCCTCCAGGTGCCGCGACGCGAGCGGGTCCGCGTGCCGCGGCGCTTCCTGGAAACCCTCTTCTCGCGCCCGCAGCGCTGGACTGTCGTGCCCGTTCCGGCGACGGACGCCCCGCCCTCGGATCACTGGCACGAGCGGTACGCGGTCTGTCCAGCGTGCCGCGCCCGCGCACCGATCGCGGCCTTCGCCGCCGAGCTCCGCTGCCCCAAGTGCGAAGGGCTGTTCGACGTTGCCTGGGACGAGGGGTATTTGGCCGCCGGTTGACCGCCGCAGGGAACCCCGAGATGCCACCGGTGGTTTGTATAGGGTCGTAATAGCTCAGAGATCCCGATGCAAGCGAAGAAACCCCGTGCCACGAGGCGGCACACACGGATTACGTGTCGCCACCTGCAACAGTACGAAACCGATTGGCTCGGCCGGACCTATGTCGGCTGCCCGATCTGCAACCGCTGGAAACGCATGAAATCGAGGCACGCGCCGGCCGATGGGAAACGGTTGGCGGCGTGACAGTAGCAAGAGGGGTCAGGACGTGAAGTCCTGACCCCTCAATCATGTCCGCCGATATAGAGCCGGATCATCCTCTCCCAGTAAGGCCAATCGTGTGCCCAGCCATCCCAAATCCGCAGGGCGTTCCCAATGCCCTTATCCCACAGGATCGTCGAGAAGTCCCGGTTGTTCTGGCACGCCGGGTCTTCGCGGCCGATCGCGAAGATGATATCCTGACGGCGGAACGCCGCGAGCCGCCCGTGATCATGCTCGTGACGCATGAAATCGAACGGATTGCAGGCGTACACGTTGCCATCGGAGTAGCCGCCCGTCAGGTGCTTGATGTCGTATAACCCCGACAAGCCGATAATGCGGTTCACGATGTGGGGATGGCGGAGACCGAAGCAGGCAGCGTGATAGGCCCCGAAGCTCGCGCCCGTCGCGATCACGAACGGTGTCGGGTTCTTCGAGGCGGAGAACGGAATGACCTCGTCCAGTAGGTAGCGGTCGTACTGCAGATGTCGCCAGGCCCGGGCGCCCGGGTGCAGCTGCTCGCCGTACCAGCTCTCCTCGTGCACGTGGTGCATGCAGAACAACTGAATCCATCCGCGCTCCAGGTACTCGCCCAGCACGCCGGGACGGTGCATCGAGCGGTCTGTCCACTCGGTGTAGCCGCCGAGGGTCGTGGGAAACACGAGGACCCGCGCGCCGGCGTGACCCCACACCTGGAGCGCCATGTCCCGGCCGAGCGCCGGGCTGTGCCAGCGGTGGTATTCGCTGTTCAGGGGGCCGCCTGCAGCAGAAAGGGCAGGGCCTTGCGGAAGCGACGGCCCCAGGCCGATTCGTGATGCACGCCGTCAGGATCCTCGAGCCACTGCAAGTCGCGACCCGCCACGTAGCCTTTCTCCAGGAGCACGTCCCGCAGCCGGCGCGCGAACTCCACGCTGCGCGCGTCCTCGCGCCTGCCGATGTCCACGTACAATCGTCCCGGCAGTCGGGGCGCTCGAGCAATGACATCGAGCATGGCGCCGTCGGCGAACCATACGGAGGGACTCAGGGCGGCGGCGAAGCCGAATACCTCCGGGTAACGGAAAAATGCATACAGACTGATCAGGCCCCCCATGGACGAACCCGCGATTCCGGTGTGCTCCCGATCGGGCAGCGTGCGAAACCGCTCGTCCAGCAGCGGTTTTGCCGTGCGGGTGACGAACTCGAGATAGCGATCGCCCTTACCACCCCCTTCCGCTCCGACGAACGGACTGTACTCGTCGATTCGCGTCGCTCCGATGTTGGGGATCCCCACGACAATCGCCTCGACGCCCCGGCGACTCGCCCACTCGATGCCCTCGCCTACCCCCCACGCACCGGCGAAACTCGTGGCGGCATCGAACAGGTTCTGCCCATCGTGCATGTAGATGACCTGGTAGCAGGTGTTGCCCCGTGCGTAAGACGGCGGGACGAACACGAGTAAATCGCGCCGGTTGTCGAGCTCCGGGCTGTACACCGCCGGAAGAACGTGCAGCTGGCCTCGGCGGGCGCGCCAGCGCGGCAGGAATCGTAGGAGAGGGCGCATCGGTCAAAAAATGTAACCCCTAGTCACAGGCGCCTCGAACCCACACTTTGGGCGTGGGAGAGGACCATGAACGTGCGCGTGGGTCTCATCGTCGGTCGGGAGTGGTCGTTCCCGCCCAAGTTCATCGAGGAAGTGAATCGTCGCGATCGGGGTGTCGTCGCCGAGTACGTCACGCTCGGTGGCGAGGCGATGGACGCCGCTTCCCCGTACCGCGTCATCATCGACCGTATCTCTCACGAGGTGCCGTTTTACCGCTCGTACCTGAAGCATGCCGCGCTCCAGGGCGTGACGGTGGTCAACAACCCGTTCATGTGGAGCGCGGACGACAAGTTCTTCGGGGCGACGCTCGCCACCAAGCTCGGCGTAGCCAGCCCGAAGACGGTCGCACTGCCCAACAAGGACTACATTCCGGGGATTCACCACCAGGCGAGCCTGCGGAACCTCGCGTTCCCGCTCGATTGGGACGCGGTGGTAGGGCACGTCGGGCTGCCCTGCATTCTTAAGGAAGCACACGGTGGCCGGTGGCAGGAC
>Ga0066710_100000909_pt1 | contig 20259 bp, 16 predicted proteins | sample GraSoiAngelo_159_FD_79666 | JGI IMG/M metagenome (GOLD analysis project Ga0066710, IMG submission 79666) | Grasslands soil microbial communities from the Angelo Coastal Reserve, California, USA - 14_1009_16_40cm | ecosystem: Environmental > Terrestrial > Soil > Grasslands | place: USA...
ACCGGAGGCGGTTGGCGTGCGGATCCACCTGCCAGAGCGTGCCTTGTTCCCAGGCGAGGGTCGTGCAGATCGCCTCGAGGATCCGTGGCGTCGCCTCGGCGAGACATCCCGATTCGGCAAGCGCCCGGGTCGTTGCGACTCGGCAGCCAGCCGCCGTGCGCTGGCCTCTGCGTCGTTCGGCGACGCTCGGCTAGGAATCACAAGACACCGGTCGCGTCCCAGGATAGGTAATCCGCCGCGCCTCCACGTTCGACAATCCCCCTCGCCATCTCGCGCCGGACCGCGTCAGCAGGTCGGCGAGCCGCTCACGAGCGAGCGGACCGTCACCGCCAATGACACGCACGGGCTGAATCGGCGTGAAGAACTCGTCGCCGCCGCTCGCCAGAAAGTCGCTCGTCACGACTGTCAGCGTCTCGTCGTCTGTGACCGGTGCTCCAGAGTCGCGTTGGATTGCGACGCGAAGGCGACGGTTCTCACAAGTCGCTCTGGCCCTGACGCCGGAGACGAGGATGGCGCTGTCGCGCTGTTTCAAGTTGTGCTCGATGACACGACGAAGCTCGGTACCGGTCAGCTTGATGAGCGTTTCCCGGTTGTCGAATGGGATGAGTTCATAGAGGCGGCCGTAGGTGAGCGGCCCGGCAGGCAGCGCTGCGCGCAGCCCTCCGCTGTTGGTGATGGCGGCGTCGGCTGCCGGAGCCGACGCCCGCATCCAGTCGGCCACGAGATTGCCCAGTGGCGACTCTTCCCGCGACGACAGCTCCAGAGGTCGCTCGATCACGGCGTTCAACGGCCTGTCCTTGAGCGGGCGGACACGCGCAGCGGCCGGGGCCAGAATCGCCGTGATCTCCTCGCTTGCCGCGACAGGGCGGCCTTCGTATCGCGCGACTTGATCGGAGCGGTCCGAGCCGTCGGCGCAAGCTCCGGTGCCAGCGTCCTGTCGGGCGCAGACATCCTGCGGGGGAAAAATCCGATGCCCGGCCACCCGACAACTGGCCCGGTCCACGAGCAGATCAACCCGGCCGAACGCCTGCCCGCGCCAACGCGAGGCAATGATGGGAATGCCGCCCACCTCGTGCGCGATGCCCTGATGCCGATGCCCCCCGACAATGGCATCCACGAGTCCAGGAGGTATGTCGCGCGCAACACCAAAGATCTCCTCCTCGGCCGCGCACGACGACAGATCGAGCGGATTGCCGAACGCGCGGCATGTGCCGCCCGCGTGTGCCGCCACGGCGATAATCGTCGCGCCGGCCGCCCGCAGTCGCATGGCCTGGGCGATCAGCGTATCCGCGAGCGGCGCGATCGCCAGCCCTTTCGTGTTCGCCGGCGGCGTTGTGATCAGCGACTCGGCAGTCGTGAGACCCACGAGGCCGACCCGACAGCCTGCGACGTCGACGATGGTCGAGGGTTTGACGTTGGGCCAGTCGATGGGCCGTCCGGAGGCCTGCTCGAGGATGTTGGCCGCGAGGAAGGGAAATCGAGCTTCCGCCGCTCGGGCCTTGAGCGCTCCGCGGGGGTCGTCGGTCTGCGCCTGGCGTGTGCTTGCGGCGCCTGCCGGGCCGAAGTCGAAGTCGTGGTTGCCAATGGCCGCGGCGGTGTAGCCGAGGGCGTTGTAAGCCGAAATCACCACGGCTCCTTCGGTGAGGTTGGACTCGAGCGAGCCCTGAAAGAGGTCACCTGCGTCCAGTAGAACCACGGCGCCGCCGTCTGCGGCACGTGCGGCCCGCAGGTTCCGGACGAATCCATCAAGCAGCGCCAGCCCCCCGCGGCCTTCGGCCGGAAGAATCGCGCCGTGGAGATCGTTGGTGCCGACGATGGAGATCGTGAGCGTGGATGTCGAACCGCTCGGCGGCGAGCCGGCGTTCGAGCATGAGGCAGTCGTGCAGAGGAGCAGAAACGCGGCCGCCAGCTGCAAGGCGGGAACGTTCATGGGTCGCATTACGTTACACCAGCGGTCGAGCCGAAGCGCAGGCGGATGATGTCGCTCCGATACTGGAAAATCCGCCGAAGCGCCGGTGCGATCAGGAGGCGATGAGCCATTCGGCCGAGCACGCCGAAGGGCGGTATGTAAACGACGTGGTCCTCCACGACCGTTCGCGGCCCATCGGCGCGAAACCTGTGCTCATGCCGCCAGAACGTGTAGGGGCCCGCCTCCTGAACGTCGACGAACGCACGGCCGGGCACCCACTCCTCAATCCGCGTGCGCCAGCGAACGTGCACTGGTCCCAGTTTGATGCGATAGTCGATAGTACTTCCTGCCTGCATCGGTGTGACCGCTCCTTGAATCGAGAACGCCATCGATGCCGGCGTGAGCAGCCCGAGATTCTCGGCTTTCGAGAAGAACGCGAAGGTTTCGTCGAGCGGGGCGTCGACCAGCGTGCGTGTACGCAGCTCGTACGGTGCGTCGTGTCTCGCCCGATCGCGGGAGGCGGCCGCGCCCCGTTCAACCGCCTCCGCCGAGACGGGGAGCCGGCCGATTGTCGCCGCCCGATCCCGAACCACGTCGTCGAGCGCCGCCTGAAGCGTCGGGAACTCCCATTCGAACCCGTGACTCGTCAGCCGGCGCGGTGCGACCCTCTGGCTGCCCAGGAGCACGATGGAAGACTCGCCGAAGACGGCTTTCAGTGCCAGCCCCGGGATCGGCAGGACCGCTGGGCGGTTGAGCGAACGGCCCAGCGATCGGGCGAGCATGCGACTGGTGGCTTCCTCCGGGGCGACTGCATTGATTGGTCCCTCGTAGGACGCGTCGGTCAGCGCGGTCGCCACGACCGTCACGAGATCGTGAAGGTGAATCCAGGGAAAGTGCTGGCGGCCCGAACCAATCGGGCCGCCCAGCCCCAGACGGAACGGCCGAAGCATTGGCGTCAGCGCGCCGCCGCCCCGCCCGAGAACGACGCCGGCTCGAAGGAGCACCACGCGGACGCCGAGGTCCTTCGCCTGCAGCGCCGTCGCCTCCCAGCGCGAGCACAGGTCGGCGAGAAAATCGTCGCCGGGGGTCGAGTCTTCCGTGAGCACTTCATCCGCACGGTTGCCGTAGTAACCCACCGCGCTGGCTGACACGAGCGTTCCGGGTCGCGCGACGGAGGCTGTCAACGCCGTGACCAGCGACTCGGTCAGCTGCACGCGGCTCTGCACGATTCGCCGGCGCCGTGAGCGTGTCCATCGCTTTCCGGCAATCGATTCGCCGGCTAGATTGACGATCCCATCGCAGCCGCTGAGGATCTCACCGAGCGCTGGAGCAGGCGCTCGGGTGGCCACGATGTCGACATCAGCGCCCAGCAGGTCGCGCGCCCGTCGCGGTGACCGCGCCCAGACGACGAGTGAGTGTCCGTCGCGCTGGAGGCGTGGGACGAGAGCCCGTCCGATGAATCCCGTACCGCCGGTGATGAATACCCGCATGCTTTGACGCCCTTGTCGTAACTGCGGCTTGAAGCACCCCGCGTCGCTCCCTCGACATCTGATACTCTTCGCGGATATGCGCGCCAGCTTCCTCGCAGTCTCAGCGCTGACGATCATACTCACGCTCCCCGCCGCCCCCGCCTGGGCCCAGCGGGTGACCCGGCGCGTATTCGTCAGCGCGACCGACAATTCGGGCGCCCCGGTCAAGGGCCTCGTGAAGGCGGACTTCTTGCTGAGCGAAGGCGGCAAGGCGCGCGAAATCGCGCGCGTGACGCCGGACGTCCCGATGCGGGTCATCCTCCTGGTCGAGTCCACGTCGGCGGTCGCGCCGATGATCACCAGCTTCCGCAGCGGCCTGCGGGCCTTCTTCGACGGGCTCCCGCCCGAGCTGGAGGTCGGCTTCATGACTACCGCCGGGCAACTCAAGATCCGCGTGCCACCCGGCACGAATCGACAGAAGCTCCTGTCCGAGTTCGAATCTTTCTCGCACGAGCTGGGAGGGAACGAAGTCATCGAGGCGCTGCTCGAGTCCGACGAGCGGTTCTTGAAGAAGGCGCCCGATCGCTGGCCGGTCTTCGTCGCGATCACGACCGACTCAGGCGCCACCCGCGGCGAACAGCTCATCTTGCGCTACAACAAGTTCCTGACCGACTTCATGCTGCGCGGTGGCAGCGCGCACGCGGTACTGATTCAGGGGTCGCGGCCGGCCGCGATCAGCGATTTCCTCGGAAACCTCGTGCACAACACCAACGGCATCCTGGAGACGATAGGCATCGCCAACTCGCTTGGGGAGAAGATGAAAGGTCTCGCTGCCCGCATCGTCGCCGATCAGGCCGCGATGAGCGGCCGATACGAGGTCGAGTACCCGAGCGAGGCGAAAGCTGCGACCGTGGAGCTCAGTGTGACGCGCCCTGGCGTCATTGTTCGTGTGTCGCCCCTCCGGCCTTTCTAGGCTGCGGGCTTCAGGCTTCAGGCTACGGGCTTCGGGCCCGCGATAGACTGCTGCGCCAGATATCGCGTATGCGAGTGGGAGCATCGCTTTTCATGCGACCAACGATCTCGATTCCGGCACGACTCACGTTGTGGTTCGCGCTGGTCATCTCCGTGGCCTGCGCGAGCGTCTCCACCGGGACGGTCACCAACCTCTTCGACGCGCAGCAGAGCATCGAGCGCTACATCGCATCGGGAACCTACGACACCGAATTCGCCCGAGTCGTCGGCGATGCGTCCTCGTGGCTCGAGCAGCAGGCGAAGCTCGTCGAGCGCCCGGCCATCGTCCTCGATATCGACGAGACCTCGTTGTCCAATTGGTCGGCCTACAAGGTGAACGGATGGGCACGGATCGTCAACGGCGCCTGCAATCTCGAACGGGGACCGTGCGGTCTCCGCGCCTGGCAGGAAAGTGCCCGCGCCCCGGCCCTCAAGCCGACTTTGAACCTCGTCAAGCGCGCGCGCACGCTCGGCGTCGCCGTCTTCTTCATCACCGGCCGGCCCGCCAACTTGCGGGACGCGACGGAACGAAACCTGCGCGAGCAGGGATTCGAGTGGGAAGGGGTCATCCTCCAGCCGATCGGCGCGTCATTCGCGAGCGCGGCCGACTTCAAGGCCCCTGAACGGAAGAAGATCACCGAGCGGGGCTACACGATCCTCCTCAGCATGGGAGATCAGCAGAGCGACCTGACTGGCGGGTACGCCGAGAGAACGTTCAAGCTCCCCAACCCGGTCTACTTTCTTCCCTAGCTGTAGGCTTTGAGCTACCTGGCGAGCGCTACTGCTCCAGCGAGCCCGCTGAGTCCAAAGACAAGCGGATAGAGATCCTCGTAGTACCAAAGGCGGGCGAAATACAGGCCGACCGGAGAGGCCCAGCCTCTCTCGCCGCTCCCCTGGCTGCTGCCGCCCGGGAGGGGCCGCCTCTCTTCGACCGCGTTCATCAACCACTGGCCGCCGCGCGCGGCAGCCTGTCTGATTTGTTGTCCGTCGCCGTCAGCCACCGAGCCGGCGAGCGCGGTCAGCGCCACGCCGGTCTCCTCGATCGATGAACTGACCGCGCGGTCGCCTCCCCATCCGCCATCCCGGTTCTGAACCTCGAGAAGCCACGCGACCCCGCGCCGTCGGCAGCGGGTCGCGACGTTGGCGACGCCGACTTCGGCTGCATTACGGTCCTGCGCCAGCTCGGCGCACAGGCCCGTCAGCACACGGGCTGTGCCGTACACGGGATTGTCCTCGCCCGGCGCATGCTCGTTGCCAAACCACAGCGGAACCCAGCTGCCATCGTCACGTTGAGAAGTGTCGAGGAACGCCACGGCGCGCCTCACCGCGGTCCGCACCTCGTGCTGCAGCTCGGATCCGAGGAGGCTGTGCCAGACACTCCACGCATGGAGAGCGTGGGCCGTGATCTCGGGCGCACTGCGGTCGAATGGCAGCGCGCCCCAGCCACGGCAGAACGTCGGGACGCCGCCATCCCGGTTCTGCACGCCCATCAGCCAGGCAACGCCCGCCGTCGCGGCCGCGAGCGTTCGCGCGTCGGGATCCCCCAGGCGCCGCAGCGCAAGCAACGTTCCCGACGTGTCGTCGGCGTCGGGAACGCCTCCGCTCAGTGGCGTCCAGGCCCACGCGCCGGGCGCGGCATGCGTGAACGGATGCTCGCGCGTGCTTTGCCGACTGAGCAGCCACTCGCGCATGACGGCCTTGCTCTCCGTCGGGAGCGTGCCGGTGTCGTCCAGCGCCAGAATCGAAAGCGTCGTCACCCAGCTCGAGAGGTTCGTGTCGATCGGCCAACTCCCATCTGTGCGCCGGGTGTCTACGAGGAAGCGGACCCCCGCATCCACCACAGGACTGTCGATCCAGCCCATTCCCGCCAGGCTCATGACCACGAAGCTCGTGAGCGGTGCCGCTTCGAGATACCCGCCGCTCTCGGGCTGCATGGCGCCGAGCAGCGTGTGAGTGGAGTGGCGGACGCGGTCTCTCAGCAGCCGTGCCGCTGGGTTGCGTGAGGGCGCAAAGTGATGCCGCACCTGACCGATGGCAATCAAGGCTGGCAGCGCGTAGCTCACGACCGGCAGTCGAAGCCGCTGAAACCAGGTGTGGGGCAACGCCGCCAGCTCGAAGGGGAGCTGCGGGATCGTGCGCCAGGCGTGGTCGTGGCCGAGTTTGCCCGTCAAGGCCAGCACGGTCAGGATGGGGACGGCAAACGTCCTGTCATTCCCGTACCGACTGAGAATCGCCGAGCGAAGGGCGTCGGGTGCGAGGGATCCTGCCCGGTTCCGCAGCCACTCCGTCGAACGATCGATCGCTGCCACTGCCTGTGTCGCAACCGCGGGGTCGTCGGGCGCAACTTTCGAGAGCGTCGCCCAGACAATCGCAGTCGTGCTGATGTTGCTCCCGCTGCGATCGGTGTCGCCCCAGCCGCCGTCGGCGTTCTGATGTTGAAGAAGCCAGGCGGTTCCAGCCTGGACGAACGTATCCAGGCGTTCGGTTCGGCGATATCCCTGTCGCGCCGCGATGGACAGTGCAAGCACGGCGGTCGCGGTCGAGAGCGCGCTGCTCGAGAGGTGGCCGTCCCAATGGTCAGGAGCCGTCCGCTTCTCGAGCAGCCGCCGGGCCAGTCGGTTCGTTGCCGCCTCGAGCCGTCGCCGGTCGAGCGTCAGGTCGAGCATCGCGGCCTCACAAGAGGGACCCCGTCGGATCGAGCGAGAGGTGCCCAAGGGCCAGAAGCGCGTAGTACGTGTACTCGCAGTCCACCTCATCGTCGGCCCAGGTGCCGAAGAAACCTCCTCGGTTGGTCCACAGCGAATCGACGAAGTCGAGGCATGGCTCGCGAAGACCGGCGATGGGCATGTGGAGAGACGAGAGCGCGTGAAGAGCGGTGGCTGTTGAGAGAAGGTCAGGCACCGGTGTGGACGGCGACGCGAAGAACCCGCCCCCGACATGACAGCGATCGAGCAGCCACACGCCCACCTCGGGGCCGAGACTCGCAGAGAGGCGGCGCAGGACCAGCACGGCTGCCGCTGTTGCCGTGGTAACTCCCGTCGGCAGTCCAGGCTGGTTGGCGTATCCGCCATCGGCGGCTCGCAGCCGGCCGAGCGATGCGACCACTCCCTCAGGCGAGGGCAACTCGCGCCCGAGGTCCTCGTACGCGCCAATCGCCAGGAACGCCGCATAGGCCGCCCCATGCAGCGCACCAGGTGCGGTGCCATATCCGCCGTCTCGTGCCCGACAGGCCTCGATCCGTGCCAGGAGGCGGTCGCTCGGTCCGTTCCCGGGCAGTTTGCGAAGCGCCGCCCAGCATCGCGCCAGGCAGGCAAGATGCACGAAGTCGAGACCGTCGCCGTCGCCGAACCGGTCGAGGAATCGGGCGCTCTCGTCGACGGGCACCGTCTCCTGGAGGGCGACGAGGCCGTCGAGGCCGAAGACCGTGTAGTAAAGGTCGCTCTTGCCCGCGCGGTTCTGAAAGCCGCCGTCCGGATTGATGTGCTCGCGCAGGAAGGCCGCGACCAGGTCGCGCGACTCACCCAGCTGCTTGGGCGCCAGCCGGGCGACCTGCAGCATCTCGAGTCTCAAACTCACTGCACCAGCCTTTGATTTCGACGCGAAAGACCTTGCCGACGACGCGACGAAGCAGTCCCTTGAGGCTCGCGTTCTGCAGTGCCGGCAGCGTGCGAACAGCCTGTTCCTTGTAGGCTTCGAGTAGCGCGCGGGCTCGCTCCTCGACTGCCAGCTCACCGAGCATCGCGCGGAAGGCGTTCGCCCCCGACGTGGTCCCGTGCGCGTTCTTCCACGTCGCCATCACGCGATCGGCGCCCGATGTCTTGACCTTGTCGCAAGCCAGCGCGAGCAGCAGGGAGGGAGCGCTGAAACCCGACTTGCCCTCGTCGCCTCCGGCCAGGTCTTCGAGGTCGTCGCGAATCTGATAGGCGATGCCCAGCGCCTGACTGTAGTCGTGGAGCACCTGTTGCGTCTCCGCGGACGCGCCCGCGAGCGCGGCCCCGACGCTCAGGGCCACCTGGAACGCAGGCGACGTCTTCCGCTGAAAGATGTCCAGCACCTGATCGACGGTTGGCGGGGTCGGTCGCTCAATCCAGGCGAGCTCCGCGCCCTGACCGATACAGAGCTCTCGATGCCCCGCAGCGGCGATCCGGACAAGTGCCGTGCACACCTCGGCGGGAGCGCCGCAGCTGGCCAGCAGCCGGTAGCCGTCACCCAGCAGCAGGTCTCCTGCGTTGAGTGCCACCGGGATGCCGTGCTCGACGTGGAGCGTTTCACGGCCATACCGCCGCTCATCGCCGTCCTCGATGTCGTCGTGGACGAGCGACGCTTTGTGAAAGCACTCCACCGCCACGGCGGCCTTGCGTACTGATTCCGGCAGTGGCAACGACGGGTCGTCCTGAAGCGCTTTGTATGCGCAGGCAGTCAGGAACGGACGCCACCGCTTGCCCTCGGCGGTCAGCCAGCGCCGGGCCACGCGGTCGGCATGGCCCTCCGCGGGTCCCACCAGCCTGTCGAGGGCGTCGGATGTGAACCAGCTGTCGACCTCCTCGCGCAGTGCGTCGAGGTCCAGACGCCTGGTCCGATCGTCGCTCGTCAAATGGACGACGTTCCATACCCAGTCGATGTCTACGCCTGTGTCTTTGCAGTCGTCCTGGAGCAGCGGAATGGCGACGCCCGGGATGGCCGCGGCTTCCATGTACGGGAACGCGCGTTCCAGAACCGACAGGCAGCTCACCCCGACGATGGCGTCAATCTTGCCGGACTGGATGAGCGCCATCACCAGCGCGGATCCTTCGGCTACCAGCACTGCGTAACCGAGACGCTCCGCTTCCTCCTGAAGGTCCTGAATCGTGCACAGACCGCACTGCTTGCAGAGCAACCCGAACTCGTCGAACGGCGCCGGGCACTTGTCCTCGACGCGCAGACACTTGGGCAGCAAGAGGAGACGTCGGTCAAAAGGAACCGAGGCCAGGTGCTCGGACCAGACCTCATTGCTCAGCAGCACTCCGAGGTAGTCGCGGTAAACCGGATCGACGCCGGCGAGCGTTACCACCGTGTCGGCGTGCTTGCGCAGCTCGTCCAGGACGAGCGGCGGGACCAATGTGTCCCGTCGTCTCTCGACGTACCGCGACACCAGCTGCCGGAGCCACTCGCGCTCGGCCAGCGTCTGTGGGATGTTGGCCTGCGGCGGCCGCTCGGGCATACTCGGCACCATCCGCAGCGGTTTTCTCAATGGCATCACGCTCATGACGGAATGATCTCGTTTCTGAGGACCCGCCTGTCTACGAATATGCGCCGAATCCGAAAAACCAGTGCTTCTTGGCGAACCGGTACGCCCAGTGCTCTTCCGGGATCTCGTTCCCGGGATTGTGCTGGCTCTGCCGCGGCGTCATGGCGGCGAACTCGGCCATCGCCGTGCCCCGCTGGGTCGAGTCTCTGGCGCCGTGCTTCAGGACCAGATCGCGGACGATATCGGGCCGCTCCAGCACGATACACCCGTGGGTGGCCCCGGCCGCCGCTTCGCGAAAGTCGCGCAAGAACGCCGACTGGGTCATCGTTTCATAGATGGACGGTCCGTCGCGGACCGTGCTCGTCGCGAACTGGATGACCGGGCACGGCTCGATGTGCCCGCCTGGCCCGATGTGATGGCTGACGCCGGTGGCCATCGGGCACAGCGCCTCGCCGCGGTCGTCCCAGTACGCGTCCACAATCGCGATCGGCAGCCGCGCCCTCATCTGAACGATGAACCGCCGTACCGCCAGCACCTGCTCTGGCCGCAGCGCCAGCTGCGCGTTCGGGTTGGGGCCCACCACCCGGTAGGTGTGAAACCAGACGTAATGGACGCCCATCGCAATCAGCTTCCGGAGCCAGGCCTCCGACACCAGGTCGATATTCGTCTGACAGACGCTCGTCGCCACGCCGATGAGCAAGCCATGCCGGCGACAGGCCTCGAGGCCCGCCAGCGTCTTGGTGAGCACCTGCATCCGGCCGCGGCGCTCGTCGCTCACCACTTCGGACCCCTCGATGCTCACGAGCGGCGTCACGTTGCCGAGCCGCGCCAACTCGCGCGCGATGTCGTCGGTGATGAGCTGTCCGTTCGTGAAGACCTGGAAGTAGCAATCCGGGTGCGCGGCGAACAGCTCCAGCAGCTGGGGATGCATGAACGGCTCGCCGCCCAGGATGCCGAAGTAAGCGTTGCCATGCTTCTTCGCGTCGGAGACGATGCGATTGAGCTCGTCGAGCGACAGCTTCGCCGCCGGCGCCGCCACGTCCACCCAGCAGCCCTGACAACGGAGCTGGCAGCTGGAGATGACCGAGATGAAGAGGAACGGCGGAAAGTTCTCGCCGCGCCGGCGCCGACGCTTGTGCAGCTCCACGGAGCGAACGCCCTTGACACCGAAGTTGTAGACGAACTTCGCCACGACTCGAGGTCGGGTCTCTGTGAGCACGCGCCTGGTCAGTGAGAGCAGCACGATCAGACCTTCAGATTGGGGTTGACTGCGCGCGCGCGGGCGCGCGCCGCTTCGGCTTTGGCCAGGATTTCTTCGGGCGACGGCAGCGCGGCCAGCACCTCGGCCGGAACGTCGAGGTCCCGCTTCAAGGCAATCAAGCAGTTCTGGCGCTCCTTGAGCGCGCGCTCATCGTCTCGCTCCTTGGAGAAGCGAGATTTTGCCTTTGCGCTCCGATCGCGCAGCAGCGCATAGACGTCGCCGCCCAGTAGCGCCGAGATGTCCACCTTCATCGCCTCCCGTCGGACATCGTCGCTCTTCACCTCTTCGCCGTTGATCGGGCCGTGGCGATACTTGGGGAACATGATCGCCACTTCGGGGCATACACGCGAGCAGGCGGGACAATCGGTCTTGCAGTTGCTCTGGTTCTGCACCTGAATCTTGCTGTCCGCCGACACGCCGTAGACCTCGAAGAGGCAGAAGCTGAGGCACTGCATACAGTTGGTACAGCGCGAGTAGTCGATCACGGGAAACCAGGGCTTCCACTGCGCCCCACCGGTGCTGCCGCCCCCGCTGGCGCTGCTGCCGAGGCCGCTTGTCGCGCCGGCCGCCGCGGTTGAGGCCTGCACGATGCGGTCCGCCAGCGCGACGGGGTCGGCGGCCCCTGCGTTTGGGATATCGAGCGGCGACGGTTCATGCGGCGAAGTGTGCCGGCACGAGATCTCCAGGCCGCGCTCGAGGAGTAGCTGCGCGAGTCTTGCGCGATCCGCGGCGCTCAGACCGCTTTCCCTTCCCACTCCGATGGCCACCTGCGACCTGACGGCTATCGCGATGCTCACCGAGGGCTCTCCACAGTTCCCACTGCTCCTTCAGCCCGCCCGGTCAGGCCGGCGACGATTGCCTCGGCCGGTTCGACACGCATGTTCCAGACCCGGACCGTCTCCTCCCTCAGGTGCGCCCCGGCGGCAGCGAACAGCCACTTCACCGCACGGGGGTAACATGCCGCAATCATCAACGGCTCGTCGGTGGCGAGCTCCCGGAGTCGCGCGTCGCCGCGAGCCGCCATCTCGCAGAGGTCGGGCACCGCGTCGAACTCCACATCTGCTCCTGCCAGACCGTTCAAAACCGCGGTCTTGACCTCGGGTGCGACCACTTTCGCGAACGCACAGTGGCAGTAGAGGATGCGCGGGCGCTCTCCGCTCATGAGGCCGCCATCCTGTGAGTGGGCACCGGGCGACCGGGCCGGAAGTGCTCGATGTGCCGCAGCTTGGCAGTCACGCCACCCTGCGTGGCCCGTTTCACGCCGTCGAGGACCACCGCCTTCAGCCGATCGGGATCGCCCTCGGCCCGCAAGTTGACGATCAACTCGCCGTCGGTCAAATCTTCCGCGAGTTGATGCGGCGATTCCGGACGGCCATCGGTGCCCACCAGGTTCAGGACGGCGAGGTCGCTGCCCGTATCCGGCGCCAGGGTCATCTTGAAATGTGCGATCTCGATGTCGGCCGCGGCCAGCTCGCCGCGAACGTGGTCAGCGAACTCACGCAGAAACCGATTGCCGTCGAACGGCTCGCCCGCCGAAAGCTGACAGGTCGCGTTGAGCCACCCGAGAAGCGCCTCGCCTTCCGCGTACGTGTCGTAGTCCACGTCCATGGCGGGCCGTGCATCGGGCGCGGCCGCCAGGCGATCGAACCAGCGGTCGAGATTTGCTCCCGTGCGAGCGCTGATCGTCAGGACCTCCGCCTGGGGAAACCGTTCCGTCAGCGCCTTCTCGAGCGACTGTCGTCGGACGTCGTCGAGCAGATCGCTCTTGTTGATGACGATGATGTCGGCTTCTTCGAGCTGTTTTTCGTAGACGTACAGGACTTTCGGGGAGAAGCTTCGTCCCGTCTCGAGCCCGAGAATGCGCGCCGCCCGGATCGGGTCCACGAGCACGCTCAAGGGGCCGACTCGGTAGTCGCTGCCGTACAGGCGACTCAAGGGGTACTGCACCGTCGCGCGCAGGTCCGTGCAGCTGCCGACGGGCTCGGCGAGAAAGACATCGGGGCGCGCCTCGCGCGTCAGCCGGTCGGCGGCGTCGGTCAACGAGTTGAAGCGGCAGCAGAAGCACCCGCCGGTGATCTCTTGGACCGGATAGCCTTTCGCCTGCACGAGGGAGGTGTCCACGAGGCCGTGACTCTGATCGTTGGTGATCAATCCCACGCGCCGGCCGCGAGCCGCGTGGTACTCAGCCAGCCTGAGCAGAGCCGTCGTCTTGCCGGCTCCGAGAAACCCTCCGACCATGATGTAATCCGCGCTCATCTCAGCCGTTGCGCTCCTCGTCGCGTCATTACTTATAGTGCCTTAGCGGGACTTATAGTGCCTTAGCGGGCCTTTATCGGGTCGCTCTTCTCCTCGTCGCTCCCGGCCTAGTCTCGGTCGTCGCCTAGTCTCGGTCGTCGCCGGCGGCATGCCGACTCGCCAGCATTTTATCGATCGTCGCGTCCAGGATGGCCACGTATCCGTGGACGTCCACGACGTCTTCGGCAGGCGTTCCTTGAAGTCTATACAACCAGCCCTCCCCGTAGGGATCGGTTTCAACCAAGGTCACGTTCTGTCGCAGGGGGGCCCCTTCGCCGAGAAATCGCCCGGAACCGACCGCGTAGACACTGGTGACCGCCTTCAACCCTTCGATACCGCCAATCTCATCGCCGACCGCGATGTGGGCGCCCTGCGGGGTGCCGAACTCGAAATCCACGATGTCCCCGAGCATCCGGGTTGCGAACCGGGTGAGGCCGACGCGCCAGATGCCGGGCGATTCCTCGAGGAGCCAGTAATGCGCGGGCGAATACCGCCGGTCCACGGGCAGGTGCGTCGTAAACCGGGAGCGCCGGTAGTACACCGCGTCGGAAGGCGCGGTCACGACGCGGTGCCGACCCTGCCCGCCCGGTCGGCGGCGCGGTACGGCCAGGCGGCCGAGACGAGCACCGCCCAGTCGGGCTCGGGCGTGGCCGCGCACCACGAAAATCGGAGCGCGCCGTCCTGTCGCCACTTCGGGAGCTTCATGGCGCCGAGAACGTGACTGCAGGTGTAGCTCTGCGACGAGCAGGCGGCTCCGTTCGAGATGGCAACGAGATCGCTCCAGGCGTCGAGGAGCACCTCGGCATCCAGGCCGGGGAACGACAGGTTCACGATGTAGGGGACGACGGACGCCTGATCGCCGTTGACAACAGGCTCGAGCGGGGCGAGGCCGTCGAGCAACGACTGGCGAAACGCGAGGCAGCGCACGGCCCGCGCGTCGGCTTCGGCCACAGCCAGTTCGGCGGCCAGCCCCAGACCGACGATCAGCGGCACAGGCAGTGTTCCTGGTCGCAGCCCCCGCTCCTGCCCTCCGCCATAAGTCAAAGGTTGCAGCGGCGGCCGCTGCCCGTTGCGGCGGCGCACGATCAGCGCGCCGACGCCCTTTGGCCCCTGAATCTTGTGCCCGCTCACGCTGATGAGATCAATTCTCGGGTGGCGGAGGGCGTCCAGCTCCCGCGCAAAGCTCTGGGCCGCGTCAACGTGAAGGAAGGCCCCAGTCTGCGGCAAACGGTCAGCGACGTCCTCGACCGGTTGAACAACGCCGGTCTCGTTGTTGACGTGCATCATCGAAACGAGGTACGTGTCGGGTCGCACGGCGTCGAGAATGGCGTCCGCGTGGACTGTACCGCCCTCGTCGGGCGGCACGAGTGTGACCTCGAAGCCGCGCCGTCCGAGCTCCGCGAGCGGCTCGAGCACGGCGTGATGCTCGATGGCGGTGGACACGATGTGACGCCGCTCCCCGGCGGACGCCGCCAGACCGAGGATCGCGAGGTTGTTGCTCTCGGTCGCGCCGCTCGTGAAGATCACGTCGCCGCGTCCGCAGTCGACGACAGAGGCGACCTGGTCGCGGGCGCGCTCGACGGCCGACCGCGCCCGGCGGCCCCACTGATGGGTGCGGCTGCCGGCGTTGCCGAAGTCGTCGTCCAGGAACCGCACGATCTCGGCGCGGACCCGCGGGTCGAGGGGCGTCGTGGCGGCGCAATCGAGGTAGACAGGCACCTCAAGACGTCATTTTGCTCCAGGACACGACGTATGCATAATGGCGCAGATGTTCTCACACCATGATATGAGCCGATCCGCTCTCGCCTACCTCCGTTCCATCACTGCATGGGCCGTCCTGGCCCTCGTTGTCGCCGCAGCACCGGCCGCCGCCCAGTCGTCGGGTTCCTCCCAGTCGCAGTCGGCATCGCCCGATGACCCGCTCCGCTTCCTGCTGCCCACGGTGAACGTGACCGCGCAGAAAGAAGCGGAGGACAAGCAGAAGGTGCCGGTCAGCGTGACGGCTGTCTCCAAGGACACCATCGAAGAGGCGGACATCCACATCGTCAGCGAAGCTGCCATCTTCGCGCCGAACACCTATTTCACCGAGTGGTCCGCTCGAAAGCTGAGCAACGCGACGTTTCGAGGCATCGGCTCCAGCCCGAATAACCCCGGCATCACGACCTACATCGATGGCGTTCCGCAGATGAACGTCAACTCATCGAGCATCGAGCTGCTCGACATCAATCAGATCGAGTTCGTGAGAGGCCCGCAGAGCGCGCTCTTCGGACGGAACACCCTCGGCGGCCTCGTGAACATCACGAGTGCGCGGCCGGCGGTTGGCAAGTGGACCGGCTCGTTGTCTGTACCGTTCGGCAACTACGGTGCGTGGGCGGTGCGGGGCGGCGTGTCGGGACCCGTCGTTCAGGACAAGATGAGCGTCGGATTCTCGTTTGCTCAGGTCAGCCGCGACGGGTTCACGGTAAACGACGTGACCGGACATGACATCGACTCCCGCGACGGTTTCTCTGCCAAGGCGCAGTGGCTGTGGACGCCGAACCGCGAGTGGGAGGCGCGCGTCATCTTCACGGGTGAGCGTGCCAGAGACGGCGACTACTCGCTGAACGACGTGGGCCAGCTGCGCGCAAACCCGTTTCACGCCGCCCGGAACTTCGAAGGGCACTCCGATCGAGACATCATTGGCACCACGGTGCAGGCCCGGCGCGTGGGCGCGCGAACGGTGTTCACGAGCACCACCGGCTTTCTCAACTGGCAGACACAGGACGTCACCGACCTCGATTACACCCCCCTGCCGCTCCTGACCAGGGACAACACGGAGAAGGACTTTCAGTTCACCGAGGAGCTTCGGCTGGCGTCCGCCGACGCGGCGTCGATCCGGTTGGGCGACAGCGCCCGCCTCCGCTGGCAGGGCGGTCTCTTCTTCTTTACGCAGGCGTACAAGCAGAACGCCACCAATTCGTTTGCCCCGTTTCTCGTGGCGCCCTTCGCGATCAGCTCCACGTCGCCGCTCTCGGAGCTCAACGACTTCGGCGTCGGCCTCTTCGGACAGGGCACGATCACCTTCAACGATCGGCTCGACCTCGTCGCAGGCGCGCGCGTGGATTACGAGGACAAGAGCGCGAACCTTCAGACCTTCTATACGCCCCCCATCGCCCCGGGCACGCTGGTAGACACCGACAAGAACTTCGCGAACGTGTCGCCGCAGGTGTCTGTCACCTACCGTCTCCAAAGAGACCGGTCGGTCTACGGCACGGTTGGCCGTGGATACAAAGCGGGCGGGTTCAATCCGGCCTCGCCAGCCGGGAAAGAGGCGTACGGCGAGGAGCAGACCTGGCACTACGAGGGCGGTGTGAAGACACTCTGGCTGAACGGCATGCTTTCCGCCAACGCCGCCGTGTTTTTCATCGACTGGAACGACCTCCAGCTGAATGTCCCCGATCCGGCGGTGCCGGCCCAGTTCTACATCTCCAACGTCGGCGCCGCCACGAGCAAAGGTGTGGAGCTCGAGCTCAATGCCAGGCCGGCCGGAGGCTTCGACGTGTTCACCTCGGTCGGCTACACGAACGCGCGGTTCTCGGAGAGCAGCGTCTCGGGCGTCACGAACGTCGGAGGCCACAAGATTCCGAACACCCCCGATTACACGATCAGTGCGGGCTTGCAGTACTCCCGAGCCGTTGCCAAGGCCGTTGCTCACGCCCGAGCGGACGTGGTCGTTTACGGCGCTTTCCAGTACAACGACGCCAATACCATCGGCCAGGACGCGTATTCGCTCGTCAACCTCCGATTTGGCGTGACCGGACGGGTCTGGACGGCCGACGTGCTCCTGCGCAACGCGTTCGACACACGATACATCCCGCTGGCGTTCCCGTACCCTGGCTTCGCGCCGTCCGGATTCATAGGCGAGATGGGTGCGCCGCGCACGGTCTCGGTCACGGGAGGGGTTCGATTCTAGCGGTGCGCTCGTGACGGCGAGTTTCCGGACGTGAAGGAGAGATGATGGCCACCTCTGTTGCTCCAGGCGTTGTGCCGGGCGTTGTGTCGAGAGCCATTGACGCGGCTCAGGTCGCGCGTTATCACGCCGACGGGTTCATGGTGGTTCGGGGGGTGTTCTCCGCCCATCAGGTTGCGGAGCTCGACCAGGAGGCTGTGCGTCTGTACCAACGCACCGATCTCATCGACACCAACAACATTCGCTGCCGCTGGCAGGATCACGCAGATACGGGCGAATGCCTCTTCGACTGCTTCGACCCGGTGATCGACCTGAGCGCCGCCTGCGAACGGGTCGCTCGCGATCCGCATCTGCTGGCGATCATCGCCATCTTGTTCGGCGAGCCCGCCTGTCTCTTCAAGGACAAGCTCATTTTCAAAGCGCCTGGCACGCTGGGCTACAAGCTCCATCAGGACTACATTTCGTGGAAGTCGTTTCCCAAGTCGTTTCTGACGGTGATCATGGCCATCGATCCGGCCGACGCGCTGAGCTGCGCGACTGAAGTGTTCCCGGGCTATCATCGGCGCGGCTGCATGAGCACGGAGGACGGGAACTACCACCAGCTGCCAGACGACTCGGTGGACCCCTCGAGCGGCGTCACGCTCGACCTGGCGCCGGGAGATATCGCAATCTTCAGCGGGTACACGCCTCATCGTTCGGCCCCCAATCGTTCTCCGCACTGGCGTCGGCTGCTGTATCTGAGCTACAACGCGTACGGCGAGGGGGGCGACCAGCGGGACCAGCACTACACCGAGTTCCGCGGATGGCTTCAGGACCGCTACGCGGAGTACGGCAGAACCAACACGTTTTACCGATGAGCGCGAACGCAGCGTCCGCGGTTGCCACGAGCACGACGTCGGAGCGACTGACGCTTCGGTCCACTCAGGACACGTGGGCGGGATGGATCAACGTCGTCGTGGGCGCGGTCATCATGCTGGCCACGCTTCCTGGGCGGACGCAAGGGCTTGGGCTCATCACCGAGCCGATGCTGCGCGACCTGCAGCTCGATCGCGTCACCTACGCCAACATCAACCTGTGGGCCACACTGCTTGGTGCAGCCATCTGTCTGCCGATCGGAAGGGCGTTCGATCGCGTGGGACTGCGCGGGTCCACGTTCGCCCTGACCGCGATGCTGGCGGTGGTCGTCTACAGCATGAGCCGCCTGGCTGGCGGGACCATGCTGCTGTTCCTGCTGGTCCTGGCTACGCGCGCGCTCGGGCAGAGCGCGTTATCGGTGTCGAGCATCACCGCCGTCGCCAAATCGTTCGACCGCCAGGTTGGCGTGGCCATGGGCGTCTACTCGGTGCTGATCACCATCTTCTTTGCCGCGGCGTTCACCGCCGTCGGCGCGGCCATCCGCATCAGCGGTTGGCGGACGGCATGGGCTGGGGTGGCCGTCGGCCTGATGCTCTTTGCCGCGCCAATCGTCCTGCTGTTGCGCGAGGGGCCCGTTCAGGCGGGTGCTGGGGCCGATTCGGGAGCGGCGGGCAACGCCGCGTCAGGCGAACCGGGCAGGGGACTCTCGTTGGTTGCAGCGCTTCGCACGCCGGCGTTCTGGGTGTTCGGCGGCGCGATGTCTTCTTTCGGTCTCGCGTCGTCGGGGCTCGGTCTCTTCAACGAAGCGGTGCTCGCGGAACGGGGCTTCGACCAGCGGACCTACGTGACGTTCCTCGCGTCGACGGCCGTCATTGGCTTGTTCGGTCAGCTGGCGTGCGGCTGGCTGACGCTCCGCTGGTCGATGACACGCCTGCTCAGCCTGGCGATGTGTATCTACGCCGCGGCGCTCGTCGCCATGCCCCTCATCCACAGCATCTCGCAGCTTTGGATTGTCGCTGTGTTGATCGGAATATCCGGAGGCATGATCACGGTGATCTTCTTCGCGGTCTGGAGGCAGGCGTTCGGCCCGGCGCACCTGGGGCGCATACAGGGCGCGGCGCAGATGCTGACGGTCCTCGCGTCGGCGATTGGACCGCTGGTTTTCGCGCAGTGCGCGGCCGTGACCGGCTCGTACATGCCGGCGCTGTGGATCCTGGCGCCGTCAGTACTGCTGCTCGGACTCGCGGCCCTACGCGTCCGCATGCCCACAGCAACCGAGAGCGCATGACACGACGGAAAAGACCAATGATTGGAGCGGAGGGGTCATGGCTGGTGCAATAGACAACGAGCTGCGCAAGTTTCACGCGTCGCTCAACGTCACGGACCTGAATCGCTCGATTGAGTTTTACCGGGCGCTCCTCGGGGCCGATCCGGCAAAGGTGCGGTCCGACTACGCAAAGTTCGACCTCGCCGAGCCGCCGCTCGTGCTGTCGCTCATCCCCGGTCATCCTGCGGGAGGCGGCAATCTGAACCACGTCGGCCTGCGCGTCCGGAACGCCGAGGAACTGGTCGAGATTCAACGCCGGCTCGAGGCCGCAGGGCTCAAAACCCAGCGAGAGGACGGCGTCGAGTGCTGCTACGCGCGCCAGACCAAGTTCTGGATTACCGATCCCGATCGGGCGCTGTGGGAGATCTACGTCTTTCACGAGGACATCGACGACCGCGGCCACGCGCAAGCCCCTGGCGTCGAACCCCGGGCCGAGCCGCTGCGTGTCAGCACGGCGGTGGGCCGGCCGCTTGCCTGGGAGCATCGGCTCCGCGACCCCATTCCCGAGAGGGTGCCCCACGACGACAACACACTGCACGAGATCCGGCTGGACGGTTCCATCAATGCGGCGCTCGACGCGGCCAATCGTTCGAGCTTGTTCGCCGAGTCGCTGCGGGCGTTGCGACCCGGCGCGCCAGTCTACGTCCACGGTCTGGCTGGCGATTGCCGAAGTCGAGGGACCCCGCTCCTTCCGGGTCCCGCCGCCGCCGTTCAGCATGTGCCGGCCACGAGTGACGTCGTCGAGGAGCTGCAGCGGGCGGGATTCGGCCACATCTACATCGAGCAGCTGTCGGAGACGGCGTACTTCGTGGTGGACGGCGTGCCGATGCGCGAGCTGCGGATCGTAGCGAAAAAGCCCGGGCACCGACCGAAGGTGGCCTCACATCACGCCGTCTACCTTGGGCCCATGGCCGAGGTGACAGTCGACTTCGACAATGTCTTCCGCCGGGGAGAGG
>Ga0066710_100000910_pt1 | contig 20255 bp, 15 predicted proteins | sample GraSoiAngelo_159_FD_79666 | JGI IMG/M metagenome (GOLD analysis project Ga0066710, IMG submission 79666) | Grasslands soil microbial communities from the Angelo Coastal Reserve, California, USA - 14_1009_16_40cm | ecosystem: Environmental > Terrestrial > Soil > Grasslands | place: USA...
CTCGGCCAGGGCATCCCGTTCGTCCACGCCGGCATCGACATGCTGCGCTCGAAGTCGCTCGACCGGAACAGCTACAACTCCGGCGATTGGTTCAACCGTCTCGACTTCACCTACGCGGCGGACAACTGGGGCGTGGGCCTGCCCCCCGCGCGCGACAACCAGGCGAACTGGGGGATCATGGCCCCGCTGCTCGGCGACCCCGCTCTGAAGCCCGGTCCCGGCGACATCCAGGACGCCGTGGCCCACTTCCGCGAGGCGCTGGCGGTCCGCAAGAGCTCCAATCTCTTCCGCCTCCGCACCGCCGCCGCCGTCGAGGCGCGGTTGAAGTTCTACAACACGGGGCCCGGCCAGCTTCCCGCCCTGATCGTGATGGGCCTCTCCGACGCGGACGGCGCGGTCGACCGGCGGCACGACCGGGTCGTCGTGCTGATCAACGCGCACCGCATGACGCAGATCTTCAGGGACGGCGACTTTGCGGGACGGCGGTTCCTCCTCCATCCGGTGCTGCGGTCCTCGCCGGACCCCGTGGTCCGCACCACATCCTTCGATCGCGCGACCGGAACCTTTTCCGTGCCCCCGCGCACGGCGGCGGTGTTCTGGACGCGGCGGCCGCTCGACGAGCAGATCCGGCTGCTGGAGGCGGACGTGGACGCGCTGGTGGCTCGCGGCGCGCTCAACGCCGGGCAGGGGCACGCGCTCGACGCGAAGCTCGAAGCGGCCCTCGGCCAGCTCGCGCGCGGCGGGAACGCCACGGCCGTCAATCAGCTCCAGGCCTTCGTCAATCAGACGCGCGTCTTCGCGAACGCCGGCATCCTGACGTCGGAGGACGCGGGGGCCCTGAGGGCGGAGGCCCAGAGCATCGTCGCGCAGGCCGCCGGAGAGGAGGACTGAGGGCGCGCTAGGGTGTGGCCGCCGGCGTGGCGGCCGAGCGCCACTTGATCACATGGTAGGTTGCGTCGGTGTCGCCCACGTTCTTCACCGTGTGCAGCTCGTTCGAGGCGTGGAAGATCACCGAGCCGGGGCCGAGCCGCCGAAGCACGCCGTCGAGGTTGGACTCCACGGTGCCTTCCTTGATGATGATCAGCTCCTCGTCCGGGTGCCGGTGGGGGCCGTGGGGCGCCTCGCCCGGCTTCAGCGTGGTGATGTGCATCTCGAGCTGGTTGAGCGTAGGGGTCGGTGTGTCGAAGACGCGGCGCACCGCGCCCACCTTGGTGGGCTGTGGCGCCAGCGACTCCCAGGTGAAGACGCCGGAGTGCATCACGGCGGGAGCGGGGGCCTCCGCCCGGCTGGCCGTGGCCGCGAGGGCGAGCGGGAGGAGTCCGGCGGCGAGGGCGGCGGTGGCGACGGGTCGAGTGGTCTTCATGGACGAGAGCATACGTCACGCGAGCGCCTCTCCGCCTGGTGATACGCTGCACGTCGATGACCCGCTTCGTTCTCGCCCTCTTCGCGCTCGTGGCCGGCAACGCATCGGCGCAGGCGCCGGCCGCGCAGTGCGCGCAGCGGTCGATCCAGCGCCAGCTCGAGCGCGCGCCGGCCATCCTCGGGGACTGGCCCAACCTCGGGCGCTACCGTGACGCCAACGCGCGGCTCACGCCCCCCGCGAAGGGAGAAGCCCGCGTCGTCTTGATGGGCGATTCGATCACGGAAAGCTGGAGCGACGCCGGCGTCGGCGGCTTCTTCGCGGGACGGCCATACGTGAACCGCGGGATCAGCGGCCAGACGACGGCGCAGATGCTCGTCCGGTTCCGTCCCGACGTGATCGCGCTGAAGCCGGAGGCGGTGGTCATCCTCGCGGGCACCAACGACATCGCCGGCAACACCGGGGTGACGCCGCTGCCGGCGGTGGAGGACAACCTGGCGTCGATGGCGGAGCTGGCGCGGGTCCACGGCATCCGGGTCGTGCTCTCGTCGGTGCTGCCCGTCGACGACGAGGATCGCGACGCGCAGGGCCGGCTCCTCAACCGCACGCGCTGCCGGCCGCCCGCGGAGATCGCCGAGTTGAACCGGTGGCTGAGTCGTTACGCGGAGGAGCACGGCCACGTCTACCTCGACTACGTTCCGGCGATGTCGGACGAGCGCGGGATGCTGAAGGCCGACCTCAGCGAGGACGGCCTGCACCCCAACGCGAAGGGCTACGCGGTGATGACGCCGCTGGCGGAAAAAGCCGTGGCCGCGGCCCTCCGGAGGAAGCCGTGACGGCGGGCGCGACCGTCGTGGCCCGCTTCCGACTGAGGACCGCGATCGGGGACCTCACCGGATACGCGCGCGACGGCGCGCTCTGCGCCCTCGACTTCGGCACTCGGGACGGGAACGGCCGGGTCGTGCTGGAGCGGCGCTTCGGGGCGCTCGACGTGCGCGACGAAGGGGGCGCCCGGGAGGCGAAGCGGGCGCTGGAGGCCTACTTCGCGGGCGAGCTCGCGGCGCTCGAGGCGATCGCGGTCGATCCGGGCGGGACCGGGTTCCAGGCCAGGATCTGGGCGGCGCTACGCCGCATACCGGCGGGACGGACCGTCTCGTACACCGATCTCGCGCGCGCCGTCGGCGCGCCGTCCGCCGTGCGCGCGGCGGGATCGGCCAACGGGCAGAACCCGGTGCCCGTCGTGATCCCGTGCCACCGCGTGGTGCGTTCGGACGGGACGCTGGGCGGCTATGGCGGCGGGCTGGACCGCAAGCGCTGGCTGCTGGACCACGAGAAAGCGCGGCTGGCCGGACCATCGGCCGGCTCCGCGCAGCGTCGCCTGTTCCCGCGTTGAGAACCGGCGGAATGGCTTGCGTCCGGCGCGCGGAGCGGAGCGTCTCCGCCGCCGTCTCGCGTCCGGATTCATTCCGACGCGAGACGCTGAATGATGCCAAACGCGTAGCGGAGCGCGCCGCATTCGTGATCAGTAAGGAGCCGGTACGTCCGCCCGCGCCCAGGCCTTCTCCAGACGCTGCCGCGTGGCGTCGGCGTCCGCCGTTTTGCCCTGCTTCCGCAGGCTTGCCGCCAGCCCCGCCAGCGACCAGCCGTTGCCGGGATTGCGCCGCAGATCCTCCTCGTAGACGGCCTGCGCGTCGGGGCAGCGTCCGGCGGCGAGCAGGGCGGCGCCGAGGTGATGCCGCGTGGGGTGGTACCAGTCCGACGGCTCGTTGTAGTTGAGCTGGTCCTCGGCCTGGACCGCGGCCCGCAGGTGCGTCACCGCCTCGTCGGTCCGCCCGGCCCGGGCCGCGATTTCGCCGGCCAGCAGCTCACGCGCGATCGTGAGCAGTCGGGAGGCCGGGTTCAGGCCCTCGTTCGCGTCGGCGGGAATCGCCGCGGCCAGCGTCTCGAACGAGGCGCGTTCCGACTCCGCCTCGGCCGGCTTCGACTGCGCGGAGAGCGAGATGCCCCGCGCGGCGTGCCACATCGCTTTCGCGAAGCGCAGGTCGTCGGGTGGAGCCGGCTCGGCCAGCGCGTCGTCCCAGCTTCCGAAGCGGACGAGCACCCACTGCGGGTACACGAGCGTGAAGTCGTAGCCCGGCATCTGCCGCAGCATCTCCGGGTGCAAGTAACCGGTGGCCTCGCGCGCGGCGGCCAGGGCCTCGGCCCGGCGGCCCTCCATCATCGCCGCCGCCATCAGGAACTGCGGGTTGTGGGCGACGTACATCCAGTGGAAGCCCTTCGGCTGCGCCTTCTCGACGTAGGCCTTCTCGGCCGCGATCGCCTTGCGGTTCGCCTCGGCCGCGTCGGCGTAGCGCCCCACGCGCATGTAGATGTGCGCGGGCATGTGCACGAGATGCCCGGCCTGCGTGAGGCCGCCGAGCCGGTCGGCCGCCGCCAGCGCCTTCTCCGGGTGGGGCGAGGCCTCCACGGTGTGGATGTAGTAGTGGTTGGCCCCCGGGTGCCGGGGATCGCGCGCGAGCACGCGCTCCAGCGTCGCCATGATCTCGGGCGTCTCCGGCCGCGGCTGGCCGTCCTTGGACCAGAGGTCCCACGGCCGCAGGTTCATGAGCGCTTCCGCGAAGAGGGCCTGCACGTCGAGGTCGTCCGGGAACCGCGCGGCGACCTTGCGCATGGCGGCGGCGTAGGCCTCGTCGAGCCCGCGCTGGGCCTTCGGGTCCGCCGGGGGCGGATCGGAGTAGCGCGTGACGAGCGCCTCGATCAGCGCGCGCTCGACGGGCTTCGCGCCGCGCGAGCGAGCCAGCGCGTCCTGCGCGGCCTTGTGCGCGGCCTTCGTGCGGTCGGCCTGCGCCGGCAGGTTGATGTGGGGACCGAGCGCCATCCCCGCGCCCCAGAAGCAGCTCGCGCAGGCCGGGTCGACGCGCGCGGCGTGCTCGAACGAGCGCTGCGCCTCTTCGAGGTTGAACGCGTAGAGCAGCAGCAGCCCCTGGTCGAAGTAGCGCTGCGCGTCGCGGGACTTCGTGGTGATCGCTCGATGATGTCGGCCGAGGCCGGGGAAGTAGGGGGCGGCCGGCTCGTCGGCGGCCGCGCCGGAGGCGAGCAGCCCGGCGAGGCCGAGGCCCACGGCGAGGCAATGACGGCGGACGGTCATCGGCTCCTCCTTGGATCCGCAGGTGGCCGCGACGTGGGCGGCCGCAGCGTGGGCGCGCGGGATGACGGCGGGCGGGCGGCGGGCGGGCGGGCGGCGGGAGGCCGGGGCGCCGGCCGATAGGTGGGCACGGTCGCGCGCTCCCGGAACGTCACGAAGGCCGAGATGACGAGCCACACGCCGAAGGCGAGCAGGGCCACCGCCACCGTGCGAGACGGCCACGGGTCGTCGTCGACGATGCGGACGTCGGCTCCGCGCTTCGGGCCGAGGAAATCGTTCATGGCGGAAAGGAGCGGGCCGGCGCGGCTCTCGCACCGGCTGAAGGCGTCGCGGCCCACGCCGCTCTTCCGGTCCGTGCACCCGACGCCGATCAGCGTCTCCCGGCGCGACGAGGAGACGACCTCCAGCCGCGATCGCGGCACGCCGAACGTCACGCTCATCGACTCGATGGGAATGCGGCGGGTCGAGGTCCGCCAGCCGCGGCGCGCGACCTCGCATTCGCCGGCCTGGCGCCGGCACGCGATCACCAGCGTCTCGTGCTCGGCGAAGGCGACGAAGGCGAAGGTCAGGGCCAGCCCGCCCGCGACCAGCCGCCCGAGCCGCAGCGAGCCCATCGCGGGCTGCGGCAGGAGGCCTCCCTCGCGGAGACGGTCGAGCAGCCGCAGCGTTCGCCACCAGGACACCTGGCCGACGGTATAGACGACGAGGAAGACGGCGAGGGATGCGATGCTCCGCGCGGGCAGGTGGGCAGAGGACTCCACCGCCCACGGCACGGCGAGCATGCCGATCAGCAGGCCGATGTAGTGCACGAGGAGGAGGCGCGTCCCCGTGCGGCGCGCGCGGCCGGAGCCGGGATTGCGCGACACGACGGCTCCGAACGCGGCCCAGAACAGCGGCGCGCCGAGGCCGAGGAAGTAGCCGTCGAACCCGCAGAGAGGCAGGGAGACGGGGAAGCCCGCCATGAACATCACGACGAGGCTCAGCGGGAGGCTGTCGCCGCCGTAGCCGGCGGCGCCGGTCGCCAGCCACACGAGGAGCGCTCCGTAGGCCAGGCCGGCCAGCGTGCAGGTGACGACGCGTGTCTTCAGCGAGACGCGGGCTCCATGGACTTCGCCGTCATCGGAGAAGAGTATCGCGCCGGACGGGGTAGGCGCGCTACCCCGGCGACGCCATCTCGACGAAGCGGCACAGCGCGTTCGCCAGACGCATCTGCTCCACCGTGCGGCAGTGCGCCCGCAGCAGGCCAGGGCTGCCCACGATCACGGCCAGGCCCTGGGCCCGCGAGACGGCCACGTTCAGACGGTTGAGGCTGTAGAGGAACTCCATCCCGCGGGGCGCGTCCTCGGCGCTCGACGCGGCCATCGAATAGATGACGACGGGAGCCTCCTGGCCCTGGAACTTGTCGACGGTGCCGACGCGCGCGCCGGCGGGAAGCGCCGCCGCCAGGCGGGCGACCTGCGCGTTGTAGGGCGCGACCACCAGAATGTCCGCCGGAGCCAGCGCGCGGGTCTTTCCGTTTCCATCGCTCCATGACCGGCCCATCAGCTCCGTGAAGAGACGAGCCACGGCGGCCGCTTCCTGCGGCGAAACCGTCCGGTTCCCGGCGTGCCCCACCTCGACGAAGCGGAGGCCGGCCCCGCCCAGCGGCGGCGCGCCGCCGATCGAGCGGGCGGCGCACGACGGGTGTGCTTCGAGCCGGCCGCCGTAGAACGCTTCCGACACGAAATCGCACACGCGCGGATGGAGCCGCCGGGTGATGGGCAGGAACAGGCCGAGGCCGGGGGGCATCGTCGCGTTGTCGCCGAGCAGGTGCTCGAGCGCCGACGCCTCGGCGCCCGGAGGGTGCGCGGCCTTCGAGGGCTGCGCGAGCTGCCGCGGATCGCCGAGGAGGACCAGGTTGCGGGCCGAGGCGGCCATGGCGACGGCGTTGGCGAGAGAGAACTGGCCGGCCTCTTCGACCACGAGCGCGTGCACGGCGCCTTCGAGGGCCGAGCGCGCGAAGAGCCACGCGGTCCCGGCCACGACGTCGACCGTGCCCGAGCCCAGCGCGGCCTCCACCTCCGCGTTGTCGTCCACGCACCGCACCATCGGATCATTGCCGCGGCCGTCCTCGGGTGCCTTCTGGACGAGGCGTAGTCGCCGCCCCGCGGCCCGGGCCTGAGCGCACACCTCCGCGAGCAGGTTCGCGATCGCCTTGTGGCTCGTGGCGGTCACGCCCACGCGGTGGCCCGCCGACGTCAGGGACAGGATGAGCTGCGCGCCCGTCCACGTCTTGCCCGAGCCCGGCGGGCCCTGGATGGCGAGGCAGGAATCCTCCATGTCGTGAACGATGCGGCAGGCGGCCGTGACCGCGTCCTCTCCTTCATGGACGAGAGAAGCCGGGGCCGGCCCGCTGCGCAGGCGCGGCGGCCGCCGTCGCAGAAGGTCGCGCGCCGCGCGGTAGGGTCCGGCGGCGTCGATGCCGTGCGCCAGGACCCACTGGCCCACGCGCGCGATCGCCTCCCGCTGCTCGTTCGTGGGGATCGGACCGGAGGGGATCAGGCACTGCGGATGCGGCGCGTCGGATCGCGCGGCCCGCTTCAGGTTGACGAGGCCGCGCGCGTTGTCGAGGAACATCACGGTGCCCGCCGGCTTGCCCGTGACCGGATCGTCCGGCTTGTCCCCCTCGCCGATGCGATGCTCCTGCCCGGGATCGAAGCGGTAGCGGTGCACGAGCGACTGCGCGCACTTTCCCACGACACCCTCGTACGCGAGACCGGCGATCGCCTCCGTGTCGTCGAACAGCTCGTCCACCGACAGGCGCCGGCGGTTGAAGTACGCCCACCACTCGGGTTTGGCCTCGCGCCGGTGCCAGGTCACGAGCTGGCCGAGCAGCCATTGCGCCTGCTGCTCAGGACTGCGATCGGCGAACCGCGGCGGCACCGAGTCGGTCAGGCGCGACACGAGCGCATCCGCCGCGGCCTCGGCCGCGTCCTGCGCCTCGGGAGGTGCGGGATCGGCCTGGGCGGGCCGAGGCAATCCCCCCCCGCGCGCCTCCAGCTCCCGGCGGCGATCCTCCAGCCAGTTCCGCAAGCCCGCGAGCGAGAGGCAGTCGTCGCGGTTGTAGGCCGCAATCTCGTCGAGCCGCTGGGCCTCGCCCGACTCCCGCCAGCTCTCGTAGGCCACGACGCTGCCCATGCCGCCGGCGACCGCCGTCGTGCGCGGCGGCCGGTAGAGCGCTTCCAGCATCTTCAATGAATACGACTCCTGCGAGACGCGCACGCCCTGCTTCACGATGCGGTGGAGGTCGACCATCACCTGCCCGCGCAGGATCCGGTCCAGCTCGCGCTCGCGGGTGCCGTGCCCGCCCATGAGGCGCTTGAAGGCGGCCGGCTCGTACGCGGCGTAGTGGTACACGTGCAGGTCGGGGTGCTGCGCTAGCCTCGCGCCGATGAGGTCGATGACGGCCTCGAACGCGCGCTTCTCGTCGGCCGTGTCGTGCGCCCAGAAGGCCCGGTAGGTCGGCTCGCCGTCGACGCGCTCCACCACGCCGAAGAGGTACTCGAGGCCGGCCGGACCCGCGAAGGGATCGCCCTCCAGGTCGAGGAAGAGATCGCCGGGCGAGGGAGCGGGCAGGGCGGCCAGGCCGCGGCCACCGCCCTCCGGCGGCAGCAGGTCGTAGGCAATCTCCCCGGTCCGCCGCTGCCGGAGCTGCAGCCGGGCCTGCGCGGCCAGGCGTTCGAGCACGGGCACGCCGATGCCGGCCACCGCCCGCCGCGGATCCATCGTCCCGAGCGTCTCCAGCGTGGTGATGCCGGCCGCGGCCAGCCGGGCCGTCTGGTCGCGGCGCATGTCGGCCACGAGCGACGGGTGGTCGTCCCGCCGCCGCCGCCTCTCGCAGGCTTCGCTCCATCCGCAGACCTGGCAGTGCGGAACCGGATCGGGATACGTCTCGCCCAGCCCCGCCGCGAGCGCGGCTTCCAGCCGCGCCCGGTTCGATCGGAAGCAGGCGGCGAAGGCGCGCAGGGGAAAACGGGCGACGCTCCCGTCGCCGAGGATCACGTGGACGTTGTCCGGGGGAGTGCCCTGGAGCCGCTCGAGCTGCTCGGCGTAGGCGCAGAGCTGCAGCAGGACCGGGGGCCGCGCTTCGCGGGCGAGCTTCGCGTCGGCGGGCTCGTACGAGAACGGGCCCAGGGCGCTGGCTCCGTCCACGCGCAGGAGGAAGTCGGCCGTGCCCGACCAGCGGCCGTCGAAGAACGTCGCCTGATGGATGACCGCCGCGCCTCCGCGCATCGCCTCCAGCGTGAGGGCCTCGGCCTGGGCCAGGCCGCCGTCGGCGGCGTCGAGCCGCGGGAGCACCGTCACCGTGCGCCCCTCCATCCGGAGCCGATCCAGGAAGCGGCGCTCGTGGTCCAGGCCGCGGCGTCGGAGGAGATCGACCTCGGGATCCTCGCGCAGGGGCCGGGTGCGCTCGCCCCGCGCCGCCGACAGCTCGAGGCCCGTGAGATGACGGCACAGGCTGAAGCCGACGAGGTCGGTGGGGCTCAGGACGAGGCTGGCGCCCAGGTGCTGCATCGCTTCTGCCGGACTGTACCGCGCTCACCGGACGGGCGAGGTCCGGTCCTTGGACCGACCTTCTTCCGGCGCCAGTGTTCGGCGCGCGAAGCGGAGCGTATCCTTGACCGTCTCGCGGCGGATCCACTCCGACGCGAGACGCCCAGGGACGATCAGCGCGTAGCGGAGCGCGCCGCATCCGTGATGAAGACCAGGCTCTTGCACGTCACGCCGGCCTCGGCCTTCAGGAACTCCGACACGTCGATCGCGCGGACGTCGACGCCTCGGGCGGACAGGAGGTCGATGGTGTGGGGAAAGCCGGCGTGGGCGATCACGCACCCGCCGGCGCGCAGGACGTTCGCCGCTCCGGGCTCGTCGCTGGGGACGGGCACGACCTCGACGCCCTCGAGCCGCGACGCCTCGAACCACTCGGGGTTGGCCAGGACCGTCTCGTCGTCGATCGCGGTCACCGCGGACTTGAGGTGCAGGCAGCCGGTCACGCGCACGGGCCGCACGTCGTAGCCGAGAGGGCCCACGATGCGCTGGAGCGCCTCCGCCCCCGCCGTGTCCGTTCGCCCCGACACGCCCACGTAGATCCGGCGGCCGAGCACGAGCACGTCGCCGCCGTCCAGCCGGGCCGACGGCGGGATGCGCGCGAGCCGGCGATGGGGCTCGACCGCGGCGGCGACCGCGTCGACCTCGCCGCGGCGGGACGGCGCGCCCGGGTGAGCGATGACGGCCACCTCGTCGAGGACGACGGCCGTGTCCTCGACGAAGCAGCAGTCAGGGTAGGTGGCATCACCGGGCAGGCGCAGGACTTCGAGGCCGAGGCTCTCGAGCAGCCGGCCGTAAGCGGCGTGCTGCTCGATCGCGCGCTCGAGGTCGATCGTCTCGCGCGGAAGGAACGTCAGCTCGCAGTTCGCGAGCGCGGGCGAAACGTCACGCGTGAGCGCGATCTGCCTCATGACAGGATCTGCCGCGCCGCCCGCTGGCCGCTCGCGATCGCGCCGGACACGGTGCCCATCTCCTCGGCCTCGGTCGTCTCGCCCGCGAAGAAGAGCGTGCCCTCGCACGGGCGGGCGAGGGCGCGCTGCGCGGGGAGGCCGCCGACACCGACGTAGCTGTACGCCCCGCGGCTGTAGGGGTCGCGCCGCCAGTCGTGCGCGCGCCAGGATTCGAGCAGGTCCGCCAGCCTCGAGCGCGGAAACGCGAGGGCGCGCGCGAGGCTGGCCAGCGCGCGATCCACGAGCCCGGTCTCGGAGAGCTGGCTCATCGCGTCCGCGCGCGGGCCGCCCGCCCACGCGGTCAGGATCGGCACGCGCCAGGGATTGGCCGTCCACCAGGTGGGGAAGTCGCCCTTGCGGTCGTGGAGGAAGTCGATGCGGTTCGGCTCGTCCATCGCGGGCGCGACGCGCCGCCGGAAGAAGCCGGGCTCGTCCCAGAACGCCTCGCGGAAGCGCAGGACGACCTTGCAGACGTGGCTCACCTCGAGCCTGTCGGCGGCGGCGCCCAGGACGGCGGGCACGGGATCGAAGCGCACGCCGCCCGCCTCGGAGGGCGCGGCCTTCAGCACGCCGAGGGGGATCGTCACCACCGCGGTGCGCGCGCGAACGAGGCGGGTCTGGGTGCCGGCGGCCGACCGGTAGCCGACCTCGACGGCGCCCCGGCGCCAGGCGACGCTCTCGACGACCGAGCCCAGCCGGACCCGGCAGCGCTCGGGACGCAAGCCGGCGCGCAGCCACTCGACGATGTGGAAGTATCCTTCGGCGAGGCGGTACTGGCGCTGCGCCTCTTCGTCTTCCTGTCCGGACGGCGCCACCGACTGCGCGCTGATGCGGTCGGCGTGGGCGGCGAAATAGCCTTCGACGAAGAGACGCGCCATCTCGCGCGTGGGAGCGGGGACGCGGCGCTGGGCGAGGAAGCGATCGAAGGACACGTCGGGACCCTTGGTGGGGATGCGCTCCATGAGCCGCGCGAACCGCATCCAGACCTCGCCCATCGGGCGCAGCCGTCCGCCCTCCGCCCAGACGTGCTCGTCGGGAAGCTCCACGACCGCGAGCCCCGCCGCGTCGGCGATCTCGCGTGTCGCCTTCGCCTCGCCGTGGAGGAACTCGGGTCCCAGCTCGATCGTCAGCGGCCACTCTGGGTCGTGGACGGTGAGGATGCGCCCGCCAAGGCGGGCACGGGCCTCGAGCACCACCACGTCGCGCCCGGCGTCGCAAAGAGCGGGGCCGGCGGCCAGCCCGGCCGCGCCAGCACCGATCACGACCGTGTCGATTTCCGCCCGCGGCACGTCCAATGATGACATCCGGGTGCGCATCAATCTTGCATAACTGTTCGCAGGTCGTCGCAAGGAGGTGTGCATGCAGCTCGGAGGCAGGCGCAGCGACAACGTCATCGACGCGCGCGGCCGGGGAATCGGCCTTCCCGTGGTGGGCGGCGGCCTGGGCATGGCCGTCCTGGCCCTCGTCGTCTACCTCCTGGGGGGTGATCCGAGCGCGGTCACCAACATGGCGCCGTCCGCGCCGCAGGGCGCGCCCGCGGCGCCCGGTGCGCCGGAGCCGCAGTCGGATTTCGTTTCCGTCGTGCTCGCCGACACGGAAGACACCTGGAACGAGGTGTTCCGCGAGCACGGCCGCACGTACGAGGATCCGCAGCTGGTGCTGTTTACCGGCGCCGTCGAGTCGGCCTGCGGGTTCGCCCAGCAGGCCATGGGCCCCTTCTACTGCCCGCGTGACCATCGCGTGTACATCGATCTGGCGTTCTACCGAGAGCTGCGCGAGCGGTTCCACGCTCCGGGCGACTTCGCCCAGGCCTACGTGATCGCGCACGAGGTCGGCCACCACGTCCAGAACCTGCTCGGCGTCTCCGACCAGGTGAGCAGCGCGCAGGAGCGGAGCGGCCGGCGGGGCGCCAACGCGCTGTCCGTGCGGCTGGAGCTGCAGGCCGACTGCTACGCCGGGCTGTGGGCCTACCACGCCGATCGGGCGCGGCGCGTGGTCGAGCCCGGGGACATCGACGAGGCCCTCAACGCGGCGAGCGCGATCGGAGACGACCGGCTCCAGCGCGCGACGCGAGGCTACGTCGTGCCCGAGAGCTTCACCCACGGCAGCTCGGCGCAGCGCAGCGCCTGGTTCCGGCGCGGCTACGAGTCCGGCCGGATGGAGACCTGCAACACCTTCCAGAGCTGAAGGGCCATCCCTCTCCCCCTCTGGGGGAGAGGGTAGGGCCAGTGGGTCAGGCCGATCGCAAGACCAGACGGTCGGGGGCGGCGGAGACGATTCGGAGGACCTCGGCGGCCTGCGAACCCGAAGCCGGCGACAGCCTCAGCGTGTCACCGTCGATCTCCCACCGCCCCTCCGAGATCTGGCGGCGGTCGGTCGGTCCCGGCCGCGCATGCTTCACGGTGCCGTCCCGGCGCAGGTCGATCGAGCGCCGTCCGCGCGAGAGGGGGAACGGATAGCTCGCCGCGCGGAAGACCATCTCGTCGGCCCGGTCCTCCTCGTGTGAATGCACCCATTCCTGGTGCAGCCAGTCGCGCGGCTCTGTCTTCGTCATGAGCGGCTCGCGATGCCTTACTTGCCGATCGTGCTGCGCGGGCCGTCGAGGCTGGCCTGCATGCGCACGACCTGCTGGGCCGTGAACATGAACATCGCGTCGTCGTCGGTGTAGTCCATGTAGTTCATGAACATGTCGCCGTTGGGACCATTCTGGCACGAGACGTGGGGGAAGGTCGGCTTGCCGTAGTTGGGATGCTGCTGGTTGGGCGTATCCGCGACGAAGTCCGTCCCGCTGCAGTCCTCGGTGTCACCCCACACGTGGCGCAGGTTCAGCCAGTGGCCGATCTCGTGCGTGGCCGTGCGGCCCAGATGAAAGGGAGCGGTCGCGGTGCCCCTGGTGCCGAACGCGCGGTTCAGGATCACGATGCCGTCCGTCTTCGCCGGTCCGCCCGGGAACTGGGCGTAGCCGAGCAGGCCGCCCCCGAGCGAGCAGACCCAGACGTTGAGGTAGCGAGCGGACGGCCAGCCGTCCGAGCCGCCGGTGGCCTTCGACTTCATCGAGTCGTCGGGGGCGAACGAGGACTGCGACGTCGGAGCGTAGAGGATCCCGGTCGTCGCCCGGCCGGCCGGGTCCTGCCTGGCCAGCGAAAAACGCACGCGTACGTCGGTCACGAGGCCCTGCCACACCTCGGGGACCTTCGACTTGTCGGGGTTGGTGGCCCGGTAGTCCTTGTTCAGGGCGGTGATCTGGCTTTTCACCTGGGTCGCCGTGATCTTCTCGTCCGACGTCTTGTAGAGGACGTGGACCACGACCGGCACCGTGGTGATCGTCTGGCGCACCGGCGCGCCCGCCTCGAGCCGGATGTGGATCCGTCGCTCGAGATCGGCCTGCTTGATGCGGAACTCGGGGTCCTGCTCGAGCAGCCAGTGATGCACCTGCATCGTGCCGCACCGGCGGCGGTCGGGGACGGGCAGGGCCATCAGTGGCCGCGGACGGGTTTGCGCCGCGAGAGGTCGCGCAGGTAGTCGTGGAGGAGCGCGCGGTCCGCCGGGTGCATGTCGATGAAGCTGAGCCCGGCGCCGCCGAGAGGCTGCCCCGGCGCGCGGCTCGGGTCGGCGTTCCAGACGACCCGGCCCTTGGCGTGCACCGGCGACTTGCCGGGCAGCCACAGCACCATCTCGACCTCGCCCTTGGGCATCGGCTTGTCCGACTGGATGAAGAGGCCGCCCTTGCCGATGTTGGTCACGTGGTCCGACACGAACATCTGGCCGCTGACCCAGTCCACGCGGATCTCGACCTCGTAACGCTCGTGCTCCCGCTCCGGCGTCTCCTCGCCGGAGGGCTCGTCGGCCGGCGCGCCGTCGTCCGCCATCGGCCTATCCTACCGCCGTTCAGGCCGTAAGCATCATCTTCAATGTGGCGCCGGGGGCGTGTGTCATCTTCAGGAACGCTTGCTGGCCCTGCTCGAGGGGGAGGGTCTCGGTCCACGGCTTGAGGTCGAACCGGCGCGCCCCCACCAGCCGCACCGACGCCTGGAAGTCGCGCGGCGTATACGCGAACGAAGTAAAGATCGCCTTCTCCTCCCGGATCAGCGTCGTCCAGGGCAGCGGGGACTCGTGCGTGGCCAGGCCAAGGAACACGACCCGCGCGCCCTTGGCGGCGGCCGCGGCGGAGTCCCGCCGGGTGGCGTCGACACCCACGGCCTCGATCACGGAGTCGACGCCGCCGCCGGCCCAGTCCCGGACCGCCTGCACCGCGTCCAGGGCGGTGGCGTCGATCGCGCGGTCGGCGCCGAGCGTCCGCGCCACCGCGAGCCGCTCGGCATTGACGTCCACCACGCAGATGCGGGGCACGCCGCGCAGGCGCGCCACCACGAGGGCCAGCGCGCCCAGGGGACCGGCCCCGAAGATCGCCATCGTCTCGGGAGGCTCGGCCAGCGAGATCCGGAACGCATGGAGGATCACGGCGAGCGGCTCGACCATGATCGCCTCCGGCTCGGGGAGCGACTCGGGCAAAGCATGGAGCTGGCCGGCGGGCACGGAGATCAGCTCCGCGTACGTGCCGTGAAGGCGGTCCATGCCGAACAGGCGCCAGTCGGCGCAGAGGTTCTGCCGGCCGCTCAAGCAGGCCCCGCACGAGCCGCAACTGACGAGGGGGTTGAAGCAGACGCGCTGGGCGCGGTGCCAGCCGGTCACCGACGGATGGGCATCGGCGACCCGCGCCACCGTCTCGTGACCCATGACCAGGCCGGGCTGGCGGCGCTCGCTGCGGCCGAGGAAGCCGTGGAGGTCCGAGCCGCAGATCCCGGCGGCGGCCACCTTGAGCAACACCTCGCCCTCGCGCACCGCCGGATCGGGCAGATGCTGCATCTCGACCTTCTCGGGCCCGACGTAGACGAGCGCCTTCATGTGCTCATGAAGCTCGGCCTCATCTTACCCGCCCGGGCCTCTTCGCGCTTCGTGATATAAGCGCCGCCGGGGGCCAGGGAGGCGAGCCATGAGGCGTCTGGCGAGATGCGCGGCGTTCGGGCTGTTCGCGATGGGGGCGCTGGCGCCGCGGGAGGCCGCCGCGCAGATCACGGGCTCGATCGGCGGGACCATCCGCGATACGAGCGGGGCGGTGCTGCCCGGGGCGACGGTGACGGTGCGCGGCCCCAACCTGCAGAAGGAGTCCGCCCGCGCCGTCAGCGGCGCCAACGGCGCCTACCGCGTCGCGCTCATTCCTCCCGGCGTCTACGAGGTGAGCGTCGCGCTCACGGGCTTCGACGGCCAGACGCGCAAGAACGTCGAGGTGGCGATCAACCTGCAGACGACGCTCGACTTCTCGATGGCGGTCGGCGGCCGTAGCGAGTCGGTGGTGGTCGAGGCGGAGATCCCCCTGGTGGAGGTCGAGCGCTCCGCCGCCTCGTCGCGCGTGTCACGGCAGACGATCGACGCGCTGCCCCTCAACGGCCGGAACTACGTCGACCTCATCTCGCTCGTGCCCGGCGCGCTGCCCGTGCCCGGCGGCCAGCAGGGCGCCAACGTCTCGATCTTCGGCGAGCGCGGCGCCGCGCTCTCGTTCCTGGTGGACGGGGCCGAGAACAACGACCCGCTCAACGGCGGCCCCGCGGTGCGCTACACGCAGGATTCCGTGCGCGAGTTCGAGGTGATCACGACCGGCTACGAGGCCGAGTTCGGCCGCGCGCAGGGGGGGGTCGCCAACATCGTCACCCGCTCGGGCGGGAACGACTGGCAGGGCTCCGCGTTCACCTTCGCGCGGAACGACGCGCTCGACAGCTCCAACGTGCCCGGCCAGGACCCGCCGAAGCTGAAGCGGTACCAGTGGGGCGGAACGCTGAGCGGCCCGCTCAAGCGTGAACGCGCGTACGTCCTCGGCTCCTTCGAGGTGCTGGACGAGACGCGCGGCGTCAACATCGATCAGTCGAAGATCCCCGCCTTCGTCAAGAGCGGGCTCGCCACCCCCGGCGGCAAGGAGGATTTCGGCATCGGCCCCGCCACCAACGGCTGGACCGGCGTGCTGAAGCTCGACTTCACGCTCAACGACAAGAACCGTCTGGCCGTGACGGGCGCCCGCAGCAGCCAGGACGTGACCGGTGAGATCTCCTCGCCGGTGGCGGGCACGATCGCGCTGCCGAGCGCGGCGCGCACGCAGACCGGCGAGGGGGACAGCGTGATCGCGCGCGAGACGGCCGTGCTGCGCCCGACGATGTTCCTGGAGACGAGCGCGTCCTTCATCCGCGGCGACAACGGCGCCAACCTCGAGCACACCGCGCGGATCGAGCCGGTCCTGATCCTGCTCCGGAGCGGCTTCCTCCAGACCGGAGCTCCCTTCGGCAGCCGCAGCGATCGCACGAGCAAGCGGTTCCAGCTCGCACAGAGCCTCACGAACGCGTTCACGGGCGGCGGCGATCACCAGCTCAAGGTCGGGGCGGACGTCAACCGGGTGACGCTCGACGGGTTCGACGAAGTGCTCAACGACGTCGAGTACTCGGCGGCGTTCCTGAGCTCGAACGCGGCCGCGATCAACGAGGACCTGTTCCGACGCTTCGGCTTCGCCCAGTCGGCCGCCCGCTTCTTCACGCTGTCGGGCAATCCCGACGGCAGCCTCGACGTGAACATCAAGGACACGAGCTGGTCGGGCTTCGTCCAGGACACCTGGCGCATGGCCCACGGGGTCACCGCCAACTACGGCGTGCGCTACGACTACTCGAGCCTGTTCGGCGGCGACAAGAACAACGTCGCGCCCCGGCTGGGCCTGTCGTGGGACGTGGGCGAGAAGCACCAGACGGTGGTCAAGGCGAACTGGGGCCGGTTCTTCGACCGCAACCTGCTCGCCGCGGCCGCCACCGTGCCCGACAAGGGCGGCGTCTTCACGCGGTCGATCTTCGACGTGACGCTGCCGCGGCTGGGGGCGGACTACACCGATTCGCTCATCGACCTGGTCATCACGTCGGGGTTCCCGACGGGGCCGGGCACCCGCAGCCCGGCCGAGAACCCGGCCTATCGCGGTTTCGCGGACGCGCTGCGCGCCGACCCCCTGGCCCTCTACAAGCTGCTCGGCATCCACGTCAGCGACCCGTCGCTGCCTCCCGTCGTGAACGCGGACAACATCCAGCAGCTCTCCGGGCTCACGCCGGCGCAGGCGGTGGCCCTCCTGGAGCGGACGTTCCCCGGCACGGACTTCGAGTTCTTCGACGTTCCCGGCGGGTCCATCGTGGGCAACCGCGTGCTGTCGTTCTTCCCGCGCGGCCCGCTCGGCCTCAGCCGAGACGTCTCGCGCTACGCGGAGGACCGCACGCCCTCGACCAACGCCTTCAACGTCGGGATCGAGCAGCAGTTCCTGAACGACTTCTCGATCGCGGTGACCTACGTCCACCGCCGGACGCGGGATCTCCTCACGCGGCGCATCGTCAACCTGTTCGACGCCGCCCCGGGCAGCCCCAACTTCGGCAAGACCACCGATGGCGGGCCGCGGATCAGTCAGGTCACCTACGACGGCCTCATCAACTACGACGGCGTGACCGTCTACCTGCGCAAGCGGTTCAGCCACCGCTACCAGTTCGCCCTCTCCTACACGGGCTCGCGGGCCCGCGACAACCTGCTCACCGGCAACGTGGGCTCGCAATTCAGCAACAACAACCATCCCGAGATCGACTACGGCCCGTCGAACCAGTCGGCGCCCCACGTCTTCGTGGGCAACGCGCTGGCGACGCTGCCGTGGGACATCGACCTGTCCGGCATCGTGTTCTGGCGCAGCGGGGCCGCCTTCAACCCGCGAGGCATCGTGGACCTCGACGGCGACGGCCTCGTCGACCAGCGCGACACGACCCAGCCGCGCAACAAGTTCCGGACGAAGGCCTACGGAGACGTGGACCTCCGGCTGGAGAAGCGGTTCGAGGTGTCAGGCCGGCAGTCCTTCAGCGTGCTCGCGGAGGCCTTCAACCTCTTCAACCGCGCCAACGTCAGCAACGTCACGGCGGTCTCCGGCCCGAATTTCGGCACGCCGACCACGTTCTTCCCCGGACGGGAGATCCAGTTCGGCGTGCGTTATCTCTTCGGCGGCCGGTAGGCGTCTCGCTACTGAAGGCCGGCCAGGGTCAGGACGAGCCCGCGCTCGCCGCGAAGGTCCTCCAGGGCCTTGCCCAGGATCGAGCCCCGCCCGGCGGCGGTGTCACCCGCGCGCATGGCGTGGCCCGGTACCGCCGACGTCGTGAGCAGGTCGCCCGCGCGGATCGGTCCGTTCACGCTCGAGGCGAGGCAGTAGACCGTGCCGGTGAGCGTGACCGTGACGCGGTTCTGCTCCGTGCCCGCGGCATTGAGCGTGATTCCCGGCCGGTAGTCCTTCGCGCCCGAGACGACACCGGCCACGCGCCGATCGTAGGGCTCTCTCGCGATCCGCAACGCGCCCGTCCGTTCGGGATCGATCGCCATGACGGCGCCCGGCGGAGCCGTCTCGCCCGAGGACGGGAACATCTCGGCCATGTCGCCCGTCGCCGAGAGAAGGCCGGAGTTTCCGTCGAGGATGTACTTCGGGCTGCCGGCCGTGTTGAAGACCGCCACGCGTCCGGCGCCCTGGTCCGAGACCAGGAGCGCTCCCTTGGGGGCGGCGGCTCCGGTGTGATCGGCCCAGGCGACGATCCCGTCGCCGACTTCATCGGCCGTGATGGCCACCACCACCTCTCCCGCGGAGTTGACGACGCCCACCTCGTCGAACGTCTCCCGAACCCCTCGGGCCGCCATGGCCGTCGCGGAGCGGCCACGGGCCACCTGCGTGAGGACGGCGCGGGCACGTTCGCGAAGCGAAGGCGCCTGGCCGGCGGCGGACCAGGCCGCGAGCCCCGACACGGCGGCCAGGAAAACGAAGCTGCGTTTCGAATTGCGCATGTAGGTATCCTCCCGCCGGCGTTGACGAACGCGGCTGGTCCCGGCATGGCCAGTCGTGCCCGGGGAGGGGGCGGGGCCTGGGATCGGAGGTTTGCGCCAGATTCTAGGCGGCAGGCATGCGCCGGGACGCCGCCTTGTGACAGTTTTCGAGTGCCGTTAAGGTGTACGATCACGGGCTCTTCCCATGTCCGTCCGTGCCCGGCCGGCCTTGGTCGTCGCCCTGCTCGGGCTGGTCCCCTTCGCCGGGGCCCGGGAAACGCGCGCTTCGGATGAGGCCTTCCGCGCCGCTGCCGCCAACGGTGTACGCGTGGAGGAGGTGTTCCGCCGGACGCGGCGGATGATGCACGCCTGGCTCGCCTACGCCGATGCGCGCACGCTCCTGCTTCCGGACTACCTGCCCGGCTACACGCGCGGCCGGCGGCCGTTCGACCTCTACACGCCGCACAACTCCGGGGCCGACAACTATCCCTACCTCGTGGCGACGGCGTACTTCACCGACCGCCTGCTCTACGAGGGACGGATGCGCGAGATGCTGCGGAGCGACGTCCGCTTCACGACCGCGCCCGACGGGATCCCGGGGGAGCTGGAGCTGAAGACCGGGAAGCCCGGTCCGCCCAGCCTGTTCGGCGCGGCCGAGTACGCCAAGGACGGGCTCATCGCGGTCACCGAGCTGCTCGGACGCACGCCCTGGTTCTACCGCATGGTGGACATGACCGCGGCCCTCATGCGGCGGGCGCCGGTGGCGAGCGCGTTCGGGCCGCTGCCCGACGCCGGCGCCGAGCTCAACGGCGACGTGCTGCAGACGTTGGTCCGGCTGGCGGCCATGACCAGCGACCGCCGATTCCGGGAATGGGCGGAGCGGATCGGCGACGCGTACGTGCTCGAGGTGCTGCCCGGCACGCACGGCGTGCCCGGCTACACCTGGGACTTCACGAAGCATGAAGGGCCGGACCGCATGCGCCTGCGCGACCACGGCAACGAGATGGTGGTCGGCCTCGCGCTCCTTCACGCGCTCGAGAGCGACCTGGACGCGCCGCGGGCCGCCTCGTATCGCCCGGTGATCTCGCGCATGCTCGACCGCGTGCTCGCCTCCGCCAACCCCGACGGGATGCTCTACAACGAGTTCCGGCCCTCGGACCTGGCTCCCCTCGACCGGCAGCTCTCCGACAACTGGGGCTACGTTTACGGCGCCGTCTACACGCATTTCATGGTGACGGGGGAGACCCGCTACCGCGATGCGGTCCGCCAGGTGCTGCGGAGCCTGCCGCGCTACCGCGGCTACGACTGGGAGAACGGCAGCCAGGACGGCTACGCCGACGCGATCGAGAGC
>Ga0066710_100000911_pt1 | contig 20243 bp, 19 predicted proteins | sample GraSoiAngelo_159_FD_79666 | JGI IMG/M metagenome (GOLD analysis project Ga0066710, IMG submission 79666) | Grasslands soil microbial communities from the Angelo Coastal Reserve, California, USA - 14_1009_16_40cm | ecosystem: Environmental > Terrestrial > Soil > Grasslands | place: USA...
GGCAACTCTGGATGTGATTGCAGAAATCAGAGCAGGCCAGGAACCGGAAGACACTCCTTCCCTGCTGGCTCGTGGACAGGCTGCATCCATCATGACCGGCGCCCCGGTGCCAGCCGGTGCCGATGCAGTCTTGATGGTCGAGTACACCACGCGTAAAGCCGATCGCGTCGAGGTTACGCGAGCGGTGACGCCGGGAGAGAACCTAGTCCCGAAAGGTGCAGAAGCCCGGCTGGGAGCCGCTTTGCTGCACCCGGGCACGCGGCTGAATGATTCGGCCATTGCGCTGGCCGCGTCGGTAGGCAAGTCACAACTGAATGTTTACCTGCCTCCGCGAGTCGCAGTCCTCACGACGGGCGATGAAATCGTTCCGGTCGAGAGTTCACCGGGACCAACTCGGATTCGCAACTCCAACAGCTACTCGCTCGCCGCGCAGATTCAGCGATCCGGCGGTAAGCCCGTGCTCTTGCCCATTGCTCCCGACGAGCCACGGGAACTGAGGCGCCTCATTGAGGAAGGCCTGCAATCCGACCTGCTGATCCTCACCGGCGGAGTTTCAATGGGCCGCTACGATCTGGTCGAACAGGTACTCTCCGACCTGAACGCCGAATTCTTCTTCACGGGAGCGAAGATCCAACCCGGCCGACCGGTAGTGTTTGGGCAAGTCCCGTGTGGGGCGGACACTCCTGTCCGCCAAACGCCGGCCAAATATTTCTTCGGCCTGCCCGGTAATCCAGTCTCCACCATGGTGACCTTCGAACTCTTCGCCCGTCCGATATTGGAAGCTCTGGCAGGCATGACTCCGCAAAAGCTCGTGTTCTTACACGCCCGCCTGAAATCCGAGATTCACGCCAAGACCGGATTAAAGCGTTTCCTTCCAGCAGTCCTCTCCGGCGAATTCGAGAATTCGGAAGTCGAACTCGTCGCCTGGCAGGGCTCGGGAGACATCGCGGCAACCGCCCGCGCAAACTGCTATATCGTCGTCCCGCCCGATCGCGAGCGTCTCGCAGCCGGCGAATGGGTCGCCGTGATGATGCGATGAGCAACAATCTCCCATGTAAGATAGATCTTTCGCATGGCGAAGAAGCTCTCCCACTACGACCGCACCGGACGCGCCCGCATGGTTGACGTTTCCCAAAAGCAACCAACCAAGCGCGAGGCCGAGGCCAGCGCCTTCGTCGCCATGAAACCCGCGATACTTGCGGCACTGCCAAAGAATCCAAAGGGCGATCCGCTGGAGGTCGCGCGAGTGGCTGGAATCATGGCCGCCAAGCGCACCGCCGAGTTGATTCCCATGTGCCATCCTCTCCCGCTCGCGCTCGTTGATGTCGATCTGCGCGTATGCGAGAATGGCGTCGCGATTACCTCCAAAGTGTCGACCACCGCCGAGACTGGCGTGGAAATGGAAGCACTGGTAGCAGTCACCGTATCCGCCCTCACCATTTATGACATGACGAAGGCGCTGGATAAGGGGATCGAAATTCGAGAGATCGTACTCGAACGCAAGTCCGGCGGGAAGAGTGGCGACTACCACCGGCCGAAGCCGAAGAAGAAATAGGGCTCAGTCGATTCATGGCGAACAACGTCAAGCTCCTGCTGGTGGACGATAATCCGATGGTACTGGGCATGCTGCAGCAGGCCTTGTCTCCGCTGGCTGCCGTCACCACGGCGGGCGATGCCGCGGACGCCTTGCTGAAAGCGGTGGACGACCCTCCGGACTTGCTGGTGTGCGACTACCGCATGCCGGGGATGGACGGACGCCAGTTGGTCGAGAAGCTGAGGAGCCGTCCCGCAACCGCGAATTTTCACACCGTCCTGATTGCGAGCAAAGCGGACATTGCCGAGCGCCTGTCGCAGCAGGATGCGGCCGACGACTACCTGGAAAAGCCCTTTTTCCTGAAAGACGCGACGCGCCGCGTCAAGCGCATGATTGATCGCATCGCGCTCGAGAAGATGGCGAAGACTGCACCTTCCGACGGCGTCGTGCGCGGAAATTTATCTCAGATGAATGTCATCGACCTGATGCAGTCGCTGGAGATGGGACGCAAGAGCTGCCAGCTCTCTCTGGCCAACGACGGAGAAAAGTGCGTGGTGTTCTTCGTCGAAGGCCAAGTCAAACACGCAACTTATGGATCGCTGGTCGGCGATGAGGCCGTATTCAAGGTGCTGCGCTGGACCGGCGGAAACTTCGAGCTCGACTTCGAAGGCAAGACCGACAAAGAGACGACTCAGCTGAACACACAAGGGCTGCTGATGGAAGGACTGCGCCTGCTCGACGAATCGCAACGCGACTCCGGCAGCGAAGCCGCAGAGAGCGTCAGCCCACCCGCCGCAGCCGCAAGCACCACCCCAGCCGGCGGAAAACAGGGTGGCCGAAAGGAAGAAGAGGACGATGTTCTCCTCGACAGCTGAAGTACGAGTATCGGCAAACTTCACCGCGGCGGTGGTTACCGTCAGCGATTCTTGCTCTCGCGGCGAGCGCGTCGATCTGTCGGGACCGGCGGTGGCTGAGGCGCTCGAAAAATTCGGCTTTCAAGTAGTACGCCGCGAAGTCGTGCAGGACGATTCCCTCCAGATTCAAAATCTCCTCGTACTGCTGGCCAAAGAGGTCCCGCTCGTGGTCACAACCGGTGGAACCGGGATTGCACCTCGCGACGTTACTCCGGAGGCAACGCGGGCGGTTTGTGACCGCGTGCTCGATGGCGTGCCCGAACGCATGCGTAGTGAAGGAGTGAAGAAAACTCCGTTTGCTGCCTTGAGCCGCGGGGTATGTGGAGTGCACGGCAGGACTCTGATCCTGAATCTGCCGGGAAGTCCGGGCGGGGCGGTAGAGTCGCTCGAAGTTGTCGTCGAACTGATTCCACATGCGCTCAAACTTCTTCAGGGACATACGGAACATTCCTGGGAAATCAAAATCTAGCTCTGGAGCGGCGTGGGACGTTAGACCTCGGACCTCAGACCCTCAGACCTCGGGACGTCGCGGTTCAAGACTCGTCGATCATCCGCTCAAACCGGCCGAGGTCTGACGCCGCGCCTCCTTTCACGTACACTGACCCCCGTTGAAGACCATTGGACACATTCTGGCGCGCTATACCGCGTGGATTTGGGGCTTGCTAGCGCCGCTCGGGATCTGGGGCGTCTTCGTCATCGCCTTCGCCGACTCGGCTCTGCTGGGAATGCCGGTGGATGCCGTGGTGGCGGCCTACGTCTACAAAAATCACAGCTACTTTTTCCTCTACGTGGTGCTGGCAGCGCTGGGTTCGGCGATCGGTAGCATACCGCTGTATATCCTGGGATATCTGGGCGGCGAAAAGGTCCTGCGCAAGCGGATCTCGGAAGCACGATTTCTAAAGATTCACCGCTCCTTTGAGCAGCACGAATTCTGGGCGCTGATGTTTCCGGGAATGCTGCCTCCGCCCACGCCGTTCAAGGCATTCGTGCTCGCCGCCGCCGTCTTCGAGATGCGGTTCCGCGATTTTCTGGCAGCGGTTTTTGCCGGCAGGTTCGTGCGCTTTCTGGTGCTCTCGCTCCTGACGCTGTGGTTTGGCCCGCAGATCATTGGCCTGGCAGGAAGCTTATTCCGCCAGCATTTCTACTGGGTTATGGGAGCATTGGTGGGAGTGTTGTTTCTGTGGCTGTTGCTGCGGCGAAGCAGGAGAAGGGCAAATCGCTAGAAAGTGCATGAGGCTGGTAATCTCAACCAAACAAAATTAGGAAGGCTTGCGTCGAGCCGCTTGCCGCATCTTCCGCGACTAGTTCTTGACTTTCTGTCTGGGTGTGACCCTGCTCAAGACGAACTCCTGGATCAGGTCGCTGAGCATGCGTTCGCTGGTGGAGAGAAAGAAATTCTGGAACACCAGCCCCGCCCCGCGATTCGATGCCGGATAGTAGAGGTTGGAGAGAGCCGACGAACCCAGATCGCCGCCGATGCTCGAGTAGTTGGGTTGCAACCTTCCGTTGTCTCCCCGGCAGAGGAATGGGCTGGACAGTGCGTGGAAAGCGCGAGACTTATTTGTTCCCGTCCCCTGATAGTAGTAGCGGGGATCCTGGTGCAGCAGCGAGGGCAGGATGGCGCCGCCGATCATGATGTCGGACAAGCCGTCGGCGGCGGCAGCACCAAAGCGCTCGCCGTAGCCCTTGGCACCCTGCACGTAGTTGGGAGTGTTACCCGCCTGGTTCATACTCGCGAGCGCAGCTACCCCGAGGACGGTGACAACGTCCGTGGAGGTTTTCAAGGCAAGATGGAACTTCAGCTTGGTGGTAAGCGGCGCCGGGTTGGGATCGTAGACAACGTAGAAATTGGGGATGATGCCTAAGACGCGCTGCGTCTCCTCGACCTTGACCTGCTCGGTAGCAACTTCCTCCGGTGTATTCACCACACTTACCGTGGTCGTCACCTCCGCGATGTGGAGCTTGCTGTCGGTGAGGATCAGATACTGGCCCGAATTAAGGACCAGGTCGGGCGAGGTCCAGTCGCCAAAACCTTGGGCGGTGATGATGACTCGGTAGTTGCCAGGCACGAGTTGCTTGAACTCAAAAAATCCGTTGTCGTCCGACATGATCTTGCTGGGATCTTTCAAGCCAGGGCCTTGGAGGGTGACGGTGGCGCCGGAAAGGGTGTCGCCATTCACATCGGTTACCGTGCCGGTAATATGACCTGACGCCGGGTTGGTATCCTGCGCCGCCAAAGGCGCAGCTATCGCAACGGCTGCCAAAATCAACAGCCAGATTCGTTGAGTTCTCACAGCAAGGCTCCAATGCCAGCGTCGGATAAAACTTGATCTTACCGTCGCAGTTCCGGTCGTCCGCAACTGCCGGAAGGTCAATGTCCCAGTGGGGATTGGATTGGTTAAGAGTTGTTCAGAGACAACGCTATGGCCCGGGAGCTATCCCTTCCCAAGGCATTCGGGGGGGGTCATCCACCGTTTCGCCTGCTGCTAGGCGGCGATGTGATTGTTCGCCGGCTTGTGCAGCCAACGCGCCAATGCATCGAAGAAGAGGGGCGTTCCGAACATGACGACGGAGAAGAACAGGTCGCTCTCTACGGTTCCGCGGAAAAAAGGTATGCCGGCGGCGTAAGACATCATCACCCCGTGGAGCGTTTTCGGATACATGTCATAGGCGGCCCAAACGGCGAAATTGCTGATCAGGAAGAACGAGACCGAAGTGCCGAGCGCCGCGCCAATCACCCGGACCATGCCAGCTTTCTCGCGCAGGTTCGTGCCCAGCCAGACGATGGCCGCGTACCAGGCCCAGGTCACGAGCAGATCCCATCCGACAGGATAGTGATAAACAAATCGGTTCAGCAAGACGTCGGCAGCCGCCAGCAGCACGACGGGAATCCACGTCTGGCGCCGCGAGCCGCGCGCGCCAAAGAACAGCAGCGAAGCTCCTAGCGGCGTGAAGTGCCACGCGTGAGGAAGAATATTGTAGGGACCGGCAAATGGCAGGAAGCGGACGGCAACGGCCAGTAGCACGAATAGATAAGGCAGCATGATCACCCCGGGGACGAAATCCTATTCTGGGCGCGAACGGGCAAGCGCGTCAAGGGCAGAGGATCGGTAGCGGTGCCGTTTGGATTGCTGGACTCTTTCGAAGGCGTCATCCCGAACTCGGCGCAGTTCAACCGGGTGAGGGATGTCACGTGAGGACTTCCCTGGACGCCCCTGCCGGTCTGCGCGCGAGATCCTTCCCTCCGCCTGAAAAACGGCTGTGGTCAGGATGACGTCCCACAGGAACGACGACGCTCCACAGAAAGAAATGACGCCCAGAGGATCGGAGACGGTTGAAGGTTTAAACTGCCGATTAGCGAGGGAGCCTTTCCGGGATCGCTAGGGCCAAGCCCCTACTTCTGACGGTCCAAATCATTTTGAGAGCGCGCTGGAGTGTGGTCAAGATGAAGGTTTCTGCATAGCGTCCCAAGCGGGACCACGCGGCCTGGGATCCGTTGCTGGGATCGCTAGTCAGGTTTGGCGGGGCCGAAGAATTCTTCAACCACGTGCAGGTCCTTGTCGAGTTTCACTCCGGCGGTGAGTGGCCCCCGTCCTCCGGCCGGCTTGCGGAATAGCCGGAGCGACTGCTGGAAACGCAGATCTTCAAAGAGCACGACATACCCGGTCTTTGGAGGCGCCAGTTCTTCGGTCTCGGTAATCGGATACTTCGCCCAATCCAGATACACCCGACCCACGTAAGATTTCTTTGCAGCGAGCGTCATCGGCGTTTCTTGCGGCTTGTAGCGGATTTCAAGTTTTCCGTCGGGATCGACCTCCGGACTCAATGAGTCCACCGGCGCCAGCACAAAGAAGTTCGGAGTCTCGACCACGCCATGCCAGAAAAACGGATTGATGTACGTGGGATAAGCGGAGGCCCGGATCGGGTCCGCCCCCTCGTAGGTGCGCGCAGCCAGCGCATTGACTGCCCGCCGATGTTCGTAGTCGCGCACTCCCCACATCACGACCACGCCGGCCAGGGCAAGCGTCGCTGCCAGGCGTCCGCGCGGCCCTCGTTGGCGCACGCCGATTTCTTTGTCGATCAAGGCAAACAACCATGGAACAATCAATCCCACAAGCAGCAGAAGCCACATGACCGGCTCCGCAATGAAGACGATGTCCCACGAATACCACTTCTCGGAGAACGGCCAGAAGGGGCGCACGCCGTAGTTATTGGTGAAGTCGAGCAGGATGTGGCTGAGGCCCGCAAGGCAAGCGTAGAAGAACAGGAGTCCCCAGCGAGGCGGCAGGTTGGGATCGTTGGTTCGGCGGCCGCGCAAACGCCAGAACAGATAGACGAAGCCGAGGACTACCGCCGATACCAGCGGGACGCCGAGAAACGAGTGGGTGAAGCCGCGATGATGGGCAAATCCGAAGACCGGGCCGCGGATGAGACGGCTGAAGACGTCGAGATCAGGAGCTTCGGCGGCGAGCGTGAGGGTCAGCGTGGCCAGCGCTGTCTGGCGGTTCAAGCCGGCGCGTCCCAGGCACGCGCCGGTCAGAAAGTGGGTGAAGGGTTCCAAGCGATCTGAAGAATTTTATTTGGTTCGTGTGGAGATTACCAATAGGCTAGAGTTCAGAGAATCAGCGGCAAGTCCTATGCGACCTGTTGTCGGGATGCTTCGCCTCGCTTTGTTCGGTTGACAGCCGAGGCGGCTGTGCCTACGTGGTCTCGGGTGATCCCAGAATCGTCAAAGCATCGGGGACGATTGTCATCTCGGCAGGTAGGGTGCCCAGCAGTTCGCCGTCGGCTTCGACATAGACGAGTGGTTGGACTTCGGGCAGCGTCTTGGTCGAGGTGGACGGCGAGTATCGGCAGAAAACTTTCTTGCTGTAGGCGAGTTCGATGCCGGGGATGGTCCAGTTCCTGCGCAGCAGTGCCCGAATGACGTAGAGCAGATACGCGAGGCGGCTCGCCGTGGTGCAGAAGACCAGGCGCAGATCGTCGCGATCAAGAGAGGCGCCGGGAGCGAGTTGCCGCAGCACGCCGCCAAAGTTGGCGATGCGGACGCCCAGCAATTCGGTTACGTTCGCCTGCCTCAACTGATCTGAACCGGCCTCAATGTACTCGATCACGAAGCGGATCATGATGTGACTGAACCAGAGATGCCATGCCTTCACGTAGTAAGCACCCATCCCCAGTCGCTGCTTGGCTGCGGGACGCAACTTGTAGAAGAGGTGAGCATCGACGCCTGCGCCTGCTGCGACGACGAAGTAGCTCGCCGCGGGCTTGCGGTCCAAGTCGACATATTGCAGGTGGCCGAGCGCGATCCGTCGCGGCAACGCGTGCAGCGCTGTCCTGGCGGCCTCCACGAGATCAAACGGAATCTTCAGGTCATGGGCGAGCGTATTGGCCGTTCCCATGGGCAGAATCGCGAGCGCGACCTGTGACTTGGCCAGCACCTGCACAGTGTCGTGGATGGTACCGTCCCCTCCGCAGGCGAACACCGTGTCGCAACCGGAAAGCATGGCCCGACGCGTCTGTTCTTGCGCATCGCCCCGGGACTGGCACGCAATCAGTTCGGCTTGCACGCCCGCGCGCTGCAGCAGGGCAAGCGCGGACTCCAACTCCGCGTGGCGCGGCGTCCGGCTGCCGCCGGAGACAGGGTTGTAGAGCAAAGCTGCCTTGCGCATGGCCGGACGAACTACGATCGACGAACCAAGATCGACGAACCAGATCGCCGAATTTGAGATCAAAGCTGGCTGGATTGTACCTGAGCGCGCAGGCCGCACAGGATCAGGAGAATCACGCAGGCGCCCGATTTCAGCGTGACCCCCATTCCCACATCCCAAACATGGCTTTCTGCGGCAACGGCTTACCGGATTGGCGGGCCAGCATCGTAACCTGGCCGCGGTGGTGTGCGTCGTGCGCAATGAGGTAGGCGACAAAACCTGTGACGTCGGGACGGAATCCCTTAATGCGACCGTCGCTGTCCAAGGCTCGACTCATGACCATGCTGAGAGCGTGGCGGCTCTGCTCCAAGGCGCGGAGGGCTTGCGAGGGCGTCACCTTCGCGCCATTGAGTTGCGCCGGAAGCTTGACACTGTTGCCCTTCTCCGCCCGGGCTGCGGTTTTCAGCCACATGATGCGCACGTTGTGCATGTGCGCAATGATGGCAGGGATGGAGCGGCCCTTGCCGCCGGGTGGTTTCGCGTTCCAAGCAGTCTGGGGAATGTTATCGATCAAATACTGGTTGATGCGGTTGTTCGTGTTGAAGGCGTTCAGTAAAGCCAAGGGGAGGCTCACACCAAACGTGGCCCCTTTGGTAACCGAACCGGCGGTCTCGGGGGATTTTCGCATGGCGGCGCTGCGCTTCGACAGAACGATTTGGCAGGAAGTCCAATTTGTCATAAGATAGGGCCGCTTGCAAGGGTGTTTTGCACAATACGCATGGCGGATTAACCGAACATTAAAAAACATTCAGGAAGCATTCAGGAGGGTGTAGGGCATGAAACTTGGGCAGATTCTTTGTGTGGCTCTCTTGTGCGTGGGTGTCGTGGCACAAGATCACACGGCGCATTCGCAGGGCCATCCCGTCACTCTGGTGACTGGACTGGGCGACCTTCATCATCCGGTCTCGACGAAGAGCCCGCAAGCGCAGCAGTTCTTCGATCAGGGCCTGCGCTTCATCTATGCGTTCAATCACGATGAGGCCGCGCGGTCGTTCCAGCATGCTGCGGAGCTTGATCCCAAGCTGGCGATGGCGTACTGGGGAGTCGCCGAGGCAGTAGGGCCGAACTATAACGACCCCGCCGATCCCGATCGCTACCAGAAGGCGCATGAAGCGGCGCAGAAGGCCGTGGACCTATCCGGCGCAGCCTCGCCGAGCGAGCAGGCTTATGTCGCGGCCATGGCGAAGCGGTTTCCCTCTGATCCGAAGTCCGATCTGAAGAAGGCGGCGGAGAATTACCACGACGCCATGCGGCAGGTCGTGAGTCAGTTTCCCGACGATCTTGACGCTGCGACGCTCTTTGCCGAAGCCGGGATGAACCTGCACCCGTGGGGCTTGTGGCATCCGGACGGCAAGCCGGAAGCGGGCACCGAGGAAATCGTGGCCACGCTTGAGTCGGTGTTGAAGCGCGATCCGAACCATATGGGTGCGGTCCATTACTACATTCATACCGTAGAAGCTTCGCCGACCCCGGAGCGCGCCTTGGCCGGAGCGAACAGATTGGCTTCGCTCGCACCAGCGGCGGGACACATCGTACACATGCCCGCGCATATCTATATTCGCACCGGCGATTACGCGGCCGCAGTCAAGACGAACGAACAGGCTGCCGCCGTCGACCGGGCTTACATCAAGGCGACCGGCGCGCAGGGCATCTATCCGATGATGTACTACAGCCACAATCTACACTTCATCGCGATGTGCTCGGCCATGAACGGCAATTACACCGAAGCGCGAAAAAACGCGGGCCTGCTGGAGGCGAATGTCGCGCCTCACGTGAAGGACATGCCTCCGCTCGAGGGATTCATGACGATCCCCACGGCAGTAGAGGTTCGGTTCCACCACTGGGACGACATTCTGAAGATGCCGGCGCCGGACCCGGCGATGAAAATCGCCACGGTCTTCTGGCACTTCGGACGTGGTATGGCGCTGGCCGGCACGGGCAAAACCAGCGAGGCCGAGGCCGAGTACAAGATTGTCTCTGATGCCGAGGCGGCGACTCCGCCCGACGTCATTTTCGCGATGCCCATCAACAACAAGGCCAAGGACATCATGAAAATTGCCAAGGATGTACTGGGCGCGCAGGTAGCCGTGGCGAAGAAAGACAATGCGGGAGCGATCGTGATGCTCCGTGAAGCCGTTGCCATCCAGGACACACTGAAGTACGGTGAGCCTCCCGACTGGTTCTTCCCGGTACGCGAATCGCTGGGAGCAGTGTTGTTGATGACTGGCGACGCAGCCGGAGCGGAAAAAGTTTTTCGCGCGGACTTGGAACGCAACCCGCGAAACCCGCGTTCCCTGTTCGGCCTGCACCAGACTCTGATGCAGCAGAAACGCGACTACGACGCAGGCTTCATCCAGAAACAGTTTGATACGTCATGGAAGGGTAGCGCAACGGCGTTGAAGCTGGAAGATCTAGTGTAGAGTTGAGCGTCTCGCTCACGTAGGGACAGCCGGGGCGGCTATCCCTACGTGGTTCTTTCCCGCCTATAATCTTTGGCGATGCCTGCGGCTACCAAAGACACAGAAAAAAAGATCGAAACGCTTCGAGAAAAGATCCGTCACCACGAACACCTCTACTACGTTCTCGATAACCCCGAGATCAGCGACCTCGAATTCGACAAGCTGATGCAGGAACTTCAGCAGCTCGAGGCCGACAATCCCAAGCTGATCACTCCTGATTCTCCCACGCAGCGCGTCGGCGGCAAGCCGCGCGAGGGCTTCATCAAGGTGCGGCACTCGTCGCCGATGCTGTCGCTCGACAACACCTACAGCGAAGAAGAGTTGCGGGCATGGGAGCGCCGTGTCCATGAGCTGAGCGGACGCAAGGATGTGGACTACGTCTGTGAATTGAAGCTCGACGGTATGTCTCTCTCGCTGGGCTATGACAATGGCCAACTCGTTCGTGGCATCACCCGCGGCGATGGCACCGTGGGCGAAGACGTCACGCTCAATGTGCGCACCGTGCGCTCGGTCCCGCTTTCCATTCCCAAAGAAAAGTTGAAGAAGGCTGGTATCCCGCCAGATTTCGAAGTGCGGGGCGAACTGCTGATGCCAACAGCGGCTTTCAAGAAGCTGAATGAAGAACGTGAGCGCGCAGGGCTGGCAACCTTTGCCAATCCACGCAATTTCACCGCCGGTACGGTACGGCAGCTGGACTCCAGTATTACCGCGCAGCGTCGGCTCGACTATTTTGCCTACGGTCTTCTGCAAAATGGCCGAACCTATTTCGACCGCCATTCCAAGACGCTCGACGCCCTGGAAGCCGCCGGCCTCAAAGTCAATCCCCATCGGAAGCTAGTGCACAGCATGGACGAGGTGTGGGATTTCATCCAGCAGTGGGAAGGCAAGCGCGATTCCCTGCCTTATGAGATCGACGGCATCGTCGTGAAAGTCGATCGGGTCGCATTGCAGGACGAACTCGGGTTCACTGGCAAAGCTCCGCGCTGGGCGATCGCCTACAAATACGCGGCACGAGCGGGAATCACGAAGCTGGAAGACATTCGCGTTCAAGTCGGACGAACGGGCAAGTTGACGCCCGTGGCCATGCTGGCCCCAGTCTTGATTGGGGGGACTACAGTCCGCAATGCGACCTTGCACAACATGGATGAGATCGATCGGCTGGGCGTGAAGATCGGCGACTGGGTGCAGGTCGAACGCGGCGGCGATGTGATCCCCAAGGTTGCAAAGGTGATCGACGATAAAGATCATCCCCGCGGCACCCGCGCCTTCGAAATGCCGGAGAAATGTCCGGTCTGCGGCACGAAGGTTGTCCGTACCGAGGGTGAGGTCGACTATCGCTGCGTCAATGCCAACTGCCCCGCGAAGCTGCGCGAGACGATTCTGCACTTCGCGTCTCGTGGGGTGATGAACATCGACGGCATGGGCGACGCGCTGGTCAACCAGCTCACCGAGCGCGGCCTGGTGAAAAACATTGCTGACATCTACAAACTGACGAAAGACGACCTCCTCAGCCTGGAGCGCATGGGCGATAAGTCAGCGCAAAATATTCTCGACGAGATTGCGGGATCGAAGCAGCTGCCGCTGGAGCGGGTCATCTACGGCCTTGGCATTCGCTTCGTCGGCGAGCGCACGGCGCAGTTTCTGGCAGAGCATTACGGGTCGATGGCAGCACTCGAAAAGACGGGCGTAGAAGAATTGCAGAACGTTAATGAAGTTGGCCCCCGCATCGCCGAAAGCATCGTGGAGTTTTTCAGCATTCCAGCGAACCGCAAGCTGGTCGAGCGTTTGCACGAGGCAGGCCTCACTCTTAGCGGACAGAAGAAACAACGAGGCACAAAACTCGCTGGCAAGACGTTTGTCCTGACCGGCACGCTGGCCAAGTACACACGCGACGAGGCCAAGAAGATGATTGAAGGCGCCGGCGGAAAGGTCACTGGTTCGGTCAGCAAGAAGACAGACTATGTCGTTGCCGGAGCGGATGCAGGCTCGAAGCTGGAAAAGGCTAATCAACTCGGAGTAAGTGTGATCGACGAGAAAGAGATGGAGAAACTCACAGGCTGAGAACTGGCTCATCGGACTGCAGCCTTCGGCTCAGCGCGTTATGGGTGCCGCACCGGCCGCAACCAACACCCAACTTCCCTTTTTGTATACCCAGGTATCGATGAAGCGCCAGCGCCTTACGAAGGGCTTGCCATTTTTCAGAACCCTTTCCTTGTAGGTCCCAACTGCGATAGCGGTGGTCCCAAATCCGCGCACCATCATTGGGTCCATCGAGACCTGCTCCGGATGTGGCGCTTCCGTCCGTACCCTCGCCAGGTATTCCGACCTGCTCAGCAGGCGCCCGTACTCGATGTACACCAGGGGAATTATCGAAAATCTGGTTCAGTGCGCGGTTGTCATTACGTGATTGCGCATAGAACCGGCCCCGTCGGACAAACGGTTTCCCGCGCTCCAGGCCCTTCAGTCGGTAGGTGCCGGTGATGACCGCCGTGTCTCCGTGCACATACACGGCCATCGATTCCGTTATAAATTGCACAGCTGGGGAAGTTCTAACGTCCGCCAATACCTCCTCCTTGGTCAGTAATCTGCCGTCAGGATCGACGTAGACGAGTCCCTCGTCATTCAGCGACTTCAAATCCTTGATCGCTGATGCCTGGCTCCATAGATTCTCCAGGGCCATGATTTTCGTCTCAGCATCGGAATTAGCAGTTTTCTGCGCGTCGCCCGTTGGCGTCCCCCAAGCCAACAGCAATGCCAGCGTCAACGTTCTCATTACAAAGACCTCCCTCGGTACTATCGGCGTGCACTGTTTTTTCTTCAGACAAATCCACTGCTCTGCAGGAAACCCGTCGATCTGCGATGATGAGGATGCAGCCGTTCCGATGCCTTACTCTTGGAGAATTCGATGGCACGCATCATCCTGATTAGCCCTGAATCGGCACCCGCCGAAGTGAAGGAAATTTACGAGAAGACTTTCCGAGGCAAGCCCGGCAAGGTACAGAAAGCGCTCGCCCATCGGCCGGAAATGCTTAAGAATTTTCTCAGCTTCTACGCCAGCGTGGGCCGCTCGCTCGATCGCAAACTCTACGAGCTAATCTACATCCGGGTTTCTCTGATCAACGGCTGCCGGTACTGCTCGCAGCACCATGTAGCGTCGTCAAAACGCGTGGGGCTCACCGCGGAAGACGGGTCGGCTCTCAAGGCGGGAAATTACTCGCGCTATAGCGAGAAGGAGCAGGCGGCTCTCACCTACGTCGAAAAACTGACGCGGACACCACGTGACATCACTGACGCCGACGTTGTGCTTTTGCAGAAGCATTTCTCAGAACCCGAGATCGTCGACATTCACATCCTTACAGGGCTAGCGAATCTGACCAACCGTTTCACAGACCCGTTGGGCCTGGAATTAGAATTCCCAGAAGAAAAAATCTAGGCTCAGCTTTGTCATCCTGAGCGAAGCGAAGGACCCCTCCACTTTGGCTGGGGCTAAGGTCCCACGTAGCTAAAGAATCTCCCTCGCATCTCCCACCCGTTTGGTCACCCGCTCCCGATCCAAGTACTCCAGCAGCGGAATCGCGTACTTCCGACTGACCCCGGTTAATTCCTTAAATTTCCCCACATCAATTTTCGACGTCTTCGTCTTGTATTCCGCCATCTGCCTGCGCAAGTGATCGAGTGCGGTGCGATGAAATACCAACTCGTCGGAGATCTTGACCAGCACCTTGTCACGCAATAACAGCGTCACGATCTTCTGCGCGCGGGTCTTGTCGACCTTCAAGCCGGCGATGACCTCGTGTAGCGCCGGCGCACGCAGTCCTGCGGTGGAAAACGCTTCCTCGATTTTCTTCTTCGACTCGGCTTCTTCATCCTTCATCACGACACCGTGGCCGGGAAGGCGCACCAGGTCGCCGGAGAATTCGATCTTTTTGTCAGTCACGAGCATTGCCGCAACCGCTTCAAACACTTCCCCCGAAGCTCCCACGTGAGCTCGCAGTTCTTCTTTGTTGATTCCGGCCACCAGCGGGCTGGTTCTGTGAAACTCGCCAATCGCATGCACGGTACGCAGCTTGAGTGCTTCAACCGCGGGCGCGTGAAGAAACAAATCCGCAAGCCTCACAACGTCTTTCTGCGCCAGTGCCCGCTTCAACCCACCTTCAACCACACTCTTCGTCCAGCCCGTCTCGGCAATCATTCGGGAGATCGAGATTCCCTCACCCTGCCGGCGCGCAATTCGCATTCTCAGCGTGGCTTCTGCATCGCCGCTTGCCATGGTTCTCAAAAAGTCGATCGACATTGGGGCGCGCGGAACGGGGGCTGTGTCCAGGACAATGCCGCCTCCGACGGTGACGACGGGAGAAAACTGCCGAATGATGAACCGGTCCCCAGGCAACAGCAGCGCTGCGTTCGGCAGTTTGATCCGCGCATAGGCTTCCTGACCAGGATGGATGCCTGGACGGCCTATTTTTGCATTTCCGTTAAACGCCGAGTGCGGTCCTTCCCCTTCCAGCGACGCAATTTCCGCCACTGTCTCCATCGTGTATGAGTGAAAATGCACCCGCGTACGCTCTTTCAGTGCCCGTGGGGCCGAGGGCAACAATCGCAACTGCACGTCCATCCGCTGGCTTGTCTCAAACGTCGCGGGAGTCGTCAGCGTCATCCCCCGGGACAAATCTTCCATGCTCGTTCCGGCGAGGTTGAGCGCCGTGCGTTGGCCGGCAACGGCGAAATCTGCGGGGTGCCCGTGCACCTGGACTCCGCGCACGCGAACACGTCTGCGAGTAGGAAAAAGTTCCAGCTCTTCCTCGCGCCGCAAAGTGCCTGCGACCAGCGTCCCGGTCACAACCGTGCCGAACCCCTTCATGGTGAAGACGCGATCAACGGGAAGCCTGGCAATGGCATGAGTATCTCTCGCCTCGACACTCTCCGCGGCCACGACCAGGGCATGTTTCAGTTCTTCGATCCCCGCCTCCGTCAGCGAACTGGTCGCCACAATGGGAGAGTTGGAGCTTTCCAGAAATGTGCCGCGGAGAAATTCCTCCACCTCCAGTCGCACCACGTCGAGCATTTCCGGGTCGACCGCGTCCGACTTGGTTAGCACCGTGATGCCGCGCTTCACACCCAGCAGCTGCAGAATGTCGAAGTGTTCCCTGGTCTGCGGCTTGATCGACTCGTCCGCCGCAATCACCAGAAGTACCAAGTCGATGCCGCCCACCCCCGCCAGCATGTTGCGCACAAAACGCTCATGCCCGGGCACGTCCACGAAACCCAGCCGCAGGGTGTCGCCATTCGCCCGCGTCAGTTCCATATGAGCGAAGCCAAGATCGATGGTGATCCCCCGGCGCTTCTCTTCCTCGAGGCGATCAGCATCGATCCCGGTCAACGCCTTCACCAGCGCCGTTTTCCCGTGATCGATGTGTCCCGCAGTTCCGACGATGATCGATTTCATCTGCTTGGCATGTTAACCGAGAGGCGTACCGCGCTGGAATGTGTTGGGCGGTGCGGTTCTTCCAAGGTAGCCGGGGCGAGTTGACAGAAAGTTCCGGAGAGAAAGAATCGAAGGCACGGCGTTCCAGCCCGCGAGCGAGGCCACTCGTATTTCACCGGAAAGGTTAGATTGAGCGGGGCTCGGTATTCCTGGCCGCCGTTACATTGGCTGGCGGATCTGAAAAAGATTTGCCAGGCTCAAACGCGACTTTCTCGTGTTTGCTGCCAACCCTGCGGATCACGTCATGCCAGCCGTCATCCCAGCTGATGCGGGCCTCACCATCGACGAAAGTCCAAGTCCCGTGGCTGGCGCCAAGCGTCTTTCTTGCCGTGCCATCGGGCTCGAGTGTGATGAAAAAGTTTCGCCCGTTGCCCTCGCCAACCTCCCACTTCCCCACGAAGTGATTATGTCCCACCGGCGTAGCGCCAGAGGTTTCGAATTCAATCCGCGCAATTTCTGAACCCGCAACCCTCTGCTGATGCCCGTCCTTGAACACGATCATGCTTGGAGCCTTGAAGTCAATTTGCTCCACCTCGGCTAAATCAACAGTCTGCTTGTGACCATCGTTGAAAACGATCACCAAATGTCGAGCGCCCGCGGGCGCAGACGTAGCAGTAACTGGAATAGGAAAGAGGAAAACTCCAGGAAGAAGACAGACCGTAACTCTCTGGAAGAAACGCATGGCTTCGCTCCTTAGAAATCCCGAACGTACAACTCCTGCCCTTTGATACGAAACAGGCGAAACAATCGTTCCACCAGATTCTAGGCCGCACCTTTCCCGGTTTCCTTCAGATACGCCAACACTTCCTCCGCGTGACCCTCGGCCTTGACCTTGGGGAAGATGTGCTGGATCTTGCCGTCCGGGCCGATGATGAAGGTCGTGCGAGCAATCCCCATCACCTTCTTCCCGTACATGTTCTTTTCCTGCAGGACGCCATACGCCACAGCAACTTTCTTCTCCTCATCGGCGAGCAGACTGAAGGGAAGCTCGTACTTATCCTGAAACTTCTTCTGCGCTTTCGGCGTGTCAGGCGAGACGCCTAGAATCACAGCCCCGGTCTTCTGAATCTGCTTGTACGTATCGCGGAACCCGCGAGCTTCCACGGTTCAACCCGGAGTATCAGCGCGCGGGAAAAAATAGAGGACCACGGTCTTTCCCCGCAGGTCTTTCAACGAGACGTCTTTACCGTCCTCGTTCTGCAAAGTCAAGTCCGGGGCTTTATCATGGATATTCATGGCATTCTCTCTTCGAATGAAATCATACTTTGCGAAACGGCCTTGCAATGGCTCGAAAGCCGGAAAAACAGCATCGGCCAAGCCGAAGTTCCTACCGATTCTATACCGTACGGCTGGCCTGGTTGTTCTGCTGGCTTGCGCCGCCCTCCTCTCGACGACGGGCAGCTCAGCGCAGGACCAGGAAGACACCCCTCAGATCAAACCCAGAGACTGGAAGATCAGCAAGAAGAAAGATCAAGGCCCAAGGGCATTGGGTCTGCTCCAGCTCTCGTCCAACGGCAAGGCAACCCTGATTCCGATCGCGATTCGAGTCGACGGCAAGTTCTACGATGCCACCGCCTACAAAGCCGACCCCGTTCCCATGGCGCTCGATTCCGGCATCGTCTATGAGGGAGAGCGCACCGGCACCTCCGTGGGCCTGTTCACGCTAAACGGCGCGCTCCGGAGCAACGCTGCGAATAGCCCGCATCCCTGGCTCGGCACCGGAATGTGGCTACCCACCGGTACCGAGGCCCCGAAGACCGGCATCAAGGCGGAAAACGTGCCGTTAGGGATTGAGAGCAGCGACGCACCTCCCCGGCTCACCAAGGGAAGCAGCAGTCCCGAGGCCGATTCAAAACCAAAAACGTCATCGACCCCAGCCTCCCCTTCAGAACCGAATCCGCCCGAGGAGAGGCAGCCTAAGCCGGAGCCGTCAAAGCCAACGTCGGCTGCTGATACAAACCCACCCGAAAAAAAGGACGCGCCCGCCTCGGATTCAGGAGAAAGACACGGCAACGAAGCCAATCGTCCGCGACTGCGCCGCGGCAGACCGACTGAACCCTTACCCAGCGACGAAGAGGTGCCCGGATACAGCAATCCAAAAGCCGCTACCGCGACGAAAAGCGGCACAGGCGCAACGCCTTCGCCAGCCGCGTCTTCGAAACTAGTTCAACTGATCCCGGCAATTTCCGATGCCGGCGGTCCCGACCCGCGCTCCTACGCCCTTGACTTGGACAAAACCGAGGCGGAAGAACGTCGCAAGCAAATGCTCGCTCTGGCGCAAGAACAGATCCTCGCTTACGTGGCCAAACAGACAAAAGCGAAAATTACAGCCTCGCCATCAACGCCGAAGACGGCAGCGGCAAGGAGGCCGTCTGCGAAGCCAGCACAGCCCGAACTGGAAAACATCCAGCTCCGCACTTTCGATCCCTGGACAAATAATCGGCCAGTGATGGTCTTGACTGCCGAAGCCCATATGCTACCGGCCCCCGACGCAGCCGCAACCTCCGCTGATCTACCACTGCAATACACGATCACGTTGGTAGCCCGCACCGATATCTACAGCAATCTGCATCCCCTTTACGCCGGCGTAACCGACAAGTACCATCTCGACGTAACGCCGCGCCTCGACCTGATCGACGTGGTAGATGCGGACGGCGACGGCCGCGGTGAACTCCTGTTCCAACAGACCACGGACGGACGCACCGGCTACGTAATCTATCGCCCCACTGCCGATAAGTTGTGGAAGATGTTCGACAGCCTGAATCCGGACTAGAAGTGTTCGCCAGATGTTTCGTAGCGCGGCCGTCGCGGCGGCTTGGAGGCTGCCCTGGGCGAAGCCGAAGGGGCGGGCGTCCTCGCCCGCCGTGTTGCAGGCAAGGCACCCCATTTCGATTCTTATTACGAATTTTCCGCTAGAATGCCATCTGAAAGTTCGAAAACGAGGAAGAGCATCTTGCGCAAAGCGTCACTTCTAATCGCCGGGCTGCTGTTAGTCTGCGGCCTAGCGGCCCAGGATCAGGACTTCAGCAAAGTTCAGATGAAAGTCTCCAAAGTCGCCGGCAACGTCTACATGCTGGAAGGCGCCGGCGGCAACATCGGCGCATCGGTAGGCGACGATGGCATCGTAATTGTCGACGACCAATATGCTCCGCTGGCAGAGAAGATTCAGGCAGCACTCAAGGGCATTACCGACAAGCCAGTGCGTTTCATCATCAACACGCACTACCACGGCGACCACACCGGCGGGAACGCCTATTTCCAGAAGCAGGCACCTATCATCGCCCACGACAACGTCCGCAAGCGGATGGAAAGCGGAGGCGGCGCCGGCAACGGAGGCTCAGTGCACTTCGATCATAAACCCGACGCCAAGGAAGCGCTGCCCATCATCACCTTCGACCATGACGTCACGGTTCACCTGAATGGCGAGGATATCCGCGCGCTCTACTTCCCCGCCGGGCACACCGACGGTGACTCCATCATCTTCTTCCCCAAGTCAAACGTCGTGCACATGGGCGACGACTTTGTGACCTACGGCTTTCCCTTCATTGATGTAGAGTCGGGCGGCAGCATCAACGGTATGATCGACGGAGTGGAAAAAGTAATCGGGCAGGTGCCGGCGGACGTGAAGGTAATTCCAGGGCACGGGCCGGTTTCGAGCTTAGATGACGTTCGCGCCTACCTGAAGATGCTAAAGGAAACTCGCGACGTGGTACAGAAAGCAATCACAGAAGGCAAAACTCTCGATCAGATGAAGCAAGCGAAGCTGCTCGATCCATGGAAAAAGTATTCCGGTGACTTCATCAAAGAAGGTGCTTTCCTTGAGACCTTGTACAACTCGTTGACCGGGCAGAAGACCGGCAAGTTCATTAAGCACAATTGACTCTCGAGACCGCCACCCTGAAGGAGTATCCTCTCGTTTGCGTCTGACACGTCGCGAACTTTTGCGCTCGGCCCTCGGCGCCGGAGCCGCCGCCGCACTGCCGGGCCTGTTCTCGGCCTGCAGCGTGTCATCCAAGCCCACTGGGTCGGTGGCTTCCGCGGCGGCATCAACCTTCGCCGGCAAGCAGTTCGCTACCCCCAATTCTGCGATTCCCTTCCCCAAGGACTTCTTCTGGGGAACCGCCACCGCTTCCTACCAGA
>Ga0066710_100000912_pt1 | contig 20235 bp, 20 predicted proteins | sample GraSoiAngelo_159_FD_79666 | JGI IMG/M metagenome (GOLD analysis project Ga0066710, IMG submission 79666) | Grasslands soil microbial communities from the Angelo Coastal Reserve, California, USA - 14_1009_16_40cm | ecosystem: Environmental > Terrestrial > Soil > Grasslands | place: USA...
CTACTGCCTGTATGAGTGGGGGCCCCGACATGGCCCCCACACCCCCCGGGCGGCTCGGGACGCCCCGGCGGAGCCGTGGCGCCCCTCGATGTGCGAGCAAAGGAGGCCAGCAGTGACCGGCAAGAGCTTTTCGATCTTCGACTGCGACAGCCACATCGTCGAGCCGCCCGCGATCTGGGACGAGTACGTGCCGCGCGACGTGCGCGCGTGGGTCAAGACGCAGTTCCACTTCCACACCGACACCGATGTGCTGCTGATCAACGGCCGCGCGGTCCCGGCCTCGCGCGAGCGCTCGAACGCGGCCGAGGTGGGCTGGCCCGGGTGGTCCAAGCGCGAGGTCGGCGCGCTGACGCCGGGCACCGACGCATGGAAGGCGAAGTTCGGACGGCTGGCCGGCTGCCGCGACCCCCGCGCGCGCCTGGCCGACATGGACGCCCTCGGCGTGGACCAGGTGATGCTCTTCCCGTCGTGGTTCGTGCGCCTGCCGCTGGTGCGCGACCCGAGGGCCGCGACCATCCTGGCCACCGCGTACAACGACTGGGTGGACGACTACGCGAGCGTGGACCGCCGGCGCCTGTTCCCGTGCGCGATGCTGCCGATCCAGTCCGTCGAGGATTCCATCGCGGAGCTGCGCCGCGTCGCGAAGAAGGGCTTCAAGGCCGCCGCCGTGCGGCCGTGCTTCTCCAACGGGCGCTACCCGACGCTGCCGGAGTTCGACCCGCTGTGGCGGGAGTTCGAGGCGCTCGACGTGGTGCTGGCCATGCACACGTTCCCCTCGCGCGAGGCGCTGACGCCCGAGTGGGCCGAGCGCATCGCGCGCACGCGCGGCACGGGCAACGGCCTGCTGTTCACCGACGAGGCGGTGGTGTACTCGCCGGGGCAATTCGTGAGTAACATCGTCTTCAGCATGGAGCCGACCATCGACGCCTCCGAGTCGCTGGGCTTCATCTTCGAGGCGATGACCTGGCTCACCAGCGTGCTCATGACCGGCTGGCTCGAGAAGTTCCCGCGCCTCAAGTGCGCGGTGCTCGAGTCCAATGCCACGTGGCTGCCGCTGGTGCTGGGCCGCAGCCGCAACTTCCTCGACCTCTACGCGTTCCAGCGCGGGCCGAAGGTGGCCGATCCGTTCGAGACGTTCTATCGCCGCTGCTTCATCGCCTTCGAGGGCGACGAGGAGACTGTCTACCGGTTGTGGGATCTCTACGACAACGTCGGCCTGTGGTCCTCCGACTATCCGCATCACGACGCGGAGGACGCCTGGGAAGCGCTGGAGCTGATGGCCAAGCACAACGTGCCGGAGGCCACGCAGCGGCGGTTGCTCGGGGAGAACGCGCGCCGGCTCTACGGGATCGACCCGGTGCTGGTGGTCACGGAGCGCGCGAAGGACCACCGCCCGGCGATCCTGCCCTGGTAGCCAAGGAGGCGACATGAGGCGATACCGGTTCATCGTGGCGCGCGGCAACGAGGCGCTCTACGAGCACCTCATCCGCTCGCTGGCCGGCCTGGAGGAGATCGAGATCATCATGGACCGCCGCGAAGGCAAGCGCCGCCACGGCGGCGGCAGCGGGCCGCCGTCCGAGCGCCGCGTGCTGAATCGCGCCGACGACGATCTCAAGAAGTACGGGTGGGCCTTCGTGAAGCTCGAGCGCGAGTAGCCGCATGCGCGTGGTTGTCTGGCTCGTCGCCATGGCGGCGCTGCTGTCGCTGCCCGCCGCCGGCGCCGAGCCGATCGGGATCATCACGGAGCTGCACCTCAAGAACGGCCAGGTGGAGGTCAAGCCCGCGGCCGGCGGCGACTGGCAAGCCGTCAAGCCGCTCTTCGCCATCAGCGCGGGCGACCAGGTCCGCGCGACGGGCGCCGGGCGCGCCGTCCTCGTCTTCGTGTCGAGCCAGCACAACATGGTCGTCACGCAGGGGAACTCGCCGTACGTGGCGACTGCGCCGCCGCAGCCGGGCCTGGGCGAGCGCGTGAAGGCGGCGCTCAGCTTCCTGCAATCCACGCCGCGCGAGCCGAGGCGCAAGGCGCTTGTCGTGCGGTCGTCGCCCGAGCTCACGCCCGTGGTCCTCGTGGCGCCCCGCGAGAGCGACGTCGCCGCCGACAGCATCAGCCTCGAGTGGATCGGTCCCGCCTCCGCGCGCCACACCGTGCGCATCGTCTCCGCCGGCGGGCGCGTGCTGTGGGAGAAGACGAACGTCGCCGCCGGGCCGCTGGCCGTGGCCCCGGCCGACGTCCGGCTGGCCCCGGGCCGGTATCGGTGGGAGCTGGAGAGCCCGGAGCACGGAATCCAGGGCGCCGCCTTCGACGTCGCAACGGCAGAGGCGGCCACCGGCGTCAGGGCGGCGGTGGCCGCCGTGGAGCTGGCGCGGTACCCCGCCGCCACGGGCGCGTTGTTGAAGGCCGCCGGTCTCATGCGCGAGCGCTTCTTCGCCGACGCGCGGCGCGAGCTGCTCAGGGGCGTCGCGGCGAATCCCGAGGAGCCGACGCTGCATCTGCTGCTGGGGGACGTGTACGAGCGCATCGGGCTCGACAATCTCGCCGCCGCCGAGTACGACCAGGCCGAGACGCTGTCGGTGAGAAGGTGATCTAGGGTGCCCCTTCCCGATAGGCTACAATTCGCCAGAGAGGAGACGTCATGACGCCGCCGATCACGATCTACACCAACGTCGGCTGAGGCCCGTGCCACCGGGCGACAGAGTATCTGTCGCGCAAGGGCGTGCCGTTCACGGAGCGCAACGTCGGCAAGGACCCGACGGCGCGGCAGGAGCTGATGGAGCTGGGCCTGACCTCGCTCCCCGTGATCCTGATCGGTGAGAAGCGCCTGACGGGCTTCAACCCCACGGCGATCGACGCCGCCCTCGCCGGCTGAAGAGGAACCCATGGCAGAGCCGTCCCAGGCCAACGTCGACAAGATGTGGGCGTACGCCCGGAAGTTCGCCGAGAAATCCGGCACGTCGCTGCATCCCGACGTGAGCGTCACGCAGACCGTGGTCGAAGGCCTCGCCCGCCACATCGAAGAAGTCGGCCGTCCCCTCTGCCCCTGCAACTTCTACCCGGACCCCAAGGCCGAGGCCAAGCTTCGGCGCTGGATCTGCGCGTGCGAGGAGATGCAGAAGTACAAGTACTGCCACTGCCTGCTCTTCGTCACCAAGGAGGGGGTGCCGATCACCGAGTACCTGCCCGAGGACCACGAGGGCCGGCAGGCCTACGGCGTCGTGAAGGATCCCGAGCCCGGCAAGGGCCGCGCGGTCGCCCGCGTCCTCGAGAAGCAGGGACAGGAAGAAAAGGAAGGCTAGCCGGACGTTCGTGAGCGCCCATCGCGAGGAGTTCATGGTGCCCGGCATGTCCGAGCCGGTCAGCCACTTCACCCACGTCGTGCGCGCCGGCCGGATCGTCTTCGTCTCCGGCTGCGTGGCCACCGACGCGCAGGGCCGCGTGGTGGGCGGCAGCGACGTGGTGGCCCAGGCCCGCCAGGTTCACGAGAACATCAAGCGCTGCCTGGCCGCCGCCGGCGCCACGTTCGCCGATGTGGGCAAGGTCACGGTCTTCCTGCGCAACGTCAACGACCGCGAGAAGGTCAACACCGTGCGCAAGGAGTACTTCGGCGCCCATCGTCCGGCCAGCACGCTGGTGGAGATCTCGCGGCTGGTGCGCGACGACTACCTGGTCGAGATCGAGGCGACCGCGGTGCTGCCCGAGCGCCGCCCGGCCCGCGCTCGGGCGGCGAAGCCGCGCGCGCGTCGCATGCCGTCCCGGAGGAAGAAGTAAATGCCGACCGTCCGCCTGCGGGATCCGTCAGAATATCCCGAGCCCGCCCGCAAGCTGTTCCAGCTCAACCGCGAGTGGTTCAACCACGACTTCAAGCAGCCGCCCGCCATGAGCCGGGTGATGGCGTGGGATCCCGGCTTCGGCGCCCCCCACGGCCGCGCGATGAAGCGCGCCATGGCCCCCGGCGAGTTCAGCCGCGGCGAGAAGGAGATGGTGGCCGCCGTCGTCAGCGGCGTGAACGCCTGCCATTACTGAGTGACCGCGCACACTGCAGCCGGGAAGCTGCAGGGGATGGACGGCGACGCGCTCTGGTACGAGGCGGCGCAGGTGGTGGGGATCACCAACGCCCTCAACGTGGCCGCCGACGGCCTCGGCGCCTCCGGCCTGACGGCCGTGGAGCCGGCCCGCGCGCCCGCCGAGGTCCGCCAGACGTTCGACGAGATCCGCGCCTTCTTCGGCGGCGCCGCGGAGGTCCCGGCGCCGTTCCGGCTGATCGCCCACGACCCCGGCTACCTCGCCGACGTGTGGGGTGCGGCCCGCCACGCCTTCGCGGACAATCGGCTCGGCCGCCGGCTCAAGGCCGCGCTGGCCTTCGCCGTCTCGCTCACGACGCGCTCGCCCTTCGGCAGCGCCTTCCACCTGGCGGAGATGCGGCGGCTCGGCGTCACCGAGCGCGGGGTCATGGAAGTGGTGGGGGTCACCCAGATGTTCTCGTCCTACACGAAGATTGCCGACACGCTGGCGCTCGAGCCCGACATGGGCGACATCGCCCCCATCGATCCCAGTCCCGCGCCGGGCGGGTGAGCCGATGGCGGCGCCGCCTCCGGAGAACCTCGGCCGCGCCATCGACCTCTGGCGCGAGGCCTACCAGCAGCAGATGAAGGGCGATCTCGATCGGGCCATCGCCCTCTACCAGGAGTCGATCCGCGTGTGCCCGACGGCCGAGGCGCACACCTTCCTCGGCTGGACGTACTCGTTCCAGGGCCGCCTCGACGAGGCCACCCAGGAATGCCATCGCGCGATCGAGATCGATCCGGACTTCGGCAACCCGTACAACGACATCGGCGTCTACCTGATGCAGCAGGACAAGCTCGACGAGGCGATCCCGTGGCTCGAGAAGGCCAAGCGGGCCCCGCGCTACGAGCCGCGCCAGTTCCCGCACATGAACCTCGGCCGTATCTACGTCAAGCAGGGCAAGTGGTGGGACGCCCTCCACGAGTTCGAAGCCGCCGCCCGCGCCGCGCCGACCGACCCCGGCGCCGCCAAAGCCCTCCACCAGCTCCGCGCCCGATTGAATTAGCAGTCCGCGCGCGTCTCAGCCGGCGCGATATCGAGGCGCGCCCCGGGTTTCCCGGGGCGCGCCGAGCGTGTGGGGGTGTGGGGGCCATGTCGGGGCCCCCACTATAAGTGATGGCATCAGAATCGCAGTGGAGGCGGGCATGACTCCACGCCCTTGGTCCAATCCAGTTCGTACGCGGCCCGGTCGACCCTATCCTCTCGGCGCCACCTGGGACGGCTCCGGCGTCAACTTCGCGCTCTTCTCCGAGAACGCGACCGCCGTCGAGCTGTGCCTGTTCGACGACACGCGTGAGACGCGCGTGCCCGTCACCGAGCAGACGGAGCACGTCTGGCACGTCTACCTGCCGGAAGCGCGGCCGGGCACTCGCTACGGCTATCGCGTGCAGGGCCCCTGGGAGCCGGCCAACGGCCACCGCTTCAACGCGGCCAAGCTGCTCCTCGACCCGTACGCGCGCGCCATCGACGGCGCCGTGCGCTGGAGCGACTCGCTCTTCGGCTACGAGGTCGGCCACGCCGACGCCGACCTGGCCATGGACGGCCGGGACAGCGCGCCAAACATGCCGAAATCGATGGTCGTGGACACCGCGTTCACCTGGGGCGGCGACCGGCCGCTGCGCACGCCGTGGAACCAGACGATCATCTACGAGGTCCACGTCAAGGGCTTCACGGCGCGGCACCCGGGCGTGCCCAAGCACCTGCGGGGGACCTACGCGGGCTTCGTGTCGCCGGCGGCGCTCTCCCACCTGAAGAACCTCGGCGTGACGGCCGTCGAGCTCATGCCGGTCCACCAGTTCGTGGCCGACAAGCACCTCGTCGAGCGGCAGCTCACGAACTACTGGGGCTACAACTCGATCGGCTTCTTCGCGCCGGACATCCGGTACGCCTCGCAGGTCGCCCAGGTCAACGAGTTCAAGACGATTGTCAAGACCCTCCACGAGGAGGGCATCGAGGTGATCCTGGACGTCGTCTACAACCACACGGCGGAGGGCAACCATCTGGGGCCCACGCTCTGCTTCCGCGGCATCGACAACGCGGCCTACTACCGGCTGACCGACGACCGTCGCTACTACATGGATTTCACAGGGTGCGGCAACACATTGAACATGACGCACCCGCGGACGCTGCAGCTCATCATGGACAGCCTCCGCTACTGGATCCAGGAGATGCACGTCGACGGCTTCCGCTTCGACCTGGCCTCCGCGCTGGCGCGCGAGCTGAACGACGTCGACCGGCTGGGCTCGTTCTTCGACATCATCCACCAGGACCCGGTCATCTCGCAGGCCAAGCTCATCGCCGAGCCCTGGGACCTCGGCGAGGGGGGCTACCAGGTCGGCAACTTCCCCGAGAAATGGGCGGAGTGGAACGGCATCTACCGCGACACCACGCGGGCCTTCTGGAAGGGCGACGAGGGTCAGGCCGGCAGCATGGGCCACCGGCTGACGGGCTCCAGCGATCTGTACGGCCGCGGCGGGCGACGCCCGTACGCGTCGATCAACTTCGTGACCGCCCACGACGGCTTCACCCTGAACGACCTCGTCACCTACAACGACAAGCACAACGAGGCGAACGGCGAGGACAACCACGACGGCAGCGACCACAACATCTCCTGGAACCACGGCGTCGAGGGCCCGACCGACGACGTGAAGATCGTCGAGCTGCGCGAGCGGCAGAAGCGGAACTTCCTGGCCACGCTGCTGCTCTCGCAGGGCGTGCCCATGATCTGCGGCGGCGACGAGATCGGCCGCACTCAGCAGGGCAACAACAACGCCTACTGCCAGGACAACGAGATCTCCTGGCTCGACTGGAACCTCGACAACCGGCGCAAGGCCCTGCTGGCGTTCACCCGCTTCATGATCCGGGTGCGCAGGCACCACCCCATGCTGCGCCGCCGGCTGTTCTTCTACGGGCGGGCCATCTATTCCGACCTGAAGGACCTGGCCTGGTTCCGGCCGGATGGGCGCGAGATGACCGACGCCGACTGGAACAACGGCGTCACGCGCTGCTTCGGCCTGCGGCTGGCCGGGGATGCGATCGAGGAGGTCAGCGACCGCGGCGACCGGATCGTCGACGAGACCTTCCTGATCCTGCTCAACGCCTACTGGGAGCCGCTGCCGTTCGTCCTGCCCGCCCACAAGAGCGGGGTGCGCTGGCTGCCGATGCTGGACACGCGCGAAGCCGCCGGACGCGTGCGCGAGGCCGGCGCCTTCAAGGGCGGCCAGACCTACGACATGGAGGCGCGCTCAGTGGCGGTGTTCCGCCTGGAAGGCGGGAAGGGTCAGCGCGTCAACGAGCAGCGCGTCAACGAGCAGCGCGTCAACGAGGAGCGCGCCAATGAGGAACGTGCCGGCTCGGCCGGCACGTGACCGGGGACTCAGACGCTCCGGTAATCGACGCGGCCCCACAGCGACTCGTCGAGCGCGCGCCAGCCCAGCACGCGGCTTAGCTCGGAGTCGTTCACGATCGGGCCGTGGACCCGGCGGAACTGGACGATGCGTTCGGCCTGTTCCAGGCCGACGCCGGGAAGCTCGAGCAGCTTGCGAAAATCGGCGGTATTCACGGGCACTCGCTCGGCCATGGGCACCTCTGCGGGTTCAGGGTGCGCCATTCAACACCGTCGGCCCAGGTCGCGTCAACAGGATTCAGTGGACTGACCGCGGCCGCTGATCAGACGCGGCTCGTCCGTCCCGCCCAGTAGGGCTCCCGGAGCAGCCGCTTGACCAGCTTGCCGGCCGTGTCGCGCGGGAACTCGTCGTGGAATGACACGTCACGCGGGGTCTTGTAGTCGGCCAGGTGCCGGCGGCAGAAGGTCGTGAGCTCGGCGGCCGTGGCGCGGGCGCCGGCGCGGAGGTGGACGGCCGCGTGCACCCGCTCGCCCCATTCGGCATCCGGCACGCCGAAGACGGCGGCGTCCTCGACGGCCGGGTGGCGGTGCAGCACGTCCTCGATCTCGGCCGGGTAGATGTTGACGCCGCCCGAGATGATCATGTCGCGCTTGCGGTCGCAGATGTAGACGAAGCCGTCGGCGTCCATCCACGCCACGTCGCCGACGCTGAGCCATTCGCCGCGCGCCGTCTCGCGCGTGGCCGCGTCGTTCTTGTAGTACCCGTCGAAGACGCCCTCGTAGCGGCGCACGTGCAGCTCACCCGGCTGTCCCGCCGGCAGCGGACCCCCGGCGTCGTCGAGCACCGCCAGCTCGACGCCGGGCGCCGCGCGCCCGCACGAGCCGGGCCGCGCCAGCATGTCCTGGGGCGCCAGCACCGTGTTGATGCCGAGCTCGGTCGAGCCGTAGAACTCGTAGAGCACCGGCCCGAAGTAGGCGAGGACTTCTTCCTTGACGCGCATGGGGCACGGCGCCGCCGCCACCACGATCGAGCGCATCGAGGAGACGTCGTAGCGCTTCCGCACCTCGGTCGGCAGATCCACGATGCGCTTGAGCAGCGTGGGCGCCATGAACGTCGTCGTGCAGCGGTGACGCTCGATCGTGCGCAGCGCGTCCTCGGCGTCGAACTTGCGCATGACCACCACGGTCTGGCCCATCGCGTGGGCGTAGAGCGCGAAGCCGCCGGGCGCGGAGTGATAGAGCGGGCCGGCGACGAGATGGACGTCGTCGGGCGCTACGCAGTGGAGGGCCGCCAGCCGGGGCAGGGTCGCGGCGGCGTCGATGGCGCTGCGGCGTGCGCCCTTGGGCTTGCCGGTGGTGCCGGCGGTGTAGACCATCGAGCCGCCCAGCCCTGCCGCCGCCTCCACCGGCGCGGGCGATCCCGCCGCCAGCAGATCGTCCAGGTGGTGCGCCCACGGGCGCCGCTCGGCGCCCAGCAGCACGACGTGGCGCAGCCGCTTGGCGTTCTCGCGCACCCGCTCGACGATCGGCAGAAACGCGTCGCCCGCGAACAGCACGGCCGCGTCGGAGTTGTCGAGGATGTACGCGGCTTCCTCGGGAGTGAGGCGATGGTTCATGGGCACCGGCACGGCGCCGCGCGCGCGGACGGCCGCGCCGGCGAGCAGGACGTCCGCCGAGTTGTGCGCGTAGAGGACGGCGTGCTCGCCGGCGGCGAGCCCGAGGCGGGCGAGCGAATGGACCAGCCGGTTGCGCAGCTCGTGGTACTCGCGCCAGGACAGCCGGCGCTCGCCGTCGATGGCGGCGGGCTTGTCGGGCTGGGCGGCCGCGTGACGCGCGACGGGGTCCACGGCGGCGTATTGTACTGGCTGGCGCGCCTTGTGCATCGTAAGAAACACAATGGCGACCCCAGCCGGAGGGCCTCCGTCGAGCCCGTTCGATACCGTGCTCCGCTTCATCGCCGGCGTCCTGGTCCTCGCCTGCATCTACTGGGGCCAGGGCGTGCTCATCCCCGTCGCGATGGCCGTCCTGATCACCTTCCTGCTGACGCCGCCCGTGCTGCTACTGCAGCGCTGGCATGTGCCGCGCGTGCTCAGCGTGATCATCGTCGTGCTCCTGGCGCTGGCCGTCGTGGGCGGCGTCGGCACCGTGCTGGTGATCCAGGTCATGGGCCTCGGCGAGGAGCTGCCGCGCTATCGCGACAACATCCGCGAGAAGATCGCCGACATCCGCCTGCTCCGCCGCAGCACCGGCCTGCAGCGCGCGCAGGAGACGGTGACGCGCGCGGCCACCGAGGCCGAGCGCCAGGTCGAGGGGCAGGCGCCGGCCGATCCCAAGCCGCCCGCCCAGAAGCCCACCCCGGTCATCGTGCAGCAGGACCGCTCGTCGCACGTGGCGAACGTGCCGAGCTCGCTCTCGCCGTGGCTGGAGCCGCTCTCGCGCGCCGGTCTCGTCGTGGTGCTGGTGCCGTTCATGCTGCTGGCCCGCGAAGAGCTGCGCAACCGACTGCTGCGTCTCATCGGCTTCCGCCGTCTCGCCATCACGACGCGGGCGATGGACGAGGCGGGCGCGCGCGTCACGCGCTACCTGCTCACGCAGTCGGTGGTGAACGCCACGTTCGCGACGCTGGTCGCGCTGGGCCTGTCCCTGATCGGCGTGCCGTACGCCGTGCTGTTCGGCTTCCTGGCCGGCGCGTTGCGCTTCGTGCCGTACGTCGGCATCTGGTTCGGCGCCGGGCTGCCGGTGGTCATCAGCATGGCGGTGTTCCCGGGCTGGACGAAGGCGCTGATGGTCATCGGGCTCTTCGCAGTCCTCGAGCTCTTCACCAGCGCGGTGCTCGAGGTGCTGCTCTACGCGCGCAGCGCGGGCGTGTCCGAGGTGGGGCTGCTGGTGGCGATCGCGTTCTGGACGTGGGCGTGGGGCCCGATCGGGCTGCTGCTGGCCACGCCGCTGACCGTGTGCCTGGTGGTCATCGCCAAGTACGTCCCCGAGCTCGAGTTCTTCTGGGTGCTGATGGGCGACGAGCCCGTCGTCTCGACGGAGATCGCCGTGTACCAGCGGTTGCTCGCGGGAGACGAGGACGAGGCGAGCGCGCTCGTCGAGCGCTACGCGGCGGAGCATCCGGGCGAGGCCGTGTTCGACGACGTGCTCCTGCCCTCGCTCTGCCTGGCCGCCCACGATCACGCGCGCGGCCGCATCGGCGTCGAGGAGTACGCGTTCGTCGTCCGCGCGGTGCGTGAGATCGCGCAGGACGTCCTGCCGGAGCGCGAGCCGTCCTCGGCGCTGACGGTGAGCCGCGTGCTCGGGGTGCCGGCGCGGTCGGAGGCCGACGAGACGGCGCTGGCGATGCTGGGCCATCTGCTGGCGGAGTCGCGCATCGAGATGGACACGCTGCCGGCCGACTCGCCGCCGGCGGAGATCGTGGACGACGCGCGCCAGCGGCGGTTCGGCGTCGTGGTGGTGGGCGCGCTGCCGCCGGGCGGTCTCGCCCCGGCGCGTCATCTCGTCAAGCGCCTGCGCGCCGCGCTGCCGGAGGTGAAGATCGTCGTCGGGCGCTGGGGCGTGCGCGAGGACGTCGAGGCCACACGCGAGGCGCTGACCACCGCTGGCGCCGACGCCGTCGGCACGAGCCTGCTGGAAACCCGCGACCTCGTCGCGCGCTTCGTACGCACGACCGCCACCGCCGCGGCGTGAGGAAATGGCCGCGCTCCGATGTATGCTCCCGCCGTGCGCTTCCATGCCGTGGCTGTCGTGGGGCTGATCGCGCTGGTGGCCGGCGCTGCCGGCGCTCAGCCGGCGCGGGCGCCGGCGGACAAGCCTGACTGGCGGGGGACGGGAGTCGTGCTCAAGCTGCTGCCGCCGCCGTCGGAGCTGCACGCCACGCGACCCGTCATCGTGCTGCAGCACGATCCCATCCCGGGCCTCATGGAGGAGTCGATGACGATGCCGTTCATCGCCGCCTCCACCGCGCTCTTCCGCGACGTGCGCGCGGGCGAGCGGGTGACGTTCGGGCTCAAGGAAGTGCCGGACGCGCTGCTGGTGATCTCGATCGAGAAGGCGGCGCCGGCGCGGCGCTGAGCGTCAGGCGGCGGCGCGCGCGGTGTCGCGCTTCGCGGCCGTCGGCTTGACGCAGAGGACCGGGCAGGGCGCCAGCCGCACGACTCGCTCGGCCACGCTGCCGATGACCAGGCGCGTGAGACCGGTACGGCCGTGCGTGCCGATCACGATCAGATCCGCGTTCGTCTCGGTGGCGGCCTCCACGATGCTCTCGGGCGCCACGCCGGTCTTCAGGAGCGAGCGGGCGCTGAGCCCGCGACGGCTGCCGGCCGCCACGCGATCGGCCAGCTCCTTCTCGACCCACCCCCGCTGGTCTTCCCACACGCGCTGGACCTCGATGACGGCGACCTCCGGGTAGACCGGCAGCTCGGTGAAGACGTGGACGAGGATCAGCTCGGCCCGATGCGTCCGCGCGAGCTCGCACGCGGCCTCCCACGCGGCTTCCGCCGTGTCGGAGAAATCGGTCGCACAGAGAATTCGCTGGAACATCGTCCACGCCTCCGCGCTCGATCGTATGCAGGGCGGATGCCAGCGACTTATCGAGCGTCGCCGAGCAAGCGCTCGACGATGACGCAGTCCTTCCACACGCCGTCCAGCCGCCCGTGGCGGGCGTAGATGCCCACCTCGCGGAAGCCCTGCTTGCGGCATATCGCGCGGCTGGCCGCGTTCTCGGGGAAGATTCGCGAGAGCAGCTTCCAGAAGCCGCGCGCCTCGCAGGCGGCCACCAGCGCGCCGAGCGCCGCGCTGCCGGCGCCGGTGCCCCGCGCCTCGCGCGCGACGTACACCGAGAACTCGGCGACCCCGGCGTAGGCCGGCCGGCTGCGATACGGCGACGTTCCCGCCCACGCGATGACGCGGCCGTCACGCTCGGCGACGATCGACGGGAAGCGATCGCCCCGCTCGGCCAGCATGCGCGCGATGTCGGCCGGCGCGCGCGGCTCGGTCTCGAACGTCGCCCCGCGATCGGCGATGCCCTCGTTGTAGACGCGCGCGATGTCGGCGGCATCCGCTTCACGCGCGAGACGGGTCGAGGGCGGGGACGCGGCCACCGGGCGCGGGAGGGTCAGAGGCGCTTGAGAAACCTGGTGACGGCCTGGGCGATCTCCGCCGGCGAGTCTTCCTGCACGAAGTGGCTGCCCTTGACGGTGACCTCCTGCTGGTTGGGCCACGTGCGGCAGAACTCGCGCTGGGGGCCGACGAGGATCGAACCCGGATTGGCGTTGACGAACAGCTTGGGCAGCGGGCTCGCGGCGAGCCAGCGCCCGTACTCGTCGACCAGCGCCACGACGTCAGCCGGCTCGCCGTCGATCGGGATCTCGCGGGGCCACGTCAGCGTGGGGCGGCGGCTCTCGCCCGGCTCGCGGAACGGCTCGCGATAGCGCTCCATCTCCTCCGGCGTGAGGCCGCGCAGCACGCTGGCGGGCAGGATGCGCTCGACGAAGACGTTCTTGGCGAGCACCATCTCCTCGCCGGCGGGCGAGCGCATCGCCTGGAAGACCTTGCGCGCGGCCTCCGGCCACTCGGCCCACGTCACCGGCCGCACGATCGCTTCCATGTAGACCAGCGCGCGCACGCGGTCGGCGTGGCGCCGCGCCCAGTGGAAGCCCAGTGCGGAGCCCCAGTCGTGCACGACGAGGGTCACGCGCCGCAGATCGAGCGCCTCGAACCAGGCGTCGAGGTAACGCACGTGATCGGCCAGGCGGTACGTGCCGGACGGCGTCTTGCCGGAGCGGCCCATGCCGATGAGGTCGGGCGCCAGGCAGCGTCCGGCGCCGTCCAGGCCGGCGATGACGTTGCGCCAGAGGTACGACGACGTGGGATTGCCATGCAGCAGCACGATCGGATCGCCGACGCCCACCTCGACGTAGGCGAGATGACTGTCCAGCACGCGAAGCCGCCGCCGCTCGTACCAGTCCGCCGCCGAGATCCCGTGGGCCATCCGGCCCTCCTTGCCCGGTGATCCTACCGCAGGCGGCGGCGCGGGGCTTGCTGCACGCACCCCTCATGCGCGGGCGGCTGTTCCTCGGCACCAGCGGCTACGTCTATCCGCACTGGCGGACGGTCTTCTATCCGGCCGGCCTGCCGCAGCGCGAGTGGCTGCCGTTCTACGCGCGCCACTTCTCGACCGTCGAGCTGAACAACTCGTTCTACCGGCTACCGAGCAAGGCCGCCTTCCGCGCCTGGCGGGCCCAGGTGCCGGACGACTTCGTCTTCGCCGTCAAGGCCAGCCGATTCCTCACGCACCTCAAACGCCTGAAGGCCCCGACGCCGCCGCTCGATCGGCTCCTGCGCCGCGTGCGGCCGCTCGGGCCCACGCTCGGCCCCGTGCTCTTCCAGCTCCCGCAGCAGTTCCACGCCAACCTGCCGCGGCTGGCGCACTTCCTCCGGGCGCTCGGCCGCCAGCGGCTCGTCCCCGGCGTGCGAGCGGTCCTCGAAGTGCGCCACGGCTCCTGGCTGGTGCCGGAGACGTTCGACCTGCTGCGCAAGGCCAACGTCGCGCTGTGCTTTCACGACGCCCGTGCGCAGCCCGTGACCGAGCCCGTCACCGCCGACTTCGTCTACGTCCGCCGCCACGGCACCGCGGCGCGCTATCACGGCGCCTACACCGAAACGATGCTGCGCGACGACGCGGCGCGCGTCCGCGACTGGCTCGAGGACGGGCTCGACGTCTACGTCTACTTCAACAACGACGGCGGGGGCGCCGCGGTGAGGAACGCGCTCCGGTTACGAGAGCTCCTGGGCGCCGGATTGTAAGTTCGACAAGGCCCGAAAGAGAAAAATTCTTCCCAGGCCGCTCGCGATCTGTCACAATCGCGCCGGCCCATGAAATCCGTTTCACAGCGGCTCCCTGCCGCCCTGATGATCGGAATCCTCTCGGTGGCCGGTTGCGGCAGCGGACGTCTCGTCCTGCCATTCACGCTCGACGCCACCACGCTCGCCACCCCGATCCGCACGCAGGACTTCGTCACCACCGAAGACGCCATCCGCGGCATCTCGACGATCCTCGTGCGCGACCTCGCGCTGCCGCTGCCCTACACGTTCACCGCCTATGTCTACTCTGGCCGGCACGGCTTCGAGCGCGGGCTGATCGACGACGCCAACGTGGCGCCGGTGCGCGCGGCCGAGCTGTCGGAGTTCGCGGTCGGCATCGGCAAGCGGCGCCAGCTCCTGCTCAACGACGAGGGCGGCACGGCGCGCGGCCGCGAGTGGTACCGGCTGATCGCGCACGAGCTCGCCCACGTCTCCCAGATCGAGCTCGCGCAGGGCGAGGGGCGCGCCGAGCAGTGGCTGGCCGAGGGCATGGCCGAGTGGGTGGCGTTCAACGTCCTCGAGCGGCTCGACCTCGACACGGTGACCAATCGCCGCCAGATGGCGACCTCGGGCATCCGCAACCACGCCGCGCTGCTCGCCGCCCGCCTCGACCTCGAGACGCTCGGCAATCCGCGCGGGTTCACGGTGCGCCACCTGCGCGAGGGCTCGCTGCCGACCTACCAGCTCGCCTTCCTGATGGCCGACTACCTGATCGCCCGCGACGGCTTCCCGCGCGTGGTGACCTACTTCAAGTCCTTCGAGCGCAGGCAGGACCGCCACGCCAACTTCCGCGACACCTTCGGCCGGAGCCTCGAGCAGTTCGAGCAGGAAGTGCTCGCCCACCTCAAGAGCGTCGTTCGCTAGCTCGCGGCGCGCCGGTTAGCGGCGCGCCGGTCGCAGGAACCGGCATTCCGGGTTGCAATCCACCGGCGGCGGCGGAGGCGTGGCCACGATGGCCGCCACCTCGCCGAAGAACGGCGGTGTCAGCGGCTCGAGCGTGGCGAGGAACGAGATCTGCCCCGCGGCGTTGATGCCTCCGACCCTCAGGTTGACCACCCTCCGGCCGTCGACGATGTCGCCGACCTCCACGACCTTGTTCGCGACCGGATCCTGCCCGGTGTAGATGCCGCGCACGCCGTTGGTGCGATCCGCCACGAAGGCGACCGCTCCGTTGTTGCCGATCACTGGCGAGCTGTCCGCGGTCATCGGGAACGAGGTGAACTCGGAGGCGTTGGAGGCCACCACGAACGTGCCGTCGCCGCTGCCGAAGCGGACGCTCATGATGCCGGAGAAGTCCGTGCCGACGAACGCGACGTTGCCGGCGTTGTTGATGGCGACGTTCGAACCCAGCTCGGCGAACTCCGCGGAGCTGGCGATCGTCGTGATCGAGCTGTTGCTGCCCGTGAAGATCCCGAAGGTGCCGCCGGATGTGGTCGCGGTGAACGCCACGAGACCGCTGTCATTGACGGCGGTGATGGGGCCGATCGTGCTCAGGAAGGTGTCGCCCGCGGTGTCTCCGGTCCGGGCGGCGATGCTGAAGCCCGTGCTCGTGGTTCCTACGCGCGCCTGGTCGCAGGGCCCTTCGCACAGCGACGCCGACGTCTGGAAGGCGAGCGTCCCGTTGAAGCTGAGCGCGGGTTCGCCGATCGAGAGGATACCAGGACCGACCTCGAAGACGATGGTCGGCGCCGAGCTGTTGGAGTCCAGGACGATGGCGTTGTTGCCGAGCGTCAACGTGGTCAGGAAGGCGACGTTCTCGCCGCCGTCGACGGGGAACCGCGAGCCCGCGATGGACTGGAGGCCCTCGCCCGGCAGGGAGGCCACGATGCGCAGGTCGGTCGGCGCCTCGAGGGTCCCCGAGTAGACGACCGAGGAGCCGCTCTCGATGGAAAACGCGAACTGTCCGTTGTCGCTGATCGACGGCAGGCCGACGGTGACCCCGCCGGAGTAGAGCACGGTGAAGCTGTAGCCCGCCGGCGCCGCCGGCGTGTCGTCGATCGTGAGCACGGCCGCGGATTGCTCGCCGAGCACGGAACCGGCGGAGACGTTGCCAAGCCGCAGGTTGACCGTGACGGGTCCGTCGATCACGTCGTTGTTCCGGACCGGCACCATGAACGACATCACCTGGTAGTAGCCGGTCATGGGCGGGAACGTCAGCGTGCCGGACGTCGCTAGATAGGTGTCACCGGCGATGGCGCTGCCGTCACTCGTCGCGAAATCCACGGTGGAGGTGATGGCAAGGTTGCCGGCACGTGTCACCTGGATGGTCGCGAAGCCGTCGCTCTCACCCACGCGGTAGTCGCCGAACTTGAACGCGAGCACGGCCGGCGGCACGTCGTCGATCAGGATGGTGGCGCTGGCGTTCGGCCCCACCACGGCGTTGCCGGAGCCGATGCTGAGGCCGAGCACGATCGCCTCCGTGCCTTCGACCAGCGCGTCGGTGGCCAGCGTCAGCGAGATCACCTTCTCCGTGTCGCGGGGGCCGAACGTGAGGGTGCCGGAGCTCGGGCTGAAGTCGCTCTCGGCCGAGGCGTTGCCTCCGGTGACGGACCAGTTGACGGTGAACGAGTTGCCCATCGTCCCCGTGCGCTGCACGGAGATGTTCACGGGGGTGCCTTCGTCGTCCTCGAAGGCGGTCCGTTCGAACTGCACCACGCTGGGCGGCGGTGTCAGGACGGTCAGCGTCGAGGTGTTGACGGAGCCCAGCTTGGCGGCGCCGCCGCCGGGAATCGTGAGACCGAAGACGATCGTCTTGCCGGCTGCGCTCGGCGTGGTGTTGATCGTGAAGGTCTGCGACGAGTCGCCAGCCCCGAAGGTCACCTGGCCCGACGACGGCGAGAAGTCCCCGTAGGAGCTGGCCGTGCCGCCGATGACCGACCAGCCGACTGTCATCACCGTGCCGGCGCCGCCGGCACGGGCGATCCTGACCGGGGTCGCGCCGATGTTCGCCGTGAAGCTCCTGTTGGAGAAGCTCACCGTCCCGCCGAAGTCGTTGTCGTCCAGCGTGAAGACCTCGGAGAACCTGGGGCCGAGCTGCGCCGGCGGACTCGGGTTGAAGAGCGTGATCGTGAACGTCTCCGGGCCCTCGGCGATGTTGTCGTTGACCGTCTTGATCGGGATGAGGCGCGATCTGACGCCGGGCGGGAAGATCAGCGTGCCGCGCGGCAGGATGAAGTCCTCGCCCAGGATGGCGGTGCCGCTCTCCGCGACGTACTCCACCGAGACGTTGGCGCCCGCCGGGCCCGTGCGCACGACCTCCGGCTGGTTGTTCCTGAACTTTCCGCTGAACTGGATGACGACCTCGTCGTCGACGATCGTCACCGGCGCCCTGAAGGGGCTGCCGAGTATCAAGCCCTGCGGGTTGCTGAGGACAACGTGGAAGACCTCATCGTCCTCGCCGAGGCCGTCCTGGAAGATCGGGATGACGACGGTCTTCGACATCTCGCCTTCGGCGAACGTCAGCGTCCTGAACACGGCGCCATAATCGGCGTCGCTGGCCCCGTAGGCCGGCCTCGGCCCGAGCGGCGCGCGATCGCGGCCGTCGGTGGCGGTGCCGGGCATCGTGGCGAAGTCGACCGACACGTTCGACGCGCGGCCGCCGCTGCGGACCACCGTGATGCTGACGTTGCCGGCGCCTTCGTTGACCTTGTAGGACGGTGCGCTCAGGAAGACGCGGCCGCCGACGTCGTCGTCCTCGATGAAGATAGTCGCCGAGGATGGCGACCCGAGCGTGGCGCCGCCGCCCGCCTCGCCCAGGTTGAAGAAGAAGACCTCCCGGCCCTCGACGAGCGCGTCCGGCAGGATCGGAATCCGGACGAGTTTCCTCGTCTCCGTCCCGCTGAAGGTCACGAAGCCAGACACGTGGGTGAAGTCCGAGCCGGCGCTGGCATTGCCGCTGCTGGTCGCATAGTCGATCGACACGTTACCGCCCAGCGGCGCGCGGTTGCCCGGCGCGGGTTGCCGGATGATATCGACGTCGACGAAGCCGGCGCCTTCCTTGACGCTGTAGCGCGGGCTCCCCATCCGGACCACGCCGGGCTGGTCGTCGTCGACGATCTTGAGCGTGGCGTGCAGCGGATCGATCTCGGCCGGCCGAATCCCGGTCTTTGCCCTCGCCCCCTCGAAGCCCGGCGGGATCAGCGTCAGGAACACGGTGCGATTGCCGTCGACAAACTTGTTATTGAAGATTCGCAGGACGAAGGAGGCGCGACCGACGTTCTTCGGGAAGACCAGTGTGCCCGGCACCGGATCGTCCTTCCCGGTCAGCGCCGTTCCGGGAGTCGCTACGTAGCCCACCCTCGCCTCGAACGCCAGCGCGCCGTCGCGAGTCACGGCGATCGAGACCTGGCCGTCACTCTCCTTGGCTTCGTACATCGTCTGCGCGAAGGCGAACGTCGAGTCGTCGTCCCGAACGGTGAGCGTGGCGGTAAACGGAGCGATCAAAATGGCCCCGTTCGTCGGATTGCTGAGCTGCAGATCGATGATCCGGTCAGCGCCCACCGTGTTGTTGCCGAGAATCGGCACCGAGAACTGCCTCGACGTCTGGCCCGGCGCGAACGACACGGTGCCGGAGGCGACGATCTCCTCCGTCGAGTCGTCGAAGGCCGTGATGTCCACGCTCACCGCGGTGCTCGTAGCGCCGCCGCGCCTGACCATGATGGTCGCCGTCGTCGCGCCGGAACCCTCCGGCACGCTATACGTGCTCGCGCTGAACTGGAGCCGGGACTCCAGCGGCGGCGGGCCCAACTTGAACATCGTGAAGAGGCCCAAGGTCTCGGTCTCGTCGGCGCCGAAGAAGCTGTTGACGCCGATGATCTGCTTCTTGTCCTGGAACATCGTGGCCTGCGTGCTCAGGAACGAGCCATCGACGAAGTCGGCGCTCCCGGAAATGAGGCCCTGGGACGTGATGTCGAAGTCGCCGGTCGACACGGACGGGAACGTCAGGCCAAAGGCGTTCGTCAGCGTGGTTTGCGAGGGGATGATGTTGCCCGCGGCATCGAACGCCACGATGCCTTTGAACCAGGTTCCGTCGGAGCTGTCGTTGGAGACGCCCTGCAGCGCGAAGACTGCCCACCTGCCGGCCAGGTCGCGCGGGGCGTAACCAACGGTTGGCGCGCGCTGGAGGAAGAACATCCCGTTGGTGATCGTCGTCTCGGCCAGGTCGCTGAACGTGACACCGGCCACGAAGTTCAGATCGGGCGCCATGAGGGCCTGGATGTTGGTCGTCGTGGTGAGCTCGTCCTGGGTCGCGGTGACGAAGCCCGTGAGCTCGCCGCTGGGAGCCGCGGTCACGTTGCCGCCCACGATCGTCTCGAATCCGCCGCCCAGGAAGTTGAGAGTGCCCCCCACGCTTCCGTTGGCGGCGAAGGTGATCGAGCCGAACAGCGCTTGGACGAAGCCGCCGAGGCCCTGCTCGCCCGTCATCGCCCTGACGCGCCAGGTGCCGGTGAGGTCGCCCTGCGTGAACGTGACGCCGTTGGACTCGACGAACGCCGTCAGCCCGAGACCCGCCGGGATGGAGCTGTTGAGCGGCAGGGTGTCCACGGCCACGAAGCCGTGGCCGGCCGGCAAGAGCTGGCCGATGATGACCTCGCCCCCCACGACGCCCACGACGCTGCGGTTGGCCGAGACGATCGTCAGCGAGCCATCCTCGATCGGAACGCGGACGCCGTTGCAGGTGACGTCGCTACCGCCGAGGACCACTCCGCCGGGGCCGAAGCTCACGACTCCGGTCGAGCAGACCCCGCCCCTGATGCCCTGGTTGGAAAGGCCAAACGTCACCCTCGGGACCGCCGTGAAATTGAAATCCTGACCGAGGGCCGGGACAGACCCGGCAGCGAGAGTGACGACGAGGACGAGCAGGCTCAGCGTGCGACGTGCGGCCACGGGGCCCTCCGTTGGTGACTCGGGCACTGCCATTACGGTGACTTCCGTACTGCAGAGCGGACCAACAGCCCCCGGCCAC